>WNGB01030996.1_pt1 | contig 10357 bp, 11 predicted proteins | sample 5400681 | NCBI WGS metagenome assembly WNGB01 (sample SAMN13153367, study PRJNA577476) | soil metagenome | isolation source: 115 cm soil or saprolite under grassland replicate 2 | place: USA:California | collected 2016-06-15 | reverse complement strand
ACCTCGCGCCGCGAGCCGGGATCCTGCCCCACCGGCGAGCATCAGGCACTTCATGACGGGACCGCCCAAGGGCAATGGCGCGCCAGAGCAATAAAACGTTCGTGGGACTGCATACAAGGCCTCTCCGATGCGACCGGTGGTCTCCAAGCGGCCTCGCCGGCCGTGCTTCTCGGACCGGGCGATCCTACCGGGCGGAGGCCCCGGGGAGCGTCCTCGTTGTGAGGGGCGACCCTCGCACCTCACCCCTCATTCCCTCAGTGCGCGAGCGTAATCCGGCTCCCGGAGCGGCATCATGCCACGTTGGGCTTCCCTCACATCAACCCTCACTTGGCGGCGCCGCGACCTGCTAGGCGACCGGCTCGCGCACGAACGCGGCGGGCGGTGCCAGCTTGGTCTGCGGGCTTCGTGAGGCCGGTCGGCTTGTGCTTGGCTTCCGCTTCCGCCCCCTCCACGAGTTGCAGCGCCTCCGCTCCGCCCGTCTGGGCAACAGCCAGGACGCCGATGTCGCTTCGCCGGCAGCACTTAGCCGATCGACCGAGTAGCTGCCCCGAACTTCGGGGCAGCTACTCCTCGACCAGATCGAATCGGGGCGAGGATTGGCCGCAGCGGCTCCGGGCGGTGAAGGAATGAGGCTCGCGATGTCGTTCCAACACAAGGCGACGCGCGCCGGGGCGGTGGCAGCTCGGTCGAGAGCGGCACCGTCCGCAGGTTGACCGCTCGTGCGCGAGGGGCGTAAGCGTTGCGGCGACAGCCGTCGGATGAGGGGAGCGGCCATGCTGCGCCGCGTCGTCGTCACCTTGCTTGTCGCGTTCGCCTCTGCTGGGCCGGCCCTCGCCGTGCCGCCGGAGCCGACGAAGCAGGCGGTCGCGATCGGAACTGGTGGCTCCGCCGCGAGCATCGACGCGCTCGCGACCCAGGCGGCGATCCGTGTCCTCGATCACGGCGGCAACGCTGTCGATGCCGCGGTCGCGGCCGCCGCGGTGCTGGGCGTCGTTGAGCCCTACTCGTGCGGTCTCGGCGGCGGCGGCTTCATGCTGATCTATTCCGGGGCCTCGGGGCGGGTGTATACGCTCGACGGACGTGAGACGGCGCCGCTGGCCTTCAGGCCGGAAGGCTTCATCAATCCGGCGACGGGGACGCCGATTTCGTTCGCGGAGGGTGTGACGAGCGGCCTCGGTGTCGGCGTCCCCGGCACGCTGCTGTTGTGGGATACGGCGCTGCGCCGGTTCGGCACATATTCGCTTGCGCGCGCGCTCGCGCCGGCGATCCCGATCGCCGCGGCTTCGTCGTCGACCAGACGTTCGCCGACCAGACCGCCTCGAACCTCAGCCGGTTCAAGGACTTCACCTCGACCCGTGCTGTCTTCCTGACATCCGACGGCGGTGTGCCGCCCGTCGGCTCGCGGTTCCAGAACCCGCTGCTCGCGGAGATCGCCGACGACGGCGTCGATGCTTTCTACCGCGGCCCGATCGCGTCGGCGATCGTGCACGCGGTGCAGCATCCCCCGCTGGTCGCGGGCGCGACACGCAACGTCCGGCCGGGGCTGATGGTGCTCGGCGACCTCGACCGCTACGTCGTCGTCGACCGACCGCCGACGCATATCGGCTACCGCGGCCTCGACGTCTACGGGATGGGGCCGCCGTCGAGCGGTGGCTCGACCGTCGGCGAGGCGCTGAACATCCTCGAGGGCTTCGACCTCAGCTCGCTGCCGCGCGCGGACGCACTCCACCTCTACCTCGAGGCGTCCGCGCTCGCCTATGCGGACCGCAACGCATACCTCGGCGACACCGACTTCGTCAGCGTGCCGCTCGCGGGCCTGCTCTCCGATGCCTACGCGGCGCAGCGGCGCGCCCTGATCGGGCCCACGGCGGCCCCGAAGCCGGTCGCGGCGGGGAATCCCTGGCCGTACAAAGCGCTCACCGCGCTGACGAGCGACCTCGAGAGCCCGTCGACAACGCACCTCACGGTCAGCGACCGGTTTCGGGAACGTCGTCACCTACACGTTCACGATCGAGCAGATCGGCGGCAGCGGCATTGCGGTTCCCGGCTACGGGTTCCTGCTCAACAACGAGCTGACGGACTTCGAGTTCGTCCCCGGCAGGGCGAACTCACCCGCGGGTGGCAAGCGGCCGCGGAGCAGCATGGCGCCGACGATCGTGCTCGACGACGGGCACCCGCTGCTCGCGACCGGCTCGCCCGGCGGCGCGTCGATCATCACGACCGTTCTCCAGGTGCTCCTGAACCGGCTCGACTTCGGGATGTCGCTGCCCGACGCGATCGCGGCGCCTCGCGCGTCGGAGCAGAACTCGGCGATAACGCAAGTCGAGCCGTCCTTCCTTGCGACACCGGAGGCGACGGCACTCGCCGCCCTCGGGCACGGCTTCTCGACGACGGCGGAGATCGGGCGGTGACCGGGATCGAGTTCCTCGGCGGCGGAAACGTGCTGGCCGCGGCCGAGCCCGTGCGCCGCGGCGGCGGCAGCGCGATGGTGGAACAGCCGACAACCGTGGCGCCGCCGTGCGCTGATCCCACGCGGAGATCGCGGCCAGGGCTCCACGCTACAGTGCCGCGTGACGGGGCTGCCCGCCACCTCTCCGAGTCTCGGGTGGACGATGTCGACTCCGCACACGCGCTCGGCGCTGAGGCGGGGATGGCTCGCAAGGAGGGCCGCGCGCATCCATCCCAGCCCGTTCGACGCGCGGTCGTGGCTGCCCTGCGCGAGCGCGGCTACGAGCCCTACGAGGACGACAACGGCGTGATTCGGCTGCACAACTGCCCCTCCGCGCGCGCTGGCACGGCCACCCCTCGTGCGTCAGTAGCGCATGCAGCCGCTGCGCCCAGCGGGTGCGATCTCCCAGAGCGCCTTGCGCAATCGTGTCTGGTCGCGCAGCGTCTGGATCTCGGCCGGCGGCAGCCACGATTCGGGCAGCATCTCCTTCGCCAGCAACACGCATCGCCAACGCGCATCGGTCTTCGCGCGCTTAATCCGGCCGCGCAACGCCTTCGCCTGCGCCGGGTCGACCAGGCGCACGTCGAAGCCGCGTGCGCTCAGCTCGCGCCACACCCACCGCCAGCCGTTCGTTGCCTCGATCGCGACCGCCGCGAGCGTGCCTTGCAACGGCATCGCCCAGTCCTTGAGCTCTTCCCACGTCGCGCCAAAGCGACGCTCGCTCGTCTCGCCGCTCTCGACGTCCAAGACGGCGGCGTGGAACGTGCGCTTATGAATATCGATCGCTGCGTACAACATCGCCTCGGGGCCTCCCTTCTGCTCGGAAGATGGGCCGCGACCGTAACGCGACCCGTGGAGGCCCCTCTCATGACATCCAGTCTTACGCGCTCTTCGAGGTGCCGAATCGGCCCCGCGTCTAGGTCAATCTTCGACGCCTGGGCGAACACGGCCGGACTCGTAGGCGAGCACAACGGCTTGAACGCGGCGCTTCAGCCGTTGGATTGGACTGGTCTAAGGTGCCGACATGGCAGAGCGACTGAGGGGGTGGCTTACGGGCGGCCACGAGTGCGATCTCGACCTTGGAGAAGGCTCAGCCCAAAACCTGATGGAGAAGGTCGAGAACGCCGGCGATCGCAGTTGGTTTTCGACGGACGACGGGCGCTCTCGTGTACGCGCGAGCGCGATCGTCAGGATTGAGGTCGAAGGTCGGCCTGATACGCCGCACGACCGTGTCGAGCGGCGAAGCTCATAGAGAGGCGCACACATGCCCGAGAGCGGAGTACCGATCCGGGTCTACAAGGAACACGACATGTGGCACGTCGACTACGGCGAAGGCGAGACCGAAGACCACAGCAGCCGGGAGGAGGCCGAGGCCGCAGCCGACGCGGTCGCACAGGCCGAAGAGCGCACCGTGGTCGTCGAGGAATAAGGACCCCGTCGCCACGCTCGAGCCAGCCGCCCGATAGTTGCGAGCTCCGCTCCGGCCTCGTCGGGGTCGAGGAGCCGCGCGATCAGCTGCGTCCCAGAGCCACGGCTCGAGCGCCGTCGTTGGCGGCCGGGCGGTGCCGGCCGGTTCGGGTGTGAGCAGCCCGAGCCCCCGGTGCGAGCGCTCGCGGTTGCAGAGCGTCGTGTAGCTGCACAGCGTGCGTTCGAGGTGGCGCCCGAGGACCAGCAGCCAGTCGAGTGTGTCCACGTAGGGACGCCTCTGAGTCCCTAAATCCCTGCGTGCGTTATCACGAGGCGGCATAGGCAGCCGAATCGCGGTGGATCGCACATCCCCTGCGTCTCGAGCGTCCGCTCAGGGCCCCCGGGGGCGCCGCCGAACTGTGAACTCGTCGCAGGTGGCGGACGCCTGGGTCAGCCCCCTGACCAACCTGCGGTCGGCGTCCACGCCCGCAATAAGCGCGCAAAGTGGTCCTCGTCCCTGCCTGTCGCGGTCCCCGCAATCTGCGACACGCCGGCGACCTCGGGCGGAGTCTTCCTCGCCGTTGCTTGGCAACGGTACTCGTGGACTCATTCACGCGAGTACTACCGAGCCGCAGCATGACCGAGGTTTCGAAACCCTTCCCGTGGCGCGCACTCTGGCGAGCGTTCGCGACAGCCGCGCAGGCACGGTTGCGAAGGCGGTTTTCTTTGCGCGGAGAGGCGGCCGGAGGCCGCCTCTCAGTGGGACGCCGTAAGTAGGTGGAAGCTAGTCGGTGGAACCGCCCTCGACGGTCGTCATGACCGGGAGGCGGCGGGGCTTGGACTGTTCGGGCTTCTGGACGTGGACTTCGAGCACGCCGTTGGCGTAGTGCGCCCCGGCCTCGCCCTCGCCGGTACCCTCAGGCAGAGCGACCGAGCGCGTGAACTCTCCGAAGGGGCGCTCGTAGCGGAAGAAGCGGCCATCCTCCATCTCGATGCGCTCACGCGAGCCGCTGATTGTCAGGGTGCTGTCCTCGAGGTCGACGGCGATCGTCTCCTCCGGTATGCCGGGGAGGTCGAACGCATACACGAGCTCGCCCTCGGTCTCCCAGACGTCAAGCGGAGGTGTCCACGCGTGGTTGGAGAGAGCGGCGGCGCGGGCGGGCGATTCGAAGATTGTCTTGATCAGCCGCTCGAACTCGCCGTTCATGGCGACGTTCCGTAGCGGTTCCCGAAAGCGGACAAGAGTGGTCATAGAGCTCAGCTCCTACCAATTGAGTTATTCGAAGCGGGATGAGGGATTGAAGCTTGCGCGCTTGGGGCACGCTTACGCGAGCGTTGGCGCTTCCTGGCGCTTCGGCCCGGTCGAGTTACCGGCGGTTCCGCGCTATTAAGGTTCGGAGTGTCCGCGGAGCGTGACAGTTTCCGCCTAGTCGCGGAACCGCCTTCGACAGACTCGCCCTGACCCCGGTGGGGTCTTTCATTCCTTCCGAACGAGTCGGTGCCGAGGTGCCTCCATAGGCATCACCTCCCGCGCTTCGACTTCGCCGCCGGGCTCTTCGACTTCGTCGGCGGCCTCTTCGCCGACCGCGAATGGCTGCGGTGTCCGTTCTCGGACGCCCCGGCAGACAGTTTGCGGACGAGCTCGAAGGCCTCTTCGGGGGTCTGGACGGACCCGAGGATGGCCTTCTCAACCCGCAGCAGCGAGAGCGCCAACTGATCCTGGGAGAAGTCGAGTACTTTCTTGCGCCGCTCGTGCTCAAGCTGACGCCATGCCTCGAGCAGCTGGCGCAGCTCCGGATCATCAGGCGTGATCTGACCCGAGAACTGCCGCCATGCCTCGAGGTGGTCGCTGACAGCCGCCGTATGCAGGAAGAGGCGGCCGGCGAGGGCGCAGAGCTCCTCGCTCGGAGCATCATCGAACCGCTCAAACTGCCGGCGCTTCTGAGCGACCTCGACAGCGCAGCGTTGGGCACGCATCCCGACTTCGCGCGACCGCTCGTGAGTTGCGCGCAGCGGCTCGGCCGTCACTTGTTCGCGGGCCTCGTCCAGGTCCCGCTGAGCCTGTGCCAGCGCCGCCTCGGCGTCGGCCAGCTCTTCCCGGAGCCGACGCTCGCGCTCACCCTCGGCCTCGAGCCGCGCGAGTGCATCGGCGTGCTCAGCTCTGCCCGGCTCTGGCAGCGCCTCGATCGCCTGTCGCAGCAGCTGCCGTGCTCTGGCTCCGCTGATATGTCCGGCGAAGACAAGAAGCAGCTGCGCGTCCCGGTCGAGCGCCTTGGCGAGCTTGACGAGCGTCTCGGCAACGGGCCGCTCGACCTCACCCGCCTCGATCCGGCTGACCTGCGCGGCCGAGAGGCCGCTCCGCCGCGCCAACCCCCGCATCGAGAGGCCCGCACCAACGCGCGCCTCTCTCGTCACCTCGGCCATCGTCTGTACTTGGTCTTGCATCGAGACCCAAGCCTAGCCAACGCGCGCCTCTCTCGTCACCTCGGCCATCGTCTGTACTTGGTCTTGCATCGAGACCCAAGCCTAGCTGCTTCTGTACCGTCGGTCAAATACCAGTGTTTGCCTCCGTTGCGATCAACTACCGTTACTCAAAGAAACGATGCGGGTTACCTGTGGCTGTGAAGGTGAGGGCGTAGGGTGTGTAAATTCGGTCGCGCCCGATTTGCAGGGAATCTTGCTGGGCCGAGACAGGATCAACGACCGGCCGAGTTCAGCCTGTGGGGTCGTACGGTGCGTAAACTCGGTCAGCCCCACCGATCTCGTTGATTTGCAGGAGATCGAGTTTACGAACCCTACGCGCCGCCCGGGCCGCAGCGGGCGGAGACCGGCTCTCGCGTTCGCCGAGTGCACACAGTTGGCAGTGAAGCTTCTCTTGCCACGCGATGATCGCTTTGCGGTCGATGGGCCTTCGACGTGTCATTGGTGCCGGCGCATCCGATACACGCGTCACCTCCGCCTGCGATGGCGAAACCCGTGAAACCGTCGCCACACGGTGGCGGGCTAGGGACCAGGCTGGCTGGGTCCTCGGCTCTGCTTTCGGCGACGAGGATGAGCTGTGCGCCCGCGTTTCTCAGCCCTCTGGGCGGCTCCCGCATCCTGGTCCAGTGGATTCTCCGAGCGTCGATCTGATGCTCAGATCGCTCTTCCCATTCGCTTGCGCACTGATCAGGCCGTCGCGAAATGCTTCGGCTTCCTCGCGGGTCCCGAACTCAGCGACGATCTTCCGTGTCCGACGGTTGACGACGATGAATGCCTTCAAGGCGCTGAACTCTGGAGGCGAACCCACCAAACTCCCAACCTCCGATGCTAACCCAGAGGGGCGGCCCAAGATGGGATCGACGCCAACGAAGGAGCGTGTCGCGGTTCCGCCAAAGGGCCACGTCTTCTCACCTGGGGCCGCGGCTGCGGAGCTTCGGGAGGGGTCGTGCTGGCGGCGGTCGCCGCTGAGCTTGGGACTCCGAACGCGCCATGATGCAAGGCGAGACTTCGCCGTGCGTGTTCGACTTCCCGATCCAGCCCTCCGCGCCGATCTACGGGACTTCTTGGACCGCTGGGGCTGCGTTACCTACGAAGTTAACGATGACGTGATCGAGGTCATCGTCCCCGGTGCTCCTGGGGTGCGGCAGGGGCGCCGCGAGTTCCATCTCTACCTCGAGACCTGGCGAGCACATCACCCGGGTCTGGAGCTGGATCTCCTCGACTGACCCGCCTAAATCGCGCTCGACGCCCAAACGCGCTTCCCATTCCGAACGTGCCTCCGTGCCCGCGCGCCCCTCCATCTTCTCGATAGGAGGTAGCCGGCTCTTGATCGCGGAAGCGCTGTGGAAGGCGACACGCACCTGACCCCGCTTCGAAGCGCGGGGTTGGGCTCGCCTCTCCTCCGCGTTGTGGGCGAGTGGCGGCTGGTTTGCTCTTTTGGCATGCCCACGTCGGTGGGCAGGGCTAGGGTCCGCGGATGGTTCCGGCCGTGGGGGGTGTGAAGCCGAAGCTGCGGGGTGTGTTTCACGAGCTCGGCTTCTATGCGGCGATCGTGCTGGGGGTGCCGCTGGTTTGGACGGCGGAAGATGGGCGGGCGCGGCTGGCCGCGGTCGTGTTCGTGGGCTGCCTCGCCGGGTGCTTCGGCGCGAGCGCGCTGTATCACCGGCCGACCTGGACGCCGCGGGTTCGGGCGTGGCTCGATCATGCCGGTGTGTATCTGCTGATCGCCGGGACGTACGTGCCGTTTGGCTTGCTCGTGATGTCGCCCGGGTGGGCGGCGCCGGTGCTGTCGGTCGTCTGGAGCGGCGCGCTGGCGGCGATCGTGTTGAAGCTCTTCTGGGTTCGTGCTCCGAAGTGGCTCTCGGCTGCGATCGGTCTCTTGCTGGGATGGGTTGGTGCCGTTGCGTTCTCGCAGCTGCTGAAGCTCGAGGTTGTCGGCGTCTTGCTGGTGGTGGCGGGGGGACTTCTGTACTCCGCGGGCCGGTTGTCTATGCACGGCGACGTCCAGACCCTGCGCCGCACGTGTTCGGCTACCACGAGCTGTTCCACGTGTTCACGCTCGGCGCCGCCGGCTGCCAGTTCGCCGCGGTCGCGTTCTACGTCCTCCCTCGCGGCTGACCGAGACGCGGCGACGCGCAATCGCGTCCGTTCGCATTCGTTGCGCGATCGTCGAAGACCGCCACCCGGACCGGCGAGCCACGACGTCTGCCAGAGACAAGACGCCCGTCGCAGTTCCAACAAAGCGCGACATCCGCGCGCAGGTCGTTGCGGCTGAGAAAGGCTGGCTGCTCGACCGGCGCCGGCGCGACCGCATTGGTCTCGATCAGCTCGCCGTCGTTAATTACTCGCGTGAGCTCGCCTCCTCCTCGCGCGCCGCAGCGTGATTGAACTGGTCTTGACACTCTTCACGCATGCTCTGCGCCTGCGCGCAGCCTGGTGGGGCCGCCGCTGCCGAGCATGAAATAGTGCGGTCATGACCCTCGATGCTGCGCGAGACGCGTACGGGCAGATGATGCTCGCAGTACTCGACCGCGAGGACGCGCTCGAGATCGTGGAGCGTAATGACGGCTTCATCAGCGCAAGCGTGATCGGGCCGAAGCTCTACCTAGCGCCGTTCCGCCGCTGGCCAGCGCACCACCGGCGCGCGATCCGGTACATGCGCGGTCGCGTCCTCGACGTCGGCGCAGGCGGTGGCCGCGTCGCCCTCCATCTGCAGGAGCGCGGCCATGATGTCGTCGCGATCGACAACTCGCCAGGCGCGATTGAGGTCTGTCGGCGTCGCGGCGTGCGTGACGCGCGCATGCGCGCGTTCGAGGATGTCGACGAATCACTGGGAACGTTCGACACCGTCGTGCTACTCGGCAACAACTTCGGGCTCTTCGGCACGCCCACGAAGGCGAAGCGGTTGCTCCGTCGCTTGCACCGGATGACAAGCGACGACGCGCGGATCATCGCGGAGTCGCGTGACGTCGAGCGGCGGGGTGCCGCCGATGCACCCTGGCACGCGCGCTATCGCAAGCGCAATGTACAGCGCGGCCGGCTTCCGGGACAGATCCGGATACGGATCCGCTTCCGTGACCTCGTCGGACAATGGATGGACTATCCGATGGTCTCACCCGACCAGCTGCGCGAGATCGTGGACGGGACCGGCTGGTACGTGGCGGAGACGATCGACTCCGACGACACGTACAACGCGGTCATCGAGAAGGCTGGCTGAGTTCATGGAGTTCGTGGCTCCAGGTACTCGGTAGTCGGCGGGCGCGCTGCCTTAGTCTGAGCTCTTAACGAGCGCCTCGATCTGTTCAGGCTGAAGGTCGAGGTCCGGATGGGCTTCGTTCGCGTGCAGCTCGACGTGCTTCATGAGTTCTTCCTTCGTCTCCGTCGTGAACGACCCCGGGCAGTCCGTCCCGGCATCTGCACACCTGATCGAGTAAGCCATCGTTCTTCCCTCCCGTTTGTGACCGCTGCGACTCTCCCACCGGGAGGAGCAAACGTCAACCGATGTTCTGGGCGTGTGGGGTGTCAAAACTCAGGTCGCGTCACGGGGAACCACGATTTGCAGGCAGAACGCAGATCTTGAAGCCACACAGATCACGCCGCGCCGCCACCCCGAGCGCACTCTTGCATCCGGACGAGGCGTGCTCGAGATCGAAGATCGCGGCTGGCAGTACCCAAACCGAATTGTCGGCACCACAGGCTGGGTTCGCCAAGTACATAATCCCCAACCCTGTTATCGCGTCAGCGTTAGCGCTCCGCGCGGCATCAGCGTCTTCGTCGGCGGGCGCGGCTTCCTGAAGGCCCACGCGTAGTCTCGATCAGCGGCGCAACGCTCGTCGCCGAGCCTCTCGTCTCCCGCGACGGCTCCCGATCAGTCTTCCGGTCGAGCTGATCGCCGATCCACGCGTCTGCCGCCGGCGCGTCGACGCCGCGCGAGGCGCCGATCTCGTCCGCGAGCAGCTTGCGTGCCTTCAGGTAGAGCTGCCGCTCGGTCAGAGACAGCCTGCCCGGCTCTTTCCGCGC
>WNGB01016121.1_pt1 | contig 10358 bp, 7 predicted proteins | sample 5400681 | NCBI WGS metagenome assembly WNGB01 (sample SAMN13153367, study PRJNA577476) | soil metagenome | isolation source: 115 cm soil or saprolite under grassland replicate 2 | place: USA:California | collected 2016-06-15 | reverse complement strand
CGAGGACGAAGTTGTAGGACTCGGCGGAGAGCTTCGGATCGAGGGCCGCCATCTCCTCCACCAGGCGCCGCACCTGCTCCGACTCGGGATCGGCGAGGGCCTGGGAGAAGACGAGGAGCCGCACCGGGTTCACGAGCTTGGCGAACTCTTCCTTGAGCTGGGCGGCCGTCTCATCGTCGATCAGGGCCATTCGGTAGCTCTAAGACGAGTATAGCGTGCCTTCCGCCGGACGCGGGCGGGAGGCCACCCGAAGCGTCACGCCGCACCGAGTGGGTGGCGCCAACGCAGCCCCCGGAACCGCGGGAAGTCGCCCATGGGAGTGGGCGGGTCGAAGATCGTCGCGTTCGTCACGATCCGCAAGAAACCTCCCAAGGTCGGCTCGAGGTCTGGCCACCGCGAGGCGAACCGAGTCTTCGATCAGTCGGCTCACCGTGGTGCCGAGCTCTGCCGCGCGACGCTTCAGTGTCACCCTGCTCCGACCACCGGCAGCAAGTCCTTGCCCAGCCTGTGGACCGCCTCTTCGCCCTCAGCGAGGGCGGCCACCCCGACCCAGGTTGACGCGGGCGCCGCCTCACCGGAGAAGAAGTCTCTGAAGACGCCACCCACCGCCGGGGCTTGCTCCGGTCGGTAGTTGACAACATAGATCCGCAAGGACACCACGTCGGCAAGCGTACCCCCGGCAGCCTCGAGGACGGCTCGCAGATTCGTGAACGCCTGCCTTGCCTGCGCTTCTAGATCGGAGCCGCCGATGAGTTGCTTGTGAGAGTCCCACGCCGTTTGTCCCGCCACGTATAGCGTTCTTTTGCCGCTGGCGACCACGGCCTGCGAAACGCCATGATCGAGGCTTCGGAACACCGACGACGGATTGATGGACTCCTTTGTCACGTCCAGCCCCAGAGAGTCGCGCTCACGTCCCACCTCCAGCCACTCGCGTCCGCACACCTCAGCATCCTGCAATTCACATCGCATATCCGGGGGATCGGATGAGAGATTCTCCTTTCGCCTGAATAACACTTCTCCCGGGTCGGAGATGACCCGGGGATTCGATCAGTAGCGAACTCGGCTGGGCCGCTTAAGGGTTCGTCAGGCCGCCGAAGTCGGAGGGCGGGGCGCCGGGGTCGCGGAGGTAGACGCGCTCGCCCGGCTCGAGGCCTCTCTCGATCACCACGAAGTCCTGGTTCGACGGTCCCAGGACGACCTCCCTCGGCCGGGGGGTGCGCCCGTGCGCGACGTAGACGAGCGGCCGGCCGTCCCTCTCGAAGACCGCCTCCAGGGGAAGGTAGGTCGCGTCCTTGCGCTCCTCGACCTGGATCTCCACCCGCGCGGTCATCCCCGGGCGGAGGCGGGGCTCGGACTCGTTGACCTGGACCGTCACCCCGAAGAACTTGACCCCGCGGCGCTCTTTCTCCTCCTGGGCGAGCGTCCCCACCAGGGTGACCGCGCCGGTGAGCTTGAGGTCGGGGTAGGCCTCCACCCGCACCGTGACCTTCTGGTTGCGCTCGACCTTGTGGATGTCGGTCTCGCGCACCTTGGTCTCGATCACCATCCTCGAGATGTCGGGCAGGATGAGGAGCGGCTGGTTCGCCCAGACCTGGTCGCCCACCTGGGGCTTGCGCTGCTCGGAGCCGAAGAACACGTCCTTGTAGACCACGATCCCCGGCACGTCGGCCCGCACCTCGCACCGCGCGAGTTGCTCCTTGGCGAGGGCGAGCTTCGCGCTCGCCTCCTCGATGCGGCTCTCCGCGGAGGAGATGGCCGCCTGCTTCTGGGCCGTCCGGTAGGAGGAGGCGGCCTCGAGCTGCCGGAAGCTCTCCTTGCTGGACAGGGCGTCCGACCGCGCCTGGGACAGCTCCAGGGGCCGCCCGAAGTTGAGGAGCGCGTCGCGCCGGCGCTTGGCCAGGGCGAGGTCGTCTTCCGCCCGCGCCACCTGCTGCTCCGCCCGCTCCAGCTCCATCTTGGTGATGAAGCCTTCGGCCAGGAGCGGCTTCAGGTCCTCGAGCTGGGCCTTGGCCTTGCTCAGGTCGCGCTCGGCGTTGGCCACCGCGGAGCTCGCCTCCTCCTCCTTGAGCCGGCCCTTCCCGTCCTGCACGTCCTTCAGCTCGAGGTCGCTGCGCTCCACCTTGAGGCGGGCGGCGGAGAGCTCCTCCTGGTTCTGGATCCCCTGGAGCTTGATCTCCTGGCGCGCCTTCTGGAGGTCGGCCTCCGCCTGGGAGAGCAGCGCCTGGTTGCGGCGGATCTCCTCCTCGAAGGGAGCCGCGTCGAAGAGCATCAGCAGGTCGCCCTTCTGGACCAGCTTGCCCTCGGGGGCGAGGGCCACGATCTTGGCCTGGTTGCTCTGGATGCTGGAGGCGTAGGTCACGGAGCGCAGGGCCTGGAGCGTCCCCGCCTCGACGATGGTCACCCGGAACGGACCCTGGCGGACGGGCACGGTGGCCGCCCCCGAGTCGGTGGCCTCTCGCAGGACGAGCCCCGCGAGCGCGCCCGCGGCGAGGACGGCGAGGAGAGCCGCGAGCACCCGCCGGGGCCGCTGGCGCGCGGTCTGGGCGAGCCGGCCCAGGTTGTCGCGGGTCCAGGTCTCGCGCCGCAGCCACGGCCTCGCGTCGCGGGCCGCCGCGGTGGCGTTCTCGCGGAGCCGGACCCAGGCCTCGCGGGCCCGGCGGGCCGCCCCTTCCATGGAGAGCGAGCTCACGGGGCGGCCCCCGGCGCGGCCTCCCCGGGGGCCTCTGCGAACTCCCTCTCCACGTCCAGGGACCCCACCACGCGCTTGAGGTCCAGGCGGGCCACGTTGTAGCTCGTGAGGAGTCCCACCAGGCTGCTGCGGGCGAGGACCAGGCTGCTCTCCGCGTCCACCACGTCGAAGTTGCTGGCGAGGCCGCGCTGGTAGCGCAGGACGGCCAGGCGCCGCTGCTGCGCCGCGATCTCGACTCCCTGGCGCTGGAGCTCCACGCTCTTGCGGATGCGCTCCAGCTCGCGCAGGGCCGCCCGCACCTCCGACTCGATCTCCATCTCGCGCTGCTTGACCAGCCGCTCGCGGGCGTCGACCTCCAGGGCCGCCACCGCCTGGGCCGCCCGCTCGTTGGAGCGCTCGAGGGGGTAGGACGAGGTCACGAAGAGGCTGACCCGCGTGTCGGCCAGCTTGTAGGCGTCGGAGTAGGTGGGACCGAAGCCGATCCGGGTCACCCCCACTCCGAGGTCGAGCTGCGGCAGCAGGTTCTGGCGGGCGAGGGCCGCCGCCCGCTTCGCGTCGTCGAGCTGGTCGCGGGTCTCCCGAAGCTCCAGGCGGTTCTCGAAGGCGCGCTGGACCAGGACCTCAACCGGCTCGTCCTCGCCGGGAAGGTGGTCCCCCAGCCTCACCGCCTCGGGCTCCAGGGGGTGGCCGGGGGGCAGGGCGAGGAGGAAGCGGAGCTGCTCGAGGGCCGCCTGGAGCGCGGCCTGGGAGCGGACGAGGGCGTCCTCGGTCTGCGAGGCCTGGATCTCGGTGCGGAACACGTCCAGCTTGCTGGCCAGGCCGATCTTCAGGCGGGCCTCGGAGGCCTTTCGCAGGCTGTCGCTGCGCCTCAGGCTCTGGCGGGAGACGGACACGAGCTGGCGCTGGGCGATCACGCTGAAGAAGGCGCCCGTGACCTGCACCGCCAGCCGCTGCTTGGAGAGCTCGAGGTTGCGCTCCTGCGAGATGCGGCCGCGCCGGCTGTTCTGCAGGTCGAAGGAGGTGGCGTTGGGGCCGAAGCCGCGGAGGAGCGGCTGGGTGACCACGAAGCGCAGGTCTGCGGCCCGGGGAAACGGGTTCTCGTTCTCGGGGGTGGCGGTCAAGGTGCCGCCCGCGGTGATGGTGGCGCCCGTCCAGGGGAGCTTCTGGGACAGGTCGAGGCCGAGCAGGTCGGTGCCCGCGCTGCGCTGGTAACGCGGGGTGAATCGCGGGTAGAACTGCGCCTTGGCCGCGCTCTCACGGTAGCGCGAGGCCAGGAGGGCATCCGCCGCTCCGAGCAGGCCGAAGTTGCGCTCGAGGGCGATCCGCACCGCCTCGGCCAGGGTCACGGTGGGCGCGCCCTGAGCCGGGCCCGTCGCCTCTTCCTGGGGCTCGACGGGCTCCGTCGCCTCGACGGTCTGCTCCTCGGCGGAGGACGGCGGCTTGGGCGGCTCCTGGGCCCGGGAAACCGCCGCCACGGACGAGAGCCAGAGGCTCATGGCCAAGGGCACGCCGTGCCGCATCTCCACGCATCGATCAGAGTAGCGACGCCCACCGGGGCCGTCAAATCAGGGCCCTTGCCGGCTCCTGGCCCGGCTGGTAGGCTCGCCTGCCGTACGACAATGAGGTCCAGACAGATGAACGTCGCGCGTCAGCCCTGCGGGGCGATTCTCCTCCTGCTGCTCACGGTCCCCGTCGGTGCCGCCCAGAAGCCCCAGAGCGACGTGCAGGAACTCACGCTTCCCAACGGGATGAAGTGGCTGCTCTTCGAGAACCACGACTCCCCCACCGTGGCCGCAGGATGGACCGCACGGGTGGGATCGGTCAACGAGCGCCCCGGCATCACCGGGATCAGCCATTTCTTCGAGCACATGATGTTCAAGGGGACCCGGGTCATCGGCACGAAGGACGCCGAGGCCGACCTCAAGCTGATCGACGAGCAGGAAAGGGTTCGCGACCTGATGCGAGCCGAGATGGCGGTGCTGCGCGAGCGGTTGCGCCGGGGCGAGATCGACGATCTCCAGAAGCCCGAGAGCAAGACCGAGCGCTACCAGGAGCTCGAGGGGCGCTTCGACGAGCTGGTCCAGAAGCAGCGCGAGACCATCATCAAGGACCAGATGGACCAGATCTACACGAAGAACGGCGGTGAGTTCATGAACGCCTTCACGGGCGAAGACCAGACCGTCTACTTCGTCCGCGTGCCCAGCAACAAGCTGGAGCTGTGGGCCTGGCTGGAGTCGGACCGCCTGCTGAACCCCGTCTTCCGGGAGTTCTACTCCGAGCGCGACGTGGTCTTCGAGGAACGCCGCCTCCGCACCGAGTCGACCCCCCTCGGCAAGTTCGACGAGGACTTCAACGCCCTCTTCTGGGAGGCGCACCCCTACCAGTGGCCGGTGGTGGGCTGGGCATCGGACATCCCCATGTACACCCTGGCCCAGGCCAAGGAGTATTTCGCGACCTACTACGCCCCCAACAACCTCACCGGCGCGCTGGTGGGCGACTTCAAGATCGCCGAGGTCAGGCCCCTCCTCGAGCGCTATTTCGGGCGCGTCCCCCGCGGCAAGGTGGACCCGCCGCCGGTGGTGACCCTGGAGCCCAAGCAGCTCGCGGAGAGGCGCTTCAACGCCGAGGCCGAGACCTCCCCCACCGTGCGCATCTGGTGGAAGGGCGTCCCCTTCGTCCACAAGGACGAGGACGCCCTGGATCTCCTCACGGACATCTTGTCCGGGCGCACCGGGCGGCTCTACAAGGGTCTCGTCCTCGGCCGTCAGGTCGCGAACGAGGCCTCGGCCTCGGTCGACCCCCGCAAGTACGCGGGGATCGTCGAGATCGAGTGCGTGGTAAAGGATGGCAAGGACCCGGCGGCGGTGGAGCAGGCGGTCTACGAGGAGATCGAACGGCTTCAGCAGGAGCCCGTCCCGGCCTCGGAGCTGCAGAAGGTGAAGAACCAGGCCAAGGCGAACGCCTACCGGCGCCTGGCCTCCCCCCTATCGATCGCGATCCAGCTCATGGTCTACGACGGCCGGGGAGACTGGCGCTACATCAACACCTCCCCCGAGAAGACGGACGCGGTGACCGCCGAGGACCTCCAGCGGGTGGCCAAGGAGTACCTCACGAAGGAAAGCCGCACCGTGGGGGTCTTCCTGCGCAAGGAGGGCGGCGCCCCGGAGGACCCGGAGATCGCAACCCTCAGCCCGCAGGCCCAGGCCATGGTCCGGCAGAACCTGAAGCAGATCGAGGCGGAGACCGACGCCGCCCGTCTGCAGCAAGGGATCGCCCAGATGCAGCAGATGTCCGCGCAGGTGCCGCCGGAGATGAAGCCGGCCGTGGAGTTCCTGCTCAAACGGGCCCAGGAGCGCCTCTCCGCGCTTTCGAGCGAGAGGAAGTGAATTGCGGAACCGAGCGTACCGCAGCGCTCCCCTCCCCCGATGTGGGGCGATGCATCGGAATGCAGCACTGCCGTTCGAGCGAACGCCAACTCCGACGCATTCCGATGTATCGGAGGGATAGGGTGGGGGGTCGACGAATGATGGGCCGGATGAGTCGGAGACTCGGGGCCGTGCTCGTGACTTTCGCCTCTCTCAACACGGCGCATCCCACCCACGCCCAGGAGATCCCCCCGAACCCCGACCGCCTCACGTTCAAGCCCCTCGCCTACACGCCGCCTTCGGCCAAGGACTACCGCGTCGTGCTCAAGAACGGGATGGTGGCCTATGTCGCCGAGGACAAGGCGCTGCCCCTGGTCAACATCGCGATCACGGTGCGGACCGGGAGCTACCTCGAGCCCGCGGGCAAGGAGGGGCTGGCCGGCTTCACGGGCGCCCAGATGCGGCGCGGCGGGACGGCCCGCCTCAGCGCGGAGCAGCTCGACGAGCGCTTCGACTTCCTGGCCGCCCAGGCTTCGACCGGCATCGGGCCCACCTCCGGCTCCGCGAGCCTCAACTGCCTGGCCGACAACCTGGACGAGTCGCTCAAGCTCTTCGTGGAGGTGCTGCGCTCCCCGCGCTTCCAGGAGGACCGGCTGGCCTTGGCCAAGGAGCAGGCCCTCCAGGAGATGAAGAAGCGGAACGACGACTCGGCCGACATCGAGTCGCGCGAGTGGAACGTGCTCCTGGGCGGGGAGGCGCACTTCACGAACCGCTTCACGACCGAGGTCTCGGTGAAGGCGATCACCCGGGAGGACATGGCTTCCTTCCACCGGCGGTTCTTCCATCCGGCCAACTTCATCGCCGCGGTGTCCGCGTCGATTCCCCGGGCGGAGATGGTCCGCCGGCTGGAGGCGGCCTTCGCCAACTGGCCGAGCCCCCGCGCGGTAGTGCCTCTTCCGCCGGACACCATCTCCCCTGCTCCTCCGGGCCTCTACCGGATCCAGAAGGAGGTGAACCAGGGGCGGGTCTCCATGGGGCTGCCCACGGTCAAGCGCGACAGCCCCGACCAGTACGCCCTCGAGGTGATGAACGAGATCCTGGGCGGCAGCGGGTTCACCTCCCGGATCACCAAGACCGTACGCTCGAACGAGGGGCTCGCGTACTCCGCGGGCTCGGGGCTCTCGATCGGGGTCTGGTATCCGGGACGGTTCCGGGCCGGCTTCCAGTCGAAGAGCCGGACCGTGGCCTACGCGACCCGGCTCGTCCAGGACGAGATCAAGAAGATGCGGGAGGGCACCGTCACCGCGGAGGAGCTGGAGACGATCCAGAACAACCTGATCCAGACCTTCCCGAGCAACTTCGCGTCCAAGGCCCAGTCCATGGGCATCTTCGCCTCCGACGAGTACACGCGGCGCGACCCGTCGTACTGGGCCACCTACCGTGACCGGATCAAGGCCGTCACTCCCGCCGACGTTCAGCGGGTGGCCCGCACCTGGCTCGTCCCCGAGAAGATGGTCGTGCTCGTGGTGGGGGACCAGAAGGAAATGGACCTCGGCGACCCCAAGCACGACGTGAAGCTCGCATCGCTGGCCCCGGGCGGGAAGGTCGTCAACCTGCCTCTGCGTGACCCCATGACGATGTTGCCGGGACGGTAGCCGGCGGCTAGCCCGGCACGGCTCCCACGCTCCAGACCTGCCAGACGGGAGGGGGCCTCTTGCGACCGCGGTCGAACATCCCGGGGTGCGCGACCGTCGCCAGGGCGTCGCCGTCTACACCCAGGGCCAGCTCAATGACGGGAGGAGTCCCGGGAACCTCGAGGACGGTGGCCGTCCTGCCCGTCTCGATGCTGAGCGCGCGCACCCGGCCTTCGAGGCCCGAGAAGAACACGAGGGCCCGGCGCCGATCGAAGGCGAAGCCGTAGGTGTTTCGCATCCAGCCGGGGCTCACCCGTACGAGGTCGGCGTCCGCGGAAGCCACAGGAGCCGGAAGCGACGCATCGGCGCGAAGCACGCTTTCCCACGAATAGAGCCGCACGCCCTCCTGCACCGCCAGCACGATCAACCGGCCGTCGGCAGTGAAGTCCACCTTGTTCGGGACTTCCTGAGGATGGAAGCCCGTCTCCGCCTTTCCCGCGGCGTGCGCCGCCATCCAGGCGGCCAGGTCGTTCCGGGCCGTGCTCAGGACGCGCAGGACGCGCGGCTCGCCCAGGTCGACGAGGGCGAGGCCGCTCGAGCCTCCGTCCTGGACGTCGGCGACGAGCCAGCGACCGTCCGGATGCACGGTCGCGCTCCGGCCCGCTCCGAGGACGATTCCCCGAACGGAGTGGCCCTCGCCCGTCGAGACGAGCCGCAGCTCGCCCTGCGAGCGACAGATCATCGTTCGCTCGTCAGGCGTGAACGAGAGGTGCTCGGTCGCCCGCGGGAGCGGCACGGTCGCCAGGCGCCGCCGATCATGGAGGTCGAGGAGAGCCGCGCTCCATTCTCCCGACGCGTGGCCCACGGCCAGGAAGCGGCCGGTCGGGCTCGCGCGCATCCGGTAGATCTTGGAGCTGACACGGAAGCCAGCGTCCGCCGGCTCGTGCCAGGGTGGCCGCCACCACTCCAGCTCTGCCTCGGCGGAAGCGCCGAGGTCGCACCACGCCAGGAGGAAGCCGCCCAGCGGATGAGCGCAGAAGACCGGCAGCGGCGGAAGCCCATAGCGTCCCGCAGGGCGTTTCTTCGACAGGAGGAGAACGCCTTCCCGCTGCAGGCGGCTGGTCGTGGCGGCCACCTCGGCCTGCCGGCGGCGCCTGGCTTCCTTCTCAGTCGCGAGGTCGGGTACGTGGACGAGCTCCTTCCAGCCCTTGACGCCTCGCGTCTCGCCTTCGCGAAGGTACTCGTAGCTGGTTTCGACGTTGACGATCCGCAGCAGCTCGGCGACGGACCTCATCTGCCACGTGGCTCGGAAGGGATCGCCCTCCCTGCCCCTCCGCTCGAGCGCTGTCGCGAACTCCGCCGCGTCGGCGCCGCCGACGAGTGCGGCCAGCGCATCGGGGCGGCCTGCCGTCTCCGCCCGTCGTGCCGGCGAGGACGACTCGAAGTAGTCCGGATCGGAGCAGTACTCGTCGATCGGACCGCCGGCGTCGTAGAGCGTGTACGCGAAGACGTCGTCGTCGTGGACGAGGAGATGGAGCACCGGCCCCGTGACGCGCGCGGCGATGGCCGCCGAGACGGAGACGTCCTGGCCGTGCTGCGACGGGTACACCGTGATCCATCCGCCTGACGGCGGCGCCATCAGGAACCGCGTTCCGCTCCGGGCCGCGAGCTCCTCCAGCGTTCGCCGCAGGCGGGCGCCGTCGTCCGAGCGAACATGCACCGACCCGTAGAACGCGCCCATCGGCGGGTGGGACTATACCAAAGCGGGCCGCCGTCCCTCGTCGCGGGGTCCGGTCTCCGTCCGTCCGCGTCCGCCGATGGCCGACGGCTCGTCCCTACAGGTCGTGCCGATCGCGGCCGGTCGTCATTTCTTGAACGCCTCGACGAAGTCCTTCAAGAGCATGGGGTTGTTGCTCTTGATGGAGCCGGTCAGGAAGTCCTTGGCCGAGGGGGTGTGCTTGCCGTTCCAGACGTCGAGGAACATCGCTTCCGAGGCCTTGAAGAAGCAGTCGGCGTCTCTTTCCGGCTTCCCCGCCACCACCTCGCACTTCTCCGCGGTGAGCCGCACGGTCCACTTCTCCTTCTCGCCGAGGGAGAAGTAGAAGGTGCGGTCGGTCTTGACGTTGTCCTTGTTGAACCGCTTGGGGAGGCCCTTGAAGACCTTGGCGATCTCGGACACGGCCCCCTCCTACTGAGCGCCCGGCAGGGCGGCGATGGTCTCGTCGACCAGCTTGCGCTGCGCCTCCGGGGTCAGCGAGGCGCGGACGATCTTCTCCGCGGCGGTCATGGCGAGGTCCGCCACCTGGGTCCGCAGCTCGAGGATCGCCTTACTCTTCTCCTGCTCGATCTGGGCCTTGGCCTTCACGAGGATCTGCTCGGCCTCGGCCCGGGCCTTGCTCACCAGGTCGGCCTTGACGCGGTCCGCCTCCTGGGTCGCGCGGGCGATCATCTCCTCGCGCTCGCGGGCGGCGTCCTTGAGCATGTCCTGCCGCTGGTTGAGCAGGGCCTGGGCCTCGGCCTGGGCCTTTTCCGCCCCCTGCACCTGCTCCCGCACCGTCTTCTCCCGCTCCTCGATGATCTGGAGCAGCGGCTTCCAGGCGAACTTTCCCAGGACGAAGGCGAAGATCAGGAACAAGATCAGGGTGAAGAGGGTCAGGGTGAAGTCGACGT
>WNGB01027325.1_pt1 | contig 10359 bp, 5 predicted proteins | sample 5400681 | NCBI WGS metagenome assembly WNGB01 (sample SAMN13153367, study PRJNA577476) | soil metagenome | isolation source: 115 cm soil or saprolite under grassland replicate 2 | place: USA:California | collected 2016-06-15 | reverse complement strand
GAGGTCTGCCTTCTTTAGACCCCTTCTTCTTTGCCTCCGCATACGGCGCGGATTCAATCGATGATTCATCTTCAAAGACCTATCGTTCTCTCTCAAATGGCTTCTATCAGAGGCTATCTCTCCTTAGCCGAGAGGCTTCCCCAAGTATAGCTCATTTATCGATTCGGAAGCGAAGCACCCATTGTTGTTTTTCCTGATCCCAGGACATCGCTTTGTATGCATCTCTTTTGTTCCCCGGCGTGACCATATTGCGCTCGAGGAAATACTTCTCCAATATCTGATCTCGATGCTGAGAGAACTTGAGATAGCAAGCAATCTTAGTCTTTCCACTTACCGTTCCCGATATACCGCTCATAAATTCTTCCTCTGCGACAGCCGTACAGTCATTGGCGCTTTGCTCAACCGCATGAAATCCTCGTTTCTGGATGTTGCCCGAGGCCTCGCCGATCGAGAATACGCAATATCGGGCAAGCGTGAAGGCCGATTGTATGAAATGAAGAGCGGAGTGGCCAAGAAAACATGTGATGTGAACCACTCGTCACACCTAAAGCGCTGGCTGACCTCGACGATCTGCGCGATCAGAATCGAAGTTTCACAGACATCGCCGCTTATTTGCGGATCGTAGCCTCTTCATCTGCCCCTCGTTCCAATACGCGCCCGCCCCCGCGACATCCAAACGCAGGTTACCCGGCCGATGACGCCTTCGACGCGAAGGAGCGCGAAAGAGCCGAGGTCGTCATGCCCGCCGAGCCCGAAAATTTGATTTTGTGAGATGACAGTTCGTGGCAGGTTTACGTATTCCGGCAGCGGAGTCGTTGATTCCGGCAGCGACTTTTCATCAAACAGCTCGTCGTTGAGATAAATCCTCCCTTCTTCGATCCGCACTGATTCGCCGACGACGACCACGACGCGATGAAACGAGACTCGATCATCAATCGGCCTGCATGATGCAATCACATCGCCTTTTTGCGGCGCGGCGCGGCGATAGCGCCAGATATCAATCAAAATCTGATCGCCCAGTTCCAGCGTCGGAGACATCGCGCCGGCCGTGACCGGCTGGCCTTCAAAACCGAGCAGATTTTCCCTGGCGCCGAAGATCAGGTTCGTATCTCCCCAACCACTCATTCGTCAATTAAAACCACTCATTAAATTTACATCGCGGCGCTCTACCCACTGTGAAACTATTCCACATCAGGGATCCCACAAAGTCGATTATCCGTTCAACCAGACTTTCGAGAAGGAGACTTTTACATGAGGTTCTACGCCGTGACTGCAGTCATTTTGTCTTTAGCCGCCTTTGCGCCCGCCGCTTATGCTCAGGTCAGCATCAACGGCAGCTTGCGCGGACACATCAGCGATCCCGGCGCAGCCTCGGTCGCGGGCGCTTCGGTCAAATTGACCAACGTGGCGACGACGACCACACAAACCATGGTGAGCGACGGCGACGGCGATTATCACTTCGCACATATCGCGCCCGGCGTTTACAGCCTGACGGTTGAAAAAGAAGGCTTCAAACGCGCGCAGCGCGACAACATCGTCATCGCGGTCAATGAGAACGCAGTTGCAGACGTCACGTTGGCCGTCGGCGCGATGAACGAAACCGTCACCGTCGAGTCGGGCGCCGCCCTCATGCAATCGCAGAGCGTCGAGCTTTCCGGCCTCGTCAGTGAGCGGCGCGTCAAAGAGCTGCCGCTCAACGGGCGCAATTTCATCAAGCTCGTGCAGCTCGCGCCGGGCGTCGGCAATCCTGGCGCGAACAATAATCCGGCGATCAGTGGGGCGCGCAGCGTGACCAACAGCTACGTGGTGGACGGCGTCGGGTCGAATGACGAGCGTTTGAACACCGGATTCGTCGGCGTTAACGGCTCGAATACGGACCTCGGCTCGAACATTCCGAATCTGATTTCGACCGAGGCCGTGCAGGAATATCGCGTCATCACTTCCAACGCCGACGCCACGTTCGGGCGCGGCAGCGGCGGCCACATCAACATCGTCACGAAATCCGGCGGCAATGAATGGCATGGCTCGGCGTACGAATACCTGCGCAACGACGCGCTCGATGCGGCGGATTACTTTTACAAGGCCAACCCCAGCCCACAGTTCCGCACGGCGGACGGCAGGGCGAAAACGCCACCCTTCAAACAGAACCTCTTCGGCGGTACCTTCGGCGGAAGGCTCGTCCGGGATCGGCATTTCTTCTTCGGCAATTACGAAGGCCTGATACAAAGACGCCTTAATCAGACCGCGTCGAATCTGACTGTGCCGAATGCAGACTTATTACGTTTTGTGCTGGGCGATCTTGGGCGCTTTTTCAAAACCTATTTCATTGATCGCGGCGTCATTCCGGCCAGCGGCAATCCCGCCGGAAGATTCACGCCACTTCCGCAGAATGAACGCGAGACCATCATCAAGGCAGGATTTCCGGTCGCTTTCTTTGACGGCAATCCTGCGAACGGCGAAGCCGGGACAGTTCAAATCAGCGCCGCGCCGCCGATCGACATCGACCAGAACGCTTTTCTGATTCGCACCGATCACAAGCTTTCGGAAAAACTGTCGGCGAATGTGAGGTACAGCCTCGCGCGCTCGTTTGTGACCGCCGGTTCGGCCGCGCCCGTAGACGCGCAGGTTGCGCCGCGCCAGTATCAATCGGCGGCGATTCAATTCAACTACGCCGTAACGCCAGCGCAGGCTCTCGAAATACGCGGCGGTTTGCTGCGAAATCGCTTCCGCCACTTCACGCAGGGCGGCATTGACGAACGCGTCGCGGCGCTCGGCGTATCGGACGAGTATGGCATTCTTGTGAGCGCGGGCCCGGCCTCCGCGCCCTTCTTCCGGGCGGCGATCAACGGCGCATTCATTGACAACCAAACCACGCCGCAGCTTTCAGTTCTGCACACGTGGCAGCGTGGCAATATGACGTGGCGCAGCGGCGTGGACTTGCGATCGCTCCATAACAACGTCGCGAACATCAGCTCGGGTCAGCCCGTTTTCGAGTTCACCAACTCGCTGGTCGGGGCGAACGGCGTCTACGGCCCGAATCCGCAGGCGGCGGAGGCCGTCACCGTCTCCACGCGGCTGACTTCATACGGTAATAATGGCAGCGGGCCGACCACGCCGATGCGCGGCTATCGTTCGCGGCAGCAGGAATACTTCGCGCAGAACGACTGGCGCTTGCGCCGCAATCTGACGCTCAATCTCGGCGTGCGCTACAGTTTCTTCGGCGTGTGGCGCGAAGTGAACAACGCGCTGTCGAACCTGTTCGCCGTGGACGGATCAGGCGCCATTGTCCCCGAGGTGAATCCGTTCAATTTCGGCCGGGCGCAGAACCGCGTCGTGCGATTGAACGACGACCTGCGCTATTACAATCCCGATTACAACAACTTTCAGCCACGCCTCGGCGTCGCTTATGACCTGCTCGGCAAAGGCCACACGGTTCTGCGAGCCGGCTACGGCGTCTATTACGACCGCATCATCCAGATTCAATTCACGGGCGCGGTCGGCAACGTGCCTTACGCGATTTCGAGCGCGACCGCCAACGTCCCGTTCCGCCTCGGGCAGGTCTTGCCGATCACCGCCGCGCCCAATCCGGCGATCACCGTTGTCGACCCCGAAATCGAAAACCCGCGCACACAGCGATGGAACGTCACGGTCGAGCGTCAATTCGGCAGGGACACCAGCGTGTCGGCGGCCTATGTCGGGATGCGCGCCGACGGGCTCTTCTCACAGGCGCAGCCCAACGGCTTCGGCGGTTTCCCGACCGCCGCGCGCCCCGACCCGCGCTTCACGACGCAGCAACTGATCGCCAATCTCAATGAATCGCGTTACCGCGCCCTGCAACTGATCGCCAAACGCCGCTTCGCGCGAGGGGTCGATTTCACTGTCGCGTACACTTTCGGCGAATCGAAAGACGACAGCTCGCGCGATTCGTTCACGAGCTTCCCGACCTTTTTGAACGCCGGCGCGAACCCGGCGCAGTCAGGCGTACAAGGCTCCGGCGCCGATTTCGCCCCGCGCGACCCGCGCGCCGATTGGGGGCTGTCGGAATTCGACGTGCGCCACAACCTGACATTCACGCACGTATGGGAATTGCCCGTGGGACGCGGGCGCGCGTTGCTCGGCGCCGCCGACGGCGTCGTGAATGCGCTGCTGGGGGGTTGGTCGTTGAACGGATTGGCCGTCCTGCGTTCGGGCGAACCCGTCAACATTTTGCGCGGCGTTGACTTCAACGACGACGGCGACGCCACGGCGGATCGCCCCGCCTTGATCGGCGGAGGCTTGAACGATCTGTACCGTCGCGGCGCGGGCGAACGCACGCAATATCTGATCATACAGGAGGAGGCGCTGACGCGACTGGCGACACCAGCAACGATAGATCCGAATGCGATGATCCCGCGCAATGCGCTCCGCGCTCCGCGCGTCATGTTTTACGACCTCTCACTCCTCAAACGCTTCGTCGTGAAAGAACGCCACTACGTCGCCTTCGAGGCGAACTTTTTTAACATTTTCAATCGCGCGAACTTCGGCGCGCCGATCAACAACCTGACCAGCAGGCAGTTCGGTCAGATCACCGCCAATCTTACTGGAACCAATCCGCGTCAGATTCAGTTCGGATTGAAGCTTTCGTTTTGATCAAACAGTCATCGGATACGCGGGCTTGCGGAGTTATCGACGCTCCCCTGTCACCGGCTGAACATCCAACGCCGCAGTTTGGAGAATTTACGGCGGAATTCTCATCGCATTACCGCATAGGAAATCCGTGGAAAACAATTCGAGGAGTTCATGGAAACACTCTGGCAAGACCTGCGCTACGGCGCGCGGGCACTCATAAAGAAGCCCGGTTTCACTTTCGTCGTCGCGCTGACACTCGCCCTGGGCATCGGCGCAAACGCCGCCATCTTCAGCTTTGTCAACGCTCTGCTGCTGCGCCCGCTTCCTTACCGTGACGCCGACCGCCTGGTTCGCATCGCGTCACTTCGCGACAAGAAAGAGGGCAGGCTCTCGATGCTCGAGCTGAAAGATTTGCGCGAGCAGACACCGATCTTCGAGAGCGTCGCGCCTTATATTCCGGGCGCGCAGTACAACTATAGCGGCGACGGCCCGCCCGAAGAGATGGCTTCCGTGCTGGTTTCGCGTGATCTGTTCAACACGCTGGGCGTCCAGCTACTGCACGGCGGGCTGTGGCCTGAGAGCTACGACCTCGAACGCAACTTCGGAGTCATCCTCACTTACGATTTGTGGAAGCGGCGCTTCGGCGGCGATCCGAACGTGTTGGGCCGCAAGATCACACTCGACGCGGCGCCGTTCTATGTCATTCACGGCGTCACGCCGCAGGGCTTCAACTTTCCCGGCAATGTTCAGTTCTTCCGCTCGATCGCCATCAACGACCGGACGCCGAACTACAAGGACCGCGACGCGCGCAATGTTTACGCGGTCGCGCGCCTCAAACCCGGCGTGAGCTACGAACAGGCGCGGGCGGAATTGAATGCTTTCGGCCGGCGGATGGCGGAAACCTATCCGAACATCAACGCGGGATTGAGCTTCACGCTCAAGCCGCTACGCGATTTTTACGTCGGCGACGTCAGGCCGTATCTGTGGTTATTGCTGGCCGCGGTCGGGTTCGTTCTGCTGATCGCCTGCGCAAACGTGATTAACTTGCTATTGGCGCGTTCGCTGGCGCGAGAACGGGAGATCGCGATTCGCATGGCGCTGGGCGCGGGACGATCGAGACTCATGCGGCAATTACTGACCGAGAGTCTCCTGCTCGCCGCCGGCGGCGGCTTGATCGGACTGGCCACAGGCTGGGGCTGGGTCAGGCTGCTGCGCTCGCTCGTTCGCGCGGAGATGCCGACATGGATTGTGATCAACATTGATTGGCGCGTGCTCGCCTTCACACTGGCCGTTTCGATCCTGACCGGGCTGATCGCCGGGCTGGCTCCCGCGCTCCAGGCGTCGAAGCCCGACCTGAACGAGCTGCTCAAGGAAGGCGCGAAGGGATCGCAAGGCGCCGCTCGCCACGAATTACGAAAAGCTCTAATCGTGGCTGAAATCGCGCTCGCGCTCATACTGCTGGTCGGCGCGGGGTTAATGGTCAAAAGCTTTCTCCGCTTGCGGCAGACCGAACTCGGCTTCAAACCCGACAACCTGCTCACCCTGCGAGTCGCGCTGCCGTGGCGCAAGTATAACGATACGCAAGGGCCGGAACGCCAGAGGCAATTCTTTCAACAACTGCTCGACCGGCTCGCCGCGCTGCCCGGCGTCGAATCCTCGGCGATCACCAGCAACCTGCCGCTGTCGAGCGAGCGGCAGGAGGGCAAGCTCACATTCACTGTCGAAGGCCAGTCGGCGGAGGAACAGCAGCGTAACCCCTACCTCAACGACCTGCGCGTCAGCCCGAACTACTTTCAGACGATCGGAGTCCGATTGCTCAAAGGGCGGTTGCTGAATGAGTTCGACATGGCGGACACCGAACGCGCCGGCGTGATCAGCCGACGGTTGGCCGACCGCGCGTGGCCGGGTCAAGACCCGATAGGCAAGCGGTTGAAGGTCGGTGGCGTCAATTCGCAATCGAAGTGGACGACGATCGTCGGCGTCGTCGGCGACGTCAAACACGAAGAGATCGCGGGCGAAGGCGGGCTTGATTTGTACGTCTCTTACCGGCAGGTGGGAGACAGCAACATGTACATGCTGCTGCGCACGAAGGTCGCTCCGATGGCGTTGGCGGAGGCGGCGACGCGAGCCGTGTGGGTGGGCGATCCGGAACAACGATTGTCGGGCGCGCTGTTCATCGTCTTCGCGGCGCTGGCGCTGGCGCTGGCGAGCGTAGGCGTCTATGGCGTGATGTCATATGTGGTGAGCCAGCGCACGCGAGAGATCGGCGTCCGAATGGCGATGGGCGCGCGTCCGCGCGACGTGTTGAAGCTTGTGATCGGGCAGGGCGCGAAGCTGATCGCGGCCGGTTTGGGCGCAGGGTTGGCCGTAGCCTTCATCGCGTCACGAATCATCAGCAGCCTGCTTTATCAGGTCAGCGCGACCGACCCGTTGATATACCTGGTCGTGCCGTTGCTGCTCGCGGCCGTGGCGCTCGTGGCCTGCTACATTCCGGCGCGGCGGGCGATGAAGGTAGATCCGATGACGGCGTTGCGCGCTGAATGACACTACTCCCTGTCTGTAGGCGCTAACTCTCAACAGTCATGAAATCGCGCGCGATTCGTAAAAACGCGCGCGATTTTTATTCAATTACCCGTAGATCCGGGCTGAAGTTTGTGGAAGGTTCGGCGCCGCAGTCTCATTGACTGAAGTGTTCACTCCCCCGACCGGCAGGCTCAATTCCACAGTCGTGCCGACGCCCGACGCGCTGCGAATGTCGAATGTGGCCGCGTCGCTGTAGTGACGTTTGATCCGCTGCTCGACGTTCCGAAGCCCGATGCCGCGCGCGCGCCCGCGCGCCAACTCCCGCTCGCTCGCGCCGACGCTCGTGTCTCGCACCCAGATTCGAAGCGTTTGCTCGGCGGCGGCCTCGGCGAACGTCTGATCGCCAGCCCCGCGCGCCAGTCGCGCCAAGATCACGACCTCGCCTCCCGCGCGGCAGGGCGCCACGCCGTGTTTGATGGCGTTTTCGACCAGGGGCTGGATTAACAAAGTCGGAACGCGAATTTGTCGCAAGGCGGGAGGCACGTCGATCATCACGCGCAGACGGTCTTCAAACCGCGCACGTTCGATATCAAGGTAGGACTCAATCAGCTCAATCTCTTGGCCGAGCGTGGCGAACTCGCCTTCGCTGCGGCGGAGTACGCCGCGCAGGAGTTGAGTCAACCGCATCAGCGTTTCGAGCGCGCGGTCGGGAGCCGTCTGAATCAGGTAGCCGATGGTCGTCAGCGCGTTGAAGAGGAAGTGGGGATTGATCTGCGCGCGCAAGGCCCGCAACTCCGCTTCGGTCGCCAGTTTGCGCATCTCCTGTTCGTGCAGGTCACGCAGGCAGCGTTCGTGAACCACCCGAACCGCGTCAATCCGCCGCGCGACCATCAGCGCGACCGATTCTAGAAAGTCCAGGTCGTCCGAAAGCAGGCGGCGTCCGCCCGACAGCTCGCCGATCTGCAGGCGATATCGAGGCGGTTCGGCCGTCGGCGCCGAGACGGTCACCGCCCGGGGTTCGGGTTCTTTCAGCCGCCGCGACGCTTTGGACTTATTGATGAACGGGATGAGCGATCCGGCCGGGGTTTTGTTATTTTCGCCGGCGTTGTCATCGCCATCGACGGTCCATTTCACGTCGCGCGCCGTCAACGAAACTCTGAGCCGCTCGCAGACTTCGTCCAGCATCGGCTCCGCCACCTCGTGATCGGCGATGCGCCGGGCGATCTCGACGCGCATCGCTTCGTAATCAACGCGGCGCAGCAGCCAGGCGTCCACAAACCGGACGATAGATCGCCTGAGCGACGGATAGACGAGCGCCGTCGCGACCCAGAGCCCGATCAGCAACCCGACCGGAAGCGGATCGGCGCCGCCGCTCCTCCCGCGACGTTCGAGCAACGGCGCGACCACATTCAGATACAGCCCGGACGCTAACGCGACCAGCAGCACCAGCGCGAGCGCGCGCTTCAGGAAGATGTCGGCCAGCGCGAACCGATAGTCCTCATAGAGAATGGCCACGGCCAGCGGCAGCGACGCGTGATGCCCGATGACCTCGACCCACCAGGAGTAATCGCTCCCTTCGTGATGGCTCAGGTGCGACGCAGACACGGCGAATAGAGCCAGAGCTGACACCCACACGGCCCGCCTCCATCCGCTCTGACGCCTGACGATAAGGAGTAGCGCGACGGTCAATGCGGCGAACCCGATGGTCAGAACGCGCAACGCCCACTGCGACGGCGCAGCCCCACTGACAATCGCCTGCTGAAAATGTAGCGCCCCTGCCGTGGCGCTCAACCCGTACGCCACGACCGTCATCGCCAGCGCCGCCGGGCGACGCCGCCACCCGGCGCCAGTGCGCAGCAGCGAATGCACGACGACCGCAGGCAGAAACCCCAATGCGGTGAACGCCGCTGCCATCAGCGACGGAAACGGGCGGACATTAGCGAAGCTCCGCATCACGTGCGCCGCGATCGCGCCCAGATTCCAGGCCAGGCCGAGCAACGCGGTCAGCAGCGGCAGCCGGTCAGTCTTCTCCGAACCGGCGCCGACCATGCCGCCCAAACCTATGGACGAAACCACGCTTTGACGCCCGAGCGTCATCACCAACAACATCGCGTACAACACCGAGCCGGTGATGTATCCCAGCAGGTTGATCAAAGCGGCGGCGGCAGGAGCGGTCATGACTTCACCTCGAGTTCTTCGCGGACGATCTTCGCGGCTAATCAAAGGGTGAATCTATCCATATATGGGAAATTACAAAATCGATACTCAATGATCAGTCATCATCAGCAGGTGAACGGCAGGATCACGCAGGTAAGCGGGGGCAGCGACTGGTTGCGTGGGCAGGAAAGTTCGGCGCCATGCCGACCTGATCGCCAGTCAACCACTCCCGTTCTCCACTAGCCTCGAATTTTTATCAGTTCATTGAAAATGCTTGGCGGCAGTATTTGGGCTTTAATTACGATGGCCTTTGCCATCATGTTCGCGAAGAGGCTGGCTCGCCATCCTACGGACGTTGGCCCTGCTTGCGGCCTCGATCTTTTCGGCCTGTTCCATGGCTTCGAGCAATACGCTTGCCGTCGAGAACGCCCACGATGAAAGGCTGAGCAAAACAGTCTTTACCGAAAAGCTTGGCGCGTATCTGGTCTACTCCCCGCTCAAAGTTGTTGTGCTGTGAATTGATAGAAGGAGGAGTAAGAGGAGGGCACATATGCCATATGCCACATTCGGCTGACCTGCTTTGCCAGGAGAGAAACTAGTCCTTGCATTTCCTACCATCTTTTAGAGATCAAAACCCGAAACTGCAGCTATTGAATCGATCGGCGCAATATTGATAAAATTTCGTAGCATCGCGCTACCATAGATGTTGGTAGTCTTGTTTGAAAATTGACGAGAAGAACACGATGCTCTTCCAATCCCAATGTGGCCGCAAATGTGACCGCAAAAGCAAAATGAGCATCTCGCGATGCCCGTAAATGATTGATTCTGAAAGTCGGGGCGATAGGATTTGAACCTACGACCTCTCGGTCCCGAACCGAGCGCTCTACCAGGCTGAGCCACGCCCCGTTAATCGCCTTTGGCGCTCATAAATCATCTCCGCCAAAGACGAAAACGCATATTACTGGTCGCCCTTTTGCTTGTCAATCGCCGCGTCAATGACCCTCAATTGGCAATTTTCGCGGCCATTCCACTTGTTGATCTCCAGGCGGCACATCAGGCTGATCTCGCTCG
>WNGB01027137.1_pt1 | contig 10359 bp, 10 predicted proteins | sample 5400681 | NCBI WGS metagenome assembly WNGB01 (sample SAMN13153367, study PRJNA577476) | soil metagenome | isolation source: 115 cm soil or saprolite under grassland replicate 2 | place: USA:California | collected 2016-06-15 | reverse complement strand
GCCGGTCGCTTGCGTCACGCGCGCCTCTTCGCGTCCGCACCGGGCGACGCATCCGGTGTTTAGCACCACCGCGCCCGGGCAAGGCATATCCCGGCCGGCATGACCGGGCAGCATATTTGCAGGCTGCCTTTGGGGTTGCGCGGGGTCAGGCCTTGCCGCCGCGGACGAGCTTGCGCCAGCCCTGCACGGCGAAGCCGATCGTGCAGAGCCAGACGATCCCGGCGCCGATGCCGAACGCGATGCGGCCTATCATCTCGCGGCCGCCGCTCGACGAGAACAAGGGAAGGCTGATGCCGAAGGAGCGCACGCCGGGCCCGAAGGCGATGAAGCTGCCGATCATTGCGAAGCAGGCGAAGATCATCAGGCCGAACAGATACTGCAGCACGCGCAGCCAGTGCGGCGCGCCGGCGGGCAGTTCGCCGTCGGAGCGCACCTCGCCGGTGACGGCGGCCGGGATGAGGATCGCGAGACCGCCGAGCAGGAAGCAGAGGCCGACGAGCGTCACGACCCACATCTGGGCGTAGGCCTTGCTCGGCAGCGGCAGCGCTCCGAGCGAGACCAGCACGAAATAGAGGCCGATGGCGGCGCAGATGGCGCCGATCACCATTGTTCCCGCCACGATGGCGGCTGTTCCTGGTCCATGGCGTGCTCCACGGCATGAATGCCCGGCGTCAGTCTGCACGCCGGGCGTTGCCAATTGGTTGAGGTGTATGTCGAAGCCGAACGCGCCTTCAGCAAGGCGGATTGTCCGGTGGGTCGCCGCCCGTGCCGCGGGTCACCTCTCCCCGCAGGGGAGAGGTCGCCGAGCGAAGCGAGGCGGGTGAGGGGGTTCGGATCTATCGAGAAAGCCGAACCCCCTCACCCCACCCCTCTCCCCTTCGGGGAGAGGGAGCAGACCGAATCGGCCGCACGGTTGTCCCAAAAACTTTACGCCTGCAGCATGTGTAGCGCGTCGAGCTGCAGCATCAGGCCGAGCTCGTCGGCGAAGTACCAGGCGTCTTTCCACTTGCCGCCGGTGAAGCGCATGATCCCGATCTCGGGCACTTCGACGCGCCGGCCGGTCGGCGGCAGGCCGTAGAGCTTGCCGCCGTGGGTGCCCGCCACCTTGAAGCGCATCCACACGGTCTCGCCCTCGGCGATGAAGCCGTCGATGCGGTCGCGCCGGTCCGGCAGCGCGGTCGTGATGGTCTCGCTGCCGACGCCCTTGGCGTTGCCGTAGTCGCGCAGGTGCTGGAAGCCGACGCGGCGCTGCTTGAAGTCGGGAGCGCGCAGGTCGGCGGGTGGCGCCGCGCCCTTGGAGCGCGCCACCATCAGCCGGTTGCGGTCCTCGCGGGTGTTGAGCGGGCCCGCTTCGAGGCGCTTGACGACGGCGTCGGGATCGTCACCTTCGCCGGTCACCGGCGGCGCCACGTGCTTGCCGACCTTGCGCGCGGGCAGTGGCGCGCCGAGCTGCTTGAGGATCCCGGCCTCGTCCGCCATAAACCAGGCCTCGGTGATCTTGCCGCCCGCGAGGCGAAACACACCGGCCTCGTAGACGTCGATCGTCTTGCCGGTCGCCGGGATGCCGTTGAAGTTCGCCTGATGCGTGGCCTTTACGCGAAACAGCATGCCGACCATGTCGCCCTCGGCGACCATGTCCTCGACCTCGTCCTTGCGGTCCGGGAAGGCGCCGCGCAGGTAGGAGCCGGCGCCCGGGAATCCTTGGCCCTGGGCATTGGCGGCGAGATGGCTGAAGCCGCCGCGCCAGCGCTTGTAGTTGGGCGCCAGCACCTCGCGCTCGATCAGCGCTTCGTCCTTGCTGCCCTGCAGGTCCTTGAAGCGCCGCACCACCGCCTTGTTGCGCTCGAGCTCGGCCGGATCGGCCGCCGCGGCCGGCCATGGCGAGACTGTGAGCGCCGCGGTGGTGCCGAGCGCGCCGTCCAGGAATGTGCGTCGGGTCAACATGGGCTCCTCCTCCGATGTTCACGGCCGGCGTTTGCGCGCCTAGCCTCGTTCGAATTACGCGTTGGTCTTCATCGCCCTCAGAAGGTGAATTTCGGTCCCGATGACGGCGCCGGTGCCTGCGCCGTCGTGGGTGCGGCGGTCGGCGCCAGTTGCACCGACGCTCGCCAGACCTGCTGCTGCTGGCTCGGCATCTGCTCCATGAAGACATCGAACAGCAGGAGCCAGCGCTTGCAGTCGGCATCGAGCACCGGCTCGACGCCGTGGAACGAGTTGTCGGTCTTCACGAACGTGAACAGCGAGTTCGGCAGGAACGGCATGGTGGTGACGCGGTTGAACCACTCGAACGGGTAGTGCGGCCCGCCGGCACAACGGAAGTTCGGATCCTTGTGAAGGTAGATCGACGTACCGAGATGCGCCTGCGAGTCGTCCTGCGGAAGGTAGAACAGCAAGGTGATGACCTTGACCGGGGAATCGCTGTGCGGACCGATCTTGTAGTTGGTCACGTCCTCGACCAGCACCGCCTCGTCATAGAATTTGATGCCGTTGAGATTCTTCAGGCGATTCTGAACGAAGGGCTGGAATTTGTTCATCATGAATTGTCCGAAGCGGCCGAGCCGATCGCTGCCGTTTCCGGTCATCCACTCGGCGACGTTGCGCCAGAATTGCTGCTTCGATTCCGGAAGCGCCGCGATATGCTCGGGCTTGTGCAGCTCGAGCACAAATCGCTCCTTGTAGCCCTTGACCTGTCGCGCCTCCTCGATCGGAACCATGGCGGCGGAATCAGGCAGGTTCCGCTGCAGCTCGGCATAGAAATCGGCCGGAAAGACATTGGGGACGAAGCAGTGCGGATAGGGAAAGGAACGCACCGGCGCGTTGGCGATCTGATAGGCGGCGTGGAGCTCAGCGTTTGAAAACATGTTCGGCGACTCCCTTGAACACTCCGTCCTTGCGCATGGCGCGCTCGACCTGGGCAGGATCGTGCTTGAAGCCGATGTCGTTCAGGGCGGCCACCATCGCCCGATGATCGGCCAGGTTCAGGTTGACTTCAACGAGCAATGATCGCACCGCGGGGTTCGCGAGCGTCGCTCGCGCCCCGGCGACGACCTTCGGCTCGATACCGTCAACGTCGATCTTGATGTGGTTCGGCGCCGGGATCCTCCCCTTCAGCACGAGCTCGTCCAGGCGAAAGGCGATGCAGCCCTGCCTGAACACGACCTGCATCGGCTCGTCCTTGAAGTCCAGCGCCTCGCCGACGGCATGGCACGAGTCGCCGGCCGAAACGGTCGCCATGTTGAGGTCGGTCAGGCCGTCCGTGTCGGAAAGACCCATGCAATAGGCTTTGACCGCATCCCGAAGGCCATTGAACAGGATGTTGCGATTGAGCAGTGCATAGTTCTGCGCCTCGGGTTCGAAGGCGAAGACCCGCAGACCCGCGCGCCGCGCGTGGCGGCGGCCCAGATCGTGTACATGCCAACGTTGGCGCCGACATCGACCAGAATGTCGTTCGGTTTGAATTCGGCAATCCAATCCAGCGTCCACGGTTCCTTGGTCGAGATGGTCTCGACGCGCCATCGGGTCCCGGTATTCGGTGTCGAAAAGATCATGCGGGCGCCGCCGTGCTCGAGCTCGCAGCGCGGAATCAATTTCTCATATTGCTCGAGCGTTAAATTCATCGCCGCGTCCGGGCGTCGGTCTGATCAATATGGCATTGATAGCATGTACCATGACCCCGCTCCAGGTGATCTGGCTGCAAGGATACCGCTGCACACCGCTTGCGGTAAGCTCGTCGGAGGTCCGTGCTGAAAGGATCGAGGATGCCGAGAGTCGAGGTGATCAGCCGCAAGCGCCTTCTCGACGACTTCTTCAAGGTCGACGAGGTGTGTCTGCGGTTCGAGCGATTTGATGGAACGATGAGCGCGGTGGTGCGCCGGCTCAACTTCGAGCGTGGCGACGCGGCCGCCGCGCTGCTGGTGAACGTCGAACGAGGGATCGTCTATCTGGTCCAGCAGTTCATGTATCCGACCCTGGAGAAGGCCGGCGGCTGGCTCGACACGGTGGTCGCCGGAATGATCGACGCCGGCGAGACGCCGGAACAGGCGATCCGGCGCGAGATCGTGGAGGAGGCCGGCTTCACAGTCGAAGCAGTCGAGCCGATCGCGAGTTTCTTTGTCTCGCCGGGCGGGTCGAGCGAGCGCATCTTTCTGTTCGCCGCGCTCGTGTCGGATGCCGCGCGTACGTCGGCGGGCGGCGGCCTCGCCATCGAGAACGAGGACATCAAGGTGATGGAGTGGCCGATCGACGAGTTCCTGGCGCGCGTCATTGCGGGCCGGCTGCCCGACGCCAAGACCATCATTGCGGGCTACTGGCTCAAGGACAATCTGGCGCGGATCATGCCGGGCCGAGAGGCGTTATAGGCCCGCCAGCGTCCGGGCACGGCGCCGAGTCGGCGGCCGCAAGGGACGCAACTACACGGTTGTGCTAGAGGGAGCCATGGCAACCCAAGTGATCTCGCAGGCGTATTTGCAGCAGCAGATCGAGCTGCACAAGAATCCCGACTACGGGGTCGCGTCGCTGACCTTCGCCCCGATCGTCAAGGAGGTCGTCCAGGCCTTCAAGGTGCGCTCGATCTCCGACTACGGGGCCGGCAAGCAGAACCTGCTGCGCGGTCTCAACGAGCAGGGCCTGGCTGACTTCGAGTATTATCCCTACGATCCCGCATTTCCCGAGTATGGCGCGCCGCGGCCTGCCGATCTCGTCTGCTGCATCGACGTGCTCGAACACATCGAGCCGGAATGCCTCGACGCCGTGCTGGATGATTTGTGCGCCATCACCGTCAAGCGCGGGTTTTTCTCGGTCCATTGCGAGCCGGCCGTCAAGGTGTTGACCGATGGACGCAATGCGCACCTGATCCAGAAGCCGTCGTCCTGGTGGTTGCCGCGGCTGTGCCGGTCCTTCGAGATCAAGCACCTCGAAACGTCACCCGGCGGTTTCTGGACCCTGGTCGAGCCGCAGCGTCCGGCCGCCGCGGCCTAATGTAGCCGGCGGCGGTCCACGCCATCCGCCACCACCTGAAGATCGAGCATGCCGATCAGCTCGGCGCGGCGCGCCTCCGCGGCCTGCATGGCTTCGGACAGCTGGTTGGACGTGGTGGTGGTCGATCCGAACGCGACCACGCCCCCCAATACCGCCGCCATCGCGCCGATCATCACGGCGGGCTCCATGCGGACGATGCCGAAGAGCAGGAGCAGCAAGACCAGCGCGCCGGCCGCCGCGACGACCTTCCCCAGCAGGACCACCTTGCGGCAGCGCTCGAGCGCCGCCGAGCGGTCTTCGATCTCGGCTTCGAGGCGCGCAATCTCGTCGCGCGGGTCACCGTCGGGCATCGGCTGCATGGTCTGGCGCGGGGTAGGTTTACTCCGGGCAAGCTTGGCGCGCCGCGCCTGATGAAGGCAAGGCCCAGTTGCGAGAGCGCTAGACCCGCGCCAGCGCCCCGCGGAAGCGCCATAGCGCAATGCCGAAGAATGCGACGCCGATGGCGGTCAAGGCGATCATCTGCGGCCACACTGCGCCAATGTCCGCGCCCCGGTAGAGCACCGCCTGGGCAAAGCTGACGAAGTAGGTCGAGGGCGAAATGCTCATGACGTATTGCAGCCAGGCCGGCATGCTTTCCAGCGGCGTGGTGTTGCCCGACAGCAGGTTCATCGCGATCAGGATCGGAATCGACAGGAGCGCCAGCTGCGGCATCGAGGCCGTGAAGGTCGCGAGCAGGATGCCGAGCGCGGTGACCGAGAACTGGTAGAGCACCGCGCCGGCGATGAACAGGCCGAGCGAGCCGGCGATCGGCACCTGCAGTAGCCCCTGCACGATCAGCAGGAGCGAGAGGATCGCGGCCGCAACGATGACGAGGCCGTTCGCCCAGATCTTCGCCACCATGATCTCGGCCGGGGTCACCGGCATCACCAGCAGATGCTCGATGGTGCCATGCTCGCGCTCGCGGATGAGGGCGGCGCCGCTGAGGATGACCGTCAGCAGCGTGATGTTGTTGATGATCTGCATCACCGAGGTGAATCGCGGCGACTGGACGTTCGGATTGAACTTCACGCGGGCAATGAGATTGGCCGGCTGGGCAGCACCGGCGTAACCCTTCTCCTGGAGATAGCTCAGCACCTCCTGCAGAATGATGTTCTGAAGGAAGGCCGTGCCATTGCCGGCGATCGTCATGGCGGTGGCATCGATGTTGATCTGGACCGACGGGTGGCGACCGGCCAGAACATCGGCCTCGAAGCGGGGCGGGATCTCGATCACGAACACGAACCGACCGTGGTCCATGGCGGCGTCGATGTCGGTCGCCGCAATGTCGACCGGTGGCCTGAACGTCGGTTCGAGGATCGAGGCTCCGATCCGACGCGACAGCGCCGAGCGATCCTCGTCGACGATGGCGACCGCCGCTCGCTCGACGTCGTAGTTCAATCCGGTCGCCACGGTATAGATCGCAAAAGTGAACGAGTAGAGGATCAGGAGGACGAGGACCGGGTCGGCGCCGAAACTGCGCAATTCCTTCACGCCCAGCCGCAGCGCGTTGCTCAGGAAATTGGCGCGCATCTCACGCCTCCTGTTTGCGCAGCGCGACCGCCGCGGCGACGATGAAGGCGGCACTGAACGCGGCCAGCACGAGCAGGTCGGGCCACAGGTGCGCGAGCCCCAGGCTCTTGGCGAAGGTGCCGATGCTGATGTGCTGGAACCAGCCTGACGGGAAGGCGAGGCCGAAGGCGCGTCCTGCACCCGACAGCGACGATGTCGGCACCAGCAGCCCGGAGAAATTCATGGCCGGCACCATCGCGATGATCGCGGTGGCGAAGAACGCGGCGATCTGCGTGCGCGTGAACGACGACATCAGCAGGCCGAAGGCGGTTGACGAGAATACGTAGAGCACGGCGCCGACGGCCAGGATCGCAAACGATCCCTTGAGTGGGACGCCGAACACGAACAGGGCGAGCAGAACGAGCGAGATGAAACTGACGAAGCCGATGAAGACGTACGGGAGCTGCTTGCCGATCAGGAACTCGACGCCGCTGACCGGCGTCGAGCGGAAGTTCGCGATCGAGCCGTATTCCTTCTCGCGGGCCACGCCGACCGCGGTCAGCATGGCTGGGATCAGGATCAGCATCAGCATGATGACGCCTGGAACGATGGCGTCGGCGCTGCGGAAGGCCTGGTTGTAGCGGAAGCGGGTTTCGATCCCGACCGCGACGCTGCCGTCGGTCCGCCCGGTCCGCCGCTCCATTTGGCTCGCGACATATTTGAGACCGAGCCCGGTCACGTAGCCGCGGATGGTCTCGGCGCGAAACGGCATGGCGCCGTCGATCCACACGCCGATCTCCGGTCGGTTGCCAGCGAGCAGATCCCGGCCGAAATCGGGCGGCACCTCGATGGCGAGCCGCAGCTCGCCGGACCGCAGCCGCCGTTCCATCTCGCCGGCGTTCGCGATTTCGGGCCGTTCGTTGAAGTAGCGCGAGCCGGCGAAGCTTTCGAGCAACTCGCGGCTCTCTCGGCTCCGATCCTGGTCGAACACCGCATAGGGGAGGTTCTCGACGTCGAACGAGATGCCGTAGCCGAACGTCATCATCAGGATCATCGGCCCGAGCAGCGCGAACGCCACCCGCAGCCGGTCGCGTAGGATTTCGGTGGCCTCGCGGCGCGCATACGCCCAGAGCCTGCGAATGTCGAACCGGCGCTGCGTTGGCCGCTCGCCCGTCCTGAGCTGTACGCCGGGACGCTCGCCCTGCCGATCCAGCTCCGGCGCTTTCGCGATGCCGGCTGCTTCTTCCAGATAGGACACAAAGGCCGCCTCGAGCGTCGCGGAATTGCGTTCGCGGACAAGCTCGGCCGGTTCCCCGACAGCGAGCACCTTGCCGGCATGCATGAGCGAAATCCGATCGCAGCGTTCGGCCTCGTTCATGAAATGCGTGGAGAGGAAGATCGTGACGCCATCCTCGCGCGAGAGCTGGACGAGATAACGCCAGAACTTGTCACGGGCGACCGGATCGACGCCGGACGTGGGCTCATCCAGGATCAGGATTTCCGGGCGGTGGATGACGGCGACCGCGAGCTGCAGCCGCTGGCGCACGCCAAGCGGCAGACTCTCCGGGCGTTGATCGGCGACGCCCGACAGATCGAAGTGGTCGAGCAGCTCCCGTACGCGCGCGTCGATGCGATCGGCCGGCAGGGTGAACAGGTGGGCGTGCAGATCGAGATTCTGCCGCACCGTCAGTTCGCTGTAGAGCGAGAACGCTTGCGACATGTAGCCGACGCGCCGGCGGGTTGCCATGTCGTCGGCGGCGAGCTTGCGGCCGAACAGGCGGGCCTCGCCCTCGGTCGCCGGCAGGAGCCCGGTCAGCATCTTCATGGTGGTGGTCTTGCCGCAGCCGTTCGAGCCGAGGAATCCGAAGATCTCGCCGCGCCCGATGCGGAAGCTCACATGATCGACCGCCGTGAAGGCTCCAAAGCGGCAGGTGAGACCTTCCGCTTCGATCGCGGGTGGTCCGTCGGAACGGGCCCGCGGCGGGACCACCACGGTCTCGTGATTCTTGCGCCGGTGTTCCGGCAGGAGCGCGATGAATGCGGCCTCGAGCGTCGACTTGCCCGTTGTCTTCTTTATCTGCGCGGGCGCGCCGCTCGCGATCACACGGCCGGCGTCGATGGCGGCAAGCCAATCGAAGCGCTCGGCCTCTTCCATATAGGCGGTGGCGATGATGACGCTCATGCCGGGCCGCCGGCCACGAATGCGCGCGATCAATTCCCAGAACTGCCGCCGCGACAGCGGATCGACACCGGTGGTCGGTTCATCGAGCACGAGCAGGTCGGGATCGTGGATCAAGGCGCAACAGAGGCCGAGCTTCTGCTTCATGCCGCCCGACAGCTTGCCGGCGGGGCGATGGCGAAACGGATCGAGCCCCGTGGCCTCGAGTAGTTCGTTGATGCGCCACGCGCGCTCGCTCCTCGACTGCCCGAACAGGCGGCCGAAGAAATCGAGATTTTCGAACACGCTCAGCGTCGGATAGAGATTGCGTCCGAGACCCTGCGGCATGTAGGCGATGCGCGCGCAGCTGGCGCGGCGCTGCCGGGCATCCTTCATGTCGCAATCGAGCGTGGTCACCTCGCCACGCTGGATGCGGCGCACGCCGGCGATGAGCGCGAGCAGGGTGGACTTGCCGACGCCGTCCGGGCCGATGAGGCCGGCCATGCAGCCGCCCGGAATGGCGAGCGTCACCTGATCGAGCGCCGTCGTCTTGCCGTAGCGGTGGACGACCTCGCGCACCCGCACGACGGCGCCGGTCGAGGCCTCGGCGATTGGGAGCTTGTGCGGCATGGACGATTGATCGAACGCGGCGTCATGCGGCTGCGCCGGCGCACCCTCGCAGGCGCGGCCGAGGGTCATTGGGGCAGCTTGATGTTCAGGCGCGGCGGCCACACTGCGTCCCGGTTCGTTCGGACGAAGCCGAGGCCGCGCACGCCGGTCTTGACCTGCGGCTCGTATTTCCTGAGCAGTTCCGGCGCGATCTTCAGCTTCACGCGGAAGACAAGCTTCTCCCGCTCGTCGGCCGTCTCGACCGACTTGGGAGTAAACTGCGCATCAGCCGCAACGAAGCTGATTGTCGCCGGAACCACGTACTGCGGTATTGGATCGAGGATGAGCCGTGCCTCGTCGCCGAGGCTCAAGCGTCCGATATCGCGCGCCGGCAGGAAGATCGTCATGTAGACGTCGGCCAGGTCGATCAGCGTCAGCACGCGGGCGCCGGCTGCCACCACCTCGCCGGGCTGCGCCAACTTGTACTGGATGCGGCCGCGGCGGGGTGCCGTGAGAACGGTGTCGCCGACCAGCGACTTCAGCCTGGCGGCATCCGCCTCTGCGGCCTCGATGGCGGACTTGGCCATCTCGAGCGCGGCAACCGCCGCGCGATGGGCCGCAGTGGCCGTGCTCATCTGGCTCCGGCGCTGGTCGAGGAGCTGATTGGTGGCAAATCCCTTTTGATGGAGGGATTCGGTCCGCTCAAGCTCATGCTTCGCCAGGTCGAGCTCGCTGGCGCGCTGGGCGACCGCCGCCTCGGCCTGTTCTCGGCTGCTGTCCGCCCGCCTGACCTGAGCCTCCAAGGCGCGCAGTTGAGCTTCGAGCTCGGTCGCATCGAGGCGTGCGAGCACGTCGCCGGCATCGACCATCTGCCCTTCCTCGGCGAGCACCTCGACGACACGGCCGGCGAACTTCGCAGCAATTCCGACTTGCTCGGCTTCAAGGCGGCCGTTCGATTGCACGATTCCCACCGGCAACCTGGAACCGCGCAGCTTGCTGAAGAAGTTGTCGACCCGCTCGTTGGCGGCGGCCGGGCGCGCCAATCCGGTCGACTCTCCTGTTCCGAT
>WNGB01017576.1_pt1 | contig 10360 bp, 12 predicted proteins | sample 5400681 | NCBI WGS metagenome assembly WNGB01 (sample SAMN13153367, study PRJNA577476) | soil metagenome | isolation source: 115 cm soil or saprolite under grassland replicate 2 | place: USA:California | collected 2016-06-15 | reverse complement strand
AGTGTGGGAGCATCCGTGACTTCGTCGTGGGCTTTCTCGCGGGTGCGCTTCCAGTTCTTGAGCTGGGGGGAATCGCTCTCGGAGCCGCAGGCCTTGTCTTGGGCACCCGGTTCAAGGGCTACGCGATTCTGGGCATCCTTTTGGGCATTGTGGTGCTCCCCATCACCGCAGCTTTTGGCTTCACCACCTGCTACTAGAGAATGAGAAACTGGTGTCCGAGGGTCTAGGGCACAAAAACTCGGATCAGGCCCGTGACCAGGACTTTCTTCGAGCTCCCTCGACTTGCTCGGCCCCGGCGGCCACGACGGGGAATCCACACCGTTCAGTGGGCAAGACACCTGTTTCGTGAACATTGTCAGGCGATGCAGACAGGGTGTCTTGCCACTCAAAAACAGGGCGGAATCTGTTGGAAGCGGCAGCCAACTCATCTCGAACAGCCGAGTTAACGTGCGAGACCACAACGCATCAAGGCAGGAGAGGCCGCTGTCTCCGGCGCTCTGGGCCGATTTCCCGAGTTCGAAGAACCACCTCCGAGCGCCTGACCGCCTGTTGCATCACTAACGGGAAGGCCGTTGGCCCTATTCACCTGGTCTGCTGCTCTCGCGTGGGAGGAACACTCAACCTTCGACCCCAGAAGGGGCGGCGTAGAACAACGTCGGGAGCGAAGGCCGAAGTCGGCCCTCATTCCTTGGCGATGCTCTTGGCAAGGTCTCGCATCGAGACCATCCCCACTACGGCGTCTTCATCCATGACCGGCAGGTGCCGGAACCCGCCGAAGAGCATCTGATTCAGTGCCTCGGCCACCGTGGTGTCGGGCCCGATCGTCACCGGATCTCGGGACATCCATTGGGTGACCGATGAGATCCTGGCCAGGTCCGCCTTGGCCGAGTGGGCCAGGGCCCGGAGGATGTCTCGCTCTGTGAAGATGCCCACGAGGGAGCCGGATTTAAGCACGAGGACCGACCCCGAGCGGCCGGCAGACATCGCGTGAACGGCCTCCGTCAGGTTGGCCGAGGGTTCGACGGTGACAAGCTCGGTGCTCATGATGTCGCGAACAGTCGTCAACGCGCCGCCACCAGGATGAATCTGCAGGGGTTCAGTCGCTTCCATACCTATCATCTCGGTCAAGTCCCAGGCCGGCGAGGACGTTGGTAGGGCGCGAACCCTCTCACCGCGCGCATCCCTGCGTTCCTGGCGCGTCGAGGTCGGCCCAGTGAAGGTCGCCTTGGTCTCCGTCCAGCCTCCCTCCGTCCGGATCCTCCCCGAAGTCGGGGTAACCCGGATGCCCACGGATGCGACTATCGGTGGGATGAAGGCAAACGTTCCGACCGACCCCACCGACGCTGCACTCGTGGAGTCCGCCCGTGGAGGCGACCGAACCGCGTTCGCGGAGCTCTTCGAGCGCCATCGAGACATGCTCGTCGCGCTGTGCCGGCGGGCACTCGGAGGTTCTCAGGTGATCGAGGACGTGGTCCAGGACACGGCGCTCGCCGCCCTGCTCGGGATCGGCACCCTTCGGGACCCCGAGCGGTTCGGGCCGTGGCTTTCAGGTATCGGGTTGAATATCTGCCGACGATGGCAGCGTGAGCGGTGGGATCGGTGCTGGTCGTGGGAGGCCGTGGCGGGCGGGGTTCTCGCCGACCGACTGGTGGATCCTCGGCTCGATCCCGCTGAGATGGCGGCGGAGGGGGAGTTCACCCGTCAGATCCATGGTGCCGTGGAGGAGTTGCCCCCCGGCCAGCGAGACGCCGTCGTGCTGTTCTACTTCTCGGGCCTGACCCAAAGGGAGATGGCCGTGCTGCTGGGTACCGAAGTGGGCGCGGTGAAGGCTCGGCTGCATAAGGCCCGGAAGAGCCTCCGGCAAGGGCTGTGGTCTGCATGGAAGGAGGAGGAGATGGGGACGGTCCAACAGGCTGGGATGGTCCGGATGCGGCCGGGCGATGTGGTGCGGCTGCCGGCCGAAGGCGATAGGCCGCCCGAGTTCGTGATCATGTTGGAGGAGGTCGACGGGGACCGCCGGCTGCCGATCTGGGTCGGCCAGAGCGAGGCGACCTGGCTAGCGATGGCGCTGGAGGAGGTGGAGCTTCCCCGCCCGGGACCCTACGCCATGGTCACCGGCTTGTTGTCGGGTCTTGACTGTCGCGTTCGCGAGGTACGGATCGAGCGTCTAGTGGAGTCGACCTATTACGCGGTCATCGTCGCCGAGCGAGAGGGGTCGGTGGCAACCATCGACGCACGGCCAAGCGATGCGCTCAACCTGGCCGTCCTCACTGGATCACCGGTCCTCGTGGCCGCCGATGTGGTCGTGGATTCGGAGGCCGGCCGCGAAGGTACTCCGATCTACGCTAGGCTGAACCAGCACGTGCGCGACGGGACGGCGGCGAGCGCAGGTGTGGTCGCCTCGGAAGCCAGGGAGAACTGGGAGAAGTCGCTCGCGGAATTTTCGAAGCACGAGGAGCCCACCTGAGGGGATCGCTGTCGGTCGAGGATCTTCAGGCCAGCGAGTGCGTAACGCCTCGCACTGTGAGCACGAAGAAGGCTGGTGCCAGGGATGGGCCTGCTCCTTTCGCGCCATAGCAGCAGGCCAAGCGGGTAGCTCATGACAAATAGCGACCACAAAAAGACCCCGCCCTTTGCCGGCCTCAGTCAAGCTGGGACTCGTCCTTAGATCTCAAGGACCTCGACCAGGATCATCGGTTCTTCGTCCAAACCACTTCCTCGGATAGCCCGGCTTGCCGCCGCGAGCAGGAGTCTGTCAGGGCGATGGAGACGAGGGCGTTTCACCTCCCGCTGCAGCACCTTGACCTCGTGCCGGAGCACCAGGAGTTCGATGTCCTTCTCATCTTGTGGGCAACTTTCAGTTCCGAGGAGACGACGGACGAGGAAGTACAGGAGCGAGAACAACATGGAGTCTCCTTCCGGTAGAGGAGAGCGCATGCTACAGGTGCCGTAGTCTCCGAATCGGGGAAATTGAACCCTTCAAGCGAGCAACCGTCACCGTTCTCGCTTCGTTGTGTCGACCCGCGGCGAGGGCGGGGTCAGACGAAGGTCGTGACGACCTCGCCATCCTTCCAGCGGAGCTCGAGCCGGACGACGTCGCCGAGGCTGCCGGTCCGAACCCTCTCGCCGTTCACCTCGAGGTCGACCGCGCCGGCGCTCCCGAGCTCCAGCTCCAGGATCCGGTCCGCGCGGAACACGACTCGGTCGCCGGCTTCCAGCGTCCTTCCCTGTTCGAGTGTCGCTCCGTCGGCGAGGGCAACCACCCAACACCGGTCCTGCAGCTGCAAGATCGCACGGATGCCTTTGATCCGCGGCGGGAGCGGCGGCTGCGTCACGGAGGATCTACCGGGAGACTCCTCCGCGGCCGCTGAGGCTGGTGGCGATATCCCCGGTCCTTGCTCGCGTCCGCCCTCCAGTCGCGCAACCGCTATCGACAGCAAGGCGAGGAGCGAGGCGACCACCAGCGCGCCTGCGACCGCCCGTCGCCGCGGTGGAGGATCGGGAAGCGGCTCGATGATCGGATAGTCCTGAACGGGATGGTCCTCATCGAACCGGCGGACCATGCCCTCCGTCTCGAGCTCGAGGAACTCCGCATACGCGCGCAGGAAGGACCGGGCGTAGATCGGGGCGGGGAACTCCTCGAGCGAGGCGTTGCCCTCGAGCGCCTGCAGGTACCGCTCCCGGATCCGAGTTCCCTTCGCGGCGTCCGAAACCGTGAGTTTTCGCGCTTCCCTCGCTTGCCGGAGCGTGGTGGCGACGCGCCTGGACGTCACGGAGGTCGAGCCCTGAACCCCCGGGAGATCGAGCACGTCGATGAGGTCGCCGGGTGTTGCCGACGGTTCAGGTTCAGGTCGCCGGCCGCGAGAGCGACCTCGGCAGGCGATCGCTCGTTTGACCAACGCAGACCGCACGACCAGCAGAGCCACTCGCCGAAGGCGCCGCTTCCGCCCGCAGGAGCGCTGCTGCTCCGGAGCTGCAGCACGGACTCCGAGGGACCGCCGGCCATCGCCGGCACGACCAGCGCCGATCCACAGCGAGGGCATTCGGGGCTTGGGGCCGCTCGATCCAGGTAGTGGGACGTCAGCATGCCTTGCCCCGAGCTGCTCGGCGTGCGAGACACCGTTCAGCGGCCGTGCAGGAAGGAACGGGTACACACGCTACGCGAAACCGCTTCCCTCGCATCCGAACACCCGGCCATGGGGACGTTCGGATCGACCTTAGGCGCGTGCTGCGCTCGAAGTCAACGGCGGTCCTGTCGTGGCGTCGCTGATCGACCGAGCGATCGCTGCTGAGCCGAGCGATCCGGCGTTGATGGCCGCCCGCTGCGGGTTCACACGAGGGATGGAACCATCACGAACCATGACACTGACGAGGGCCGAGCGCGACTCGGCGGCCATGTGTCGCGTGCTCGACATCGCCGCGAGGGTGCTCCGCGGCCTGGCGATCCTCGCGATTGCCTTGGTTGCCGCGATCGCGATCGCCTGGGTCGCGTGGGTGGCGCGAACGCCGCCTGTGGGGACCACTATTCGGTTCACGCTCGTGAGCAGGGCATTTGGACCACGCTCAGAAGCAGAGCTCGGCCGGTCCGTGGAAGCTGCCGGGTTCCCGGACCGCTATCACACGGAAGCTCGGCCCTTCGAAGTTGAGCGGAAGGCGCTCAGGATTGGACCCGAGTCCTCAGTCGGAGCCGGCCGAGTCGGGCCACTCGTCACCCCCGCAGGGGGACTTCCCCCGCCCCAGGAGTTGGCCGCAGGCCTCGAAAGAGACCAGGTCAGCGCCCGGATCTCAATAAGTGCACCCTTCACGGTCGAACCCAGTAGGTAATCTCACCGTTCCCGAACTCCAAGTCGATGTCTCGGAGCGAGATGTAGCCGAGTGCGTCACCGCCGGTGCTGATTGCCCAACTGGTGTCGGACTCATTGGCCCATCGCTCATGCCATGATTCGATCCAACGCTGAGCCTCTTCGGCGTCGAGGCACCGTAGATGCCATCGCTGGATGTCGGGATCGAGGTACGCATCGACGACCGCTCCTACATCAGTCTCGGTCCACTCGCGAAGAGAGATTCCTTCGTCACCGGTCAGGGTGGGCTGAAGGAGAGGAGCCGTGCGGAAGAACGAGCCGGTCACTGCGATCGACCCGCGATTCAGCGAGCCGGGTGCGGTTGTCACCAGCTGGGATCAGACCCGCAGCGTGATTGATACGGCCGAGCTGTTCTGGATCACGACCGTCCGGGCCGATGGCCGGCCACACGTCACTCCGCTTGTTGCCGTGTGGCTCGACGGGGCCATCCACTTCTGTACGGGTGCCCACGAACAGAAGGCCGTCAACCTACGTCGCAACACGCACGTGGTCCTGACGACTGGCTGCAACAACTGGGAGGCAGGGCTCGACGTCGTCATCGAGGGCGAGGGTGTCCAGGTAGCCGACGATCTCAGGCTTCAACGTCTCGCCGCGGCGTGGGCTACCAAGTGGGACGGACGGTGGCAATACGAGGCGCGCGCCGGCAGCTTTAACCACCCGGATGGCCGTGCTGCGCTCGTGTTCTCGGTGACGCCAACCAAGATCCTCGCCTTTGCCAAGGGGCCAGTTCAGCCACACTCGATACCTATTCCAATCAACGGCTTGAGCGTTTCTCGCCGGGCCGACCGAGAACGAGACTGAACTGGCCCCCGGGAGGACGCCGGACCTGATGGCGGCGACCGACGCGATCCGCCGCTGGATCGAGGATCGGCCCAAGGCCTCCGAGCATGTTCAGGACCTGAAGTTCGTGCAGACGACGAGGCCGCTCAGGTCCGTGAGGGGCGGCGCGGGCAGTCGTCGTTCGATGAAAAGCCGCAGCTGGTCGAGGGCGGGCATCGCGAATTACCCCGGGCTGCTCGAGGTACGCGAAGGACCCGCGGGCGGGCTCCTCGACGATCACGTCGGGAGGATATCGGGACCCGGGCTCGCGAGAACGTTCAGCCCTTTTGCGCGCCTCGCAGGCATAGGGTAGGAAACGCGCATGGGCGCCGATGCGACGGGCGTTGTCGAGGCGGCGAGAGGCCTGTGGCCCATCCTCCTCTTCGTCTTCCTGATCCTGTTCATCGTGCTGTTCCGGCAGCAGTTGGCCGCACTGCTCGGTCGTCTGGAGGGTCCTCGGATCCGGCGCGGCGAGACCGAGGCTCAGATCGCTCTACGCGAGTCATCGATCGTGATCGTCGAAGAATCGGAGGTCCCTCCACCAGAGAAGCTATCTCCTCCCGAGGAAGAGGCGCTAAGGGAGGCTAAGACGAGCCCCGATGAGGCTGCCTTCATCGAGATGATGGGCGCCTACGAGGAGGGCAAGGTCGAGGAGGGCGAAGCTGCCTATCGTCGGCTCCAAGCGGCTACGGCGGATCCACCAGAACAGGTCGCGAACGAGGCGTGGCGGGACTTCTTGCGGTATGGCCGAGCGCAAGATGCGAAGGCATTGAACCGACTTCGAGTGCTGGTCAACGACCATCCCGACAATGCCACCGCCGCAAGCCTGCTTGGTCATGTCCTCAAGCAAGCAGGTGACAATGAGAGTGCGGCGGCGAGTTTCCAGGATGCAGCCCGAGTCGTTGACGACGCCCGTGCTCGCGCGTCGCACCTTGGTTCTGCTGCGCTCGCCCTTTTTGAGGGGGGTCGTGAGTACGATGGCTTCGAGCTGTTGTACACAGCGATCTCCCAAGAAGACGACCCGCTCGCCCTCTCGGGCCTGCATCGAGGACTTGCTGAACTGTTCGATCGGGGCGGCGAGACGGAACTGCAGGTGGTCGCCCTCGAAAGGGCGACCGAACTGGCGCCGAATGACGCTTCTCTCCATTTCTCGGTCGCGTGGGCGCTCAGTCGCGTTGACACAAGATCCCACCTGGCGCTCCTCCACTATGCCGATGCGCTGCGGTTCAAGGTCGACCACGCCGCCGCGCTCAACAACCTCGGTGTCCAGTACGACCGATTCCTCCTCCCGGGCAAAGCCGTCGACGCATACAGCAAGGCCGCCGCGATGGGCTTGACTGTCGCGATGGGCAACCTCGCATCGAAGCACCTGTCGGAGGGTTTCGTGGATGACGCCGCGAGTCTCCTCACCGAAGCGATGAAGACGGGAACCACTCATGAGCGGGTCGTGACGGTGTTCGAGCGGCTCAAGGAGACGGAGCGGGACGAGGAGAAGAAACAGGAAGATCTCCTCGAGCACGGGCGACGCGTTCAAACCTTCATCCGGCGGATGGCCGAGAGGGCGTTCTCGGCAGGATCGCCTGGTGACCTTGAAGGTCTTTGGAGTGGGAGTCGCGGCGAACGACTGGAGTTGGAGGTGGCGGGAGAGACGCTCTCTGGGCACTTCAAAGAGTCGCCCAAAGACGCGGGTCTATCGGTGAGTGGCTCGTGTCTGCACAACAGCGCCGTGGTGCTGCTTCGGCGGGCTGGAGGTACAGAGAGGAAGGGTTACCTATATGGCGAAGCCGATCAGGCGACCCTTCGGCTCATGCAGGAAATGCCAACCGGGGACTACCAAGAGCATGAGCTTTCGCCCACGGCAGGGACGAGCGGATCATAGGATCTGTTTCCTCCTCCAGATGCGGCAGCGTGAAGGGCACAGAAACTCGGATTCGACCCGTGAGCAGATGTCTCTTCGAGTTCGCTCGACCTGCTCCGCTTCGGCGGCCACGACGGGGGATCCAGACTGTCCACCGAGCGAGACACCAGTCTCGTGAACATTGTCTGGGCTCTCTGTGCGTGAAGGGTGCGAGTACCCGGATTCGATCAGGCTGCGGCTTCGTATTCATGGATCAGGCGGGCGAGATGTCGCGCCGAACGACGCGGGTCCCGTGTTTCAGGCCTCGCTGGCGACACTGAGACGAATGAACCCACGCCTGCCCATATCTTCGGACTGTACTTGGCGACCTTTCGTGCATTGGCTTGCCCCAGCGGTCGACAACCCCCGGATTCCGCCACTTCTTCCGCATGAAGAGCGCTACCTGAACGGTCACGAGGCAGCCCAGCCAGCCCCACCACAGGTGGCGTATCTGCGCCACGTACGTGATGAATGCGACCCAAACTAGGAAGGCGAAGAAGAGCCATGTCGGCATCCGGGGCACTCGAGGGTCTTGGGAAGGTAGCGCCATTCCTGCGTTCTCGGCATAGGGCGGTTGAGGTTGAGGCGGTATGAACGAGAGTGTCAGCCCGACCGCAGCCCACTACAGGCTCTCGCGTCGACCTTGCCGGACGCCAAAACGAGCGAGGATGAGCCATGATGTCTGGACCGGGCGAAGTCGCGAGCTCGACGTCGGCGTCTCGGCGCGACGAGCCGGATAGGGCGGCCTTCCGGGTCCTAGGCGCTGTGCGGATCGCGGCTGCGGCCTCTCGGCGGCGTCGACGCTTGCGCTCGGCCTCCTGCTCGCGGCGTTCGAGCTCCTGGCACTCCGCCGAGCAATAACGCGTCCCCTGCGAGCCGACGAAGACGTAGAGAAATCCCAGCCGGGCGCAGGAGCGGCGCGGTCCGCCTACGGTCGCCCGGAGTCTCGGCGGAATCCGTGCGATCTCGACGGTCATCGGGAGCATCTTCCCGCGCCCGGTCTAGGCCGTCGAGGTCGGGCGGCGGCCGCGAACGGTCGGGTACATCCGGAGATATGTCTCTCCGTGCGTCGCACGCAAGAAAAAACGGGGACCTGGAACCAGCGTGGTCGTTGGCGCATCATAGGAATGTGCGAACGAGCTCTATCGCGTCGCTTATTGGCCTAGCGGTCCTCGCCTCGGCGTGCGGCGGTGCTGACCGATCAAGCGAGGGCTCCGAGGTATCGAGTGGGGGGAGCGCATCCTGCGCATGGATAGCCTTCCTCGACGGCCACGAATACCTAGGCCGGAACGCAGTCGTGCACCCTGTTCCGGGGGAAAGTGTGGGCGAGATCAGGATTCCTGGGTGCAACGACACGGGGCAGTCTGAAGCTCCCCCCGATGAGTGGAGAAGGGTCGCGGTCTTGCCTGGCGTCGACGCAAGCGTCGCCGTCGTCGATGCGGAAATGCCCGAGGTCATCTATGTGCGAGCGGACCTCGACTCCTACCCTTCGGAGATCGATCGCTACTTCGCCGCCCCTGAATGTGTTTCGGCGGATGAACCCATTGATCTTGAAGGTCCCTGGCTCTCGATCCCCGGCACGGACGAACAAGGAGCCCGATCCCGTCCCGCCGTACCGAGTCGAAGTCCTAGTGGTGAAGTCCTCAGCATCGCGATACGCGAACGCGGAACTTACGATCGCCGTGCCACCGACACTCGGGATGCCGATCACACATGCGGACGTGGAAGAGTCGTTGTGGGGGGGCGGGAGACTACGTGTTACCGCGGCATGTGATGGTGGGCGCTTCATTGCGGAAAGCATCGAGGTCATCCCGCCTGTAGCTAGCTGACCCGTATCCGAGGGTATGAAGTCGTCGGTCGAGGTCAGAAGGATTACGAAGCGCGAGCGGGACCTCCGGCGGACCCGACGGCGCTCTGCGAACTGCATGAGGCGGTCAACCCATGTAGTGAGAGCATCATTCACTGCGGCCCGCCTCGCGGTTCAGGGGATGCCATCGAATGATTCGGAAACCGTGCTTGATGGCTGACCGGAGGGACGAGTCGAAACGGATGAGAGATCTCGTCTCAGCGCCTCAGGGTCTGTGCAGGTTATGGCCGGCGCCGGCGCCGAGGTCGATGATCCAGTGGCGTGCGCCATGACCGCCTGGTGGTGCGCGCTGTCGATGACGGACTTGCCGGAGTCGACGACCCGGTCGAGCAGGCCGAGCAACTGCTCGACGTCGGCGAGGTGGAGGCCGGTGGCTTCGGGATCTCGACGCTGGCGTCCTTGAGGTCGTTCACGCGCGCCATGCACGCGGGTCAGATCGTAGCTGTCGGCGACGTGCAGCGGAGGGTGCGCATTCTCATCACGCGGGAGCGCCTCGCCCCGACCGACGATCCCGCCTAGGGCGCGGGCCCAGTGACCAGCTCAGTCCTCAGCTCACCGCCTTCTTCACGAGCGCGGCGATCTTCTTCTCCTCCGCGGCGGTGAGCTCCGTCAGCGCGAAGGAGGTCGGCCACATCGCGCCGTCGTCGAGGTTCGCCGACTCTTCGAAGCCGACCGTGGCGTACCTGGACTTGAACTTGTCCGCGCTCTTGAAGAAGCAGACGATCTTGCCGTCCCTGGCGTACGCGGGCATCCCGTACCAGGTCTTCGGCGAGAGAGCCGGCGCGCTGGCCGTGACGATCGCGTGGAACCGCTCGGCCATGACACGATCGGCCTTCGGCATCTCGGCGATCTTCGCGAGCAGGTCGTGTTCCCCGGCCTCCCTGTCCTGGTTCGCGCGCGCTTCCGCCTTCAGCT
>WNGB01014843.1_pt1 | contig 10360 bp, 14 predicted proteins | sample 5400681 | NCBI WGS metagenome assembly WNGB01 (sample SAMN13153367, study PRJNA577476) | soil metagenome | isolation source: 115 cm soil or saprolite under grassland replicate 2 | place: USA:California | collected 2016-06-15 | reverse complement strand
GGGCTTGGGGCGCAGCCGCTTGAAGCCGTTGATCAACGCCCGATGCAGCAGCCACAGCGACCGCTCTTCGCCGTCGTCGGTGGCCAGCACCATCACCCAGACGGGCCCGCGGTACTCGGCGTAGCCCTGCTCCAGGCGCAGGTAGGTCCCGACGACGCTCTGGCCCTCCTCGAGGATGACCGGCGGCGGGAACTCGGCATCGAGGCGGCCCTGCAGCCCGGCGCTCACCGGGCACCGCCTTGCGTGCGGCGGTAGCGGCGCGCTGGTGGGCGAGTCCGGCAGGGCTGCGGGCTCGCTGCGGGCTCCTCGGGATCGACAGGCTCGATCCCGGCCATCACCTCGAGGGCTGTGATCTGACGCTCGGCGAGCGCCAGCAGCCGCCGGTTGTCCTCGGCCTGGCGCTCGGCCAAGCCCAGAAGCCGGGCGTTCTCGGCCTCCAGCGCGTCGAGGCGCTCCTCGACGCTCACTCGTCCACCTCGCCGATGCCGGCGTCGTAGAGGCCGAGCGCCTCGGCCTCTAGGATCAGGTCGAGCGCCTCGTCCGTCCGCGAGCACGCGCACGGCGCGTAGCCGCAGGCGGGACAGGCGCCCTTGGGCGCGGGGATCCCGTGTGGATAGGGGTTGCGCACGGACCGGCGGGCGAGGCGCGCCTCGAACTCGGCTGGGAACGGGTCCGCGAAGGCGCCCGGGGCGGTCACGAGGTCACCGCCTCGCCGAGGATCACGTCGACCTGCTGGCGGGCCTGGCGCTGGCGGGTGCGAAGCGCGGCGGCGGCCGAGCGCTGACGCCTGCCCTGGGCGGCGCAGTCCTGGCAACCATCGGCGGGGCCTGCGTGACCGGCGAGAGCGTGGAACTCGGCGAGAGCCGGCCCCGTGGTTGTCACGAGGTCACCGCCTCGGGGCGTGATGTGGCCTCGCCTCCCTGCAGAGCGGCGGTCCGGTCGGCCTGCGCGACCAGGCAGCCGAGTGCCCAGCGGGGGATGTAGATCGAGCCGCCGATGCGCTCGTGCGCGACGGCTCCGCTCTCGACCCACCCATAGACCGTCTTGGGGTTGCGGCCGAGCAGTCGTGCGAACTCGGCGACGGTGTAGGCGATCGGGCCGTCAGCGGCCGGACCGTCCTTTGAGGCGCCTCGCCCCGCGGGCAAAGCGGTATCCTTCACGGGCATTCGGGCTCCTTGGCTCGATGCGACCTGCGGCCCCGGCACCGGGAGCACCACCTCCCGGACTCCTGCTGGGGCCGCTACCGTTCTTGGCCGAGCATACCGAGAATATCCCTCGCTGTCGAGAATATTCTTAGGGAGCGTCGGCCTCTGCCAGTCTTGTCTGGAAGATCCGGGTTAGCGGAGTGTCGCGAGTGCCCGATGGATCAGCGCGACGGCGTCATGGCCGCCAACGGCAGCACTGCGTAGCAGAGCGAAGAAGCGATCGTAGAGAGCGATCTGCTCCGGCTCGTGGACCTGGTCCTCGCCGGTCAGGCTCTCGATCACGACCAGCTCATCGTCGTAGATCTGGAACATGCAGATGGGGAACACCGGCACGAAGGCCGAGAACGGGACGATGCCGAACTCGACGTTGGGGAGGCTGGAGACCGCGATCAGCCGGTCGAGCTGGCCGGCCAGCGTCTCCGGCGCGCAGACCCGGGTGTAGAGGGCAGCCTCGAGGACTACCTGCTGCACCTGCTTGCCGGGCTGGTAAAGGATCTGCTGGCGTTCCATGCGGGCCTCGACCATCCGGTCCACGTCGGCCGTGCTGAGGCCGACCGCTCCCTCAGCGGCGTCGATAGCCCAGGCATGCAGCAGCTCCCGGGCGTACTGCGCTGTCTCCAGCAGGCCGGGGATGAAGGCCGGCTGGAACTCACCGATCCGGGTTGCCCGGGCCTCCAACTCGCGGATGTCCTGCTGCTTGCCCGCCCCGCCGCCGGTCGCCCGGTACTGCTCTTTCCAGCTCGCATGCTCGACCTTCGCACCTGGCAGCTCGGCGACCAGCTCCTCAGCCTTGGCAGGCGGAGCGCCGACGATCCGGCACCACTGCCGGATGTCCTCCTCGGTGGGGAGCTGTCGGCCGGTCTCGATCTTGGAGACCTTGGACTGGGACGCCCAGCCTGCCTGCTGGGCGAGGGACACGCCGGTCAGGCCACTCGCTTCGCGCAGTGTCCGTAGCTCGGCGCCAAGCTGGCTAGGCGCCCGCTGGTATGTGGCCAGCCTTCTCCCTTTCCCTCGTCAGCCGGGCTCGCAGGCCCGGGAACCGGTCGATGTAGGCGTCCCAGGGGATCGCGTGGTGTAGGGCGATGTCGCGCCAGGCGGCATGGCGCATGACCTCGGCCGGATCGCGCACCAGCTCGGCCCGATACAGGTGGCCCTCGGGGTCGTAGTGCAGGACGCCGACGCGGCTTGAGTCGTAGAGCCAGAAGTCATGGCGGGGCAGCCCGGCGGGCCACTCGCCGGCACTGACCGGGAGCACGAGGATGTCCTCGCCGGCCTCGATGTTGTCGGCGTATGCCCAAGTCAGCTCGTACTGGAGATACGGGGTGAGCGGCTCGATGACCACGTGGACGCGCTGCATGCGCTTGCCCGCGGCCGTGGCGGTCCGGACGAGCGCGTGCCAGTCGTCCAGGACCGGGGCGGCCGGACGGGGCTCGCCGGCGAGGAAGCGCTCCAGCGGCGAGTCCTCGTAGCCGACCGCGTAGTGCTGGAGCACCTCCAGCCGAAAAGCGGTGTGCTCGAAATCGGCCAGCATCGCGTCCCAGGCCGGGCTGAACGGGGTGATCGGGGTCGCGTCGCGGCGGACGCGGTGGCCGGTGTACTCCTCCACCGCGCCAAGCGGTACCTCTTCCGGGACACGGACAGCGGCCTCGCCGGGAAGCAGGTCTGCGATCTCGGTCGTCGGGACCTGCTTGCCGACAACGACGAAGGAGCCGTCCTCGGCGACGTACATGCCTGGGCACCCGCCGCCGCCTGAAACCTGGTCCTTGTAGAGTCTGAACATGGCTTGCCCCTTTCAGGCGTCATGATTCCCCATATTCTCGGCGCCTGACAAGCATAGTCTCGAAGCTAGGCCTTTCCGTCAAGAAGAACCGGGAAGATCTGGGCGGTATTGGCAAGGTTCGCGACACTAGAGCTGATTGACTGTCGAGAGTCGTGCTGCCGTCATCGCGACGGTTCGGGCGGCCGAGGCCGGCGACCCGAGCGGGCGGCGCTGGCCGAGGACCATGCCGAGCGATGACGCCTCTGCGCTGGTGTGCGACCTGACCCCGACCCGAGATAGAAGGGAACAGCAATGGGCCAGCAGCCCCGACCGACCACCGCCAGCATCGACGCCGCCACCGACCGGGAGCTGGACGAGGCTGTCAAGCTCGCGCACGAGTGGGGGCAGCTCAAGATGCTGCCGCGCACCGGATGGCTGCGGGCCGGCATCGAACATCCGGAGAGCGTGGCGGAGCACTCCCTGCGCGCGGCCATGCTCGCGTGGATGCTGGCGGGGCTGGAGGGCGCCGACCCGGAGCGCGCGGCCACGCTGGCGCTGTTCTACGACTCCCAAGAGACCCGGACCACCGACCTTGACCACGTGGCCAGGCGGTATCTGCACGCCACCTCGAATGAGCAGGTCACCGCCGACCAGACCGCAGCGCTGCCCGGACACTCGCGTCACGGCTGCGTGGGCTGGTCGCGGAGTACGAGGGGCGTGCCTCGCTGGAGGCCGACTGCGCCCGCGACACCGACAAGCTGGAGATGCTGCTGCAGGCGCTCGACTACCGAGCGCAGGGCCACCGCAACACGGAGCCGTTCATGGAGACCGCGCTGGCGGCGCTGTGCACCCCATCGGGGCGCCGGCTGGGCGAGGCCGCGATGACGATCGACCCCACCGCGTGGTGGCGGGCATTCGCCCAGACAGTGGCGCCGGCCGACCCGCCGAGCAACGGGCACGGCTCGTAGCGAGAACCTGGGAACGCGGAAAGGCGCGCCCCGCCTCCCCTCTGCTGGAGGGAGCGGAACGCGGTCACATCTGGGGCTGGGTGCGGCGCTGGTGCATGCGAGCCTGGAGGTGGTACGCCTCGGCCGGGTCGAACAGCACGCGGCCGCGCCCGTCCCCCGCTGCTCGATGAACTCGCGGTTCGCCCACTGCCCGACTGAAGGGAGAGAGCGATGCTACGTCCGATCCAAACACACCTTCGATCACAAGGCCGTAGGCTCCTGTCCGAATTCGAGGCACTCAGAGAAGAGCAAAGGGATTCCGATGTCAAGGGTGGAGGCAATGAAGCGATCATTGCCGAGTTCATCCAGCGTCACTATTCAACCAGGATCGTGGTACGGAATACTTCCATTATTGATACCAATGATCAGCAGTCAGATGAAGTGGACGTTATTGTCTGCAATGAGGACCAGCCGTTCGTCTCTCCCACCTCTGTACCCGACCTGCTCTTAGCAGAAGGAGTTGATTTTGTCTTACAGGTGAAGGCAATCCTAACTTCCGATGAAGTCCGGAGAGTAGTCCACAACTGCCGATCGGTGAAGCGCCTCAGGCGCATTCATAGCAGACATGATCAGGTCTTCTTGGACGTAGAGGCTGACGCACCGTTCTTCGTGGACCGAATTCCCTATCTATGTATCGCCTTTCAGTCAGAGCTGAGTCTGCCGACAGTAGCAGAGCGTCTTCAAGCTGAATGTGAAGACGTACCGATCGAAGAACAGCCAGACGCCATCTTCGTCTTGGGTAGAGGAATGGTCGTTAACGCGAGGAACGGTGAGAGCACGCTTGCGCATGGATTCACCGGGTTCAATGACCAAGGCCTAGTTGATGATCTAGGAGACTGGACTCTCTTAGGTCTAATAAGGTGCCTCTACCTCATGGTGCCAAGATTCCGCAGATGGCAAAATCCCCTGATACATTACATGGGTACTGGACTCTATGCTGGCGGGAAACTCCTTCAGCGACCTCCCTAACAGTAAGGGGCCGGGCCATCCTTGGGATCGCTCTTTATGGTCAGCCGTCATGTCCGCAGCGCTGCTGCTGGGTGTCGGCCCGGCCGGTCCTGCGCTCGTCTGTGTCGGGGCACGCCCTAGCCGACGCCGGCGAGCTGGCGCGCGGTCCGCTCGACCGTAGCGGCCAGCGCGGGGCGTGAGCGGCTGATCGCGCGATGAACCGGATGGTCGGGCGGGTAACGCTCAAGGATCTCGGCGATGCGGGCCCCGAAGGCGAGGCGCTGGCCAGCCGGCCCAGTGGTCATGTCGGCATAGATCAGCGCGTCCATGACCGGGCTGTCCTCCTGCTCGAAGGCGGCGAGCTCGGCCGCGTAGCCGCGCTCCTCGGCCTCGAACCTCGCGCCGGAGTGGTGGGCCACCAGGCAGCAGAGCCGATGGTCGACGCCGAGGGCCTCCAGGTGGCGGGCGCCGTCCAGCGGGTGCAGCCCCGTGGCCACCAGCGCCGGGGCATAGCCGATGTCGTGCAGCCAGGCAGCGGCGATCAACGGCTCGCGCTCGTCAGTGGGGAGCACGGGCGCCACGCGGCCGGCCTGCTCGGCGACGGCCTGTACGTGTGCCCAGCGGTTGCCGAGCGGCTCCAGGAGGCTCGCCGCGTGGTCTCTGGCCCATCGAGAAAGCGACATTTGACCACCATACCCCGGCTGCTCTTGCCCCATGGTGACCGATGCTTGTCTCGTGACATACTGACCGCTGACCACCAGTAATCGACCGTGCGAGGGCGGTTGACCATGAGCAAGCAAGAGCCGACCGACCTGGAGCAAGCCCGCTGGAAGCAGTTCGGCGGATGGCTGCGGGATCTCCGCGAGGGCCGCACCCAGACCGACGTTGCAGCCGCGGCCAAGCTCGGTATTCAGGCGCTGGCCTCCCTGGAGCGCGGCGGCTTCCGCCGGTACGACGACGGTCCGTGGCTCGTGCCCAATCCGAAGGACGAAACGCTGATCCGCCTTGCGCGTGCCCTCGGCGTCGACCCGGAGGAGATGTTCAAGCGCGTCGGGCGCTACGACGACCGGCCACAGACCACGGGCAGCCGCCGGCGCCAGGACCGTCGCGGCTCCCGCATTGACGAGATGGGCGACCGGATCCGCCAGCTCGAGGCCCGGGTCGAGGAGATGAAGCGAACCAACGAGGAGACGATGGAGCTGCTTCGCAAGGCCGGCATCGGCGTAGAGCAGTCCGGCAGCGCGCGGCGGCGGAAGGCGCCGGGGTAGAGCCTCACGCCGAACGACTCGGAGCGCCTTGCCGGGAACCAGCGGCAAGGCGCTCTCGCATTGGACGGACCGTCACGAGCTGCAGCGCGGCGAGATGCGAGCAACGCCGCCCGAAGGGGTGCGCGTCGCAATCGCACCACCAGCCGCCCCGCTCGTAGCCGACCGAGTACTCGGCCTCGGTGCCCGGACACGCGCCTCGATCCGCTCGCCGTCGACCAGGACCACGCGGAGGCGGCCCTCAGCCAGCAGCCGGAGCGCCTTGGCCTCCAGCGTCTCGCGCACCATCACGCAGCCGCCTCTGAATTCTGTGGAGATTCCGCGGGATTCTGTGGAGCCTCGGGCCGGGCGCTCTGACCTGCGGAAACGGGATTCTGTGGATTCTGTGGATTCTGTGGAGCACCCAGAGGGTTCACGTCGTAGGTAGGGGACGGCTTGCGGCCCGGTCCCTTGGTCTCCTTGAGAGGCTGCTGGCGGATGTAGCCGTGCGCCTGGAGGACCGCGAGCGCCGGCTCCAGGTTGGCGACCTTGGCGAACCGACCACGCGGCAGGGCAACGTGCAGGTCCCGGATGGTGAAGCACTCGCAGGGGTGCCGCTCAAGCCAGTTGAGCACGTAGCGGGCATCCGAGAGCGCGGGGTCGGCGCCCATCGCGTCGAACACCGCGAGGGCGTGTTCGATTAGGTACTCGGCGATCTCGATCGAGGCGACGACGGTCTCGGCCTTGACGGGTCGCGCCCATCCCTCCCGGAGGTACTCGGCCAGGTGGAGCAGGCCAGCCATGCGCACCACGGCGCCGGCCAGCTTGGAGCCCCAATCGGCGATGTGGCCGAGGTTCCCCTCATCGCCGAGGCGGGGCTCGAGGTCGCCCTCGAAGTCCAGGAGAAGCCGGTCGGCCTTACCACCGAATACCACGGTCGCGGGCTCGGCGAGGTCAGCCATCGAGGCGCAGAGCGCTCGCATCTCGCCGTGGTAGTGGCTGCGGACCTGCTCGGGCACGGCGGGCGCACCGACCTGGCGGCGGCCGACCGTGCTCTCGGGCACGGCGTACAGGAACCGGGCGAGCAGACCACGGCCTCGGAAGGCTGGCTGATCGGCGATCGAGTGGAGCACGTCCGGCTGGACAGCAAGGCCGAGCGTGAGCGCCGGGTGCTGTGCGAACTCCGGCTCGCGGCCCTTGCGGTCTACCCGGATCTGGTCGCCTGAGTGGCCCTTGAGGTAGGCGTCCAAGGGCGGCCCGACGCCGGCTTGGCTGTAGCGGCCCGCCATCATCTGGAAGACGCCGCCCTCGGGGCTCAGGATGGCCATGCGTTCATACGCGGCTAGGAGGCTGACCAGCGCCTCCGGGGTCACGTCGTCGGCGAGCATCCGGGGCGGCATCGGGACCTGTAGCGCCTCCGCTTCCTGCACCAGCTGACGCGCCTCGATCAGCGCCTCCCGGGCCTGGTCGGCTGGCGCCTTGCCGGCAGCAGCCTGCGCCTTCTCCGCGCGCTCCACCGCCACCTTCTTGGCGAGTGCCGCCTCGGAGATGACGGGCGCCAGTTGCTCGACCGCCGAGCGCTCGTAGTCGTGCAGTGGTTTGGTGATCTCGGCGAACACGCCGGACTTGCGGTTGCCTGGTGGCAGGGCGACGGCGGTGAACAGGTTGACCGGCTCGCGCCAGCCCGGCCGGGGCTCGACCTCGACCCGACCGCCGGCCGCTGTGGCGAGCGCGCTCAGGGCGAGCATGCCGCCGAGGTCCGGCGGGGTCTGCGTTGCCGTGGCGAGCGCCTCCACGAAGCTGGCCAGCCATCCGGCCAGCGCGCCGGCCGGGAAGGTGGGCAGCTTCCCGGCCCGGCCAAGCGGTGCGGTCGCCGTCCAAGGCTCCACAGAATCCACAGAATCCACAGAATCCCGTTTCCGCAGGTCAGAGGCGGCGGTCGAGCCCTCCACAGAATGCCCCCGCAATTCCACAGAATCCCGAGAGCGGCCCTCGCGGAGGGCTGCGAGTTCGGCCCTGAGCTGCTCCTTGCTCGGCTGCTGCGCGCGGGTCACGCCTGCACCAGCCCTTCCGCCATCGCGGCGAGCAGCTCCTCGGGCTCTCGGGTCAGCAGGGCACCCCAGTCCTTCACGCCATGAGGGCCGCGCACCCAGTACGGCGCGATCCCCGCGCGAACCAGCGTCCGCCCGACCTCCAGCACCGCCTGGCGCTCGGCGTCGGCGTCCAGGGAGATGTAGCCGGAGGTGAATCCACGCTCGCTCAGCAGCCGGGCGGCCTCGACCGCGAGCGGCTTGCCACGCACCGCGACCGCCTGGACCTCGGCCCGGTGCAGCGCGATGGCGTCGAAGGCGCCTTCGACGATAACCAGCGGTCCCAGCTCCGACCGGACTTCCTCCAGGGCGAATGGCTGCTTGCAGTCGGTGAGCAGGTTGGCGGCGCGGTACTTCGGGTGCGTGTTGTCGTCCAGCGCGCGCCCCTCGACGCCGCCAGGGCAGGGAAAGACCAGCCGCCCCCGCATCCCTCCGAGCTTGGGGAGCCGGGTAGGCACGCCGAAGCCGATCCGCCAGGCCCTGACCTCCTCGCCCGACAGCCCGCGGTCCCGGGCGTACCGCCGTGCCGCCGCGCTATCGGTGCCGTCGAGCAGCGCACGGTGGCAGGCGTCCAGGTAGCCGGCCAGTTCCTCGGGCTTGCACAGCGGCCGGAACGCAGGCTCCGGCTGGCGCCGCCGCGTCGGCACCGGGACGGGCATGGGCGCCTCGCGTGAGGCCCGGATACGGCACCACTCGCTTGTGGTCATCCTGTCCAGGGCGGCGAGCAGGTCAACCCCGTCGCCGCTGAAGTCGCAGCCGAAGCACTTCACGAGCCACTTGCCGTCGACCAGGGTCATCGAGCAGGACGGCGTCCGGTCCTCGTGGTCGGGCAGCGGGCACCGGATGCTGAAGCGAACGCGGTTCCACGAGGGAACCCAGACCTGGCGGTGCTCCAGCTCGGCGAGGAAGTCCAGGCGCTCCCAGACGGGCGGCAGGGGCGCCCGGTCGGTGGTGGTCATCGAGGCCCACCGCCCTCGGCGAGCCGGTGCTCCAGCGTGGCGAACGCGATGGCGATCCCCAGCGAGCCGTACTCGGCGGACTCCTCCGCGAGCCGGGCGCTGTCGCAACGCGGCTCGCTATCCTCTGGCGGCGGCCAGGTCGCCGAGCATCCCACGAAGCCGGCCGAGGCCCGCGCAGGGTGGCCCTCGCAAGGACCCCAGTCGTCGGGGTCAGCTACGATAGCGGCGGCATCAAGGGGATGGTGTTGGGTGGGTGATGGGGCGCGCGCGCTGGTGACGCGGCGCCCCTCCTGCTTGTTGGCCACGAGGACGCTCCTCGAGAGGGTTGAGAGTGACCGGGCCGGCGGACCGTCCTCGCGCGGGGAGCCGGCGACATGCTCGAAGGGGATCAGGCGGCGGGAGACGCTGGCATGTGCTGCTCGGTCTGCGCCTCGATCCAGGCATTCACGTCGGCGGCCCGGTACCTCACGAACTTCGGTCCCGCCTTGACGGCCCTGGGGCCCTTTCCCTGCCAGCGCCACTGATGCAGCGTCTCGACCTTCACCTGGAGTCGCTCGGCGACCTCCTCGGCCGTGAGCAGTTGCTCGACCTCCGCCTTGGGCATGTCTGCCTCCCTCTGGTGCTGTCTGCTGTCGCCTGGTGCTGTCTGCTGCCGTCCACCGCTGATAGGTGGTGGTCATCTGTTAGAATCGTGCCATGCTAGGGATGGCAAGGTCAACCACGAACCGCGACCGCTGGGGGATACCCGAGGATGGCCCACGTCGAGCGGCACCATCGCAAGCCCTGCTCCCGTGAGGGCTGCGCTCATGGATTCGCCAAGCACGGCCGCAGCGCCCGGGGCTCCTGCACGGTCCAGGAGTGCGGCTGTAGCCGCTGGAGGGCGGCCGAGGACGACCGGGAGACGATCCGGGCCCGCTGGCGCGATCCCGCCGGCCGGGAGCGGTCCAAGACGTTCGCCCGCATGCTCGACGCGAACCGGTTCCTCGTCTCGATCGAGGACGCCAAGCTGCGGGGCGCCTACGTCGACCCGGCCGCCGGCAAGATCCCGTTCGGGCCGTGGGCGGAGCGCTGGTATGCGAGCACGGCGCACCTGAAGCCCTCAACCCGCCACGACTACCGCGCGCTGCTCGACCACCAGGTCCTCCCCC
>WNGB01014842.1_pt1 | contig 10360 bp, 8 predicted proteins | sample 5400681 | NCBI WGS metagenome assembly WNGB01 (sample SAMN13153367, study PRJNA577476) | soil metagenome | isolation source: 115 cm soil or saprolite under grassland replicate 2 | place: USA:California | collected 2016-06-15 | reverse complement strand
GGCGACGAATTGTTCGGCGGTTATGCGCGCTTCCGCGAGGAGGAAGACCGTTACCCGCGTCGACCGGGTCAGGATCTCCTGCGCAAGCTCGTGCAGGCGGGATGGCTGCCGGGCGCGCTGTTGCGCCGCAGCTTGCACGGTCGTGATCGGGTGTTCTATCGCCGGGTCGAGCTCGGCCCGTGGGAGGTTTCGCGCAAGAGCCTCAAGCGCTATCTGGCGCCCGACGCCTGGGCGCGCTGCGCCCCCGAGAAGACCCTGAGCCTGTGGCGCGATCTCGTCGCTTCCTTTGGCGGCAAGGTGAACACGGAAAGCCTGATGCGAGCCGATCTCTGGACCTATTTGTCCGACAACTGCCTGGCGAAGACCGATCGCGCGAGCATGGCGCACGGACTGGAAGTGCGCGTGCCGCTCTTGGGCAACGCGGTGCTCGACGGCGTGCTCCGGCTCCCGGCCGAGGCGCATTTCAACGGCGAGGACAAGCTGCTGCTGCGCGATTTGGCGCGGCGCTATCTGCCCGACTCCGTCTGGAACCGGCCCAAGCACGGCTTCTCGGTGCCGTTGCGCGAGCTCTTCAACGGCGCCTGGCGGGAGCGGTGCGAGGACGCGGTGCATCGGACGGCCGAGATCGCGCCGTTCCTCGACGCTGCGGCGGTGGGCAACTTGTGGCGCGCCGCGCGCGCCGGCCACGGATCGCGGCGGCTCGCGTACACCTTTGTCGTCTTGCTGCTTTGGCTGGAGCAGCATCGGCTTGACGTGTAACCTCTAGGTAACGCACTTCATTTGACGCGCATGAAGGTCGGACAGCGAATGATTGTAAACGCCAAACCCATCGGTTTCCTGATATTTCTGCTGTTTTGGGTGCTGATCCTGCGCGCGCCGACGCTTCTCGTCTCAGCCGTCGATTGGGACGAAGGCCTGTATGTCCTCATTGCGTCCCAATGGCTCAACGGGCATCCGCCCTACACCACAGTCCTGGAGATCAAGCCGATTGGAATCTTCGCGATCTTTGCTGCGGCAATGGGTATGCTCGGCGAATCGATGGTGTCGGTTCGCTTCATTACGATTGCCATCGTCTACATGACTTCCGTGGTGTTGCTGCTGATCGCAAGGCGGCTACTTCGCAGCGATGTTGCGGGCGTCGTCGCGGCGATCAGCTACCCGACTCTCACCTTGGGTGGACTTCAGGGATTGTCGTCAAACACTGAACTCTTTTACATTTTTTTCAACGTGCTCGGGCTTCTTTGCCTTATCGTTTCGACCTCGAGTCCTGAATCGACGCGCAGAAAGGCGCTGCTCTACGCACTCGCCGCCGGTTTAAGCTTTGGTGCTGCAGTACAGATCAAGTACATTGTCGCCATAGAGATTGCCTTATTCATAGCGTATTTCTTGCTCGCTCATTATCGCTCGGTACGTTACGCGCCGCCGGTCATTGTGATGCTTGTCGTCGGTGGAGCCCTGCCGAGCATTGCGGCTATCAGCTACCTCTGGATGCAAGATGCACTCGAGTTATACCTCGCCTCTAACTTCGGTACCTACGAGCGGTACCTTGCGGCTAGGAGCAGCCAGGACATCTGGAACGGGCTGAAACATGGACTGGAGGACTGGATCAAGTGGTCATGGGTAACGGTTGCCGCGATCACTTTCCTTAGAATAAAAACGCGACATGGGCCGAAAGTCGCGCCCATTCTTCCATTCCTTTTCCTATGGCTCCTCGTCGGGTTTGCTGAAGCCAGTCTAACCCTTAGGTTCGCCAAGCACTACTATCTTGTGACCATGCCGCCGCTGTGTCTGCTCTTAGCCCACGCATCTACTCGGTTCCAAATTGCGGGCGGGAATCGGGCGATCCTCGCTTTTGCGGTCGTCATTGCCATAGGATTTCCCGTGGTCCGCACAATACAAAAGAGCTATGTTCCATGGATCTCTGCGTACGTGAAACAGGGGGATGTCAATGTGAATATTGCGCGCTACATTAAAGGACAGATTTCTCCTCAGGATTACATCTACGTCGTAAACCGGGGACCAACAATTTACTTCTTGACTCACGCGCGACTTCCAACCCGATTTGTTTTTCCCTCGTTCATGCTCGACGACTCCGGCAGTTGGATAGGTAATGTCGATTACCCGAGCGAGGTGGAGCGCATATTCTCCAAGACGCCGCGCGCCGTGGTACTGAAGGACGGTGATGAGGAAAATGCGCGCGTGAACGATATCAAGGAGCGCCTGCAACGCGACTATGTGGTAGGCACGCGGATTGCGGACACTATGGTCTACATTCGCAAGCCTCTCCGATAGAACTAACGGAGGGGCAGGTCTTGCAGAAAACGCGATTTGGGGTGATAGGTGCCGGCTACGGGCAGGCGGTACTCGTTCCTGCCATTCGGCGTGACCCGCGCGCCGAGGTCGCCGCGATCGCTGCAACGAGCCTCGAAAAGGCTCGCCGTGTAGGCGCCCACGCGGGTATCCCGTATGCGTACGGAACCTGGCAGGAACTCCTGGATAGCGGGCAGATTGATGCCTTGGCGATTGCTGTACCTCCTGCCTATCAACCTGCGATCGTGGAAGCCGCCGCGGCGCGCCGACTCCCGGTTTTCCTGGAGAAGCCTCTTTCACTGACCTTGTCGGACGCGCTGCGCATTTCTGAGGTTATGAAAGCGGCGAACCTAGTCGGCGTTGTGGACTTCAATTTCACCGGAATTGCAGCCTTCAGGACGGCGAGCGACGCGGTCCGCGCCGGGCAAATCGGGCAGCTCGATCACGTCGCCGTCAATTGGCAAGTTGAAACCTACGCCAATCGAACCAGGGCGCGCAATTGGAAGACGCATTCCGGCGAAGGCGGCGGCACGCTCTCGAATTTCGTGTCGCACTCGCTGCACTACCTGGAATGGCTGACCGGGCAAACAGTGTGCGCCTTGTCGGCGCGGCTTTTCGGCATCCCGGGTGACGATCGCCCTAGCGACGCCACCGCGTGCCTGCATCTCGAATTGGAATCCGGTGCGTCCGCCTCGATCGCTGCCAGCACAGCCTCGCCCCACGGCAGCGGCCATGAAATCGCCTGTTACGGCTCCGATGGATCCATGATTCTGAGAAATACGACGAGCGACTATATGCGTGGATTCGATTTGATCCACGGAACGCGATCGGGGGCCGTACCGACCAGCATGCTAGGTCCCCAGCCGGCTCCCAGGGATGCGGAGGATGGGCGTATCGCTCCGTCGGCATGGATCGTTGCCGTGCTACTCGACGCAATTCATGGCCGGTACGACAGACTCGGCGGGGTCGGGGTGCTTTCGGGTGTGCGCGTACAGCGACTCATCGATGCTGCGCGAGAATCGGACAGAACAAGAAAGTGGATCGACGTCGCGCCGTCAACGAGCGCCACCGAAGGAGTTTGTCATTGAAAAAGGTTCTTGTTACGGGCGGCGCCGGTTTCGTTGGCGCGGCGCTCGTCAGGCGCTTGCTGCGCGATGGTTTCGCCGTTCGCGTACTAGACAACAATTCCCGTGGCGCCCTCCGCCGTCTTACGGGCATCCTCGATGATATCGAAATGGTGACGGGGGATATCCGGGATCCGACCCTCGTACAGTCAGCTCTTAAAGGCGTCGACGCGGTTCATCATCTGGCCTACGTGAACGGCACCGAGAACTTCTACAAGATGCCCGAGACGGTGCTGGAAGTTGCCGTCAAGGGCATGATGAACATTCTCGACGGGTGCATCAGGAACCAGGTAGGAACGCTGTATCTCGCGTCAAGTTCAGAGGTCTACCAACTCCCCCCCCGCATACCTACGGACGAGCAGGTGCCACTCGCCGTGCCCGACGTCAAGAATCCGCGGTTATCGTATGGCGGTGGAAAAATCATCTGTGAACTACTCGCCGTAAACTACGGCCGCAACCTGCTGGAGAGAGTGTGCATTTACAGGCCTCACAACATCTACGGACCCGACATGGGTTGGGAGCATGCGATCCCGCAGTTCGCGGTTCGCCTTCACGGGCTGGCGGCTGCACAACCCTCGGGCATTCTGAGATTCCCGATCCAAGGGAGCGGCGCGGAAACGCGCAGTTTCTGCTTCATAGACGATTTCATAGACGGAGTGTCCCTCGTGCAGGAAAAGGGCGAGCACTTAGGGATCTACCATATCGGCACCATGGATGAAGTTTCCATCGCCGAGGTCGCGCGGCTGGTCGCGAAGAGTGGCGGCCGCGACATCGAGCTCATCCCCGGCAATCTGCTCGCCGGCAGCGTATCGCGGAGATGCCCGGACATCCGCAAGCTGCGTGCGATAGGTTACGGCCCGAAAGTTTCCCTGCCTGCCGGTGTCGCGAAGACGGTCAGCTGGTATTTTAATAATATCGGGTTGGCGCCTGCCGCCTGAAACTTCTTTTCCCCTTCGAACGGCTTTTCTATGCACACCTCGCACCTCAAACTTGCGGCCGGAACAGGTTCCAGCGTGGTCGTCGACCGTTGCCAGGTCTGTGGCAGCAAGAGAATCGAATCGGTGCTTTTCCTCGGGTATCTCCCCCCGGTCAATCAGATGCGAACCATCGGCACAACCCCCTTCGAACAGCCTTCCTACCCGACCGGCCTGCTCTACTGCCGGAATTGCGAACTCGTTCAGCTTGGGCTGTCCGTGGATCCTGCCGTGATCTTTCCACCCAGCTATCCGTACACGAGCGGAACGACGCGCATGCTGCGCGACAACTTCGCAGAGCTTTACCGGCAGTCGAAAGAACTGTATGGCCTCCAGCCGGAGGACCTGATCGTAGATATCGGCTCCAACGATGGCACGCTGCTATCCAACTTCAAGCATGGAGGTCATCGCGTGCTGGGCATCGAGCCGACCGACGTCGGGCAGATTGCGCGCGACCACGGCATAGAGACGATTCAGAACTATTTCCGGCCGGACATTGCGCAACGCGTGCGCGAGCAATACGGTGCAGCCCGCGTGGTAACTGCGGCCAACTGCTTTGCACATATCGAGGACGTACACAACATCGTCGAGGGCATCCTCGCACTGCTCGCCGACAAAGGCTTGTTCATCTCGGAGAACCATTACCTCATATCGCTTCTCAGCACGCTCCAGTACGACACCATCTATCACGAACACCTGCGCTACTACTCCCTACACAGTGTCAAGTACTTGCTCGAGATGCACGGATTGGAGGTAGTTCATGCGGTGCGCATCCCTACCCACGGCGGCTCGATTCGCGTCTACAGTGCGCGCAAAGGCGCTCATCCGGTCGACCCCAGCGTTGCCGCGATCCTCGCCAGCGAGCCGGTCGGCGATGCGATGCTCGCCAGACTGACGAAATTTCGCGGTGATGTCATATTGGCAAAGCTGCGCCTGCTTGCCCTGTTCAAGGAGATCAAGGAGAAGGGCGGACGGATCTGTGGGATCAGCGCTCCTTCCCGTGCGTCGACCTTGATCAATTACGTTGGTCTCGACGATGGAATCCTGGACTACGTCGTCGAAGTCAAAGGCTCGCTGAAGATCGGCAAGTACCTGCCGGGAACCCTGGTGCCCGTTGTCGAGGAATCCCAGATGTTCGAGGACCAACCGGACTACGCCCTCATTCTCTCCTGGCACATAGCAGAAGAGCTTGCCCCCAAAATCCGGGGGCGCGGTTTCAAAGGCAAGTTCATCACGCCTCTTCCAGAGCCACGCCTGCTGTGATTTGCAAATGAACCGATCAATCACTGATTTCCGAAGCGACGTGAGCGTCGTGGGGGGAGCAGGTCATGTCGGTATTCCTCTCGTCCTCAGCTTCGCAGCGACGGGCATGCGCGTGCTCATCAACGATCTCAATCAGACCGCAATGGACCAGCTCCTCGCGGGCAGATTGCCGTTCGTGGAGTACGGCGCGCAATCCCTGCTCGATGACGCGCTGAGGCAGGGAAAGATCCTGTGCTCCAGGGATCCCGCTCACCTGTCCGAGAGCGATGCGGTCATCATTACGATAGGGACCCCGGTGGACGAGCACCTTAACCCCGTGCACAAGGCGATGAAGAAGTGCATCGACGATCTACTCACGCATCTTGTCGACGGACAGTTGCTGATTTTGCGTTCTACGGTCTATCCTGGAACGACGAATTGGCTTTCTGGCTATCTCGGCCGGCTCGGACGAAAGTTGCGAGTCGCATTCTGCCCGGAACGCATTGTTCAAGGCTATGGTGTCGAAGAACTGAAATCGACGCCTCAAATTGTATCGGGAACCTCGCCCGAGGCTGAAGAAGCTGCCGCAGCACTCTTCGCGCGAATAGCGCCCGAGATTGTGCGTGTCAAACCACTGGAAGCGGAATTCGCAAAACTTTTCTGCAATGCCTATCGGTATATCGAGTTTGCCACGACGAACCAGTTCTACATGCTCGCGGAGTCTGCCGGCGCAAACTACAACGGCATACTCAAAGCCATGAAGCACAACTATCCTCGCCTGCAACGGATACCAGGCCCGGGCTTCACGGCCGGTCCGTGCCTGTTAAAGGATACGATGCAACTGGCCGTCTTTTCGCGCAATCAGTTCAGTCTTGGGCATGCCGCAATGCTCATCAACGAGGGGCTTGTTCTGTTCGTTGTTGACAAACTGCGTGCTATCCGGCCTCTCGGTAACACGGTGGTGGGATTGCTCGGCATGGCGTTCAAGGCGGAGATCGATGATACCCGCGCGTCACTCAGCTACAAACTCAAGAAGACACTGATCCTCGAAACCAAAGAAATCCTACTGGCGGATCCGTTTGTCCGGACCGATCCCGACATCATTCCGGTTGAGGACGTCGTAGCACGCAGCGATGTTCTGGTTCTGTGCACGCCCCACAACGCGTACCGCGACCTGGATCTGAAAGGCAAGCCCGTGGTTGACGTCTGGAACTTCTTTGGCGACCGAGCAGACACCCATTGACATCGTCATCCCCGTCTACAACGAGGGCGACAATATTCTGGCAACGCTCGCCGCTCTGGCGCGGGAGGTCAGAACCTCTATCAGGGTACTGGTCTGCTACGATCGCGACGATGACGACACCCTCACTGCGATTCGAGAGCACGGCAGTTGTGGGCTCGAGGTCGTGTTTGTGAAGAACCGCAGCTCGGGTGCTCATGGTGCCGTGATGACGGGCTTTGCGACGAGCCGCAGCGCGCATGTTCTCGTTTACCCGGCCGATGATGACTACAACGCAAGCATTCTGGACGAAATGTTCCAAAGGGCGGCGCGTGGGAACGATATTGTTTGCGCGAGCCGATTCATGAAAGGGGGCTCGATGGTGGGATGCCCTTGGCTCAAGAGCCTGCTCGTGCGCATTGCAGCGTTCACTCTTTATCACGTCGGACGCATTCCCACGCACGACGCGACCAACGGATTCCGCCTGTTCTCCAGAAGATTGCTGCAAGCCGTGACGATCGAGTCGACCGAAGGCTTCACCTACAGCCTGGAGCTGCTTGGAAAATGCCACCGTCTCGGATGGCCGGTAGACGAGGTCCCTGCTCGCTGGATTGAACGTACCCAGGGCGCCAGCCGTTTCAAGGTGCTGCGCTGGATATCCTCGTATCTCCGGTGGTACTGGTACATCTTCGCGACGACCTTTCTGTCGAGAGGCCCGGATAGCGTTACCCTGAAGGGGTAAGGGTTGGGGGTCATTTCCTTGTCTTCGCGAGCGGTCACGGTGAAACTTTGCGACGTGGTTCCAAGCCGGTGAAGACGCTCCTGCTCAAGGTATCGTTTAGCGTCGCACTGATCACCGCCCTCCTCGCGCGAGCGGATCTCGCAGACCTCGGTGGGCGCCTCGCCTCCGCAGGCGTGCCCGCTCTGCTGATCGGCTCACTCTGCATCTTTGTCCTCTCGGTCACCACTGCGGTGCGATGGAAGACCGTCCTCGCGGGGTTTCATCATCAACCGCTGGCGTTTGCCGACGTGTGGCGCTACACGGTGATCGGAATGTTCTTCAACCAGCTTCTACCTTCCGGGATGGGGGGAGATGGGCTCAGAACATGGTACGCGTGGCGCGCGGGCCTGCCCCTCGGTGTCGCAATAGCAACGGTCCTCGTAGACCGCATTCTCGGGCTGCTGGGATTGCTGCTGCTGGTCATCATCGGTCTGCCCTATCTGCTTTCCCTGCGCATCACGGGTGTCGTGGCGACGGTCATATCGATCTCGGCGGCGCTCCTTGCGCTGGGGATCGCTGTGTTCCTGTCCATCGACCACCTGATGGCCGGTATGGCGTCCCTGCTGAAAGGCAGACTAGGGGCTGCGCCCTTGCAACGGCCCTTGGTCACGCGCGTGAAAAGCGAATTGGCGAGGACGGCGAAGGACACGCGGCGGTTGCTCAAAGCGCTGCCTTACGGCCCCGCAACGGTCCTGCTGTCGCTCGTCAACCAGCTTGTGCTCGGGCTCGTTGTGCTGTTTCTGGCGCGCTCCATGTCGCTGAGCCTGTCTCCCGCGGCGGCCGTGTTTCTGTTTCCACCTGTGCTGCTCCTGAGCATGATCCCGATTTCGTTGGCAGGCTGGGGCGTCCGCGAAGGGGCGATGGTAATCGTATTCTCGCTCGCCGGACTGCAGGCAGAAGCTTCGTTGAGCCTATCGGTGCTGTTCGGTGCATGCATGTTCGTCTCGGGATTGCCAGGAGGTTTCATGTGGCTCCTGACGCGCCGCGAAGGCACCACCTAGGGAAAGGGCACGCTGTGAGTATTCCAAGGATCATTCTCGACAAATTCGTCGTTCAATCCCCGTGGCTCAACATCATCGAGCGGCACGTGGACTTCGGGCGTGGGTCGATGCCCGAAATCTACCATTTCGTGGATCAGCCTGATTACATCACCGTCATACCGGTCGATCAATCCGGCTGCACCGTCCTGGTCAGACAGTATCGTCCGGCGATGCAGGACTACACGTGGGAGTTTCCCGCCGGCACGCTCGAAGCCGGCGAATCTGCCGAAGTATCCGCCCTGCGTGAGCTCGTCGAGGAGACCGGCCTTCACGCAAGCGCTCTGCACGATCTGGGATCTTTTGCAGCGGACACAGGGCGCCATTGCAACCATATCCACAACTTCGTGGCAAAGATCGATTCGTCACAGCCCGCGCTCAGGCCGGAGGCGGGTATGGAAGCGCGTTGGGTAAGTTTTGCAGCACTTTTCAACATGATTCGTGAAGGGCGCTTCCTCGCTCAGTTGCAGATAGCTGCGTTGATGCTTGCATTGATGCACCCCAAGACCCGTCGCTCGATTCCCTGCCGCAAATCCGAGGTACCCGCCGATTGTTGGACGCCCGGACACGCGGCCGACGAGCAGCCGGAATGAGGTCGGCGATAGCGGAAACTAGATTTAATGCGGCTAAGAGACAACATCAGGCGCCTGAGACTCTACTATAAGTCGCTGCCGCTTATTTTCCGTGCACTGGAGCTGCCGCTCGCGGCTCTCGCGCTTCCCTTCATGCATGGCAAGGTACGCTTCCGCTCGAAAACCGGCCTGGACCTCGATGTCCCGTCGTGGGCGTGGCATCAGCTCCCCAACATGTGCCGGCTGGCGCAGATCGGGGCCGGCTGCCGTTTCGAGGCCGACTGCAAGCGCATCGAGCTGGACGGTTACAATTTTTTTTCATCGCTTGAGGCGAAAGTGGAAGGTGATTTTCTGCGGGAGATTTTTCGCGAAGACGTATATCTCACCTGTTACCGGCAGAGATCGTCATGGAATATCATCAGGGCGAGGAGCGGCTGGTCGAGATCCTCAGGAGCCGCGCTTACTCGGTCGAGGTCGTTCCGTGCGGTGACAAGTTCGGCTACATCTACGCGGAGCGAGCGGCCGCCTGAGAAGTCGGGCGCACTGGCGGATGCTCGGCGAGCGCCTGTTGCACTCGCACCAATACCGACTCAACGGAGATCTCCGCCATGTCGGTCTGTTCGCTACATCGGTCCCTGGCGCGAGGATGATCGACTGCGTAGAAGCAAGGGTGGTCCACCGGCCCCGCCAGCTTGCTCGGATGTATGCAATGGTAGAGGCCCACTAAAGGAATATCGAAGGTGCTCATGATATGCGTGGGTCCGGTGTCGATGCCCACGTAAAGATCGGTACGGCTCATCAGCGCGGCGGTTTCGCGTAGCGTCAGGCCTGCGTACAGGGTCGCCCGATCGCCCAAGCGCTCCTTGAGCCAGAACACGCGCGATCGCTCCTCGCTACCCCCGTAGATAAGAAAATGGCTGTGCGGCCAATGAGCGACGACGCGCTCTGCCAACTCGGCGAAATTCGGAATCGGCCAATCCCGGTACCCCTTGGTGGGAAAGCTCGCTACTTGGAAACCGATCAGCGGCGATGCCGTGCGCGGAATGTCTGCAGAAAGCCGGGCGCGGGCCGCGAGCGCTTCCTGCGGCGTCACCTGATATG
>WNGB01014840.1_pt1 | contig 10361 bp, 8 predicted proteins | sample 5400681 | NCBI WGS metagenome assembly WNGB01 (sample SAMN13153367, study PRJNA577476) | soil metagenome | isolation source: 115 cm soil or saprolite under grassland replicate 2 | place: USA:California | collected 2016-06-15 | reverse complement strand
CCAGGTCCGGACCTGGCTGGCCGATGCTCCCTCAGTGCGCGTGCTGATCGCGGCCAACTTCTCGGTCGGCGCGGTGCTGATGATGCGGTTCGCGGCCCAGGCGGCACGGTTCTTCGAATCGGCCGAGATCATCGAGTTGCACCACGCGGGCAAGATGGACGCACCGTCCGGGACCGCGTCCCGGACCGCGGCGCTGATCGCCTCGGCCCGCTCGGCCGCCGGGCTGGGCCCGTCGCCCGACGCGACCACGACCGCCGCGCCGGGGGCCCGCGGAGCCGAGATGGACGGCGTGCACGTGCATTCGGTGCGGCTGGCCGGGCTGGTGGCCCACCAGGAGGTCCTGCTGGGCGGGCACGGCGAGACGCTGACCATCCGGCACGACTCGCTCGACCGGGCCTCGTTCATGCCGGGCGTGCTGCTCGCCGTGCGCGGGCTGGCCTCCCTGCCGCCGGGCCTGACGTTCGGGCTGGAACCGCTCGTCGGCCTGGCCTGAGCTGTGCTGGCCCGGGGGGGCGACCCCCCGGAACCCCCCGCGAGTCGCCGGCTCGGAGGGACACGCCTCCGGCGCGCCCCGCCTCGCCAGCGAGTGCTGGCCCGGGGGGGCGACCCCCCGGAACCCCCCGCGAGTCGCCGGCTCGGAGGGACACGCCTCCGGCGCGCCCCGCCTCGCCAGCGAGCGTGGTGCCGGCCAGGCTACGGGTAAGGTCCCTACTATGTGCCGCAGCATCAAGACCCTGCGCCCGCCCTACGCCGACCACGTGACCGACGAGGACGTCCGGGCCGCAGCACTCCAGTACGTCAAGAAGATCAGCGGGTTCCAGCGCCCGGCCAAGCACAACGCGGAGGCGTTCGAGCAGGCCGTGCAGGCGGTGGCCAGCGCCACCGAGGTCCTGCTCGGCCAGCTTGAGATACGGTAAAAGAACGACAAGCGCGGCGGCGCGCAGCGAGTCCATCGGGGGGCGGGCATGCTGAGAACGATCCTGAACGTGATCTGGCTGGTCCTGTGCGGCTTCTGGATGGCTATCGCCTACGCGCTGGCCGGGCTGGTCTGCTTCGTCCTGTTCTTCCTCGTGGTGACGATCCCCCTCGGGATCGCGGCCTTCCGCATCGCCGGCTACGTGCTGTGGCCGTTCGGCCGGTCGATCGAGGTACGCCGGGACGCCGGGCTGGGCTCCCTGATCGGCAACGTCATCTGGATCGTGCTCTTCGGCTGGTGGCTGGCCCTGGGGCACCTGACGACCGGCATCGTGCTCTGCCTCACCATCATCGGCATCCCGCTGGGCCTGGCCAACTTCAAGATCATCCCGATCTCGCTGGTGCCGCTGGGGGTCGAGATCGTCCCGTCCGGCCAGCTCTACCCGGGCTACAGCGGCTGACCGGGCTCAGGGTCGGCCCATGGTCGCCGCATGCGCGATCAGCATGGAATCAGGCGGGGTCAGGTCCACGCCGTCCGGATTATCGAGGTAGCCGGGCCTGCTGCCAGCGACCCCGGTGTGCCCGTACTGGCGTTATGTGACCCCCCGCGCGGCGGCGCCCCAAGGGTAAGTGCGCGATGGGGTCAGCGGGGCTTATGGGGCGGTGGGGCTGCCGTGTGAGTGGGGGAGACCCCGGGCCGGGGTCTAAGCGGTGGTGGTGCTGGCGGCGTCCTCCAGGCCCAGTTCGGTGATCGACGTCTCGCGCATCTTGAACTTCTGGATCTTGCCGGTCACCGTCATCGGGAACTCGCTGGTGTACCGCAGGTACCGGGGGATCTTGTAGTGCGCGATCTGGCCCTGGCAGTACTCCCGCAACTCGTCCTGGGTCAGGGCCGCACCGGGCCGCAGCTTGACCCAGGCGCAGATCTCCTCGCCGAACCGGAGATCAGGCACCCCGATCACCTGGACGTCCTCGATCGCCGGGTGGCCGTACAGGAACTCCTCGATCTCCCGCGGGTACACGTTCTCGCCACCCCGGATGATCATGTCCTTGATCCGGCCGACGATGTTCAGGTACCCGGCCTCGTCCATCACGGCCAGGTCGCCGGTGTGCATCCAGCGCGCCTGGTCGATGACGCCCGCCGTCTGCTCCGGGGCGTCCCAGTACCCCAGCATCACCGAGTAGCCCCGGGTGCACATCTCCCCGGTGACGCCCCGGGGCACGGCCAGCCCGGTGTCCGGGTCGACGATCTTCACCTCGACGTGCGGGTGCACCCGGCCCACCGTGGACACCCGCCGCTCCATGTCGTCGTCGGCCGTGGTCTGCGCGGATACCGGGGACGTCTCGGTCATCCCGTAGCAGATCGTCACCTCGGTCATGTGCATCTCGCTGACCACCCGCTTCATCACCTCGACCGGGCACGGCGACCCGGCCATGATCCCGGTCCGGAGGGTGGACAGGTCATGGGACGCGAAATCGGGCAGCGCCAGCTCGGCGATGAACATGGTCGGCACGCCATACAGCGAGGTGCACCGCTCGTCCACGACAGCCCGCAGGCTCGCGGCGGGATCGAACCCGGGGGAGGGAATGATGATCGCCGAGCCGTGCGTCGTACAGGCCAGGTTGCCCAGCACCATGCCGAAGCAGTGATAGAAGGGCACCGGGATGCAGACCCGGTCCGCTTCCGTGTAGCGGCAGCCCTCCCCGATGAAGAACCCGTTGTTCAGGATGTTGTGGTGGGAGAGCGTGGCGCCCTTGGGGAACCCCGTCGTGCCGCTGGTGTACTGGATGTTGATCGCGTCGTCGAAGCCCGCCGTGGCCTCGCGCTCGGCCAGCTGGTCCTGGCCGCCGGCGACCGGCATGGCCCCGACCACGAACAGCTCGTCCCAGTCCACCGAGCCCAGGTAGATCACCCTGTGCAGGCCCGGGAGGTCCGCGCTGACGTCCTCGATCATGGCCCGGTAGTCGCTGCTCTTGAAGGACTCCGCGCTGACCAGGAGCCGCACCCCGGACTGGCGCAGCACATAGCCCAGCTCGTGGCTGCGGTAGGCGGGGTTGATGTTGACCAGGATCACGCCCGCCTTGGCCGTGGCGTACTGCAGCAGCACCCACTCGGGGCAGTTCGGCGCCCAGATGCCCACCCGGTCGCCGGCCTTCATCCCGGCCGCGATCAGGCCCCGGGCCAGCGTGTCGGTGTCCGCGTCGAACTGCGCATAAGTCCAGCGCCGTCCGGAGGGCACATCGACCAGCGCTTCCCGGCCGCCGTGCGCGGCCGCGATGCGCCTCAGGTTCGCGCCGATGGTCTCGCCGAGCAGCGGTTGCGGCGAAGTCCCGTGACTGTAGGACAGCGGTGCTGGACTGGTCATGACATCCTCCGACGTTGGATGGCACCATAATTCCCGGTCCCGGCCCCGATGGGAACGAACACCCCCCGCTCCGGGACGCCGGATGGCCTGCGGCCCCGGCCGCGGCGGCGGCGGGCGGGGGTGCGGTTTTCGTTGCGGCGGTCTTAACCGGGTTTTCGGGCCGGAGGGGACTTATGGCCGTTCGCGGTAGGCGCCTGGCGGGGTTACTGTCGGGTTAGAGGGCTGGGCGGCTGGTGCGTGCGCAGGCCGCGCACGGCGCCGCTCCCGCTCCCGGGAGTAGCCATGGGGTCGTGGATTGTCTGGCTGGTCCTCGCCGCGGTGCTGGGGGTCACCGAGGTCATGACGACCACGCTGGCCTTCGGGCTGATCGCGGTCGGTGCCGTCGTCGCCGCCGTGGTCGGTGCGGCCGGCGCGGGCCTGCCCTTCCAGCTGGGCGCGTTCGCCCTGGCCGCCGCGGGCGGCCTCATCGTGGTCCGGCCCATTGCGATGCGGCACATCAAGCAGCCGCCGTTGCTGCGCACCGGGACCTCGGCCCTCGTCGGCCGCTCCGCCAAGGTCATTGAGGAAATCACCGACGACGGCGGGCGGGTCCGCATCGGCGGCGAACTATGGTCCGCCCGCCCCTATGACGAGTCCCAGGTCATTCCCGTGGGCTCAACAGTCGACGTCTTCGCGATCGAGGGCGTCACCGCACTCGTGCACCTGCGGGAGTAGACATGGAAATAGCTGCGCTCGTCGCCGCCCTGATCGCCGTCATCCTCATCGTCGTCGCGGTCGGCAAGACCGTCCGGATCGTGCCGCAGGCGCGGGCCCGGAACATCGAGCGGTTCGGCCGTTACCGCAAGACGCTGGAACCCGGGATGAACTTCATCGTCCCGTTCGTGGACCGGGTCAAGCCCCTCATCGACCTGCGTGAGCAGGTGGTGTCCTTCCGGGGGCAGCCGGTGATCACCGAGGACAACCTGGTGGTGAGCATCGACACGGTGCTGTTCTTCCAGGTCACCGACCCGCGGGCGGCCGACTACGAGATCGTGAACTACATCCAGGCGATCGAGCAGATCACCGCGACCATGCTGCGCAGCGTGATCGGCAGCATGGACCTGGAGCAGACCCTCACCTCGCGCGACAAGATCAACACCATGCTGCGCGGCGTGCTGGATGACGCCTCCGGCAAGTGGGGGATCCGGGTCACCCGGGTGGAGATCAAGGCCATCGACCCGCCGAAGAGCGTCATCGACGCGATGGAGAAGCAGATGCGCGCCGAGCGCGAGAAGCGCGCGGCCATCCTCACCGCAGAGGGCGTCCGACAGTCGAAGATCCTCACCGCCGAGGGCGAGAAGCAGAGCCAGATCCTGCGCGCCGAGGGTGAGCGGCAGGGCCAGATCCTGCGGGCCGAGGGCCAGGCCCAGGCGATCGGCACCGTGTTCCAGGCCGTGCACGACGGCGACGCCGACCCCAAGGTGCTCGCGTACCAGTACCTGCAGACGCTGCCGCAGCTCGCGCAGGCCGAGGGGAACACGTTCTGGGTCATCCCGAGCGAGGTGACCACCGCGCTCAAGACGCTCAGCGGTGCGTTCGGCGGGGGTGTGCCCGAGCCGGCGGCGCAGGGCGATGCGGGGCCGCGGGGGACGGGCGCGGGCGGCCGGGCCCTCGGCCCCACGGACGGGGGGACCGGCGCCGCGGACCTGGCCGTCAGCGCCGCGGGCGGGGCGGCCGGCGCCGCGGACCTGGCCGTCAGCGCCGCCGACCGGGCGGCCGGCGCCGCCCACCCGGATGCCACCCCGAACGGCGCGCTGGAGAACCCGCCGACCGGCCGGGGCGGGTCCGGCGCCGCGGGATAACCACGCGCGGCGGGCGCTTACCGGTGCAGAAACAAGAGGCCCCGGCCGGAGCCGGGGCCTCTTGTCTTTCCGCTCAGGGTTCAAGGTAGACGCCGAAGTTGGCGCCAAAGTTGAACAGGTTGTGTGGCCTGACTTCCACGGTTCCGGTGGAGGTGCCGTTGCTGGTGGCCAGGATCTTGTGGTGGCTCCACCAGCTGGAGAGGCTGGACTGGCTGCCGCTGTAGGTGACCAGGAAGCTGTCCTGGAAGGTCACCAACTGAGTCTCGGTTGCGGGAGCGTTGTAGGTGAAGCTGCCCCACGGGCCAGCAGCGAATTCCGCGCCCACCCGCGCTTGGTTGTATGTCTGCCCAGTGCCCGGTGCGTAACCGCTATAGAACAGCTCAACACCGGTCGTGTCGTCATCGACGTAGAAGTGATCCACTCCAGCGGCGCGGTCGTAGGCGATGGCGAGGGTCACGAGATCACCAGGGGCAAAGCTGACTGACCCGTCCGTCCAGCGGGTGCCGACGTGAGGGCACACCTGGGCACCGCTCGCAGCCGTGCTGCAGATCAGGGCATGGGTAGTCTTGTTGAAGACGGCAGCGGCCGCGTTATAGTTGCCGGCGGTCGTGCTGTTGGATACTCCCAGGACTACAACCCGGTAGGGGGTCCTGAGGTGCACCGACACCCCGAAGCCAGCGACCTCGGAGGCAAAAGCCGAGGCGTCAGGCAGGCGAACGGTGCTCTGGACGTACTGGAAATTCGCCCCGGTAGCTACGTAGCCAGCTTGTTCAGGCGAATAGAACGCCGGCCCGGTAGCTGCTGCGGCGGGCGCGGCCAGGGCCAGGGCTACCCCTAGAGATCCCAGCGCGGACACGATGGCGGCAATGGCACGTGATCGCATGGGCCTCCTCCAATCGAAACGGCGCCCGCCCCACTGGCGGGCAAACCAGACCGTAAAAGGCCAGGACACGGGCAGGGACTCTGTCGGGAAGTGGCCCTCGACCGGCAAAGCGCCGGGCGTTCTGGATCTGTTACAAACCCCTAGGCAGGCAGGAGCCCTCACACCACCCGGCCCCGCTGCGCTGCGCCTGGTACTGCCGCGCGCCAGCTGGGGATCGGTGATTTTCCGGCTAGGGGCTGATCAGTACGAGGCTGCCGAGCGGGAGCTGGGACAGAACATGCAGCGCGGTCTTGGGAACCCGCACGCAGCCGTGGCTGACTGCGTGGCCGAACACGGATGGGCTGGGCCAGCCATGGACGCCGACGGTGCCGGGGCCGCCCCCGTAAGTGTTATGTCTGGAAGCTCCGGCGGCCGGGCAACTGTTACACCCCTGTGCGGGCCGGTCCCTCGGGTCAGAGGTGGATGGCCAGGCCGATGGTGAGCAGGGCGCCGAAGGCGAGCTGGAGCCGGCCCGTCATGCCGAGCGCGCCGATCAGGGCCGGCCCTGTCGCCCCGTGCCGGACCGTGCGGACCGGGGCGAGGGCGACGGGGAGCGCCGCGAAGGCCAGCAGCGTCAGCGGCCGCGCCAGGGCCAGGGCCGCCGCGACCACGAACGGGGTCAGCACGCACCACACGTACAGGATGCGGGTCCGGGTGTCGCCCAGGATCACGGCCAGCGTGCGCTTGCCCGACACGGTGTCGGAGGGGATGTCACGCAGGTTGTTGATCACCAGGAGCGCGCAGGCCAGCAACCCGACCGGCAGGGCCGCAGCCAGCGCCAGCCCGGGCAGCGAGTCCATCTCCACGAACGCGGTCCCGGCCACCGCGGCCAGCCCGAAGAACACGAACACCGCGATCTCGCCCAGGCCGTGGTAGCCGTACGGGTGGCGGCCGCCGGTGTAGGTCCAGGCCGCGGCGACGGCCGCCGCGCCGAGCAGGATCAGCCACCACGAGGTCACCGCGGCCAGGACGAAACCGGCCACGCAGGCCACCGCGAAGCAGCCGAGGGCGGCGTCCCGGACCTGCCGGGGCGGGGCAACCCCCGCGGCCACGAGCCGGACCGGCCCGACCCGCGCCTCGTCGGTGCCCCGGATCCCGTCGCTGTAGTCGTTGGCGTAGTTCACCCCGACCTGCAGGGCCAGCGCGACGATCAGCGCCAGCACGGCCCGCCACAGCGAGAAGTGGCCGTACCCGAACGCGACGCCGGATCCCACCACGACCGGGACGACCGCCGCGGGGAGGGTCCGCGGCCGCGCCCCGCCGACCCAATCCCGTGCTGCGGCCACTAGGGCCGGACCCGTGCCGTCACTGGCCCGGGCCAGGAGCAGAGCCGAGGCGGCTGATGTCCCGCACCGCGCCGGTGGAGGCGGAGGTGGCCAGCGCCGCGTAGACCCGCAGCGCCTCGCTCACCGGCCGGTCCCGGCCGACGGCCCGGTAGCCGCGCCGCTCGCTCAGGACCCGCTCCCGGCGCGCGGCCAGCTCCGCCTCGGGGACGGCCAGCTCCAGCGACCGGGCCGGGATGTCGATGTCGATGACATCGCCGTCCTCGGCCAGCGCGATCACCCCGCCGGCCGCGGCCTCCGGCGCCGCGTGGCAGATGGACAGCCCGGACGTGCCGCCGGAGAACCGGCCGTCGGTGACCAGGGCGCAGGCCCGGCCGAGGCCCTTGCCCTTGAGGAAGCTGGTCGGGTACAGCATCTCCTGCATCCCGGGGCCGCCGCTGGGGCCCTCGTACCGGATGAGCACCACGTCGCCCGCCTCGACCTTGCCGCCGAGGATGCCCTCGACCGCGGCCTCCTGGCTCTCGAACACCTTGGCCGGCCCGGAGAAGCGCCAGAGCTCCTCCGGCACCCCGGCGGTCTTCACGATCGCGCCCTCCGGAGCCAGGTTGCCGTAGAGCACGGCCAGGCCGCCGTCGCGGGTGTAGGCGTGCGGCAGGTCCCGGATGCAGCCCCCGGCCCGGTCCTCGTCCAGGGTGGTCCAGCGCGAGTCCTGGGAGAAGGGCCTGATCGTGCGGACGCCGCCGGGCGCCGCGTGGAACAGCTCGACCGCTTCCCGGGTGACCGACGGGGACCGCAGGTCCCACGCGTCGAGGAACTCCCCGAGCGAGGAGCTGTGCACCGTGTGCACCCCGGTGTTCAGCAGGCCGGCCCGGTTCAGCTCACCGAGGATGGCCGGGATGCCGCCGGCGCGGTGAACGTCCTCGACGTGGTAGCGCTCGCTGCTGGGCGCGACCTTGCACAGGCACGGCACGCGGCGGGACAGCTCGTCGATCTCCTTGAGGCCGAAGCCGACCCGCGCCTCGTGGGCCGCCGCCAGCAGGTGCAGGATCGTGTTCGTCGATCCGCCCATGGCCACGTCCAGCGCCATCGCGTTCTCGAACGCGTCCCGGGTGGCGACCGACCGTGGCAGCACCGACTCGTCATCGCCCTCGTAGTAGCGCTGAGCCAGGCCGACCACCAGCGCGCCGGCCCGCTCGAACAGCGCCCGGCGGGCGGTGTGCGTGGCCAGCGTGGTGCCGTTACCCGGCAGGGCCAGGCCGATCGCCTCGGTCAGGCAGTTCATCGAGTTCGCGGTGAACATCCCGGAGCAGGAGCCGCAGGTCGGGCACGCGGCCTCTTCCATCTCGGCCAGCCGCTCGTCGGACACGCTGGGGTCGGCCGCAGCGACCATGGGGTTGATCAGGTCCAGCTTGTGCGGGTCGCCGGAGGCGGTGACCTCGCCGGGCCGGACCCGGCCGGCCTCCATCGGGCCACCGGACACGAACACGGTGGGGATGTTCAGCCGCAGCGCGGCCATCAGCATCCCGGGCGTGATCTTGTCGCAGTTGGAGATGCAGACCAGCGCGTCGGCGCAGTGCGCGTTCACCATGTACTCGACCGAGTCGGCGATGAGCTCCCGGCTGGGCAGGGAGTACAGCATCCCGCCGTGGCCCATGGCGATCCCGTCGTCCACCGCGATCGTGTTGAACTCGCGGGGGACCGCGCCGGCCGCCTTGACGGCGTCGGAGACCACCTGGCCGACCTCGCGCAGGTGCACATGGCCCGGGACGAACTCGGTGAAGCTGTTGGCCACGGCCACGATCGGCTTGCCGATGTCCTCGCCGGCTACCCCGCTCGCGCGCATCAGCGCGCGCGCCCCGACCATGTTCCTGCCGTGGGTGACCGTCCGGGACCGAAGCGGCGGCATGACCTGCTCCCTTCAAGGGTGCTCGAGTGGGCGTTATTCAGGACCGACCAGCGAGCCCGGGCCGCCGGGCCCGGGCGAGCGGCCGGTGCCGGCCGCTGAATAACGCGGACTCTGATGAAGATGCAGCCTTCAGCGTACCGGCGGCGCGGTCCCCGGGAGGCGCCTGCCCGGCACGCGGGCGCCCGCCAGGCGCGGGCCTCAGCGGGGCGGCAGGGCCGTCTCGGCGGCCGCGTGGATACGCTCGATCTCCTCGTGGGTCAGCCGCTGCTCGCGCCGGGCGCGCGCCTGGGCCCGCAGGTACTTGCGGAGCCGCCGTCCGCTGAATACGTCCACGCCGCTGATCCGGGCCACGGTCCACGGCACGGTGGGCCCGTAGATCACCATGGCCGGGCGGATCCGCTGCTTGCGCCCCAGGCTCTGGCTGATCAGCTGGGCGGCCATGCCCGCTTCCAGCTGGGCGTGCTTGAGGCGGCCAGTCTGGCTGTACGGGCCGTGGTAGAGGTGGCCGCCCTGGGTGGCGCGCAGCGGCAGCCTGCGGTCCCAGCGCTCGGAGTCCACCGCGAACACCCCGGCCGGCCCGACGACGAGATGATCGATGATGCAGTTGGTGCCCGGGATGGCCCGGCCGTTCAGGGTCAGGTAGCCGGACCGGCGCGCCCACAGCAGCCGCCGCCGGGTACGCCGCTGCGCGGACGTGACCCGGACCGCGGCCGGGATCACCGCGGTCGTCCGGGACCGGTGGACCGTGTCCAGGATCGCGATCACGGCTGCCGCGGTCAGGCCGAGGCGCCAGTCCAGCAGGATGCCGGCCACGATGCCGGCCGCCGCGGCCAGGACCGCGCGGCGGATCCAGATCGGCATCCGGGGATCCGCCGCGAAGCTGGACAGCGGATGCTCGTCACCCGGGTGGCGGTCACCAGCGGTGACGATGCCGCCGCCGGACGCACCGGGGGCATCCCCCGCGTCCCGGGCGTCCAGGTCCTCGGGCGGGTCCGCGTCCTCGGGCGGGTCCGCGTCCTTGGGCGGGTCCGCGTCCTTGGGCGGGTCCGCGTCCTCGGGTGAGTCCGCGTCCTCCGGGAACTCCGGGTCCTCCGGGAACTCCGGGTCCTTGGGGAACTCCGGGTCCTC
>WNGB01014839.1_pt1 | contig 10361 bp, 13 predicted proteins | sample 5400681 | NCBI WGS metagenome assembly WNGB01 (sample SAMN13153367, study PRJNA577476) | soil metagenome | isolation source: 115 cm soil or saprolite under grassland replicate 2 | place: USA:California | collected 2016-06-15 | reverse complement strand
GGCACCGGCTGGTCCCACATGCCGCCCTCGGCACCGATCTGCCACATCCGCGCGCCGCCGATGTCGAGGTTGAGGATGCGGGCGTTGCAGCCGTTCAGGATCCGGAACCGGTACAGGCGCGGCTCGACCTCTAGGAACGGCCAGACCTTGCCGTTGACGAGCATGACGTCCCCGAAGTACTCGCCGATCCAGGTCGCGCCCGAGATCTCGCTGGTCGGGTAGAGGAACGTTCCATCCGCGTTGAACTGCCGGTCCTGGACGACCAGCGGGATCTCGTACGGGGCCGACGGCAGACCGTTTGCGTTATCAACCCCGCCGGTGTCGAACTCGTCGTAGAGGATGTACCCGGCGGCCAGCCCGGCGAAGACGTTCAGCCGCGTAGCGCCGAGCCCGTGGTCGTGGAACCAGAGCATCTCAGCCGGCATCTGCGGCTGCTGATTTGTGTAGTAGACGGTCTGGGTCTCCCCGTGGCCGAACCCGTCCGGCGTCACCGCCGGGTTGCCATCGCTCGCAGCCGCGACGAAGCCGCCGTGCAGGTGGGTCATCAGCCGCACCTCGTTCCCCTTCGGTGTCAGTCGCGTGTCGACCGGGATCCAGTCCGGGTACGTCGACGGCAGTCTGTTCTCGAAGCTGACGTCGAGCGCTGTCCCGCTCTGCCCGACCACCGCCATCCCGAACGAGCCCGCCTGGCCCTCGAGCCCGGAGCCGTCGTCGTAGGCCCACAGCGGCGTCGGCGGCAGCTGCGGGTGCAGCTGCCTGCTGATCTCCCTCTGGACGAACGAGTACTCGTTCGTTCCGCTCGAGGTGGCGACCACGATCCCCGCGCCTGGCAAAGGCACCGGCTCCAGGTACTTCGTCAGCTTCAGCCCCGGCGCGGCACTCGCCACCGGGGTTCGTGCCGCCCACGGCAGCGCCAGCGCGGCGCCGGCTCCCGCGCCGTACTGCAAGAAGCGCCGACGCGTCATCCCCTTCATCTCTCCTCCTTCGCCACAGTGCCGCAAAGCCCGCAGTCAGCCTGAGACAAAGTTCTTGCTCCTGGCTGTTGTCGGCCGAGCTGCGGTGTCGATCGTGAACCCTCGACTGCCTCGGAAGGCACTCAGTCGCACTGACAAAAGAGTGCTCTCCCGCTTGGAAGCAGGCTGGCTCTTTTCCTGGTCGTGGAGAGGCTGCTCGAGGTTGTCGTAGCCTTTCCTCGTGGGGTTGTCCGTCGCCGCAGAGATCCGCATCGCCCGCCCGATCGGATTAGATCACGATAGTCACGATCAAGTCAACACTGTCTCGTTGAGGTGACATACTTGTCCGGAGCCAGGGCGTAAGCGTAGTGGCCGCGGGCGGGCGCGCGACGACCAGGAGCGGCATCCTCGCCGCGGCGGCGAGTGTGCTTGCGGCGCGTCAGGGCGCGAGCATGGCGGAAATCGCAGCCGCCGCCGGGATCGCGCGCGGAACGCTCTACCGCCACTTTCCGACCCGGGAGTCGCTTCTCCGGGCGCTCGAGACGGCGGCAAACGAGGAGGCGGGGCGACGCCTCGCGGAGGCGAACCTCGAGCAGGTTCCAGTCGACGAGGCGCTCGCGCGCTTAGTCCGGGCCTTGGTCGCGGTCGGAGAGGACTTCATCGTGCTGCTGCGCGAGCGGCGTCCTCCCGAGCCTGGCTTCGCCGCACCGCTGGTTGCGCTCATCGAGCGGGGGCGTGCGAACGGCGAGATTCGCGGCGATGTCCCGGTTGCGACCCTGGTCGAGTCACTGCTCGTCCTTATCGGCGCGTGCGTTCGGACAGGACGAGCGGTCGGGATGGGATCGGAGGACATGAGCTCGACGGCGCTCCGGCTGTTCCTCACCGGAGCCCGCCCGGTCGCCGATTGACAATCGGCAGAACCTGTGTGGATCGGACCACGAGCCGCGGAGGCGCGGTCCGCCGCAACGCACGGTTCTGTCGCGCGCGGACTCGGAAGGGCGAATCGAGACGGCTAGGAAAGAAGCAGCCGGCTCATCAGCAGCCGCTGCGCGGGGGCAGGTCGTCGGGGACTTTGGTGAGGTTGACGAACTCGCTCGCGAAGGCGATGAAGCGGTGGATGTCGGCGAAGTTCGAGGCGAGTCCGAGCGAGGCGCGGACAGCGCCGCCGGAGGGAAGCCCGATCGCCTCGACGTAGTCGTCGATCGTCATTGCATCGCCGAACTCGCCGCCGACGAGCGTTTCGCGCGAGATCGTGAAGGCGACCTCACCGGCGCCGGGGTTGCAGAAGCAGCCGGTTCGGAGCGAGATGTTGTGCCGACGCGCGACGCGGTCGACGTAGCGCTCGTCGATGACCCGTCCGCCGGGGTGGAGGAAGTTGAAGGCAATCGTCGCCCCGCGTCCGTCGAGGTCGCGGGGGCCGTAGATCGTGGCGGCCCGAGCGCCGTTTGCGTGCCGGAGCGATTCAAGCGCGTCGAGTAACGCTCTGCCGAGCGTCTCGACGCGGGTGTGGATCGTCTCGATCCCGATCCGGCCGAGCAGGCGCAGGCCGATCTCGACCGCGGGCAGGTTGAGGAAGTTGACGGTGCCGTCCTCGAAGTGGGCGGCGCCGGGCGCGGAGTGGTACCACTCGCGCTGGACGAAGGCGGCCACAATCGTGCCGCCCGAGAACCAGGGCCGTTCGAGCTTCGCGAGTGCGTCGCGGCGCGCGAGCAGGCAGCCGACGCCGCTCGGCCAGCCGAACATCTTGTAGAAGGAGAGCGCCACGAAGTCCGGCTGCCAACGGCCGAGGTCGAGCCGGTTGGTGGGGACGTAGGCGGCGGCGTCGAGGAGCACGTCCCAGCCGTGGGCGTGCGCCTGCTCGATCCACTCGAGCGGGTGCTGGACGCCGGAGAAGTTCGATTGGGCCGGGTAGGCGAAGAGGTTCTGGTGCTCGCCGTAGACCTCGCTCAGGTAGCGCGGCAGCAGCTCCTCGTCGACGCGCAGGTCGGGCGCCTCGCTCGGGACGTACGTCGTTTCGGCGCCGCGGGCGCGGGCGAACTCGCGGATGCCGTTGACGGAGTTGTGGTTGTCGAAGGTGAGTAGGAAGCGGTCGCCGGGCTGGAAGGGGTACGCCTCGCCAACCAGGCGCAGGGCGCCAGTTGCGTTTGGGGTGAAGATCGCCACGTACTCGTCCGGTGAGGCGTCGAAGAAGTCGAGCACCGCTGCACGCGCATGCTCGACCAGTTCGGTGATCGCAGCGGAGGTCGGGTTGACCGAGTGGGGGTTGCCGAACACATTCGCGCGCAGCAGCTCGACGTGCTCGCGGAGCTGCGAGTCGGCGTAGAGGCCGGCCCCGGTGTAGTCGAGGTAGACGTGACCGCCCGCGTCGAGGCGGGCGAAGTCGCTGCGGCGCAGCTCGTCGAGTGCGGCGGTGGTGGCGTAGCGTGGGTGCGTGCGCAGAAAGGCCGCCTCCGCTGCCTCCGGTAGGCGTTGTGTTACGGCGTCGATGGTCGCCTCACCTCGATCTCGGTCTCGACGGGGAGGTCGAGCGAGGCAGACACGAGACAGGTCTCCTCCGCCTGCTCGGCCAGCCGGCGCGCCTCTGCTTCGTTGGCCAGACCGGTCTCGACCTCCAGACGGAGCAGCAGCCGAGTGAAGCCGAAGCGTCCGTCGGTGCGCATGCCGGCGATGCCGTCGGCTTCAACCTTCAGCTTCGTGTAGCCGAGCCCTGCGCGGGCAGCGAGCCCGGTGAAGGTGACCGCGAGGCAGGAGGCCGCTGCTGCGACGAAGAAGTCTTCGGGACTCCAGGTCGCCGGATCGGTGCCGTGGAACACCGGCGGCGGCGCGATTTCGATCTCCGGCTTGCCCTCCACCTGTGCGGCGACGCGGCGCTCTCCGATCCACTCGACCGAGAGCGGGAAGTGGAACTCTTTCGGCCGGACCGCCCCGCGCGTGCTGCCGGTGGCCGGCATCACAGACGTCCGTTGGTGCGGCCCACTTTGGCGACGACGTCGCCGAGCCGGCGCTTCACGTCGGCGGCGATCGGCGCGAGCTGCTCGTTGCCGACGATCGAGCGCCGGCGCGCTTTGGCCGCCTTCTGCTGGTGCGCTTCCGCCCCGAGCGGCTCCGCGAACTGCTCGCCGAGGAAGGCGAGGATGTTCTCCTCGCCGACGATCGCGGAGCCGTTCTCGAGTCGAAGCGCGGGGATCGTGTCGGCGCCGGTCGCGTCGCGTAGCGCGGTGCGCACCTCGCGCTCGACCGGCACCTGGCGGTTGACGTAGTCGAGCCCGAGCTCGGTCAGCCGCTGCCGGACGCGCCGCGAGGCAGGGCACCACTCGGTCTGAAAGAGCTCGAGCATCTGCGTCACCGCCGCCCACCGGCGACAACCTCGCGGAGCGATTCGAGCTGCTCCGCGAGGCTGCCGCAGACGTCCTCGCAGAGCGCGAAGACGCCCTCGTCGGCGATCGCGTAGTAGGCGTAGTTGCCGACCTTTCGCCGGCCGACGATCCCGGCTTGGAGCAGGACGCCGAGGTGCTTGGAGACGTTCTGCTGCGTCGAGCCGATCGTCTCCGTCAACTCCTGCACGCTCGCCTCGCCCCCGCGGAGCTGGTCGAGCAGCTTGATCCGCGTCGGATCGGCGAGCACGCGGAAGCGGCGCGCGATCAGCTCGATCAGGTCGTCGGGAAGCGGGTGCTGAACCATCGCCTGCTCTCTCGCCTCACACCGGGATCGGGTGCGCGCGGCGCGCGGCCACCCAGGTCTTCGTCCAGGCACCGAACAGGCCGTAGCCGGCGAGCAGGATCAAAAGCGCGCCGGGGACGATGAAGAACCAGGCGAAGAGCCGGAAAGACGGCAGGCTGTTGACCTGCTTGTAGTTGTCGACGTTCGCCTGCATCGTCGTCACGAGCGGCTTGTAGTGGCGAAGCCCCGCGGGGACCTGGCTGAAGATGCCGATGCTTCCGTGCATCGTTCCCAGCAGGCCGCCGAAGTCGCGCTGCATCTGCGGCAGGTTGCGCAGCATCGCCGCCAGCGCCGGCAGCTGCTCGTCCATCAGCGCCCGCACCTGCGCCGGGGTCATGTGCAGCGCCTGCGCGAGCAGCGGCACCAGCTTCGCGGCGTCGGTCTGCATGCCGCCGAAGCCCTTCAGGTAGCCCTGGAACTTGGCGAGATTCTGCGCGCTCATCATTGGCGTCACCCTGCCGAGCGGCACGAACACCTCGTCGTAGTAGTAGGCGGTCGTGTGCACCTGGACCGGGTTCATGATCGGCTGGAAGCCGCTGAGCATCCGCTCACCGGCACCTGCCTTGCTCGGCAGCGACATGGCGAGCGGCGCGATCACGAGCGCGAGGCCGATGACGAGCACCGCCCACAGCAGCTTGCGGTTCATCTCACACCTCCTCTGTCGCACCTATCGTCCTGCCGGGCCGGGCTAGGCACATCCGCAGCCGCGCTGATCCGCGCTGCGGACAACTACTCAACCGCGTAGTTGTCCGCAGCCCGATTCCGGGCGCCCCCCGATGGCCGACGAGCGAGCCGGCGCCAAGCTGTCACTGCACTCCAAAGGAGGTGAGCCAAGTGGCGAGGAAACAGATCGTGATTCTCGGCGGCGGCACCGGCGGCACCATGACGGCCAACCGGCTGCAGCGCCGCTTCGACACCGACGAGGCCGAGATCCACGTCGTCGACGTCGATAACCGGCACGTCTATCAGCCGGGCCTGCTGTTCGTGCCCTTCGGCCTGGCGCAGGTCGAGGAGATCGTGCGGCCGCGCCGGCGGCAGCTCCGTAACGGCGTCGTCTTCCACGAAAACGAGGTCGAGGAGGTCTGGGTCGAGCGCGACGAGGTGCTGCTCGACGACGCAACGGTGCTCCCCTACGACGTGCTCGTCGTCGCGACCGGTGTGCGCCTGCAGCCCGAGGAGACCGAGGGCCTAACGGCCGCGGGCTGGAACGAGCGCGTCTTCACCTTCTACAGCCCCGAGGGGGCCGAGGCGCTTCGCGGTGCACTGGAGCGTTTCGACGGCGGTCGGCTGCTCGTGAACCTGGTCGACATGCCGATCAAGTGCCCAGTCGCGCCGCTCGAGTTCGCCTTCCTCGCCGACTGGTACCTGCGTGAGCGCGGCATCCGCGACCGGGTCGAGCTCGTGTATTCGACACCACTCGACGGCGCGTTCACCAAGCCGATCGCCTCCGAACGCTTGGCCGGGCTGTTGGCCGAGAAGGAGGTCAAGCTGGTGACCGAATTCAACGCGGGCGAAGTCGACGGAGTCGGCGGCAAACTCGTCTCCTACGACGGGCGAGAGCTCGACTTCGACCTGCTCGTGACGATCCCGCTGCACGGCGGCGCCGCCTACGTCGAGCGCTCACCCGGCCTCGGCGATGCGCTCGGCTTCGTCCCCACCGACAAGCGCACCCTGCAGACGCCCGCGAAGCCGAACGTGTTCGCGCTCGGCGACGCCACCGACCTCCCGACCTCGAAGGCGGGCTCAGTCACCCACTTCGAAGCCGAGGTGCTGACCGAGAACGTCGCCCGCTACTTCGCCGACGAGGAGCTCGACGCGAGCTACGACGGCCACGCCAACTGCTTCATCGAAACGGGCTTTCACAAGGCGCTGCTGATCGACTTCAACTACGACACCGAGCCGTTGACCGGCCACTTCGGGCCGCTGCCGCTGCTACGCGAGTCGCGCCTCAACCACCTCGGCAAGCTGCTGTTCCAGTGGGTCTACTGGCACGCGCTCCTCCCCGGACGCGAGATCCCCGGCCTCGGACCGGCGATGCCGACGGCGGGCAAGAGGCGAACCCCTGTCCACACGAGCTAAAGGAGAACGAGATGACCGCAATGACGATCGCCGAGACCAGCGTCGACGTCGACGCCGAAGGGTTCCTCACCGATCCGCAGCAGTGGAACGAGCGGCTGGCCGAGGAGGTCGCGCGCGAGAACGGGATCCCGGAGCTGACCGACCGCCACTGGCTGGTCGTCCACTTCATGCGCGGCCGCTATCTGATGACCGGAAACGCCCCCTCGATCCGCTCGCTCGGCAAAGAGTCGGGCGTACCGATCAAGGAGCTCTACCAGCTCTTCCCCAAAGGCCCCGCCAAGCTCGCCGCCAAGATCGGCGGCATCCCCAAACCGCGCGGCTGCATCTAGAAGGGAGCGCAGACGATGACCACCACACTCGAACAGCCACAGTTCGACGCGACCGAGCAGAAGACGATCGAGAAGGTCTCGATCGTGATCTCGAAAGGATCGCTCGAGGGCATCTACCCCGGCCTGATCATGGCCAACGGCGCCCGGATGGAAGGGATCGAAGCCGACCTCTTCTTCACCTTCTTCGGCCTCGACGCGATCCGCAAGGACCGCTACGCCAAGATCAAGGTCGCAACGGTCGGCAACCCCGGCCTACACATGTCGACCCTGCTCGGTGCACTGCCCGGCTTCTCCACGCTCGTCACGAAGATGATGGAGCGGCAGATGGAGAAGATCGACATCCCGCCGATCCCCGAATTCATCGAGCTCGTCGCCGACTCCGGCGCCCAGCTGTACGCCTGCAAGGCGAGCGTCGACATGTTCGGCCTCACGATGGAGGACTTCGTCCCCCAGGTCGAGGACATCATCTCCGTCGGCGAGTTCTACGGGAAGGCCGCCGGCGGCCAGATCATCTTCACGTAGCAATGCTGATCGAGCACCGAGGAGCAACTCCGCGCGTCGCCGCAACCGCCTACGTCGCGCCCACCGCGGTGGTGTGCGGCGATGTCGAGATCGGAGACGAGTGCCGGGTCATGTTCGGCGCCGTCCTCGTCGCCGAAGACGCATCCGTGCGCGTCGGCGACCGGACCGTGATCATGGAGAACGCGGTCGTCCGCGCCTGGCCGCAGCTACCGGTCGAGCTGGGCCACGACGTGATGATCGGGCCGGGCGCCAACGTGAACGGCGCGCAGATCGACGACGACGCCTTCGTCGCCGCCGGTGCGACGATCTTCCCCGCAGCGCACATCGGCGAGCGCGCGATCGTCCGCACGAACGGCGTCGTGCACATCAACTCGGAGCTGCCGCCGGGCCGCGTCGTCCCCGAAGGCTGGACGGCGATCGGGAGACCCGCCGAGGTCGTGCCACCCGGCCAGGATGAACGGATGCTCTTCTCGCTCTACGGTATGAACTTCACCAAGGCGGTCTTCGGCGAGAGTCGCGCTGAGGTCGGCATGAAGAACTACCTCGAGCTGTTCGGCGCTCACCGCAGCAATCGCCCAGTCGACTGAGGCGCGGCCTTCGAGCTCAAAGCGATACGAGCCGGGCGCTCGCTCCGAGACTCACCCTAGTAGAGAGCGCCTAGTAGAGAGCGGTCGCGAGCCGTCGACGGTAACGCTGGGTGAGCGCGTGCTCGTGCCCGAGCTCAGCGAAGAGCGCGACCGCGAGCTCGCGCATCCGCTCGCGCCGCTCGCTGTCGCCACGCACCGTCTCCTCCAGTAGGAGCTCGAGCGCGCGCTCGGGGTCGTCCTCGTCGAGCGCGGCAAGGATCTCGGGCGCCTCGCCCGAGTCGCGTAGCTCGGCGACGAGTCGCTCCGCCTGCGAGGGCCCGGTCAGCTCGTCGAGGAACTGGGCGACCGCGGCCGGCGGCCGCACGCCGACGAACTCGCTGACGACCTGGCCGTTCCTGAACGCTTTGACGGCCGGAATCCCGTGGATGCCGTACTCGCCGGCCAGTGCTTGGTTCGGGTCGACGTCGACCTTCGCGAGCACGAGCTCGCCTTCACGCGCTACCGCCTCGCGCTCGAGCACCGGCCCGAGCATGTGACAGGGTCCGCACCAGGCGGCCCAGAAGTCGACGACGACTGGCAGCTCGTGCGAGCGTTCGAGCACTTCCTGCTCGAAGGTCTCCGTGGTCACATCCATCTCTTCGATCCTTCCTTTCTCGTCATCTCGGCCTCCTTGCCGTGGCGGGAACACAGCTGCTATACAGCTTCTACAACTCTACAACTGTCTAGCTTATTCCCAGAGATCTGATGCCGCTCCCGCACCCACTCCCCGACGAGCTCGTCGAGCTGATCGCACGCCGCTTCCGCGTGCTCGCCGAGCCGCTGCGGATCCGCCTGCTCGACCAGCTACGCGCCGGCGAGGCGACCGTCAATGAGCTGACCGAGACGCTCAGTACCTCGCAGCAGAACGTTTCCAAGCACCTGAGGCTGCTGGCCGAGGCCGCCATCGTCGGCCGCCGCAAACAGGGCAACCACGTCTACTACCGGATCGTCGACGAGGGGGTCCTCCGCCTTTGCGAGCAGGTCTGCGGGAGCGTCCAGGCCCAGCTCGCCGAGCTCAGCACGCTGCTCGAGGGGAGCGAGCGCTGAACCTCTTCCTGCGCCAGCGCCGGCGGATCGACTGAGCATGGGCGGGGCACTGCTTGCCCTGCCCTTCGGCATCGCGATCGGCCTTCTCCTCGGCCTCGTCGGCGGCGGCGGCTCGATCCTGGCCGTCCCGGTCCTCGTCTACGTCCTCGGCCAACCCGTGCACGCGGCAACGACCGAGTCGCTGTTCGTGGTCGGCGTCGCCGCACTCGTCGGCGCGGCAGACCACGCACGCGTCGGCAACGTCAGGATCAAGACGGCGCTCGCCTTCGGCCTTGCCGGAGCCGTAGGCTCGCTCGGTGGCACCGCGCTGAACCGGCTCGTCGGCGGTCGCAGCATCTTGCTCGCGTTCGCGGCGCTACTGCTTCTGGCCGCCTGGGCCCTGCAACGGCGACAGGGCGTCGACGCTAAGCCGGTCCGGCATCCGCACGTGCACCTGCGGACAGGAGCGATCGGACTCCTTACCGGCGTGCTGACGGGCTTCTTCGGCGTGGGCGGCGGCTTCGTCATCGTGCCCGCGCTCGTGCTCCTGCTCGGCCTGCCGATCACGCTTGCCGTCGGAACCTCGCTTGCGGTGATCGCGCTCACGACCGCCTCGGCGCTCGCCGCGCACCTCGTGAGCGGCGGCATCGACTGGGGGATCGCAACCGCGTTCGCCGCCGCCGCAATCGCCGGAGCGCTGTTCGGCCGTCGACTCGGCGGCCGGCTCGATCAGCGCCGCCTCAGCTCGCTCTTCGCAATCCTGCTCGTCGGCGTCGCAGTCCTGCTCGTGATCGAGAACACGCGAACGCTCGTCTAAGGCGCTGCAGCGCCCGACGCGACAGATCTACTCGATCGTCTCCACCGGCGTATGCTCGCCCCGTGGCCCGTGTCCGGACCCTCGCGCGGCTCGGAGCCGCCGTCGGGTGCGGCCTTCTGCTTGCTGGCATCCTCGCAGGCTGCGGCGGCACGAAGACCGTCACGAAGACGGTGACCGTGGTCGGAACCGTCCCGAACGGCGGAGCGACGTCGGTCAGTGCGAGCGTCGCCGCGGGCGCTCACGACTTCGCGCAGTTCGCGTGCGCCCAGTGTCACGGCGAGCGCGGACG
>WNGB01014838.1_pt1 | contig 10361 bp, 8 predicted proteins | sample 5400681 | NCBI WGS metagenome assembly WNGB01 (sample SAMN13153367, study PRJNA577476) | soil metagenome | isolation source: 115 cm soil or saprolite under grassland replicate 2 | place: USA:California | collected 2016-06-15 | reverse complement strand
CTTCACCATCCGGCTGCCGGCGCATGTGGCCGAGCCAGCCGAGGAGCCGGCCCCGGCTGCCACGGGCTCCGCCAGCGTGCCACCGGGTGTCGGCACCGTGCTCGTGATCGACGACGAGGCGGCGGTGCGTGACCTGATGCAGCGCTTCCTCACCAAGGAAGGGTTCCGGGTCGTCACCGCCCATGGCGGCGAGGAGGGGCTGCGACAGGCGCGGGAGCTGCGGCCGGACGCGATCACGCTCGACGTCATGATGCCCGGCATGGACGGCTGGGCGGTGTTGTCGGCGCTCAAGGCCGACCCGGACGTGGCCGACATCCCCGTCGTGATGCTGACCATTGTCGACGACAAGAACCTGGGCTACGCCCTCGGCGCTTCCGAGTACCTGACCAAGCCGATCGACCGCGAGCGGCTGGTCACGGTCCTCAAGCAATACCGGCGCGACCGACCCATCCTCGTGGTGGACGATGACGTGGCGGTCCGGCACCTCTTCCGGCGCATCCTCGAGCCAGAGGGCTACGCGGTGGTGGAGGCGGGGAACGGGCGGGTGGCGCTGGAGCGCCTCCGCGAGGTGACTCCGAGCGTTATCCTCCTCGACCTGATGATGCCCGAGATGGATGGCTTCGACTTCGCCGCCGAGCTCCGTCGTCACGAGGTCTGGCGCGAGATCCCCATCATCGTCATCACGGCCCGGGACCTCTCCCGCGACGATCACGAGCGGCTCAACGGCTACGTCCAGAGAATTCTCCAGAAAGGCACGCACGGCCGCGATCAGCTCCTGGCCGAGGTGCGCGAGCTCGTGGCGACCAGCGTCGCCCGTCGGAGGCCGACGGCCTGATGGCCAAGATCCTGCTCGTCGAGGACAACGAGATGAACCGGGACATGCTCTCTCGCCGGCTCGCCCGCCGCGGATACGATGTGGCCATCGCCATAGACGGCGAGCAAGGCGTGGCCATGGCGCGCTCGGAAGCGCCGGCGCTCATCCTGATGGACATGAGCCTGCCCGGCCTGGACGGATGGGAGGCGACCCGGCAGCTCAAGGCCGCCCCGGAGACGCGGGGCATTCCCGTGATCGCGCTCACCGCCCATGCCATGTCCGGCGACCGTGAGAAGGCCATCGGGGCGGGCTGTGACGATTTCGACACCAAGCCGGTGGATCTGGATCGCCTGCTGGCGAAGATCGAGGGTCTTCTCAAAGGTAAGGCTGGTCCGTGACCACGGGGCCCAGCGCCCTCGCTCATCTCCGCCACGAGCTCCGCACCCCGCTGAATCACATCATCGGGTACACGGAGCTCTTGCTCGAGGACGCCGGGCCGGACGGCCCGTTGGCCTCCGACCTCCGCCACCTCCTGGACGATGCCCGCGCGGTGCTGTCGATCGTCAACGAGCGGCTCGCCCCCGGGGGGAAGGATGCCGAAACGGTTGATGTCACCGCCCTCGGCCGGGCCGTCATCGATCCCGTGACCCGCATCGTGAACGGCACCAGGAAGATCGGGGAGGGCGCGGAGGCGCTCGGAGCGCGGGATCTCCTTCCGGATCTTGCCCGCATCGCCGACGCCGCCGAGCGTCTCACGAGGCTTCTCGGGCCCGCGGCCTCCGGTGTACCGCCGAGTCCCCGTGAGGCGGGCCCGGGCGCCACCGAAGCGGGCCGGGTGCCCCGGGGCGTCATCCTCGTCGTCGACGACGATCAGGGCAATCGCGATCTTCTTGCCCGCCGTCTCGTCCGCGAGGGCTTCGCCGTGCACGCTGCCGCGGACGGCCACGCTGCGCTCGAGACGCTCGGGAATCAGCCGTCGCCGCCCATCGAGCTCGTGCTGCTCGATGTGATGATGCCTGGTCTCGATGGCTATGAGGTGCTGCGCCGGCTCAAAGGCGACGCCACGCTGCGCGAGCTTCCCGTCCTCATGATCTCCGCCCTCGACGAGGTGGGCAGCGTGGTGCGGTGCATCGAGCTCGGCGCCGAGGACTATCTGCCCAAGCCCTTCGATCCGGTGCTCCTCCGTGCCCGCATCGGCGCATGCCTGGAGAAGAAGCACCTGCGCGATCAGGAAGCGCGCCAGGCGCGGGAGCTGGCAGAGTGGAATCACACGCTCGAGCAGCGGGTGGCCGAGCAGGTGGGGCAGGTGGAGCGGCTGGGGCGCCTCAAGCGCTTCTTCTCGCCGCAGCTTGCCGAGCTCATCGTGGCGGGGGGCGCTACGGATCCCTTGAAGAGCCACCGGGTGGAGGTGACGGTGGTCTTCCTCGACCTCCGGGGCTTCACCGCCTTCGCGGAGACGGCCGATCCAGAGGAAGTGATGGGGATACTGCGCGAGTACCACGCGGAGATGGGGCGGCTCATCCTCGAGCACGAGGGAACGCTGGAGCGGTTCACCGGCGACGGCATGATGGTCTTCTTCAACGATCCCGTGCCGGTGCCGAACGCGCCGGAGCTGGCCGTGCGCATGGCCCTCGCCATGCGCGACCGGGCGCGGCAGCTCGACGTGGGCTGGCGCAAGCGCGGCCATGATCTGGGCATGGGCATCGGGATCGCCCAGGGCTATGCCACGATCGGCGCCATCGGCTTCGAAGGGCGCCTGGACTACGGGGCCATTGGGACGGTGACAAACCTGGCGGCGCGGCTGTGCGGGGAGGCGAGCGCGACCGAGATCCTCGTGTCCCAGCGCGTGGCGGGGGCCGTCGAAGGACTCGTGTCGCTGGAGACCATGGGCCCGCTCACTCTCAAAGGCTTCGCTCGCCCCGTGCCGGCGTTCCGTGTGCTGGGCCTGAAGACACCATGACCCTTGCGGATCGTGTCGCCATCGTCACGGGAGCGGGCAACGGTATCGGGCGGGCGGTGGCGCTCGGCCTGGCCGGGGCGGGCGCCCATGTGATTGCCGTCGACATCGACGGGGGGCGGGTGAAGGCCACGGCCGACGCCGCGGCCGCGCTCGGTCCGGCCGGCCTCGCTCTCGAGACCGACGTGGGGGACCTCGCCGCCATCGACCACATGGTCCAGCGGTCGATGGCCGCCTTCGGCCGGATCGACGTCCTCGTGAACAACGCGGGCGTCACGCGGCGCGCCTACATCATGGATCTCACCGAGGCGGACTGGGACTGCATCATGCGCGTCAACGCCAAGGGCGTGTTCTTCTGCCTGCAGCGCGTGGCGCGCGAGATGATTCCGCGGCGCAGCGGGGCCATCATCAACATCGCCTCGATCGCGGGCAAGGGGTACGCGGGCACCTCGAACGCGATCTACGCGGCGAGCAAGGGGAGCGTGATCTCGCTCACGCGCACCGCCGCCCAGCAGCTCGCCCGCCACAACATCAACGTCAACGCGATCTGCCCGGGCACCACCGTCACCGCGCTCTCCGAGGCGAACGTGGCCCTGCGAGCGCGTGAGGAAGGGCTCTCCGTCGATGACATGACGCGTCGGCGCAACGCGGCCATTCCCCTCGGCCGCCCCAACGAGCCGGAGGATGTGGCGGCCCTCGCGCTCTTCCTCGCCTCGCCCGCCGCGCGGAATATCACTGGCCAGTCTCTCAACGTGGACGGGGGCATCATATTCGATTGACCCCTCCGGGCCTTTTGACCGAGTAATGCTTTCCCTCTCCGTCGACTCTGCGTCGCTCCAAGCTCGAGGCGGGCCGATTGGCCTGCATTTACAGGCCGTTCTTCCGTTATGTGATTCGGCACTCCATTTGCGTGCTGTGATGCCGCCGCCACGTCGACACGCGATCAAGCCGACCCGCTCACCGACTCGTGCGTCGCTTGGCTTTGATTGCGGGAGATGGGAATGCCAAGATTGTCGCGCGCCGGGCGGGAGCGGGACAGGTGTCACGCGTCGGCCATGAGGCGAGGGAGAGGGGAGAGATGAACCCCCGGAGCCGTGGGCCAGTTGACTCGAGGGTGGCCGGATCCCCGAGGCCAGCCCGCCGGCCATGAGAGGTTCCCGCGGTTCGATGGAGGACCAGCGCGCCGCCTTCCTTGCCGAGGCGGGAACCCTCATCGGCTCTTCACTCGACTATGAAAGAGTGCTCCCGCGTCTCGCCCGTCTCGCTCTCCCCGTATTGGGAGATCTGTGCGCGATCGATCTCCTGCAAGGGGACGGCACGATCGCCCGGGTGGCCTCCGCGCACATCGACACGACCAAAGAGGCCCTCGTCTACGAGGTGCGGGGTCGACATGGGTTCAACCTGAGCTCTCCGAACGGCGTGGGAGCGGCCATTCAATCTCGACGGTCTATCCTTCTCTCGCCGGTAACCGAAGCCGACCTCGAGGGGGAGGCCCTGAACCCCGATCAACTGAGCATCTTCAAGCAACTGGACCCGAAATCGTGGATGATCGCGCCTCTCATCGGCCGCGGGCACCCCCTGGGCGCCATCGCGTTCGCCATCACGGAATCGAGACGCCGCTACCGCCGCGCCGATCTCCTGTGTGCGGAGGTCGTGGCACGGCAGGCGGCCATCGCGATGGAAGGAGCGCGACTTTACCGAGAGGCAGAGACGGCGCGGGCCGAAGCGGAGGCGGCGAATCGCGCGAAGGACGATTTTCTCTCCACCTTGTCCCATGAGCTCCGCAATCCCCTCAATGCCGTATCCGGATGGGCCAGGATGCTCGAGCAGGGCCAGCTGAGCGAGGAACAGTCGCGGCGGGCCGTCCAGATCATCCTGAGGAACGTCGCCGTCCAGGTCCGGCTCATCGACGACCTGCTCGATATGTCGAGCGTGGTGAGTGGCCGGATGCGCCTCGCCGTACAGGCCGTCGATCTCCGAGCGGTCATCGAAGAGGCGGTGGATGCGGTCCGTCCGGCGGCGGACGCCAAGGACATCCGGCTCCAGGCGGTCATCGAATCGCCGGGGGCACCCGTGAGCGGGGACCCGGGCCGGCTCCAGCAGGTGATGTGGAACCTCCTGAGCAACGCGGTCAAGTTCACGCGCAAGAGCGGGAGAGTCCAGGTCAAGGTTCAGCGGGTGAACTCGCACGTCGAGATCACGGTCAGCGACACAGGGGAGGGGATTCGCGCGGACCTCTTGCCCTACATCTTCGATCGTCTGCGCCAGGGTGGCAGCTCGGCCAGGCGCTCGCATGGAGGCCTCGGCATCGGCCTCGCGCTGGTGCGACATCTCGTGGAGCTACATGGGGGAAGCGTGTTTGCGGAGAGCGCGGGGGAGGGGCAGGGAGCGATGTTCGTGGTGAAGCTGCCTCTGATGGTTGCCGAAGTCCGGGAGGCGCCGATCGCCCACCGGGCGAAGTCGGCCCTGAGCGATGTCTCGCTCTCCGCCGTGCGGGTGATGGTGGTCGACAACGACCCGGCGGCCGTGGATCTGATCGCGGAAGTGCTGACCCGAGCGGGCGGGGACGTCAGGGGCTGTGCGTCGGCGGAGATCGCTCTGAACCTGCTCGGGCAATGGCGTCCCGACGTCCTCGTCTCCGATATCGAAATGCCGGGCGTGGATGGGTATACGCTCATCCGGAAAGTGAGAGCGCTCTCTCCTGAGCAGGGCGGGAAGACGCCGGCGGTCGCCCTGACCGCTTTCAGTCGGCCCGAGGACAGGATCAGGAGTCTCATGGCGGGTTTCAACATCCATGTGTCCAAGCCCGTGGATCCGGCGGAGCTGACCGCGATCGTGGCGAGCCTGGCGGGACGAGCCGGCTGAGCACGGCAAACTCGTTCGATGATGGCTCCCCCCCACCCTCCTGCGTTGAGACCTGTCTGGACAGCGTGGCGGTGACGGTATAGGCTCTCCCGGTGTCCAGCGCGCGCCGGCCAGCTCACTGCTCGTTGTGAAGGGGAAGGAAGCCAATGGATGAGACATCACCGGCCCAGGCACATCCTGATCCGAAAGCTGGGCATACCATGAGCAAGCCCATCATCGCGGTGTTCAACGCGAGTAACGATACGGTAGAGCTGCTGCGTACCGCCCTGGAAAGCCAAGGGTTTCACACCGTGGTCGGTCACATTCCGGAGGTGAAGAGCGGAGAGCTCGATCTGGTGGCCTTCATCGAGCACCACGCCCCCGCCGTCATCGTGTACGACATCTCGCCGCCCTACGACGCGAACTGGAACTTTCTCCGGCTGGTGCAGAACCTGGAGCCGGTGAGAGGACGGCCGTTCGTCATCACCACCACCAACAAGCCGGCCCTCGACAAGCTCGTGGGCGAGACGGAAGCTCTTGAGATCATCGGCAAGCCCTACGACCTCGATCAGGTCGTGAAAGCGGTGCGGGCGGCGCTGGCGCGGATCTAAACCGGCGAAGCTCGGTAATCAGAAGGCCTTCGGGGTCTTTCCTTACGCGTGCACCATCTGCGCCGGTATCAAGAACGCGCCGTGCGGGGACGCGGGCAAGGGCGAATGCAAGCTGGGGACGGAGAACAATCCCGATGTCCCGTGTCAGTACCAGATGAACGCGCCGAACGGCCTCGTCGAGGTGATCCTGCTTCCGAAGTAAACGCGCCAGGAGCCCGCCATGGCCTCGCTGCTGCTCGACGTGAGCGACTACCCGACGGCGGTCCGCACCTTCGAATGGAAGGCCCTGTGGGGCCTCGTCGACGGAACGGCCGACCGGCTGAACCTCGCCCACGAGTGTGTCGATCGCCACCCGCCGGAGGCGGTTGCCCTGCGCATCCAGAAGACGGACGGAGGCCGGGAGACCCATACCTTCGGGAGCCTTGCCGAGTGGTCCTCCCGCTTCGCCCACTGGCTGGAAGCCCAGGGCGTGGGGCGGGGCGAGCGGGTCGCGGTCATGCTCGAGCCGTCATTGCCCTTCTACGGCGCGCTGTTCGGGTCGGTCAGGCGCGGCGCGATCGCCGTGCCCCTCTTCACCCTGTTCGGGCCGGAGGGACTTGCCCTCCGCATCGCGGACTGCGCGCCGAAGATCCTGCTCGTGCATCGCGATGTCGAGCGCTGGCAGGCGCAGTTTCCCGCCCTGCACGTGGTGGCCGCCGACGAGGCGCTCGAAGGCGCGCTCGCCGGACTCCCGGCCGTCTACCCGCCCGTAACGGCGGCCGATGACCTCGCGGTGTTCCAGTACACGTCGGGCACCACGCGCGCGTTGCCGGAGGCGGTCAAGCACACGCATCGCTCGGTGGTCACCCTCATGATCGCGGCGCTCTACGGCGTCGGCCTCCGCCCGGGCGACCGCTACTTCTGCCCGTCCTCACCGGCCTGGGGGCACGGGCTCTGGCATGGCACGATCGCGCCCCTCGCCCTCGGCATCGGCGTAGGCAGCTACGCGGGGCGCTTCGACCCCGGGCGGATATTCGAGGCCCTCACGGCCTTCGAGATCACCAACATGGCGGCGGCTCCCACCGTCTACCGCATGCTGCGCGCCTCGGGTTTGGCCGGGCGCTATGGGTTCCGGCCCGCCAAGCTCTCGTTCACCGGCGAGCCCATGGACGCGGCGACCTGGCGATTCATCGAGGAGACATTCGGCGTCACGCCGCGCAGCATGTACGGCTCCACCGAGGTGGGCGTGATCATCGTGAGCTATCCCGGGTTCACGGGTTACGAGGTGCGCCCGGGAGCGCTCGGCAAGGCGGCTCCCGGCTGGGAGGTCGGTATCGTCGACGGCCGAGGCCAGCCGCTGCCTCCCAACTCCCTGGGTGAGATCGCCGTGCGTCGCCGCGGACAGTGGTTCCTCGTGAAGGACCGCGGTCACATGGATACCGACGGCTACTTCTTCCACGCCGGCCGCTCCGACGACGTGATCATCTCTGCGGGCTGGACGATGAGCGCCGTGGAGATCGAGGGCGTCCTCATGGGCCACCCCGACGTGCGGGAGGCCGCGGTGATCGCCGTCGCCGACGAGCTGCGCGGTCAGGTCGCCAAGGCGTTCGTGGTGGTGGCGCGGCCTGGCCGCGCGGAGCTCGTGACGGAGCTCCAGACGTGGGTGCGCGAGCGATTGAGCCAGCACGAGTATCCTCGCGCGATCGAGATCGTGGACGAGCTGCCGAAGACGCCGGCCGGGAAGATCAACCGACAGGCACTGCGTGAGCGGGAGGTGGCGCCGCCGTCCTGAACGCTCCTTGAACCGCCCCCTGCCCTCTCCCCCGGTGGGGGAGAGGGATTCGGAGGGGCCGTCCTGAACGCTCCCTCAACCGCCCCCTCACCCTGCCCTCTCCCCCGGTGGGGGAGAGGGATGAGGACGCGGTCAGGGGTGGGGAACCCACGGCCAGTACTTGGCGATGGCGCCGCCGTCGACGCGGAGATCTGCGCCCGTGATCATCTCGGCGTCATCGGAGGCGAGGAAGACGACGGCACGGGCGTAGTGACGCGGGCTCGGCAGCTTGTCCATGGGCAGCATCTTCGCGAAATCGAGGACGCGCCCGCGCCGGTCGGGACGGGCCCGGCCCCACGCCACGGCGCGATCGTCGCCCTCCGCCACGTCGGTGGCGGTGGGGGTGAGGCTGTTCACACGGATGCCGTGGTTCACCAGGTCCATGGCGGCCGCGCGGGTGAAGTTGAGGAGCCCGCTCTTCGTCGTGGAATAGGCGATGTTCCCGGCCTGGCCCTGGTGACCGGCGGTCGAGATGATCACCACGATGCTCCCGCGGCGCCCCCCGGCCACCATGAGCCGGGCCACGTGCTTGGTGCAGAGGAACGTGCCGGTGAGATTCACCGCGACCTGCCGGCTCCACCGGTCGAGCGGCATGTCGAGCACGCTCATGCCCCCGAGAATGCCCGCGTTGTTGACGAGGATGTCGACGCCCCCGTACGTCTCGCGGACGCGGGCGACCATGGCCTCCACCTGCTGCTCATCCGTCACGTCGCAAGGAATGCCGAGGGCCGTTCCCCCGCGCTTGGTGATCCACTCGGCACATTGCCGGGCATTGTCCTCGCCCACGTCCACGCACACGACGGTCGCCCCTTCGTCGGCCAGTCCCTGGGCGATGCCGCCGCCGATATTGGGGCTGGTGCCGGTCACGATCGCCACCTTGGCGGTGAGGCGGCTCATGCGCGTGGCCCGCGGGCGACCACCAGCGGTCTCGGCGCATCCCCAAGCTGCGGCTCATCCCCAAGCTGGGGTGCATCCCCAAGCTGTGGCGCATCCCCAAGCTGCGGCGCTTCCAGAGTCGTGCGTCCCGGAGACTTGAGGGCGCCGCGGGCCTGACCCAAGCGCTGATAGTCGCGCGCCCGCTGGGCGAGGTGGCGGCGGAAGTAGATGAGACCCACGTCGAGCGGGCCGAGCTTCTGCGGGCGCTCGAGGTTGAGCCGCTCGCGCTTGAAGACGACCAGATCCTCCTGCTCGTTGGTGGCGATGATGATGCTCGGCTTGCGGTAGGCGTGGTACCAGAGGGCCTGCCCCGCCGCGTGGAGCAGGTTCTTCGGCTTCCGCACGAGGGTGAAGGTCCACACGCGGGTATCGTGCTCGTTGACGGGCACCATCCAGCGCAGATGGATGCTCGCGCCGATCATGACGCGGATCTTGCTCGGCAGCTCGACATTGTGCTGCACGCCGCGGTAGCGCTCGAGCAGCGGCTCGCCCCCGCGGAATTGCGGACCGCCCGCGAGCCGGCGCCACCACACGCGCCGGGGCCAGTGGGCGCCCAGACCGGGGTGATAGCCCTGACCGAAATGAGGGGCCGCCCACGCCGCGTTCACGGAGGCCTCATCCTCGCTGGTAATCCTGACCCCGCCGGTATAGGCCACCTTGGGCCGGAAGAAGCCCAGCCGGTAGTTGAAGAGGCGCCAGACGTTGACGCCCCGGTGCAGGTAGAACTCGTGGAAGTCGATGCCCTGGGCCATGGGCTCCGTCCAGTTCGCCTCCCATACCTTCACGCGCAGGTACCGCCGCCCCGTCAGCTCCGGATCGGACAGCTCCGCGGGGAGATCCTCGTCGAGGGGAACGGGCGCCGTCTCGCCCATCCACACGAAGACGATGCCCATGCGCTCCTCGGTGGGATAGGCCCGGGCGCGGAGCTTGCCCATGAACGGCGAGTCCGGGCGCTCGATGAGAGCGGCCACACACTGGCCCGTGCCGTCGAAGGTGTAGCCGTGATACGGGCAGGTCACGGTGCCGTCGAACTCGCACACCCCGAGTGACAGGCGGGCCCCGCGGTGCGGGCACCAGTCACTGAGCGCGGCGACCGGGCCCGCCTTGTCCCGGAAGAGCACGAGATCGTCGCCGAGCATCGTGAGGTGCACCGGCTTGCCACGGACGTGGCGGACCTCGATGGCCGGGTACCAGTACTCGCGAAACCCCTGCTTGGGGCAGTAGTCGAAGGGCCCGATCTGCGAGGCGCTGTGGGCTTCCTGCGTCGTGCTCTCGGCGAGGCGGGTGTGTCCATTGTCACGGTCCGGCGTGTCCATGGCGGCTACCTCCGCTTTCAGCCGAGGCTGCCGCCGCGCAGCCCGACGAGGCGTGCGAGCAGAGCTCCGGCCA
>WNGB01037319.1_pt1 | contig 10362 bp, 8 predicted proteins | sample 5400681 | NCBI WGS metagenome assembly WNGB01 (sample SAMN13153367, study PRJNA577476) | soil metagenome | isolation source: 115 cm soil or saprolite under grassland replicate 2 | place: USA:California | collected 2016-06-15 | reverse complement strand
TCCGCGCCCGCTCGTGATCGGGCTCGCGGCCTGCGCGCTGTCGTTCTCCGCGGTGACCGGCATCGACTACCTGCGCCTCGACCGCGACCGCGCCGAATTCACGGCCGGCATGAGCGCGGTTCCCACCCGCGCGACGCTGCTCCCGCTGCTGTTCGAGAAGAGCAAAACCGGTGACTTCGTCGCCACCCTGACCCACGCGTGGGGTTACTACACCGTGGGCAAGGACACGTCGGCGGCGCTGGTGTTCGCGGCGGAGCGCTCCTACCCAATCACTTACCGGACATTCCCGCCGCGCGCGCTCATCCCGCCCGCCCTCGACCGATTCGCGGAGCAGTACGCCACGCCGGCGCAGGTGTGCAAGATCGTGCAGCACTTCCCGATCGACGCAGCGTGCACAGCCCTCTGGCGCGAGATCTGGGACGCGTTTTGGCAGCAAGCGGAGCCCCGTTTCGGTCATTTGCTGGTGTGGGCCATGCCCGCCGAGGCCCGCCCCCTGATTCCGGCGCGGTATCACCGCGTCTTCGCCTCGGGTGATCTAGAGATCTATGCCCGCGAGCCGCGGGAATATAAGACTATCCTCGACAACGCACCTAGATAGCGCCACCCCCGGAATCTCATGCGACCTCTGCGCGTCGGCATCGTAGCCGAGAGCTACTTTCCCAACCTTGGCGGCATCCAGGAGCACGTACGCCATCTGCGTAATTTGCTCTGCCGTCTCGGCGTGGACGTCACCATCGTCACCGGCCGCCCCGCTCCCTCAACGGCGCCCGGACCCGAGGACGCCGAGGACGGAGTGATTCGTGTCGGGCGCGCGCGGACGTTCGGCAGCGGCGGAACCTTCAGCCAGGCGACCATCGACCCGCGCGCCGCCTACAACTTCTATCGCACGCTGCGCGAGCGGCAGTTCGACGTCCTCAACATCCACGGACCCTGCGACTTCGGCCTGCCGTTCTGGGGGCTCACGATGTTCGGCGGGCCCAAGGTGCTGACGCTGCACTCGTGTTTCCCGGACGCGCGCTGGCGTCGCCGGATGGCGGCCTATTACCGCTGGGTGTTTCGGCGCGCCACCGCCGTCATCGCGGTGTCCGACGCAACCGCGCAGTCGATGGGACGCTACGCGGACTTTGCATCGACGGTCATCCCGAACGGCATCGACGCTGCGTACTGGCGCGCGCGCCCCGCGCGCAAATACCTTCGCTCCGGGATGCGGAACCTCGTGTTTCTCGGCCGGCTCGAGGCGCGCAACGGCCCCGACGTCGCGCTCGACGCGTTCGTGCGAATCGCCGCTTCGATGCCGAACCTGCGCCTGCTGATGGCGGGCGACGGGCCGATGCGTGAGGCGCTGCAAGCGCGGGTTCCGCCGGAGCTCCGAGATCGCGTCGAGTTCGTCGGCGCAGTCTACGACGAACGCCCGCAGCTGCTGGCGTCGTCCTCGGTGTTCTTGCTCCCTGCGCGCGCGGTCGGCTTTTCGATCATGGTGCTGGAGGCATTCGCAGCCGGGTTGCCGGTCGTGGCGCTGCCCGCGTACGGAACCGATCGCGCCGGTGACCACTGGTCGAACGTAATCGTGGCCAGGGACAACACCGCCGAGGCGTTCGCCGCCACCCTCGCGGAAACCGTCGAGCGCGATCAAACCGACCGCATCGCGCGCGGTCGCGTGATCGCCGATGCGTTCGACTGGACGAAGATCGGCGGCCGCATCCTCGACGTGTTTCAGCAAGTCGCCGGTGCGCCCGCGCAGCTGCCGGGCACACGGTCGAAGGCCGCGGCGTAGCCAATGGGGGCCACGGCCCGGTCGTGGGTCAACCGCGGGCTCGTGCTGCTCGCGATCGCCGCCGGCGTAACGCTGCTGCTGGCGCTACCGTTGCCGGGTCTGGCGAAGGCGACGATGTTGGTCGCCGCCGCGGTCGGCGGCGGCGTGATCGCGTTCCGCTACGTCCCGGCGTTCGATCCGCTCGGCCGCGTCCGCTGGCGGCTGCCTCGCCGCGCCGAGCGCGCATGCGCGATCACGTTCGACGACGGGCCGAGCGCGAGCACGCCACGCCTCGTGGAAATCCTCGGGCGCCATCAGGTCAAGGCGACGTTCTTCGTGCTGGCGGCGAACGCGCGCCGTCACCCCGAAGCGCTGCGCCTGCTGGTCGAGCACGGCCACACCGTCGCGATCCACGGCGTCACCCACAAGAAGGTTCACCGCCAAACCGAGGCCGAGGTCAAGCGCGAGCTCGGCGCTGCGATCGCCGAACTGTCGGCGCTGGGCGTGCCGCCCGCGCGCCTCTACCGCCCCCCCCACGGCCTCAAGAGCGGGGCCGCGCTGTCGGCGGCACGCAAGCTCGGCTGCCAGATGTGGGCCTGGAGCCGCGGGATCTGGGATACCGACCGACCATCGCCCGACGTGCTGGTGCGGCGCGCGACGCGGTTCGCGTGCGCCGGAATGGTGCTGCTCCTCCACGACGGCCGCGGCGACGAAGAGCGCCCGGACGTCGAGCCCATGCTGTCCGCGCTGCCCCGCGTTCTCGAGCGTCTGCGCGACGACGGGTTCAGCTTCGTGACATTGGACCTAGCGTGATCGACCCTCGCTTGAAAACGGCGTTGCGTGCGCTGCCGCTCGGGCTGCTGGCGGTGGTGCTGTGGCGCGAGAAGCCGTGGACGATCTCTCTCTCGGCAACCGCGCCTTGGGCGATTGTGGCGTCGATCCTGCTCAACCTGGTCGTGTTCCTGCCGCTCAAGGCGGCGCGCTTTCGCGTGGCCTTGAACGATCCGCCACCGTTTGGCGCGGCGCTGGCCGCCACCCTCGAAGGGCTGCTCGCCAACGCCGCGATCGGATTCGGCAGCGGCGACGTCGTGCGCGCGGCCCGTCTTCGCCAGCACCATGGCAATCTCGCGGTCGACTACGGCTGTACCCTGGCCGAGCGCGGCGCCGAGGCGCTGGCGCTCGCGATGCTGGTTTTCGTCGCCGCGCTGGTCACGAACCTCGGCGTGCTGGCGCTGGCGCTGTCGGGCGCGGCGGTGGCGGGTTACCTGGCGGCGCTGGCGGCCGGGCGCCGGGGGTTGCCAAGGCTCGCACGCTGGCCGCGCGTGCAGGGGGCGCTGGCGGCGGGACTGCAGGCCTCGACGCCGCGCCGGGTGGCCGCGATGGCGGCGCTGTCCCTGCTCGGGTGGGCGGCCGAGCTCGTGATGCTGATGTTGTTCCAGACCGCGTTCCACCTCGAGCCCAGCGTCCGCACCGCGCTCGTGACCCTGGTGGGCATCAACGCCGCGGTCGCGATTCCCACCCTGCCCGGAAACTTCGGCACCTTCGAGGCGGGCGTGACGATGGCGCTGGTGTTGTGCGGGGCGCCGCGCGACGTCGCCGTCCTCTACGCGCTCAGCTACCACCTCTCCCACGTGATTCCGGTCGCGGTGATCGCCACCTTCGTCTACCTCTACCGGAACAGGCGGTACAAGACGACGCCGGCGTGGACCTCGACCGCGCGGTAATGGCGGTCGACGTACACCCGCAGCCGCGGGTAGCGCGCGAGCGGGAACTTGTCGTAGCCGTCCCAGCCCGCGGCGGCGGCATCGACGAACAGCGCGGGACGTCGGCGCTCGAGGTCGTCGAACAACATGTCCCACGCTGCCGGTAGTTGGTTCGCGTCGGCGTTCCGGGCGCCGGTCTCGGTGGGGGTCCCAGGGCTCTCGCCGGTCATGTAGTTGCAGAACGAGAACCGGGCCCCCATCGGGCGCCGCGCGAGAACGTAGAGCTGCGGGGAGTTGCCCCAGACGAAGATGCGCTCGTCGGCGGCGGTGAGCGCGGTGATGCGCGCCGCGACCTCGTCGTAGCGCGGCTCGGCTTCGTCGAGCCTGGCGGCGAGCGAGCGTCCCGCGGTCGCCAGCACGAAGAAGCCGAGCGCCGGAAGCGCACACGCGGCGAGCAGCGGCCCGCGGCGGGACCAACCCGCGGTCCAGAGCCGGCAGAACCCGGGCCCGGCGAGCAGACAAAGCGGTGCCAGGACGAGGTGAAAGTAGTGCCCGAAGAACCGTCCGCCCGCGGTCACCGCGACCGCGGAAGTCGCGAGCCACAGCACGCCCAGCGCCGCCGACGGGACGGGGGCGGCGTCGCCGGTCACGACATCGACGCCGGGGGGGCGCGCGCGACCGCGTCGCAGCGCGCGCACCATCGCGGCCGCGGCGGTGGCCGCGGCCGCGCCTCCCAGCGCATACGGCACCAGCGCGACCCCCCCGATGAGCAGGGTTCGGCGCAGCCCGCGCGCCACGGCGGCGAGCCCGGTCAGGCCGGCGCCCACGTACGAGAAGTTGAACCGGAACCAATACAGCGCGGCTTCGGCGTTGCCTGCGGCGGCGCACCACGTGAGGTACAGCGCCGCCGGCGCCAGCGCGCCCGCGAGCTGACAGAGCGCGCGACTCGCGGCCCACGACCGCGACGCCCGCCCGAGCATCGCCCAAAACGCGAGCATGCCGATCGAGGCGCCAAGGAAGCTCGCGCCCTGCACCTTGAAAAGCGCCGACGTCCCGATCAGCGCGCCGACCGCGAGATGGATCGCCCACCCTCGCGCGCCGCGCGCCGTCGCGTGAACGTCGCGCAGCAAGAGCCACGCCGCGCACACCTGAGGCGCGAGCAGGAACAGCTCACAGTTCGCCGCCAGCGCGTCGTAGTCGTGCCACGTGGTCGAAAACACCAGGAACAACCCTGCCGCGGCCAGACCCTCGCGCCCCGAAGCAGCGCCGCCTTCGCAGCGCGTGCGCGGCGTGCGTTTGGTAGCGGCCGCAGAGCGCGAACCCGGCCTGATAGACGTGATAGACGAGCGGCGGCTTGTGATCGACGACCTCGCGATACAAACGATCGCCGCGCCCGAGCGCGTCGGCGGTGGTCGCGTAGATCGCCTCGTCATCGGACAGCAACACCCGCCCGAACGTCGGCGTGCGCAGCAGCGCCCCGAGCGCGAACACGGCGAGCACGGTGGCGTTGAACGTGCGCGCCCGAGGTGGTGAGGTTTCGGTGTTTGCTGGCACGCCGCGCTTTCCGGGGGTCTCGGCCTGATGATAATGGCGCGCGGCCGGGAAACGCCCATGGCGATGACGCGCGCGCCCCCGTCGAAGCGCGAGCTCGGATCGCGTTGGCTGGACTGCACCCGGCCGATTTGGAACGCTGCATCCACATCGATGACCCCGCCTACCCCGAGGCACCGATGGTATAAATTGGGCCCCCGGCGTCAGGGCCCGCCCGCCCTCGGAGGGCACGGCACCCCGACCCCTCAGTCCCCGTTTCTTAGGAGATGCCCATGTTCAAATCGAGACTGACCTACATTGGCGCCTGCCTCACGGCCATGCTCTCCCTCACGCGCTGTGTGAGCCCGGGAGGCGCGGACCCCGGCACCGGCGGAACCACCGGGAGCACGGCAGGCACCAACGGCGCGGCGGGCACGAGCTCGAGCGGCAGCGCGGGCACGAACGGCGCCGCGGGCACGACCTCGTCGGGCTCGGCGGGCACCAGCGCCAGCGGGTCGGCTGGGACGGGCGCGGGCGGCACCAGTCCCGCCGGCAGCGCGGGCACGAACGGCGCGGCCGGGACGAGCGCTACCGGCAGTGCGGGACGCGGCGGGACGGTCGGCACCGCGGGCACCACCGGCTCGGGCTCCGCCGGCCGAGGCGGCGCTACCGGCACGGCCGGCACGAACGGCGGGGCCGGCACCACCGGCGCGGCCGGGACCGGCGTCAAGATGGACCAGGGCGGCATCCCGCTCGCCAAGGTCGGCGACATGACCAACGTGTCGAAGAAGTACCTCAACCTCGGCGACATGCGACTCATCAACAACCGCTGGGGCTCCGACGAGCTCGGCTGCGCCGGCACGACCCAGCGGGTGTTCATCAACAACGACGCCGACAAGAGCATCGGCTGGGAGTTCAACCGCCCAGCCTGCGGCGGCGCCAAGGCCAAGCCCGACTATCCCGAGGTCGAGTTCGGCGTCGCGCCGTTCGGCGCCAACAGCTCCCTGCTGACGAGCCCCGCGTTCTCGTCCACCACCCTGCTGCCGATCCAGATCAAGAACATCACCAGCGCCAGCGTGCAGGTCGATGGCCTGCAGATCTCGCTGCAGAGCCCGACGATCTGGAACATCGACTTCGAGATCTGGATCAGCATGCGGAACCCCCTGACCGACTCCAACCCCGACGAGTTCGCCGAGATCATCGCGTTCTGGGGCTGGGAGAACGGGCGCTGGGCCTGCGACAAGTCGGGCAGCATGCAGGGCGGCACCAGCATGTACAACATGTGCCACCAGAGCGATTCATGGGCCGACGGCAAGTGGCGCTTCTACCAGTTCAACGTCGGCGGCGGCCCGCTCCTTAGCTACAACGGCAAGGTCGACGTCAAGGCGTTCATCGACTTCATCAAGAACAGCTACGGCGGCAGCATCACCACCGAGATGTGGCTTACCCGTATCGAAGTCGGCAGCGAGATCGACGACAACACGCGCGGCTCGGTCAAGATCAAGAACCTGACCTTCGAGGTGAACGGCCAGACCCGGTCGAAAGAGCTCGCGCCCTAGTCACGAGCGCGCGGCCGTAACGCCGCATAGCGCGTCCTCGAGTTGGCACGCCGCTAGCACCAGATGGCGGCGTGCGCCTCACGTTCGATCGCGGCACGGTGCTCGTCGAAGACCCGCGTGCCGGTCTCGATCTCGCCGAACTCGCCGAACTTGCCGAACTGCGCTGGGATCCCCGCGTCGGCAAGCACCGCGCGCCCGCTTGTCAGGCGTATCGGATCGCGTCCGAGCTCCGCCGGCGAGGGATCGCGATCGAGGCTCCCCGTCCGGCGCTCGACCCCCCGTCCGGTTTCCGTCCGCTCGAGCTGCGTTCGTACCAGGAGGCCGCCCTCGGCGCCTGGCGGATCTCCGGCCGGCGGGGCGTGATCGCGCTCCCGACCGGGAGCGGCAAGACCCAGGTCGCGCTGGGCGCCATCGCGGCCACCCGGACGCCGTGCCTGTGTCTCGTGCCCACCCGCGCCTTGCTCGCGCAATGGATGACGGCGCTGGCGGCGATCTGGGACGGGCCGATCGGCCGCTTCGGCGACGGCGAGCGAGTCCTCGCGCCGCTGACGGTGGCCACGTTCGCGGGCGCCTACCGCCATATGGCGAGAATCGGCGATCGCTTCGGTTTGCTGGTCGTGGACGAAGCCCATCACTTCGGCCAGGCGCGACAGGACGAGATCCTCGAGATGTCGATCGCACCCCTGCGGCTCGGCCTCACCGCCACGCCACCGGTGCCCGGCCCGGCCATGACCCGGCTGCAGGCGCTGCTTGGACCGGTGGTGTTCGAGCGCTCGATCGGCGCGCTCACCGGCCCCTATCTCGCGCCCCTCGAGCGCATCACCTGGCACCTGCCTTTCGAGCCGGACGAGCGCCGTGAGTACGACGCGCTCCGTGCCGTCTACCGCCTGGCGTGGGACGCGTTCCTCGGAAATCACCTCGGCGCGTCCTGGGAAGACTTCCTCCGTCACGCGTCGCAGACCGACGAGGGACGGCGGGGCATCGTGGCCTGGCGCCGCTCGCGGCGGCTGCTCGCGTTCCCGCGCCGCAAGCGGGAGGCGCTGGCGCTGCTGCTCGCCCGTCATCGGAAACAGAAGGTCCTGGTGTTCGTGGCCGACAACGAGACGGCGTATGCCGTCGCCCGCGACCACCTCGTCATGCCGCTCACTTGCGACATCGGCCGGCGGGAACGCCAGGATGTGCTCGCCCGCTTCCGCACCGGCGAGCTTCGAGCGCTGGTATCCGCCCAGGTGCTCAACGAAGGTCTCGACGTTCCCGACGCATCGGTCGGGATCGTCGTCGCGGGTAGACTGGGCGAGCGCGAGCACGTACAGCGCATTGGACGGCTGCTCCGCCCTGGCGAAGGAAAGCGGGCGGTCGTCTACGAGCTCGTCATTGGACACTCGAGCGAGGCCCGCGACGCGGAGAGGAGGGGACGGCGTCTTGCTGCCGCAAGCCGATCTGCCGCTTAGGGTGCTCGACGATCGCGCCTACATCGAGTACCTGGGCGCGCAGGACGAGCCCTGGTTGCGCGTCCTCGTCGCCGAGATGCTCCGCTTCGAGGGGCGGCGGCGGCGGCAGCTCGCCGAACGCCTCGCCGAGCCGCTGCCCTGCGATGCGCCTTATTTCAAGCGCCGCGCCGCGACGCGCGTCCTTTATCGGACGTGGAACCGAACCAGCGCGGCCGCTCTGACACCCCGCCACGGCGGCAACGGCAACCGATTGAGGCCGAGCGTGGTGCGCGCGGCGCTGTTTGGCGCCGCCGCGGCGAGCGAAGGCCCGCGAACCGCGATTGCCGCGGAGGTGGCCGGGCAATTCGGGATCGCGTCGAGCGTGCTCGAGGAGGTGTTGTTCTCGGATCTACCGGCCGAGCGCGTCGTGCATGCGCCCGATCCGATCCCGACGCCGGGCGAGGTGGCGCTTCGCACCAACCTCGCCATCGCGCAAGCGGTCGTCATGCGGGCGTCGCACGTCTCGTTGCGGGTCGAAGGTGGCCTGCGGCCGATCGTGCGGCTGGCCAAGTTCCGCGGCCTGCTCTGCAACGTGTCCACGATGCCGGGCGGCCCGCGCCCGACGTTGGAAATCTCCGGGCCGTTTTCCCTGTTCCGCCACACCCTGGTCTACGGCCGCGCGCTCGCCGAGCTTCTGCCCCACCTCGCCTGGTGCGCCCACTTCGAGCTCGCCGCCGTCGCCTCGCTGCGGGGTCGGCTCGCGCAGGTGTCGATCGAGAGCGGCGACCCGATCTTTCCGGCGCGCCGGCCGGCCCCGTTCGACAGCCAGCTCGAAGAGCGGTTCGCGAAAGACGTCGGCCGCCTCGCTCCCGATTGGGACGTGATCCGCGAGCCCGCCCCGCTAGCGGCGGGGGCGTCGCTCATCTTCCCCGACTTTCTCGTGCGACATCGCATCCACCCCGAGCGCCAGGCGCTGGTCGAGATTGTCGGCTACTGGACGCCGCAATACTTGGCGGAGAAGCTCGCCAAGCTCCGTCAGGCGGTGCTTCCCGCATTCGTGCTCTGCATCGACGAGGAGCGCGGCTGCGCGTCGTCCGACCTGCCCCCCGGACTGCCGGTGGTCACGTTTCGACGCCGCGTGGACGCCGCGGCGGTGATGCGGGAGGTGGAACGGGTGACCGAGCGCGCATTGCCCATTCCACCTCTGCGATCGTGGGGCTAGCACCAGCTACGGACAGGACGTCGGGCTAGCGAGGGTCGCGCCGGCGCGCTTTTGCACCAGCGCCTTCACCTCTGAAGCGGGCACCATGAACGACTTGTACTCGTAGGGCGGCGTGAAGGCGGTGCCGCTGCCTTTTTGGTTGCCGGTGCAGCTCTCGAAGATGTTGCCGGCCGCTTCCTGAACCGACCCGGTCCCGGCCTGCTTGCCGAGGTCGATGGGGGTGCCCTGGCCGATGAAGTGATTGTTCTCGGTCTTGACGTCGCACGAGAACCCGTTGGAGACGCCCAGCGTCGACGCGCCGACGGCGTTGTTGGCGGTGTAGAGGTTGTTCATCACGTGGATCTGGCCGAACCGGCAGCGTGGTTGCCGTTCTTTGGCCGCGTTCCACCAGTTGAACATGTAGCTGATGTCGAGCTTCCCTTCGCTCTCGGGCTCGGTATCGGAGGAGGCGATCAGGTTGGAAAGGTTGTGGGAGTGGCCCGACAGCGCGTAGCCGAAGATGCACCACGTGAAGGTAACCGTGTCGGCCCCCTTCACGACGTCGGCGTTGCCGTCCTGGCCGTCCCAGAACTCACAATGATCCACCCAGACGTTCTTGGAGCTGCCTTCGATGTTGATGTTGTCCCAGGCCTGATCCTCGTTGGATCCGGGGCCGCGGACGACGACGTTGCGGAGGATGACGTTGCTGGCGGTGTTGATGTGGATGGCCGCCTTCAGCAGTGTGCCGGCGCGCAGGCCGACGATGGTCTTGTTCGACTTGATCTCCAGCCGATCGCCCGAGCTGCCCGACCACCCGCTGCCCAGGGTGCCGTCGATGTGGATGACGCGCGCTTGGGCGTCGGACGCGTAACGCTGAAGGTCGGCGAAGGTCGTCACCACGATGGGAGCGACGGTCCCGCCACCCGTGACGGAAAAGGCGCTTCCTGTTCGCCCGGTCCGGGTCGCCCACCCGAGGGGCTTGCATTGATCCGCGCCGGGCGCGCTGCCGCCGCTGCCCGTCGCACCGCCGGCGGCCATGGTCCCGCCGGTCGCCGTCGTTCCGCCGCGTCCTCCGACAGCAGCCGTCCCGCCGGTGGCCGTCGTTCCGCCGCGTCCTCCGACGGCGGTCGTCCCGCCCGTGGCGGTCGTTCCGCCGGTCGCCGTCGTTCCCCCGGTCGCCGTCGTT
>WNGB01017132.1_pt1 | contig 10362 bp, 10 predicted proteins | sample 5400681 | NCBI WGS metagenome assembly WNGB01 (sample SAMN13153367, study PRJNA577476) | soil metagenome | isolation source: 115 cm soil or saprolite under grassland replicate 2 | place: USA:California | collected 2016-06-15 | reverse complement strand
GCATGTGGCTTGGCAAGTTGGTCAAAAATCGACTGCTTGTGGGTGTCCGCCATCTGGTCACTGCCCTTGAACAGACCCGTGACCGGAACACCCAGAAACGTTGCGATCTTCAGCAACCTCCCGCTGCCAACCCGATTGGCCCCCTTCTCGTATTTTTGAACCTGCTGGAACGTCCAACCGAGTTCATCAGCAAGTTCTGTCTGAATGAGCCCCTTTTGCAGACGAAAAATCCGGATATTGCGGCCAACGATTTCGTCGACAGAGTCGGGCCCTTTGCGAGTCATCATAAGCCTTCGTCCTCCCTGACAACGAAAATCTACAGGACAATCTTCCGGTGCAACATTACTGGGTGGACAGGTTACGGCAGTGGGCTACCTGTAAAAAACTCTACCCTCACCTTATCGAAGGCTCGTAGCAGCCGGCCACCAAGACACAGACATTTTTTCTGTTCCTTTTGCCGCTCGGGTACTCGGCTCGAACAACTCGCCGCACTCGCGATCAGCCATCGCTTGGCCGCGATCTACCCAACCCGTGATTTCGCCGCGGCCGGCGGCCTGATGAGCTGCTGCAGTGGCTCTAGTTGGCATATACACCGGCCGAATTCTAAAGGGCGAGAAGGCGGCCGACCTTCCGGTGCAGCAATCCATGAAGGTTGAACCGGTCATCAATCTCAGGACCGCCAAGGCGCTCGGCGTCACCTTGCCGCTCCCGCTGCGGTCGCGCCGACGAGGTGATCGAATAGGGATATCGCAAGGCAAAAGAATTGGACGGCCGATGACCGCTCGGGGCCAGGTCCGGACCTCGGTGTCTACTGGGACGAGAGAGTTCTCCGCATCATTACCTGCGACGGTGAAAATCCGCAGGCCTCAAAGAAGCTCTGAGCACGCGTGTTGAAGACCCAATAGTCGAGTTGCAATCCGGTCACCGCTGACGCCACGGCTCTGCCTTCGATAAAGGCGATGAGCGCTCTACCAACGCCCTGACGGCGGCAGTTTTTGTGAACACCGATTTGTTGAATGTACATGTATTTGTCTGCCACTTTGTAATCGTTTTCAGCGCGCTGCATGATGACCCCGTAGACGAGGCCGATGACTTCGCCATTGCTCTCGGCCACGGCAACCGCACTATTCGCGTCGTGCAGAACCGTCGCCAATTTCTCCCCTGAAAATAGCTTATGTGAAGGAGTTTTGAAGATGTCAGGCAGTGCTTCGTTGTGTAATTGCTGAACCTCTGCTGTTAAACTCGCAATAGCATCGGCGTCTTCCATGCAAGCGACACGAACTGTGACCATTTGAAATTATCCCATCCGCTTCGTCGCAAATATATCAGGTACACGTCCACACGTGAAATTTGAAGCCCTCCGCTAAATGACCGCTAATGGAATGGTCCGGCCGTGCTCCTGCCCCGCCAGCGAGCGAAGCTGGAAAGGGATGCCCAAGACAAGGAGCACGCATCGCCCGCCATGTAGATACCGCCGATACCAAAATTCCCGATGGGCTGGGCACTTTGATGCCGATCAAATCGGTCGGGAGCTGCTAAATATATGATGTCTCAGCTGAAGGAAGCGATCCCAGCCTACTGTTAGATGGCGGTGACTCGTCTTTCGTTACTTTAGGATCTAGGAGGCCTTCATGAATCCAGGAATTGGTCAGATATCGCTGGTGGCAGGTGCCCTTGCAGTCGCCAGCGTGGTTGGCTTCGCATCGCCCAGCCTTGCGCAAGTCAGTTCAGCTGTGGGCGTGATCAAGCTTGCCGAAGCTAGCCAGACAGAACAGAAGAAGAGGACGGTCGCTCCGAAACAGGTCACACCAAGACAGGCCGCTCCGAAACGGACTGTCAGTCCGAAACTAGAGTCCACACCGAGGCGGACCGTCACCCCGAAACTGGAGGCCGCACCGAGGCGGACTGTCACTCCGAAACTGGAGACCACACCCCGGCGGACCGTCACACCGAAACGGGAGGCCACACCGAAAGTTGTTTCTCCAAAGGAAGGCAGCCCGAGGGTCGGTTCAGGCGGTCCCGGGTTGCGCGCGATTGGTCCCCGCAGTACTGGCAGAGCCTTTGTCCACGGCCAGAACTATACCGTGTGGCGCGGCTCGCGCCGCGTGCGCTATGGAAACAATTGGCGAACTTTCCGCGCGCTGAGCGCATTGAGTGTTTTAATCATTGGCGGCGCGACCTACTACCCGTACGCCTACCTTTCGGCGCCCGAACCGGTCTGCGAAGGAGAAACCGAGGATGGCTGCATCCTGCAATGGCAGGAGATCGAGACGCTTGAGGGGCCAAGACTGTTCCAATGCGTAGCCTATTGCCCGTGGCAATAGTAAGACGCGCCGGATCGCTTCTCGATCAGGCAAGGCAAAGCATCGAAACGCCTGATCGGCGACACATTACAGCGCGGAGCCGCGAAGCAACAGAAAGCAGCCGTTCAGCTTCAATGGGCGTCTCCAAAAAGAACAACGGCGCATCGAGAACGTTCTAGCAATGGCGTGCGGAACGAGTCGACTGTTGCACGATTCAAACACGTCGAAGCTCGAGCCTAGCAAGCCAAAGACCCGGTACCATGGGTAGCCAAAACGTAAGCCCCCGTAACAAAACGGTTGCTGCCAACGCAGTCTCAATCGCCACGCCAAGCAAGCTGAGCATTCCCACGCAGCCTGCTTCGAATGTGCCAAGACCAAGCGGAATTGGTCCGAGAGTGGCAAACATTGACGCCATGACGAAGCTGACAAATATGATCCAAATCGCTGGATCATCGCCTAAGGCCCGGAACACCAGCCACAGCGTTAGGGCATCGAGAGCGAAAATAGCAAATTCAAGAACCACCGTCTGGCCAAGCAGGACTGGATCAAGCAGAAGATCGGCAGGCGCTTCCGCAATCGCCCTTAGTAGATGTGCAGCACCAGGCAATCGCCTAATCCAGCTTACGGGGATCCGGTTCCCCCACTGCTTCATCCAAAGCACGCCAGATGGAATTGCGACGACAATTGTTACGAAGATCACCACTATGAAAGAGAGTGCGGCGTTTGCGCGGTTATGTAACCACAATATTCCAAGACTGGTCATTGCAGAAATTAAGTAGGCCGCAAAATACGAAACCAAGCCTACCAGCAGCGCCCCATCACAACATGCATCAGGACTTGGCGACGAGCCAGGCCTCTCGCCACCAAGATCGCACCGCTAACGCCACTGGTTGGGACCACCTGATCGGTAAACAGCTTGGCAATCCCGAGTGGAACGAGAATCCTGAGCGGTCGCGGATGGCCTGCGCGTTTTAGGGTCTGTTGCCACACCAAGGCTGCACATACATACGTAGCTGCTTGTGCGGCGCAAGCCACAAGAAACCAGTAAGGGTTGGCCGCTGCAGCAAGCCGCGTAAACTCTTCTATCGTGCCGAAGTGAACGACAATCAGGATGACCGTAAGTAGTGCCAGCAGTCCGAACGCCCAGGATGAAAAGCGCCACCCCTTCGACACGCGTGCGGGAGAGTCAAGACCAAAGGGACTCGTTCCTGGCTCAAGGCCTTGTGTCTCACCAGGAACCTGTTCGGGCGAATTGTTCAGTTGACCGCTCACTTTCTAGCTTGCACGTACTTGTAGTTGCGCAACTGTGCTTGGCAGCTGCTCGGCCTTAACATCCCTTCAGCCGTTCAAACGCCAGATCGCGATATTCAGAAGGCTCGCAAAGCCGACCCATGCGGCGAGCGGCACGAGACACCAAGCTGCGAGCTTGTCGAGCCGATGGAACATAATGACGGTGGCGAGAATGACTAGGAATTGCGGAATGATATTGATCATACCAAGCAATGGGCTATGGGCACCGAAAAACATCCACGACCATGCCGCATTGAGAGCAAGCTGAATGAAGAACAAGATCAGCGCCAATCGACGCGCGACAGATGCCTCTGATCGGCGCAAGATGCGCCAAACAGCAAGTGCCATAAGTACATAGAGCGTTGTCCAAACCGGGCCAAAAACCCAGTTCGGCGGATTGAACGATGGTTTGACGAGTTCCGCGTACCACGGAGTGAGGTTCGGATAGGCGGCAAGCTGGCCGGCGGCTGCTGTGGCGACGACGGCGGTGAACGCCAGCACACCGAACCCGAGGTCGCGACTCCATCCCGATCTTGTCGACAGCTGCGCCATAATCTGTACCCGAGACATCTGAATCCGTGTGAACCCAAGGACGGGTTAAGTCCGTCGGCCACCATACCGCGCCTAATCGCCGAAAGAGAAACCAGAATGACACAGCAGATTCAGGCTCCGGCCCCATCGTCAAGGAGCCTCAACAATTCAGCACGACCAGCAGTGATCCCGCGCGTCGGCAGCGATAGCAGCCCAAAGAGTCGCCATCCCACAAGGTCAGCAGGACGAATACGGCCTTTACGACAACAGCAAACGTGATGTTCTGGCGGACAATAGAAAGCGTCCGCCTGGAATGGCTACGAGCCAAGGGAGCTTAAAGATGTCATCAGTCATGAGGACGATGTCGGCTGTTTCGATTGCGGCATCCGAGCCGATTGCTCCCATGGCGATGCCGAGATCCAAGGCCGGCGCGTCATTCACTCCGTCACCCACCATCGCCACTGTACTGTACCGTCCGATGAAGTCCTCCACCTTCTTGACCTTGTCCTCGGGCAGCAATTCAGCATGCACTTCGTCGACCCCGACTTCGCGTGCAATGGCCTCAGCGGTGATGCGGTTATCGCCAGTCAGCATGATCACTTGCGCAATACCGGCAGCGTGCAGTTGCCGCACGATCCCGCGTGCCTCCGGACGAATCGTGTCGGCGACGCGTGCGTGGTGCGTCGTGTCTATGCATAGGCCTTCTGCCATCGCAAGCGTCCTGCCAGAAGCATTCCGTGCGAAGTACGGAGCCACCCTGCAGGTCATCCGCGCCGCAATCGTCGACGCCGCTTTGATTTGTGCCCATAGAACCATGCCTTGGTCCCTTCCGTCGCCACGATGTAGCCGACGACAATGGTGATTACGGTGGCCATCTGGACCGCCGAGAGAGGCACAAAACCAAACATAGAACTGAGGGCTCCGAGAAATGGGATCGCGAGGGTGGGAACAGTGACCGCAATCGTCGCCCAGAGCAGCAACCGACTGGGCTTACTGCGAAGGGCGGGTCTGTGCGTTCGCAGGACGAGCACCACGGCGAGTTCGGTCAGCAGCGAGACAATGAACCAAGATGTCTGAAATGTGGCTTGGTCTGTGTGAAAAACGAGCAGGAGCACTGCAAACGTCATCAAGTCGAACACCGAGCTGATCAGCCCGAAGACGACCATGAAGCGCTGAATGTCCTTGATGCTCCAGCGTTGAGGTTGTGAGACGCGGTCCGGATCGATGTTGTCGCTCGAGATTGCGATTGACGGTACGTCGGAAAGAAAGTTGTTCAGCAGGATCTGCTTGGCCGCCAGTGGCAGGAACGGAAGCAGCGGCGTCGCGAGCGCCATGCTCACCATGTTCCCGAAATTCGCACTGGTGGTGATCGAGATATACTTGAGCGTGTTGGCGAAGGTCCGCCTTCCATCCTCGACGCCACTGCGCAAGCAGTCGAGATTGCGGCTCAACAGTATGATGTCGGCGCTCTCGCGGGCGACATCCACGGCCTCTTCAACCGAGATGCCGACATCCGATGCATGCAGGGCCGGCGCATCATTGATGCCATCGCCGAGATATCCGACCGAGTGCCCGGTTTTTTGCAACGCACGGACGATCCGCTCCTTCTGCTGAGGATCGATTTCAACGAAGAGATCGGTGCGTGGTGCGCGGTGCCACAAGGCCTCATCCTTGAGTTTGCCCAAGTCGTCGCCGGTGAGCATTGACTTTGAATTCAGGCCAACGGCTTCCGCTAGATGAGCCGTCACATAGCGATTGTCTCCGCTGATCACCTTGATGCGGATGCCGAGCTGGGCGAGATCCTGGATCGTGCGTTGCGCGTCCGCCTTTGGGGGGTCAGAGAAGACAAGAAAGCCGCGAAACGTCATGCTCTGTTCGTCATCGTGGCCATAGTGCGGTTTGGCCACAACCCTGCGAGTCGCCACCGCTAGGACACGAAAACCCTCGCTCCCTTTAGCTTTAAAGGTAGCATCGAGTTCGGCACGTAATTCGGTCGTGAGCGGGATATTGACCGCATCGCGTTCGAGCGATGAGCATGTGTCGAGCACGTTTGAGAATGCGCCCTTGGTAACGATGAGGTGCTGCGTCCGATTGCCGTCTTCCGCCACGACGATGGTAAGCCGGCGGCGAAGGAAGTCGTAGGGGATTTCGTCGATTTTCGTGAAGCACTGCGTCGTCAGTCCCGTGCTCTCGCCCGCGGCAATGATCGCGGCATCAAGCGGGTTTTCGATGCCAGTCTCGAATGCCGCATTGACATAGGCAAGCTGGCGCACTTCGCTCGACGGGTGGTTCCTTGCGTCCAAGGCTTCGTTGAGAACGATTTTGCCCTCCGTCAGTGTGCCGGTCTTGTCGGTACACAGAATATCCATGCTGCCGAGGTTTTCGATCGCTTCCAGGCGGCGGACGATGACGCCGCGGCGGCTCATGGCCCGGGCGCCGGCGGACAGGGTCACGCTGACGATCGCCGGCAACAGTTCCGGCGATAAGCCGACCGCGAGCGCCACGGCAAACAACAGTGACTCAATCACCGGGCGACCGAAAAGCAGATTTACCGTCAGAACAAACAGAACAATGACAACCATTACCCGGATCAGAAGGTATCCGAATTGGCGCACGCCGCGCGCGAAGTCTGTCTCGGGCGGGCGAGCTCTGAGTTGCGCTGCAATTGCTCCGAACGCAGTCCGGTGACCAGTTTCGACGACGAGGACCTTCGCCGTCCCGCTTTGGACCGACCCGCCGAGAAAGACTGCATTTGTCCGACCCGAAAGGGGCGCATCCGGCTTTACGATCCCGGGACGCTTTTCGACGGGAAATGACTCGCCTGTCATGCTCGCCTCGCTGACCAGGAAGTCCTCCGCCTCGATCACGAGACCATCCGCAGGGATCAAATTGCCGGCCGAAAGCAGGACGAGGTCGCCGGGCACGACAGTGATCACGGGCACTGTCCGCTCAACGCCGTCTCGCATCACACGGCAATTCAGCGCTAATCGGCGTTTGAGCTGCTCGATCGCCGTAGATGCCCGATACTCTTGCGAGAAGCCGAGCAGCGTGCTTCCGAGCACGACTCCCAGAATGATGGCCGAATCCACCCACTGTTGCAGTGCCAGCGAGATCACAGCGGCGAATATGAGGATAAGGACGAGCGGGCTCTCGAATTGCCGCAATAGCAATCGCAACGCGCTCATACGCGATGCATCTTCAACGCTGTTAGGGCCGGTTTGACGGAGCTTGGCGGCGGCTCCCCCCGACGAAAGACCGCCGGGGCCTGACCCTAAGGCTGCGCCCAGTACGGCAGCATCTTGGCTCCAATAGGAGTCATCATGGCCTGCAGCACTCATTCACGATTCCAGTCTTTTGGCCGCCAAGTACGCAGCCCTTCCTCGTTTCGCACGTCAGGTCTTCCGGTAGCCGACCGCTGCGCCAAAGTAGAAATCCACGGGCTGCATAAAATTCCTCCGGTGAGGTTTTCTTGGGTCAAAGGCGCCGTTCGCAAATTATGGCTAATACTTCCGCTTTGCCCACACAAGCCACGGAAGAGCGGACGCACCGATGCTCAGGGGCCACAAGCAGAGGTCGCGAGATCGTCCACGGACGATTAATGACCGGATACGCAATATTGGCGGACAAGCGCCTCTTTTCCAGTTGTCGCGACTGCCCGCTTTCCCAGACTCACTCGGCCTCGCCACATACGCGGTCTATCAACGTCGCTGGACTTCGCGGCACCTCGTCTGCTTGCCAGGCTAAGTGCCACTAATCCCGACGGCTGAGCTAAGAGAGATTCTCCTTAGCCCCGACGCATTTTTAAGTATTCACAAGCGTCTGGAATTCATGGCTGATTGTCCGCTCAGAATGAATAGGCAAGGTGCCACGGGGGGGACGCATCCAGCATCGCTTTTTTTCGGGAGAAACATCATGAAGTCGTAGCTAGCCTTAGGCACAGCTTGCAAGTGCAGTGGCCTACGCCTCCGCCAGGCATCGGGCGGCTCCAGTCCTCGAACTGCACTTCTGGCGCCTGGTTCGCACTCGATCAGAAGGCTATCTTACGAGCGTCGCGATATAAGCCGCAATGTCCTGCGCATCACGGCGAGAGGGCGTCAAATTCATCCTAGGATGGGGAGACAGTATCGCAAACGCAATCAACTCGGGCGCATTTCCGAATTTTTGGGCGATGTTCTCAAAAGGCGGTGAGTTTGCTAGCTCCCGACGCGCCCCTGGCTCGACAATGTGGCAGGGCGAACAGTGCTGCTGCGCTAGACGTTTGCCATTGTCCACATCTGCAGCAACGGCGCTCTGCACGGCAAACGCGGCAACAAATAGCACGCCATTAAAGGTTAGCTTCATGGGTACCTCCTTCTCTAGACTATGCCGATGTAGCATGCGTCTTTCGATACAACTCCTCGGGACAGAAGAGAGTCAGCAAACTCGTATGAAGAGTTGCGCGCGGAACGTCTAGTGGAATGAGACTCGGAAGCAAGTCCGCGTTAGTGGTCGACGAAGGAGATAATCCGCCAACTCAATCAAGGCCGTCCCGATGGTGAGCAAGCGATATGGCAAAACCACACGCCACCAGAACATTTGCGCCGCTTCAATTTGAGGAACCGCACCGCTTCGAAGATTTGGTGCGCGATCTTATGTACGACTATCGCGATTGGTTATCCATTGAAGCGACTGGTCGAAGCGGCGGTGATGATGGTTACGATATTCGGGCATTCGAAAGAAGCGCAGCTGATATTGCTCATGATGAAAACGACGAAGAAGAGCGGAGCGAGCCCCCGGAGGGCCGCAGGTGGATGATCCAGTGCAAGCAAAAAAGCAACTGGGTCCTACTCGAGTAAAAGATATCGTTGAAGACGCGGTTGCTAGGGGTGACCCGCCCTACGGATACATCTTAGCCGCGCCTGCCACTTTTTCTAAGAAGGCATACGACGCGTTTAGGACGGCCCTAAGCGAGCGAGGCGTTCGGGAATTTCATCTGTTCGGTAGAGCCGAACTTGAAGACATGCTTTACATGCCGACAAATGATCGAATTCTGTTCGCTTTTTTCGGCGTGTCTCTCTCGAGCAAGAAGAGAACTAGAGTCTCCGAGGTGCGGATTACCGTCAACAACAAGAACAAGCTCTACACCATTCTAGGGGCGACAGGGGCGTACGAAGGAGAGATAGATCGGCACGTCTTGTTGCGTGACCTCAACGACACTCATTACCCAGATAAGGAGCAGTACGTGAACCGCGAGAAGAAGGAGTGGGATTTCTTGCCGGCGATCGACCTCCTCTACAGAGAGTCGGATCGTCAGCAGGTTGGAGATGAACCAGCTCGTAACATTCAAGTCAATTTTCGGGAACGGGCCCACTCGTTTTGGGAGCACCTTCCAATATCTGCGCAAGCGAAGTTTTTGGTTGATGGGCTTGTTCTCTATCAAAACTTTGCGCTTATCGACAAGCAGGGCGATCCAGCATTCAACTTCCCTCATTTGTATGTCGATTTCGGCAAGAACGGGCCATTCGACGCCAATTGGGCATATTTACAAATCAGTCGCGATGAGTGGGAGCCAATCGATGGCTACAAACGCGTTCAAATCTTTCCGGATGAATTCCCCGAACGAAAATTTGGCAAAGTTCACACGGATCACAGTTTAAGGCTTGATCCGCATAAGCTAACTGCCCTCAAACGTGACGGATGGAGCCTTCTGCTTGACCCAGATGACACCTACGCCTTTCTCAAACCTACGGACGTGATCCCAGTCGCGGATAGCGAACAAAAGGGTTATCGGTTGCACGCAGAGGTGACGCACAGGTACAGAGTCAAATTCGAGGACATGGACGAGAACCACCCCCTGCATTGGGAAGTGCAACAGCATTTCAAGCAGGTGCAAACGGATCAGGTCATCAGCGTTATAGAACTTGTCCGAGTATACGACCATCAATTTGCAGCCAAGTAACCATACACCGCCCGCGTGCATCACACGCCCGTTTGGCCTTTCTATGTTTCATGCCCGTAACCTTGGACGTACTCTTTGACGTAAGCGTGCCGGCGTAGATAAATCGGACGCGGAGCCATGGCTCAGCTCTCCTCTCTGCGAATTGAAGGCGCGGCGTCGATCCGGATACCAGCTAGACCACGCACGCGCCCGGACGCCCAGACCGACGTGCGCACATCGGCTGTTGCTGATCTTTGATTCGGCAGCGCCCAACCCATCACTGCCCCGGAATTCTGATATCGAATGCCGTCAGCGAGAATG
>WNGB01026113.1_pt1 | contig 10363 bp, 7 predicted proteins | sample 5400681 | NCBI WGS metagenome assembly WNGB01 (sample SAMN13153367, study PRJNA577476) | soil metagenome | isolation source: 115 cm soil or saprolite under grassland replicate 2 | place: USA:California | collected 2016-06-15 | reverse complement strand
ACGCCGTTCCTGAGCGTCACGCGGACCGTGATCGACGAGGGCAGGCTCCCATACTTGCCGGTCGCGGTGTAGACACCGTCTCTGAACGGGGACCGAGTCGCGTCGGTGGCGGCCGTCGCACAACCTGCCATTACGGCGGCGGCCGCGACGGCTGCCACGACTGCCCGCACCCTGTCGCCTGCCGGAACGGCTTTGTGTCGGCGCGCCGTGGTTCCGGGGTCGTGGCGCGACCGCTGCTCCCCGAGGGGTTCTTCGAAGAAGAGACGGCCGTCGAAGTTCTCCGAGACCTCGGCGCGCCCGTCCGTGAACATCCGCACGTACGCGAACGAGAACGTCTCCCCTAGCTTCTCGGGAGCGGTGACAAAGAGGGCGGTCGCGAGGCCGTCCGCCGTGGCTGCGTCCTCGGTGACGACCCAGGTCGCGACGACGTGATGAACCGGATCGCCGGTGCGGGCGTCAAGCACGTGGTGTAGCCCATCCGCCCAAGCGCGCCGGCTGACCGCCGAGGCGCAGAGGGCGGCGTCCCGGAGGTTGCTCACACCGACGACCAGCGCGGGGTCGAACGGGTGCTCGAGCCCGACGCGGATGGGCGGCTGCCCGGAATGGCGCAGATCGCCGCTGCCATCGATGACGTAGTCGCTAACTCCCGCGGTCCGCAGCATCTCCGAGACGAGGTCGACCAGATAGCCCTTGCCCGCCGCGCCGACGTCGATTACGAGGGGAGCGTGCGTGATTACCGTGGTGCCGTCGCGGATGACATCCGACGACCACTTTGGTCGCGCCAGAGCCTCGGCCTCGCGAACAGCTGCCGGCGCCGGGGTCAGTGAATACGTCCGGTCATAGCCGAGCAACTCGAGGCGGCGACCGACGAGTGGGTCAACCGCGCCCGCCGTCGCGTCGTACAGACGGTCATAGAGATCGAACAGGACGGTCGAGTCCTCGGGAAAGACGAAACGCCCACCCCCGCGCGCCGCGGCGATGTGAGCGACGAGCGAGTCGTCGCGAAAGCGCGAGTACGTCCGCTCGAAGTCGTTGATGCGCTTCCGAATCAGCTGCCGCAACACGTCGTCGAGGGGCTCGCCAGTCGCGATCTCCCACTGCGTCCCGAGCGCGCCGAACCTGAAACTGGAGTACACGGGCTCGCTGCCGTTGATCCTGGAGGCCGATGGCATGACCTCAGTGAAGCGCATACACGCCTCGTGTGACCGACCCTGTTGATCCAGCTACTGGCAGTACCCCTCAGCCCGTTCGATGCAGAGCTACGGTGCCGATGTGGACACCCGGAGCGAGATCCGCGAGTTCCTCACGTCGAGACGCGCGAGGATCACGCCTGAAGAGGCAGGGCTCCGCAGCTACGGCAGCGGCCCCCGGCGTGTACCGGGCCTGCGGCGGGAAGAGGTCGCCTCGCTTGCCGAAGTCAGCATCGCCTACTACACGAAGCTCGAGCGCGGCGACACCTCCGGCGTCTCCGAGACCGTGCTCGACGCGCTCGCGCGAGCGCTGCAGCTCGACGAGGCCGAGCGCGCACACCTTTTCGACCTCGCCCGCGCACAGAACACGACCTCGCGTCCACGCCGCCGCCGCTCACCGCAGCAGCTGCGGCCGGGCGTGCAACGACTGCTCGACTCGATCACCGCGCCCGCGATGGTGCGCAACGGACGCATGGACATCCTCGGGGCGAACCAACTCGGGCGCGCCCTGTATTCGGAGATGTTCGCGAACCCACGGACGCCGGTGAACTCAGCGCGCTTCACCTTCCTCGATCCCCGCGCCACCGCTTTCTTCGTCGACTGGGACCACGCAGCCGATGACTCGGTCGCGGTCCTGCGAGGCGAAGCCGGACGCCATCCCTACAACCGCGACCTCTCCGATCTCGTCGGCGAGCTCTCGACGCAGAGCGAGGAGTTCCGAACCCGCTGGGCAAGACACGACGTCCGCTACCACGACTCCGGCAAGAAGCGCTTCCACCACCCGGTCGTCGGCGCTCTCGAGCTCAGCTTCGAGGTGCTGACGCTCGTCGCCAACCCAGATCTCACGATGTTCGCGTTCACGGCCGAGCCCGGCTCGAAGTCCGACGAGGCGCTGAACCTGCTCGCGATCTGGACCGCGACGCTCGACGAAGCCGAAGCATCAGATCTCAGCGGTCGCTAGGCGCGGCGCGTGTCCGTTGCCCAACAGCCGCCGGGAAACGTCCACGGTGGACGCTGGTGGACGCTGCGTGGACGCCGAAGCCCGCGGCCGCCGCCAGCGCAGACACTGAAGCGTCAGCTAGGCAGGACAAAACCCGAAGCCCTCTGACGGACTCGAACCGTCGACCCCCTCCTTGCCAGCGATCCAAACGGCAACTGGTCGCAGCCGGTGGCAACGGTTCGGCGCTAGTTCAAGCCGTTTTCGGGGCTCCGGTGGGCCGAACGTTTGCCACCGGTTGCGCGGACGTCTACCGACGGCGCTGAGGGGGCTGCCGCCCAACGTCGCCCGCCGGCTACCGGCGCCTGCGACGCCTCTCCGCTTCCTCCCACCAGTCGACCTCATCCGCTTCGGCGGCCCAGAGTTCGAGCGTGCGGACGACGAACAGGAGATGGGAGCCCGAGCCTCCCGACCAGCAAAACTTCCAGAGCTCGCGGGCCGCCTTCGAGTAGCGGCGGATCACCTCGTCGGCGTCGTGGACGTCGATCTCGCCGGCGCGGTACCGGGCAATCGCCCGTTCGACCTGCTCGACGAGCTTCGCAAGCTCGGCCTCGTAGTAGGTTGAGACGCGCTCGCGCGCTGCGCGCCGCTCGGCCTTCGTCGACCCGTGCACCACCGACGATCGTACGCCGCCGTCTCGACTCGATCGACCGCTGCAACCCCTCAGCGATTCCGATGACGTTGCCCGCCCGCCCCGATGGCGCGCTCGCAGCGCCGTGGGTCCATAAACCCGATCACCCTGCAAATCCAAAGATCGACGCGCCTGACCGAATTTACGCACCCTACGGGGTCGACGCTACGAGGAGTCACGCTCCCCTCCAAAGGCGTGATCGATCTGCGCTCAAGGGCGCGGAGCGCGCGAAAACGTCACTAGATCGGCGTCCCCTGGGCTCGCGTTGCGCCGCCGTGCTCGATGGTCCGCTGCGGCAATCGCAGCAAGACCTGTTCGTACTACCGCAGGCGCCGCGCCGCCGCAAGCCATCGGAGCGGCGGCCAACGGCCGACAGCGAGCGGCGAAGACGCTGCTCAGGCTGCTCGGGCAGGAACCCATCTGCGCTCTCGCGCCCCTCACGGACTCCGGTGTAGACAGGCGAATCGTTCTATGGAATTCTGGACTGCGCGATGCGACATGCGCCGCCGGCCGCCCTCGCGTGCTTGCTCGTCGTTGTCGCTGCCGCCTGCGGTGGAGGCCAAAACCGGACCCTCAGGCTCGAGCCGGTCGAGCGCAGCCCGAGTACGCCGATTGTGGTTCGGGCTGGAGCGCCGATCGTGGTCGGGACTTCCTCAGCCCTGACGGGTCCGATCGGCCACCGTGGCAGAGAGTATCGCGATGCCGCGATCCTCGGCGTGAACCGGTGGAAGTCTGCTCGGGGAGAGCGCATCGAGGGGCACGAGATCGTCGTTCAGGCCGAAGACGATGGGTGTACGGAGGCCGACATCACGGTTGGCGCCGCAGAGCGGCTGTTGCGCCGTTCTGGTCTCGTCGGTGTCCTCGGGCCACAGTGCAGCGCCGGTGCCAGCGCTGCGATTCCCGTATACAACGAAGCCGGAACGATCGCGATCTCCGGATCGGCGACGACGAGCAGTCTCACGCTCGACCAGTCCGAGGGTGGATTCTTCTTCCGTACGGCCTATACGAATCGGTTCGAAGGCGAGCTCACCGGTCAGTTCGTCGCCGGGATGGGAGTAAATGCCGTCTATCTCATTCACGACGGCGAGGCCTACGGGAAGGACCTCGCCACGAGCGCGGCGGCTGAGCTCTCTGAGCGAGCCGTCGACGTGACCGTTGCCGGCGTCCGCCGCGGCCAGGTCGACTTCGGCGAGCTTTCGGCGAAGGTCGCCGAGCAGAACCCAGATTTTGTCGGGTTTGCCGGCTTTAATCCCGAGGCGGCGCTCTTCTATCGGCAGCTACGCGACGCCGGCTACACGGGCCCCTTCGGCGCCGGCGACGCGGCGGCGTCCGAACGCGACTTCGTTCGACCAGTCGGTTCCGAGCTCGCGGAGGGCGTGTATTTCGCCGGCTGTTCGCTCGACCTGCCCGACGAATTCGTGGAAGGGTTCCGTCGCCTGCACGGATCCGAGCCGACTGCGGCCTTCGTCGCTCATTACACCGATGCGGCCACCATCCTGCTCACGGCCGTCGCCAAGGTTGCCAAGCCGCGGCGGGATGGCTCGCTCACCATCGATCCTGCCGCGCTTCGGCTCGCAGTCCGATCGGCCGCATTGAGCGACGGCCTCTCGGGACACATCGTATTCGACGGGAACGGGGATCGCGTCAGTAACGCATCGGCGGTCGAGGAGCGCGCGCTCGATCTCGGGCTCGCTGCGTGTCAGGTCAAGAGCGGGCGGCTCTCCGTCGTCTTCCCGCAGAGATGAGCTCGACGGCTGGCAGAGAGACGACGACGTGACCGTCTTCTTCACGGCACGTGCCGGCGCCTGGGCGAACCGACATCGGTGGCTCGTGCTCTCGCTGGGTCTTCTGGCATTGCTGGGCTCGATCTTCGTCCTGGCCAGCGTCGGCACCAACACAGACGTCGAGGGTGGCGGCAAGGGCGACTCCGGCAAGGCGCTCAAGCTGCTGGAGGAGCGTTTCGGAACGGTAGAGCGCGCACCGACTGAACTCGTGATCTTCGAGCATCGGACGCTCACGCTCGACGATCGGGCGTATCAGAACACGGTCGTCGGACTCATGAGCGCGCTCCGCCGCCTTCGTGCGGAGCGGACGAGGACAGTGGAGGGAACCGACGTGACGACGAGTACCCGCGTCGTCGCCTCGACGCTGACGTACTACGACAGCGGCGCGCCCCGGGATGCCTCGCCGCTCGTCGCGCTGAGGGCGGGAAGGGGGGACGTCACCTTCGCGAGCGTTGCCCTCGAGGGAGAGCTCGACGCTTCGGGCGCATCGACGGCGCCGGCCGCCGTCGAGGAAGTTGGCCAGGTCACGGACACCGTGGCCGAGTGGCAGGCCGAACACCCGGAATTCCGGATCCTGGTGGGCGGCGACGCCTCACAAACGGAGCAGGTCACGAAGCTCATCAACGAGGACTTCGGCGCCGCGGCACTGATCTCGACCCCGCTGACGCTCGTGATCATGCTCCTCGCAATGGGGACGGTATTGGCGGCGATCCTGCCGATCGTCCTCGCCTACGTCGGCATCATCGTCACCCTCGCGCTGCTCGCGATCATCAGCCAGGTCCTCCCGCTCGAGGAGTCGTACACCGAGGTGGTGCTGTTGATGGGACTCGGTGCGGGGGTCGACTACGGGCTCTTTCTCCTTACGCGCTTCCGTACGGCTCGGCAGGATGAGGCGGCGACCCGGGAGCCTGTATTCACGGCCTGGAATACCGCTGGACAGAACGTCTTCATCGCGATGACGGCGACCGTGATCGCCCTCAGCGGCATGTTCTTGGTCCAGGATCCCGTCTTCACGGGCTTGGGCTTGGGCGCGATCGTCACCATCCTGCTGGCCGGCACCGTCGCGATGACGTTGCTACCGGCCAGCACCGGGCACGCGATTAACAGACTCCGTGTGCCGGTGCTGGGCAAGCGTCCGCTCGCGGGCGACGACAGCCCACTGAATTCGATCATCGGCCGGATCGTCGGCTTCTCGTCCAGGTGGCCGGCGGCGGTGACGGCGATCACAGGCGCCGCCGTCGTCGCGCTGGCGGTCCCGCTCTTCGCCATCAACCTTGGCTTCAACGGCGCGCGCAGCTTGAGCGACGACATCCAGGCCAAGGCAGCCTTCCTCGCCCTCGAGGAGAATTTCACGCTCGGCCTCTCGTCGCCCATCGAGGTAGTCGTCGACGCAGGGGAGAGCGAGAACGTCTTCGATCCTCGAATTCAGCAGCGAATTGCGAATCTCAAAGCCGCCGTTGCGGAAGAGAACGAGCGGGCGGAACGGGCGGGAGGGGCGAGGCGCTTCGGCGATCCGATCACGACGCGCTTCAACGACGCCGGCGACACTGAGGTGGTCGAGATACCTGTCAACGCGGACGTGGGCGACGCCGAGGCCATCGCCGCCCGGAACACGCTTCGCGACGAGCTGATCCCGTCCGCCTTCGAGGACGCTCCGGTCGAGCAAGTGCTGACCGGTGGAGCGACCGCCGCCAACGCCGACTTCGAGGAACACATCAGCTCGAGGACCCCGATCACGCTCGCCTTCGTACTCCTGACGTCCTTCGTGGTTCTGGTCGCGTTGTACCGGTCACTTCTGATCGGTGTCATTGCCGTCGTCCTGAACGCTCTCGCGGTCGGGGCGGCGTACGGCCTGCTCGAATTGGTGTTTCAGGAAGGCTGGGCACTCGAGGGTGTACTGAACTTCGAGGCGACCGGGATCATCGAGGCCTGGCTACCGCTCTTCGTCTTCACGATCACCTTCGGAATCTCAATGGACTACCTCTGCTTTGCCATCGGCCGGGTGAAGGAGGCCCACGACAGAGGCCTGTCGACTGAGCAATCAGTCCACCAGGCGGTCCGGACGGCTTCGGGAACCGTGCTGATGGCCGCCGTGGTCATGATCGCCGTCGCACTCACGTTCGCGTTCACCCGCTTCTTCGCGATCCAGCAGTTCGGCTTCACGCTTGGGGCCGTGGTCTTCATCGACGCGACTGTCGTGCTGCTCCTCCTGCTGCCGGCGAGCCTGCGGCTCGCCGGCGAGAGGCTTTGGTATCTGCCGTCCTGGCTCGAGTGGCTGCCGGGAGGTGGAGCAACCGAGCGTGAGACCAGGCCGAAGCCTACTCCCGGACGCGGGCTCGAGTCGGAGGTGCCCGCCAAGGTGCCGCCGCGGGTATCGAGGGCGGCGTTCGAAATCTGGGAGCTCCATCAACAGCTCCATACCTACCGCATACTGGAGTTCGTGCAAGTTGCTTCGACGGAAAAAGCCGCGATTTGCGCGGCTTTTTGAGAGCCCTCTGACGGACTCGAACCGTCGACCCCCTCCTTACCATGCGATCCAAACGGCAGCCGGTGGCAGCCGGTGGCAAGCGTTCGGCGCTAGGTCAAGCCATTTCCGGCGTTCTGCGACCCGAACGTTTGCCACTGGTTTCGCCCCTCTGTTCCAACACTGTTCCACCCCAATAGGCCCAAAACGGGCCCATTTGCCCACTAGAGTCGCCAGTGGGCGCGCGTATGTAATCGAGGTTGCGCGCTTCTGTGCAGAGGGGTCGAGTGGACGCGTCGGATTCCGCCGAAGCACGCGCGGCGAGCAGACCTTCCCGCACGAATCTGACTGGACGTGGACAAGCGCGCGCAAGCCTTCGCGGCCGCGTCCTCCACACGTCCGGCATAGGATCGGCTACGTGAGGCTGACCGGCAAGAACGCTCTCGTCACCGGCACCTCGCGGGGCATCGGCCCGGCGATCGCGAGCGCGCTCGCCGCGGAGGGAGCCCGCGTTCTCTGCCACGCACGCAGCCGGGCCGATGCGCGCGCCCGAGCCGACGAGCTCGGTGGCGTCGCGATCTTCGGCGAGCTCTCAACCGAGGACGGTATTGCATCGATCGCGGAGCAGGCGATCGCAGCTGCTCGCGAGCTCCACGTGCTCGTCCACAACGCGGCGATCAATCCCAGAGGCCACGAGCCGTTCGACGAGGTCGAGCGCGAGATCTTCGAGGAGGTTCTGCATGTGAACGTCTTCGCTCCGCTCTTTCTCACGCAGGCGTTGCTGCAGCCACTCCGTGCCGCAGGGAGCGCACGAGTCATCATTCTCTCGTCGGGGGCCGGCCAGTTCGGCGACGGCACGACGGGTGACGGCCTGTTCTCCGGCGACGGTCTAAGCTACCGGGTCTCGAAGACGGCGGTGAACGCGGTCACGGCTGTCGCGGCGGCTGCGCTGCGACAGGACGGCATTCTCGTCAACTCGATGAATCCAGGCTGGGTGAAGACGGACATGGGAGGGCCGGGGGCGACGCTCTCACCCGAGGAAGGAGCAGATACGGCGGTCTACCTCGCCACGCTTCCCGACGACGGTCCTTCGGGCCGCTTCTTCTACCAGCGCCGAGAGGTCGGTTGGTAAGCCTCAGATCTCGACGGCAAGAAGTTCCCGCAAGGCTTTGACGCCATCTTCGCGCGCGAACAAATCACCGTGACCCGGACTCCCGACCGCGAACGCCCACGTCGAACGCTGGTGGGGACGTGCGCCGCGAGTGCCTTGGCCGCTCCTGATCCTTGGCGGGCGACAGCTCACCCACGTGCTGCGCGTGTCCGCCAAACAACCAGCATTCCCCATCGCGCCCTTTCCCTGCGACTCTTCGAGTACCAAGCCGCAGCTTGAAGTCAAATATGTGCACCCCGCACCAGGCGACGCGTGCGCCGGGTTCGTAGGCTTGTTCAACCTGATCATCACCGTGTCAGTGCTATCGATCGTCCCGCTGATCGCCGCCTTCCTCTTCCTCAGCGGTACTGGCAGAGCAGCCTGACGCTCGGAAGTCAAGGGATCGCGGAGCTCGAAGAGAGAGGGGCCAAAGCGTGAGCGACACTGTCGAGACACCTGTGTATCGGTTCGCTGTCGTGGGTGCGGGATGGCGGACCCTCTTCTACCTGCGCGTCTTTGCCGCCCTCGACAAGCGTTTCCAGCTCACTGGCGTAGTCACGCGGTCGCAGGCACGTGCGGAGGAGGTGAAAGCCGGGTGGGGAGTCGACGCCTCTCCGCGCCTTGACGGCCTCTTGGACAAGGGCCGTCCCGACTTCGTCGTGCTCTCGGTCCCACGCGTCGCGACCGTCGAGTGGCTGGAGACGTTGACCAGTGCGGGTCTGCCGGTGCTGTGCGAGACGCCGCCCGCGCCGGACCTCGCGGGGCTCCACCGCGTCAGCGAGCTCGTGGCGCGCGGAGCGCGGGTGCAGGTCGCCGAGCAGTACCAGCACCAGCCGCTGCACGCGGCACGTCTGACGGTAACGGACGGCGGCCTTATCGGCGACGTCTCGATCGCGTCGCTGGCCGTCTGCCACGACTACCACGCGTTCAGCCTGATGCGGCGCCATCTCAAGGTCACCGACGAGCCCGCCGTGATCCGCGCGACCGTCCTCCGCTCCACCGTCGAGACGGGATTCGCCACGTCGGGGCCTCGGGGCGAGCGCGGGACCGTCGAAGAGGTGCGCACCGTGGGCCTCGTCGACTTCGGGGACCGGCTCGGCGTGTACGACTTCGCCGGCGAGCAGTACTTCTCGTACATCCGGTCCCCTCGCGTTGGCGTCCGCGGCAGCAGCGGCGAGATCGCCGATCACGACGTCCGCCGGCTGACGGGTCTCGACGAGCCGGTCACGCAGCAGCTCCGGCGCGAGCAGACCGGCCTAGAAGGCGATCTCGGCGGCTACTCGCTCCGCGGCATCTCCCTCGGCGAGCGGTGGGTCTACCGGAACCCGTTCGCCGGTGCCCGGTTGTCGGACGACGAGATCGCCATCGCCACCTCGATGGAGCACATGGGACGGTACGCGCAGGGCGGGCCGCCGTTCTACGGCCTGGCGGACGCGTCGCAGGATCACTATCTCTCCCTCTGTCTCCATCGAGCGGCCGCCACCGACGAGCCCGTGCGCACCGAGCCGCAGCCGTGGGCGGGCAGCCTGCTCGACCCCACGGCGGTGGGAGGCGAGCCACTGGCGCCGGTCGTTGATGATCGCGGCACGAGCGAAGACAGGCTCTGACGTGCGCGCGCTGGAGCTTGGATCGGGCGCTCCCGGTGCGGCCAAGGCTTTAGCGAAGTGGTCGGCTTTGCCTTGGAGCAGGAATGCGCGCAGTGTCCGGACTCGAAGACCGAGCTCATCGCGTTCCGTCAAGGGGCGAAGTGGGTCGTGTCGCCCGGTGAGGAGCACGTCCGCACCGGCGCGCCGGGGCGGCGGCGAGTATGTCGACGTCGTCGGGGTGCACGTCGGCGCAGACCCGGGGATCGGGCTCGGGTTGCCGCTGACGGTCGACGGGACGACGCTGAGCGCGAACGTCGCCGTCCCGAGCGCGCCGGCGTCTGCGACGTCGGCGTCCGCGTCCGCTACGCCGCCGGGAACTGGAGCGCGACGGCGCAGGGCGTCCTCGTCGCCTACGACCCGACCGGCGGCTACGCCACGGACGGCGGCTGGATCGTCCCCGGCGTGTGGGCTGCAGAAATGTGATCTCGCCGCAAATCGAGGAGATCGCGGCTCGCCGGGATGATCGCCTCTCGAAGGTGCGGGTCGTCGCGTGGTGGCTTC
>WNGB01014832.1_pt1 | contig 10363 bp, 10 predicted proteins | sample 5400681 | NCBI WGS metagenome assembly WNGB01 (sample SAMN13153367, study PRJNA577476) | soil metagenome | isolation source: 115 cm soil or saprolite under grassland replicate 2 | place: USA:California | collected 2016-06-15 | reverse complement strand
GGAGTCGTGCTCCTTCGAGTGCCCATGACGCGCACGCGGCAATGACACATGCGGCGACTTGTGCTGATCGGTCGGCGTGCGTGGCCCGTGAGGTTTCTATGACCAGTTGCCGGCGGCGCTTTGGCTGACTGTGTGGGATCACCCATCCGATAGGCAGGGCGCGCATGGCGGCGCCGTTGGTTGCTCCTCCTGTAGTGGGGAGATCGCCAGTGCGTTGGAACTGTTCAATGGCGGCAGTTGTGGATGGGCCAAGGCCTCTGATGGATGGGGCGTGTACGGCCAGGTCGCCGAGGAATGCATGCGCGTCGCCGGATCCGTCGCGTTCCGCTAGATGGCGTGCGACCAACAGGGTCAGAGCCGTGTCGTCTGATGTGGCGCCACGCGGCCAGCCTTCCTTGGCGGGTAGTTGTTCGATCTCCTCGGCCGTCGGCTCGGCGGCGGCCTTGCCTTCCCAGGGGACGCCGAGAGCGTCTCCGTAGGCGTATGCGGTCAGGGCGCCGGCGATGCGTTCAGCGAGGCTGTAGGCGACGGCTGGGTAGAGGTGTCGCAGGAGGCCGTATCCCATGGCCTCGATTGAGGCTCGTGCGGCTGCGCCGTGCTCGACTGCTTGCCGTTCCTGGCCGCATGCGATGGCGGCTCTGCTTGACGTCAGATGTGCGTGGGTTACGTCGTATTGGGTTTGTGAAGAAGAGAAGCTGTCTAGTGATGCCGCTATAAGGTTTTGGGCCGTTTCGCAATCGCCATCGCGTAGGCCTATTTCAGCTTGGGTATGCGAAATTTTTGCGCGTTCCAGCGTTTCGTCCAGATCGGCGGCGAGTTGCTCAGCCTCGGCAAGATATTCCTGGCCGCCTTGTCGGTCTTCAAGTGCGATTCGGGCACGTGCCAGTGCGTGGAGGCTGTGCAACACTCCTCGCGCATCGGCTACTTCTCGGCGGAGACGGAGTGCTTCGCGATGGTAGTTTTCTGCCGCCGCCCAACGTTGTTTGGCTTCTTCGACGCCTCCCAGGTTCCCGAGTATGGTGGTATAAGCCGTCCGGTCTCGGCTAGCTTCCGGGATGTTTCGCAGCTGTTCTAGGGCGTGCGAGAAGCGGGTCTGGGCTGAGTCGATATCGCCACCGAAGAATTCTGTAGCGGCGATGATGCCCAGGCATCGAGCGTGAATGTTTGGCGATTCGGATTCGGATGCGGCTTTGAGTGCTGCGTGTCCATAACGCTGTGCGCTGCTGAAATCGCCAAGGTAGAGATCGATGTCGGCAAGGCGGATCAAGGTTTGAACCCGATCAGCTGTAGGACTATCGAGAGCCTGTCTGGCTTCTTCTTGCGCCCCTTGGAAATCGCCGCGGACGAACCGCAATTGTGATTGCAAGAGTCGTACCCGACCGTCGTCTGCAGGTAGCCGGCTGGCCAGATCGCCGGCCTCATCCCAGTCTCCTAGAACGATGAGCGCTTGACCGAGTAGCGGCCCGATTTCCGCTATCTCCATGTGGGGCCGAAGTTTTTGGTAAAGCATCAACGCCGTGTGATACATGCCGGCCTGTTCGGCTTGCGACGCCGCGCCGAGTCCTGCGCGTACCATGTCGTCGACTCGATGGGCTTGCTCATAGTGGAATGACGCCGATGCTAGAGTCCCGTCGCGCTCGAACCATTCGCCCGCACGACCGTGTAGGTAGCGCCGCTCGTTTTCTCCCATCTCCGCGTACACCTCACGCTGCATCAGGGAATGCACAAAGCTGATTTCACCCTGCGGATTCTCGCGCATGAGCCGGAGTTCGCATGCCGCGTTGAGTGCAGCAATCGCTTCTTTGGTTTGGCTCTCCATAACATAGGTGATGGGCTCTAGCTCTTGTGTGGTCTCCAGCACCACGGACGCGGCTCTCATGAAGCGCAGGGTTGCCGCGTCTGCACGGGCCAGGCGACGGCGAAGAATAGCGTCCGTTCGTGGCGGAATTACTTCCGTGCTGGCCTGTGGTTCTGAGACGTCGGCGACGAGATGGAGTGTTTCCCGCAGGAAGAAAGGATTCCCTCCGGTCAGTTTAAAGAGCCGGTCGACGGTTGCTTCGTCGGCGGGTCGTCCTTGTTTTGCAGTTCTGCGGACGTATTCTCCTACGTGCGCCCGTTCGAGCGGTACAATGGCCAGCGTCCCGTATCCGCTCGCGGTCCACTGGGCCACCATGTCAGCCAAGTGTGGGGCGTCGTTCAGTTGCTCTTCTTGAATGGTGACTATCACGAGTACCCGATAGTCTTTGATCTTTTGCAATAGATAATTCAGGAAGTACAGTGTGTCGGAATCCGCAGCGTGCAAGTCCTCTACGAGGAGCGACAGGCCCGTGTCACCTGCGATCCGCGTGAGAATACGGGCGAGCTCCTCGTACATTCCTGTCATGCTGGTTGACGTGCCTGCCAACCTTTCGCCGACCTTGCCGAGGAAAGTTCCGATGAAGGGCACCGCATCCAGCAACAGCGGAGCAGCGCCGGCCAGTGTCTGGCGGATCCGGTCGGGACTGCGCCCCAAATATGCCGCAAGCCCTTCCTTGAAGGGGAGAAGAGGCTCCGCGCCCCTACCCAGGCATTGAACCGAGATGGTCTTCATCCCGAGGTTGCGCGCCTCGGACTGTGCCTCAGCTGCGAGGCGTGACTTGCCAACGCCCGACTCGCCCAACATCAAGACCGCGTGCCCCGGCTCACCACCAACGACACGCCGTAGATGGTCACGAAGAAGGTCCAGCTCAAGCACGCGATCGATCATCGGCTCCGCATGTGGCTCCCCGTTCGCGTTGGCCTGACCGTTCGTGTGGTCCTTCCGACGCGGCATCGTCGCAACCTCCGTGACTATACGTACTACCAACGCGCCCCAGCCTTGCCCACAGCCGACTAGCCACACAACCCCTTGTCATGCTGGTGGGTGGCGATAGAGAGCCAGCGTTTCCACCGAGAGTCGGCAACGCGGCGCGTACGAATCAAGCTAGCGAGGCCACCTGCTCGGCGAGCCGCTTCGATTCGATCCGTGCGGCGAGTACGGCGAGTTCCTCGGCGATCTTCTCGGCTTCGGCGTACTCATGCAGCGCCCGGTAGACACGTGCCAGGTCGACCATGTAGAACGCGAGCCACTCAGAGCCACGGACTTCGGCGGGCAACGCCGCGATCCCCGTGGTGAGCAACTCGACTGCGGCGGCCTGCCGGCCAGGCAGGTAGAGGTACGCCCGTGCGCGCTGGAGCGCGAACATGTCGGGGTTGAAGAAGTAGATCCAGGGTGGTTCCGCGTCGGGACACTCGGCCGCCGCAGCGGTGAGCGCTTGGGCTTGGTCGAGCTTGCGGTCGGTCATGTCGGCATCGCCGAGGATCGCGTGCGCGCGGGCCTCTTGTTGCGCGGCGAGCGCACGCACTCCGGGGGTTGTCCCGTCGCGCTGGGCTGCCCGGGACAGTCCGAGCATCGGGCCGACCTGCCCGGCTAGCCATGCGGCATGACCTTTCATGTTGAACGCCGTGGCAACCATGTTGGCGTTGCCCACCTCGGCCGCCCACACGATCGCCCGGTCGTACATCAGGTCTGCCTTGGTGAGCTTGCCGATGCTCGCGTGCAACCAGGCATAGAACTGCGCCCATTGCGCGGCGATGTCGACGACTCCCGGGCGCAGGCCTCCGCGCGCTTCGATCACCAGGGTCTCGACGACGCTGAGTTGAGCTTCGACCGGCTCGATGAGCGGCGCCGACCCAAGCAGATCCTCCGTACGCCGCTGACCTGCCAGCACTGCGGCCAGAGCGTCGACGATGCCTGGATCATGCTTGCGCGGCGCCCGTGCGGCTCCCACAAGCCGCTGCTCGTTGTCGGCGGCGAGCGTCTCGTTCATCGTCTCGGCGACGCTCGGCGAGTGCCACAGCGACGTACGCGACGGCGTCAGCGCGGCCAACTCGCCCGCAGCGCCCAGGGCGGCGTCGAGGGCAAGCGCCATCTGCGGAGATGGCCGTTTCAGGTCGCGTGAGACCTTCGACAGACCGCCGACGTCGTAATGCACCGTCTTCGCGAGCTGGCGCAGCGAGATACCGCGCTCGGCCATAAGCGCGCGCATGCGTTCGCCGAAGGTCATAGGTCGCGTGCACCTCAAGGTGTTGGCCTCGAAGCGTTGACCCGCGCGGTCAACGGTCAACGCCTTCCAAGGGTATCTTCCCGCTGGTGTCATACATAGCTATGCATAGCTCTCTGCTGGTTCGGCCGGTCGGACATCGGACGCGACCGAGTCGCTACCCGAGTACGCAAGGAGAGGCCGGGGTCATGGCAGTGAACGTGGATGTGTGCGGGCATGGGATGCCGTGCCTGGCGGCCCGCTGCTCCGCGCGGGCACGGTTTTGGGTGCGGCGCGACGAGTTGCCGAAGTTGCACTACTGCGGCCCCGACGCGATGCGGCGGATCTGGTTCTACCAGCGGCAGAACCGGCAGATCGTCGTCAGCGACGAGGCCAAGGAGTTGCTCGATGAGGTGGCGCTATGACGCCGCGCTGGCCGGACGGCTCGATCTTCGTCGAGGACCCGCACGCCGCCGCGGCGCGGCTCGAAGCCGAAACCTTCGGCTGGCGGGTGTGGTTCGGCGACGCGACCCGCTCCTTTTGGGCGACCCCGCGAGGCCGCCGCGGAAGGCTGATCGAGGCGAAGACGATCGATGGTCTCGCCGAGCTGATGATCCAGACGACGGCGACGCATTCCCCCGCGTCGTCGCCGCCGAGGGGGCAGGGCGCACCGAGGTTCCGGGCGGACGCTCGGCGCGCCCTTCGGGGGGACTAAGCCGCCGCGACCCCAGGGCGCTGGCGCACCCTGGGGTCGCGGCATCCAGGCCCGACGCCTGGAAAGGCAGGAGACACGGGCAGGTTGGACCTCAGGGCCATCAGACAGCCCGTACCGGCCGACGACTGCCCGTGTCCCCCAATTGCGGCGGGGTCGGCTGCATCGGCTTGACGATGGTCCGTCCCCGCCGCACCTGGTCGGGAGCGGCGCGGAGGGTGGGTCCGGCGCCGCTCTTGTGGCGAGGGTGCGTTTGGGTTGGCGCGCCACTGCCACAGTTGTCACGGCCCAGGGTTCGGGCGTGTGCCATGTGATCCCTGGGGCCGTGGCCAACCCGGGAAACACCTGGCTGCGCGCCCAAGCCACGCGCGGCAGGGGCAGGGCCCATCGTCGTCATCGCTGCCATTCGATCGCGGTCAACTCAAGCGCTGCGAGTAGCAACTGATCCGATGCAACGGCCGTGACGACACTCGCGTTCTTCTCGGCAAGCTCATTGAGGTACTCGGCTACCTGAAGAGCAACCCGTCCGATCGTCACATCGTCGATGTCAACGAGCACCCCGCGAAGCGTGTCGGCCAACACCCGCCCTGCATCAGCGCCCAGTCCCGCGATCCCATGCCTCTGCACCACCGCATGCGCCTGCATCAATGCCGTCCGCTCGGCGGGAGTCAGAGGCATGCGCCGCACCCCCACGGGAGACCGGACAGCGGACGACAAGCGCAAGCATCAACCTCGCGCCCAGTCAACCGACACCCTGCATCATCCCGCTCGAACATGCCCGCCGGCGGATCTCCAGGCCATGACGTAATCATTCTTCTAAAGTAGATGTCTACATATAGCTATGCATAGCTCTCTGTAGATTGCTACTGGTCGGGGTAGCCATACGTTGCTCACCGTGGCCGACGTACCGCCCTTCCAACCCGACACAGAAGGACCCACGTACGTCTACATCCAGCTCGCCGACCACATCCAGGCACTCATCGAAGCCGGCGAGCTACGCCCCGGCACACGCCTACCCGCAGAGCGCGACATGGCCGAACAGTACGGCGTCGCCTACCTGACCGTACGCCGCGCCATGCGAGAACTCAGAGAACGCGACCTCATCCAAACCGTGGTCGGACGCGGCACCTTCATCGCACAGCGCGACACACCTGCCGGACCAGCCGCTGCCGGCCCAGCCCCCGAATGAGAACCTTTCTCTACGTCATCAAGGGCGGTCCGCACGCGGGCCGCCGGGCCGGTCCGTCCGCGCCGGGCGTGCGGGCCGCTCCGGGCCGGTCCCGCCGCGGCCAACCGGCCGTGGCGTCAGCTTAAACAAGCGGAACCCTACGAACGCGCAACAGCGCGTCATTACAATGCCGTCTAGTATAGATGTCCCTGGCATCTGGTCGAACTGGAGGATATATGGACGGCTTTCCTATTCGCCGGGTGATCGAACATGTCATGTCCGGATCCCTCCGGATTCCCGCGTTTCAACGCGGCTTCGTGTGGGATGCTGAGCGGGTAGCGTTCCTCATGGACAGTATCTATAAGGGATACCCATTCGGGGCTGCTATTCTCTGGCGCACAAAGGAACAACTCAAGACTGAGCGCAGCCTCGGGCCGTTTACCCTACCTGAGCGCGAGCCGGACTACCCGATCGATTACGTCCTCGATGGGCAACAGCGGCTAACATCTGTCTTTGGAGTCTTCCAGACTGAAATCCTCCCCAGTGGTGATGCAAGCTGGACGAATATCTATTTTGACATGGAAGCGGCTTCGGGAAACTTCCAGGATTCCCAGTTCGTCGCCCTGTCGCCCGATGAAGTCGACCCAGAGCAGTACTTCCCTATAGCTACATTCTTCGATGTTCAGGGATACCGTCAGGCAACTCAAGCTTTGGGCCCCGAGAAAGCTGGGCTTATAGACTCGGTTCAATCCACATTCAAGGAAGCATCGATTCCTGTCCAGTACATCGAGACAGACAATCGGGCTAAGGTTGCAATCGTCTTCGAGCGTGTCAACAGAATGGGGGTTGAGCTGGACGTATTTCAGTTGCTTTCCGCCTGGACCTGGAGCGAAGATTTCGACCTCCAGAACAGGTTCACAGAGTTGGCGGATGAGCTGAAGCCATTTGGATTCGAGTCCGTCGGCGACGACACGAACCTCCTTCTCCGCTGCTGTGCTGCTATCGTTAAGAACGACGTGTCGCCCGGCACGCTCGTTAGCATGAACGGCTCAGAAGTTCGTGATCGTTTCTCTGAGGTCGAGAACGGCATCAAAGGTGCAATCGACTTCCTTCGAAGGAACTTCTACGTTGAGTCTCTCCATAACCTACCATACTCGACACTCATCGTTCCCTTGTCGGTCTTCTTTGCCATTTCCGGTACCAAAGCGGTCAAGGTGACGGATCGTCAACGACAAATACTCATTCGCTGGGTATGGCGCTCATGCTTCTCTCGCCGGTTCAGCGCTGGTGTAATCAGAAATCTGAATAGAGACATCAGAGAAGCTCAGAGCCTTAGAGACGGCACCGGATTCACACTCGACCGGATTGCCGTCTCCGTCGAAGCATCGTTCTTCAGCGAACTATTTAGTATCCGAACGACCAATACCAAAACCTTTGTAATGCTACTCGCGCATGCACATCCGTTGAGCTTTGTTTCCGGGCAGCCGATCTCTCTCGACACTGTGCTACAGAACTATAACAGAAACGAGTTCCATCATCTCTACCCGCAGGCGCACTTGAAGACCAACGGATTCTCCGCGCAGGAGATTAATAGGCTCGCAAACTTCGTCTTTATGTCTTCGCAAGACAACAAAACTCTGGGTGGATCAGCTCCCAGCGTGTACCGAGGGCACATGAGCACTATTTCGATTCCCAAAATTCTTGAGCGAGCGCACTGCCCGGCGTCTCTCTTTGATGACGACTTCGAGGCTTTCGTTGAAGAGCGTGCCAAAATGCTAGTTGCCGCAGCGAGAGATGTGCTCGGTATCTAACTAGTGCCTTACATGGGTGTACGTGATCGCACGGGAGTCTTACGTCTTGAACTGGGACTTGAGCCGTTGACCTTGGGGTGCCGATAGTTTCGGGACGAACGGTTGTACGCCAGGAGTACTAACGCAGGTGCTAACAACGGTTTTGGGCGAACCTGAATGCGGGTGGAGTCAGAGGGCGCGCTGGAAGGCTCCAGGGCAGGTCACAGGATGGATCTGGACGGGCGTGGACCTTGCTCGTTTGACTCGTAATGAATAAGCCGCCAGCGTCTCTCGCACCGCTCTCGCCACGCCCAGCGCTCTCACGACGCCACCCAGTGGGGCGGGAAACACATACCCTGGTCCCTCACACCGGCATTAGTAATCGTGCGATAATATGCTCATATGAGTACACCTCTAATTGGTCAGATCATACGCCAGTACCGTGAGGTGCACACCTGAAGCAGCAAGAGCTAGCCGAGCGACTCGGCGTGTCCCAAGCCCTCGTGTCCAACTGGGAGCGTCAAACGGCTCAGGAGGCTGTCTTGGCTGTATATGGGACCTTGGTGCAAAGGAACTCTGTTGATCTTTCTCGGCTGCTAAGGATCAAATCGCCGCATGAAGTGGCAGCGCAGCAGCGTGAAACATCCTAAAGGGAGGCCTGAAGGAGCAGGGATCGAGTCCTAACTGCACATGGCCCGATTCAGCCTCGGTGCCACCACCCAGACGGGTCAAGATCGTGACTACCCTGCGTTCTGGGTCGGTTTGGCCCCGATCCAAGCACGCTCAGCAGGCGCTCGCGCTCTGCCCATTCCAAGCCCTCGAATTTCTTCAGGACGAGATAACAGTGTTCGCAGTCGTAATTGCATCCAAGGTTTAACTCGAATGACGCTCGACCGAAGCCATAAAGCGGTTTCTGACCGGGACGCCGAGTGAACACCTGTGGAACGCCACGTAATTCCCCACCCCGAAAATCACGATCTTCCCCAGGCGGGATGTCTATGGTTCATCCAATACGAGCCGATAATCGCGGTCCGCATGGCCGTCACGGCGGAGGGCGTGCGACCGTAACCACAGCGGGCACAGGCGACGGCGCCGCAGGTTGTCAACAGCCCGTCATCCGGAGTCCGCCCGCCGGCCACCGCCATCACCGACCGATCCGGTTGATCGTGACCACGGATGGATCCGGCGGTGCCATACGTCTCTGCACACGGGGTGTCTCTACGAATCCGTTCGTGTACGTCGTCCCGCTGGGGACGCGCGTGATCGCACAGGTGGGGAAGATCGTGATCACAGAAGGCCCTCAGCTGGGGAAGTTCGTGATCGTCGCCAACACCACAGCAGGCGCGTCGGGCGCGAGTTTCTCGGGCTCTCAGGGCGAAGCCCGACACACCCCTTTGCACACGCACGTTTCGGCTGCTGCTTCCCCTACAATCTACCTACGAGAAGAAACCTAACTTCTCATACGCCATGCAAGTTTCTGTCGTATCAAGAACCTGATGAAGCGCCAAGGCGGCCTCACGAACGGTCTTGGCATACAGTCTTTGCCATGATTCGAACACCACCAAACCTTGCCGTCGGCGGCCTTGCATTCCCAAAAGTCCGTCGCAACGACACCGCATGTGGCCCCGCCCTTCTTAAGATCATCCATTGACGTCATCTCGTCTGACCCTCCTCACTTGGTGGGACCACGGGTCGCTCGGTCCCGCTAGAGACGTCTCTAAAACGTTACGCTCGTTCAGGTGTCGGTACTACTGGCCAACAAGGTGACGGTGCTATGTGGTTCCGAATCCAACGACAAGCGGTGCCTGTTGTCGGTTGCATAGCCAGTCTGGACCGGCCTGCCCCGAGTGCAAGAACACACGCCCTCCACTGGGCTTCCAGCCCACACACACATCGTGAGCAGGGCCAGCGCCTGAAGATCAGCTCGAATGCCGACCTAGATAAGGTGTTCGCGCACTTGAGAGGGTTGGCGAGACTGAATCAGCTGACGCAGAACATGGAGGCTCCCTGCGGAGTGCAGGGAGCCCCATCACTTCCTCTAGGCGATTTGCTCGATGATCCGTTTGACCTTGCGGCGGTCGATGCCGAGTTCGCGGGAGATTGCTCGTTGGCTGCTGCCTGCCTCGTGTCGTGCTCGTATCGTTTGCTCCAGCATTGGTACATCGCCTGGCGTAGGTGGTTCCTCGTGCGCCACGACTGCCGCGGCTGGGTTCTCGGGGCGCTTGGCGATCGGTGCCGTTGTGGGTCTGTGCGCTGGTCTGATGAGGAGCATGCAGAGTTCGTAGGAGCCGATGAGTGCCACGGCGGGCCAGGCGCTGACCAGGGCGCCGATGGGGCCGTGGTCCAGGCCGTGTGCCAGGTTGGCGCCGATGGTGGCGACGATGCCAACCCCAAGGCTCCAGGCCGCCAATGGTGGTACCGGCCTGGTACGGCGGTTGGCGTCCAGGATGACCATCGAAGCCGCCCAAATGAGCCCATCCACCGTGAATGGCACCAGTCGGGCAGTTGCCCCGGATTCGCCATGCGAGCGCACCAGTTCGTAGCCGTGTCGATACGAGATGATTGCGGCGATCACTGCCACCGTCAGCACGGCGAGCGCCGTCGTGATCCGTATAAGCCGATCAGCCATCGG
>WNGB01018122.1_pt2 | contig 10365 bp, 7 predicted proteins | sample 5400681 | NCBI WGS metagenome assembly WNGB01 (sample SAMN13153367, study PRJNA577476) | soil metagenome | isolation source: 115 cm soil or saprolite under grassland replicate 2 | place: USA:California | collected 2016-06-15 | reverse complement strand
GTCCATGAGACAGCGCCGGCAATCCGTGGTCGCCCTGGTAAGCGACGCGATCTATCCCTATCACCATGGCGGCAAGGAGCAGCGCTACCACGAGCTGAGCCGGCGCCTGGCCGACCATGCCGAGGTCCACCTCTACACCATGAACTGGTGGGGCAGATCCCGCGTACGCCGCGAAGACGGTGTCACCTTGCATGCGATCACGCGGCTGCACCCGCTGTACACCAGGAATCGCAGATCCTTCAGCGAGGCGATGTTTTTCGCGGCGGGCTGCCTGCGCCTTCTGTGCTGCCGTTTCGACGTGCTCGAAGCGGATCACATGCCTTACTTCCACATCCTGGTGCTCCGGCTGGTGGCCACGCTGCGGCGCAAGCGCTTCGTGGTCACCTGGCATGAGGTCTGGGGGCCGGCCTACTGGCGCGAGTACCTGGGCCGGGCCGGAGCCGCTGCCTGGTTCGTCGAGTGGCTGGCCATGCGGCTGCCCGATCACATCGTTGCCGCCTCGCCGCAGACCGCCGACCGGCTGCGTGGCCTCCTCGGCAGCCGCGCGGCCATCACAGTCGCGCCCAACGGCATCGACCTGGACACCGTGCGGGGCACCTACCCCGACCCGGCCGCCACGGACCTGGTCGTGGTAGGCCGGCTGATGCCGCACAAGCGGATAGACATGCTCCTGGATGCCGTGGCCCAGCTACACGCGGCCGGGATGCCGGTGACCTGCCGCGTCATCGGGGACGGACCGGAACGGGATGCACTGAGCCAGCAGGCGCGAGCCCTCGGAGTGAGCCATGCGGTGGACTTCCGGCACGACGTCGGTGAGCAGAAGGACGTCTATGCGCTGGTGAAGGCCGCACGAGCATTCGTCTTCCCGTCTGCTCGTGAGGGATTTGGGATCGCGGTCCTGGAGGCGCTCGCCTGCGGGGTCCCGGTCGTGACGACGTCCGCTCCGGACAACCTGGCGCAGCATCTCGTCGCTCGGTCCGCACGCGGCATCATCTGCGACGCATCAGCCGCCGACCTGGCCGGCGCAGTGCGGCGGCTGCTCGCCGATCCCGGCCCGCTGCCCGGCAGCCCGACCGGCAACGAGGACTCGTGGCTGGCCGACTATAGCTGGGACGCGATGACCGATCGTGTGAAGGGAGCGCTGCTGCCATGAGGGTGCTCTATGTCAGCCCGTTCCCCCCGGCGCGCGATGGCATTGGCACGTACACCACTGCCCTGGCCGGAGCCGTGTCTGGTAGCGTGCAGTTCGCCGTGGCCGCCTTCGGCACCCGGACCGTCGCCCTGCTGAGATGGCTCGATCTGCTGCGCCGCGACGTGCCCGCCCCGGTCGTCATCACCATGCACGAGGTGACCCGCGACACTGCCCTGCTGCGCGGCGCGGGCCGCGCGCTCTACCGCGCGATGGCCCGGCGCTGCGACCGGGTCATCGTGCACACCGATGCCGCGTTCGACTCGCTCACCGCCGGGGTCGGCGTGCCCGCGGCGAAGGTGGCGGTCATCCCGCACCCGTTGGCCCGTCCACCGGCGGCGGGTTCGACGCCGGATGAGCTTCGGGCCCGCTTCGGCCTGGGTGATGCCCTGGTCCTCCTCGCGTTCGGTTTCATCCACGTGGACAAAGGGCTCGATGACCTGGTCCGGGCGCTGGGCATCCTGGCGCGCTCGCCGGGGGCACCCCTTGATGGTGTTCGCCTGGTCGTCGCTGGCGCCGTCCGCCGACGGCAGGGGCTGTTCCGGGCCATGGAAGCCCGTGACCGGGTCCATCTCCTGCGGGTACAGCGCCAGGCGCGGCGCAGCGGCCTCGGTCCCACGCTGCTGTTCACCGGGTACGTGCCGGAACGCGACGTCGCCGGGTGGTTCCGTGCCGCCGAGGCGGCCGTGCTGCCGTACCGGCGCATCGAGCAGAGCGGGGTGGCGAGCATGGCCCGCGCGTACGGGGCGCCGGTGATCGCAAGCACCGCTGGCGGGCTAGGTGAGCAGTTCGCCGGCTCGCCCTGGATGTTCCCGCCGCGAGATGCCGAACGCCTCGCCCGTATTCTCGCCGACTTCCTCGGCGCCCGGCCAGATCAGCTGACGGTCGAGTCGCCTGAACAGAATGCCGCGGACATTGCCACGGTTGCCGCCACGACAGTCGATGTCTACCGGACGGCAGGCGCGGCCAGCATCGGGAGCGTGCTCCATGCCGGTTGACCTTAGCGTTGTGATCTGCGCGTTCAATGGTGCGCCAGGAGTGCGCCGGTGCCTGACCGCGCTCGGCACCCAGACGATCCGGGCCCGTATGGAGATCATCGTGGTCGACGATGGGTCGGCTGATGACACCAGCGAGGTGGCCCGTGCGCACGGTGCGGTCATCGTCCGCCATCCCGAGAACCGCGGGATAGCCGCGGCCCGCAACTCGGGGGTGCGTGCCGCGTCGGCGCCGATCGTCGCGTTCCTCGATGACGACTGCGAACCGGAGCCGCAGTGGGCGGAGCGGCTGCTGGCCTGCTACGGCGAAGACGTCATGGGGGTAGGCGGCCCGCTGCTGCCCGAGGCCCGCCCTGGGTTCATGCTGGGTTACCTCAAGCGGCATAATCCGCTGGACCCGCTGGAACTCAACCTCGCGAACAGCGACAACCTGCTCTACCGGTTCTTCCTCTACCTGCGGCGGCAATGGGCGCCGGTCCGCGCGCGCGGCGCCCGCGCTGTCTACTCCCTGGCCGGGGCGAACATGTCGTTCCGCCGCAGCGCGGTCATCGCCGTAGGAAACTTCGATGAGCGCTTCCGGTTCGGTGCCGAGGAAGTGGATCTCTGCCAGCGCATGGTGCGGGCGTTTCCCGGCGACCGCCTGCTCTTCATCCCCGAAGCACGGGTGGTACATCACTTCGAGCCCACCGTGCGGGATACCCTGCGGCGGAGCCGTGCTTACGGGCGCGGTTCAGCCCGCCTCTACCGGAAGTGGCCGCTCCTGTCGCCCACGTTCTTCCCAGGGCCGGTAGCCGTGGCCGGGATGCTGGCCCTGTGCACGCGTTTCCCGGAACTCCTGGTGGCACCGGCGATCATGCCGCAGCTGCTCTATCCTCAGGGACCGCGGGATGCGGTCACCCGTCGCCGGCTGACCTGCCTGCTCGACTCCTACGTGCAGCTCGCCCAGGAGGCATGCGAAGACGTTGGCTTCATTGAGGGGATGTGGCGCTTCCGCCATCTTGTTCCCGAGCCTCGCAACGCACCGGTCCGGGCCGCGGAGTCCAGCTGGGCGCCGGAACCGGGGCCGTGACCCTGGCGCGGCTCGGGAACTCACCGTTGCGGGCTGACCAGCCTCAGCGGGATGCCACCATACCAGCGGCACGACAGCTCGGACCGTTCCTCGCGGCTCTGGCGGTGATCGGGCTCCTGGTGCCGCTGGACAGGTCGTGGGCCGCGCAGGTGCTGCTCGTTCCGTTGCTGCTCGTCGTCCCCGGGGCCATCCTGCTGCGAGCGCTGCGGATTCCGGGCCGGGCCGTCTCCTCCGTCCCGGTCTACGTGCCGGCCGCATCACTGGTCGTGCTGCTCGCGGTGGGCATCGCGGTGGACGTGATCGGCCTCCTCCTCGGCGTGGCGGCACCGCTCCGGGCTGGGCCGCTGCTGGTGGGCTTCGAGCTCATCTGCGCCGCCTTGCTGGCCTGCTCCGCCGGCGCGCCGCCGGAGACCGATATACCGTGGCGCTCGCTCTTCCAGCCCGCGCGGCTGGCGTGGCCGCTGATCCTGCCGCTGGTGGCCGCGGCCGGAGCGCTGCGGCTGAACAGCGGTCACGGCCACGGCGTCGCGGTGATCGCGGTCGTGGCCATCGTCGGCGTGCTGGTCTGGGCGGTACTCGCCGCCCCGCGCCTGGACAAGACACTGCTCGCCGTGGTGCTGTTCGCCGCCGGGCTGGCACTGATGTGGTCGTTCTCGCTGCGCGGCGACCTCGTGTACGGCTTCGATATCTCCGCCGAGTACTACGCGCTGCATCATACGGTGCTGACCGGTGCCTGGCATCCAGCGCATCCCGGTGATGCCTACGGTGCGCTGCTCAGCCTCACTGTCCTGCCAGCCGAACTGCACAGCCTGTCCGGTGTGCCGGACCTGCTCGTCTTCAAGGTTGTCTACCCGGCTATCGGCGCGCTCCTCCCAGTGGGCGTGTTCAGCCTCGCCCGCCCCATCCTGACCCGGCGCTGGGCCTTCGTCGCGGGGGCTTTCCTGCTCACCCAGGCCCCCTTCCTCCAGGAGCTGCCCGCCATCGCGCGGCAGGAAATCTCCCTGGTCCTGTTCGTCGCGTTGATCGCGGCAATGCTGGATACCCGGTCATCCCGCCGGGCCCAGTGGACCCTGGTTGTCCTGCTGAGCCTGGGCATGGCCGTGTCCCATTACTCCACGACCTATCTGACCGTGATCGTGCTGGGGCTTGCGGTGCTGTTCCAGTGGGGGATCTCCTGGTTCCGTGCGGTCCCGCGCGTCACCGGTTCCATCGCCCTTGCTTTCGCCGTGCCCTTGGCGGGCGGAGTCCTATGGTACGGGCCAGTCACGCACTCCTCCTCCAACGTGACGCAGTTCGCCACTGCGGCCCTGGCGGACGGATTCAACCTGCTCCCCACCAGGGTGCAGGGCGAGAGCCTGCTGTCCAGTTACCTGCAAGGCAATGGGCAGGCAACGATCCCAGCGGCGCGGTACGCACAGGACGTGCACAGCTACTACCGGCTGCACAGAACCTTCGTGACGCCGCTCCCCGATGCCAGCAGCCCCCAGTACGCGCTGCGGGATTCCGCCGTAGCGGAGCCGCCGGTGCGCTTGGCTCCGCTGCATAGCCTGCTCAACCTCGGCGCGCTGGCCGCCCAGCAACTGGCTAACCTGCTCGGGGCCATCGGCGCACTGATGATGGCGCTGCGGCGCAGGGCCCCTGTCATTGTCCGGCAGGTCGGCCTGCTCGGGGTCGCGGCGTTGCTGTTCCTTACCGCGATCAGGTTGAGCGGCACGCTGGCGAGCGCCTATAACCCGGAGCGCGCGCTCCTGCAGGGGCAGGTACTCCTCGGGATTACCCTCTGCTGGCCGTTGCGGGGCCTGGCCTCCCGGCAGCGGCGCCGGGAGCGGCAGGAACGACCCCGGTGGTGGGGCGCTGGCGTGCTCGCCCTGACCATTGCCAGCCTGGTGGTGATCGTGGCCGGCACGAGCGGTCTGGCGGGCGCATTCCTGGGTGGCGGAACGCCCGGAAACCTGGCGAACAGCGGTGAAGATTTCGAGCGTTACTACGTGACAGCACCCGAACTGACCTCGGCGACCTGGCTCGGCCAGGCCATGCGGCCGGGTCAGTTCGTGTACGCGGACCGCTACGCGGGACTTCGGCTGATCGCGATGACCGGACTCGTCCAGGGGGTGTTCTCCGATGTGACGCCGATGACGATCAGCCAGAACGGGTGGGTGTACGCGAGCCGGGCAAACACCGTGGACAGGCAAGCCCGAGCCCTCTACGACAACCAATTCGCCTCGTATGTGTTCCCGTACCGCTTCCTGGATGCTAATTACGACACCGTGTTCACTGATGGCTCCTCGGAGGTTTTCTACAGGTGATCTCCATCGTTATCATCAGCAAGGACGAGGAGGCCCTCGATAGCACGCTGACCGATGTTGCAGGTCAAGTGAAAGAACTCGACGAACCGTGCGAGATCGTCGTGGTCGACGCGTCCGAGGGCCGGCTCGATCACATCCGGGACAGTCACCAAGCCGGGGTCCGGTGGGTGCCGTTCCAGCGGCCGACCGGAATCACCGTGTCTATCCCGCACCAGCGCAACGCGGGGGTGCGGGCGGCGCACGGCGACATCATCGTGTTCACCGACGCGGGCTGCCGGCCAGAAGCCGGCTGGCTGGCGCGCCTGGTCGCGCCCCTCTACCAGGAGGAGCAGATCACGGCCGGGGTCGCCCGCACCGCCTCGGGAACCGCTGGGCTTTACGACCATGCTGCGCAGCCGGTCCAGGAACCCGGCTACCTCAGCGAGTGCCCCACCATCAACCTGGCCTTCCGGCGCCGCACGTTCGACGCGGTCGGCGGGTTCGACGAAGGATTCGCCTACGGATCCGACGTGGACTTCTCCTGGCGCCTGGTGGACGCTGGTTACCGGATCCGCAGCGTGCCCGACGCCGTGGTCTGCCACGACTGGGGATCGTGGCGGCGGCAGCTCCGCCGCTCGTATGTGTACGGCAAGGCCCGCGCACGGCTCTACCGCAAGCACCCGGCCAGGCTGCGCGGGGTACTGCGGCATGACCCCATGGTTGTCGTCTACCCCATGTTCCTGCTCGGGCTCCCGCTGACCATTGTTTTCCCCCTCTACCCGGCCCTGCTGCTCATCCCCGCGTGGCGCAGCCGCTCCCAGGGGGTGGTCAGGGTTCTCGTGGACCACCTGACCTACGGGACCGGCGTCCTGGTGGAGCTGGTGCACCGATGAAGATCCTGGCCTTCCCTCGCGACCCCAACCCGTACCAGGGGCTGCTCTACGGCGAGATACAGCGCCTCGGCGCACGGGTCAGTTACCTGGGCAGGCTGACCCCCTCCCGCACGGTCAACATCGTGGCGCTGCCACTGGAGCTTGCGATCCGGCGTATCGCCGGGGCCCGGCTGATCCATGTGCACTGGGTGTTCGCCTTCGCCCTGCCTGCTGCCGGGCGTTTCCCGGTCCTGCGCCGGGTCAGCCAGGCCTGGTTCGCTGTCTGGCTGCGGACGGCCCGGATGCTCGGCATGCATCTGGTGTGGACCGTGCACAACGTTCTCCCGCACGCGCCAGTCTTCGCCGACGACGTGGCCGCACGGCGGGCACTGGTCGCGGCCTGCGACGTCGTGCTCGCTCACTCTCCCTCGGCACTGGACGAACTCGCCGCGCTCGGTGCGCTGCCACGCAAGAGCGTGGTGATCCCGCACGGCCCGCTGGCTCCGCTGGTGCCCGCAGAATCGCTCCGTGTCCCCGGCGCCGGGGACGGACCGCGCCGGTTCCTGTTCTTCGGCTCTATCCAGGAATACAAGGGGGTCGAAGAACTGCTCGTCGCGTTCACGGCGCTGCCCGCCGACGCCGCCACGCGGCTCACCGTCGCCGGGGAGTGCGGGGACCGCGGGTTGCGGGCACGCTTGGAGATGCTCGCGAAGCGGGCCGGCGGGCGGGTGGTGCTGCGGCTGGATCGTGTCCCGGACGAGGAGGTCACCCCGTTGCTGGCCGCGGCGGACGCTGTCGTCCTGCCGTTCCGGCGGATCACCACCAGCGGGAGCGCGCTGCTCGCGCTGGCCCATGGGCGGCCGCTCATCGTGCCGGACCTCGCGGCGCTGGCTGACCTGCCCGGCCGGGCTGTGCTGCGGTACGACGGCACGGTCCCGGGTCTGACCGCAGCCCTGGCGGGCATGACCGGCGTCGGCGCGGCGTCCCTGGCCGGGATGTCCGCGGCGGCCCGCGGCTTTGCCTCGGCCGGGACGTGGCCGGAAGTCGCGGTGCGGTCGATGGATGAAATGATCTCGGTCCTCGGCGGAGCGCCGCAGGCCGGCTCACGGGACCGTGCCGTCGCGGTCCGGTGAATGCACGCGCAGCCGCATGAAGCATGAAGCAGGTACCCGGTGACTGACGGCCCATGGTCACGGGGTGTCGCTGCGCTGCGGGGCGTCCTCAACGACGCGTTCTATCGCGGCTCTCTGCTGCTGCTGATGAATACGGCCGTCCTGTCAGTCTTTGGTTTCGCGTTCTGGACGCTGGCAGCCAGGACCTACGCGGCCTCGGCGGTCGGCGCATTCTCCGGGGTGACATCCGCGGTCGGCCTGCTGGCCGCGGTGGCCGCGCTGGGCTGGCCCAACACGATCACGCGTCATCTGGCCAGCGCCACCAACGGGGCTGATCTGGTCCTGGTAGCGATCTCGGCCATCGCCACCCTGGGCGGCGCGCTGAGCCTGGCCACCCTGCTCGCGTTTGGCCCCTACCTGCCGTCCGGGCTGCATCTCCAGCAGCGCGGCGGGACGGCCCTCCTCGTTACCGGACTGGTGATCTTCACCGCCGTGAGCGGCACCATCGACGCCGGGCTGATCGCGACCCGGGCCAGTCACGCTGTGCTGATCAAGAACCTGGCAGGCAGCGTCGTCCGGATCGTGGCGCTGTTCCTCCTGGCCGGCCTCGGGTCCACGGGTCTGCTCATCGCCTACAGCCTCGGCGTGGCCCTGTCCACCGGGCTCAGCAGCCTGGCGCTCGCCCGCCGGGTCTGGGGTCAGCGGCCGAGCCTGCGGTCCCTGAGACTGCTGCGGGGTCACCTGTCCGTGACGGCAGGCAACTACCTCGCCACGATCATGGGGATCCTGCCGACCACAGTCGTCCCCCTGGAAGTGCTCGTCATCCGCGGCGCTGCGGAGACCGCACGATTCGCCATCGCATTCCTGATCGCCGGGTTCCTCAACGTCATCCCGTCCACCGTGGCCACGGTCCTGTTCGCCGAGGCCTCACGGCAGGGCGTGACGCTGGGGAAGCAGCTGCGCAAGTCACTGCGCGGCATATACGGCCTGCTGCTGCCCGCGGTGATCGTCGTCCTGGCGGCGGCACCGCTGGTGCTGCGCCTCTTCGGGGCGGCCTACGCCGCGACCGCCACGGGCTGCCTGCGCGTCCTCGCGCTGAGCGCGCTGCTGACCGGTGGCACCTACCTGGTCGACTCACTGCTCATCGCCCGCGACCGGATAGCCGCTTACATCTTCATGAACGGGGCGAACGCCGCGCTCGTCCTCGGCTGCGTCGGAGCGCTGCTGTCCCGTGGGCTCACTGCGGCGGCAGGCGGCTGGGCGCTGGCCCAGGGAGTGTCTCTCCTACTGGGGCTGATCGTGCTCGCCACCGGCGGGGCTGGCCGGCATCGCGTCCCGGCCGGGGCGCCCGCTGAGGACCAGGATCCGCTGCGCATGCCGGAGTCTGGCTGGCCAGCCGGGCACGTCATCGATCTCGCTGAGCCGCGGATACGGGAACTGCTGGCCACCTGGCCAGCGATGCCGACCACCATGATCGCGCAGCGGATAGGCTGGGACGAATCACTGCCCGTCCTGCTGGACCGGGTTAGCGAGTTGCGGTCAAGTTATCTTCGCTCGGGCCAGCTGCTGAGCAGGACGAAGATGCCGCCTGGCGAGATCGCGCAATGTGCCTTCTGGTTCCCCCCGGTCGATGTCCCGGTCGGGTTTGGCCAGGTCCGGGCGGCGACCCAGCTGCCAGTGCTTACCCTGATCACCGGCTATTCCCGCTGGCTGTCGGCGATGCTGATCCCGTCCAGGCAAGCCGGTGACCTCTTCGAGGCATGGTGGCATCTGCTGGCCCAGCTTGGTGCAGTACCGCGCGTGCTGGCGTGGGGCAATGAAGAAGCGGTTGGCCAGTGGCGCCGGGAGGGCACCGACCTCACCCCCGAATGCGCGGCGTTCTGCCGCGCACTGGGCGCGGAGGTGGTCATTGGCCGGAGGGCGGATCCGCACACCAGGGGAATCGTCGAACGAGCCCATGTCTACCTGGAACGCTCATTCCTGCCCGGCCGGTCATTCGCCTCGCCAGCGAACTTCAACGCCCAGCTCCACGACTGGCTGACAGCAGCCAATACCCGGCACCGCCGACCGCCGACCCGGTCACCGGCTGAGCTTATCGAGGCCGACCTGGAGTGGATGCTGCCGCTGCCACCCAATGCCCCGGCCACGGGCTGGCATGTGCCGATGGTGGTGGGGAGAACTCCGTTCATCCTTTTCGAGACCAACAAGTATTCCGTCCATCCCGCGGTGGTCGGCCGCCAGGTCGAGGTGGTCGCCGACCTTGCCCACGTCATGGCGTACTGCGGCGGCTATCTGGTTGCCGACCATGAGCGGATCTGGGCGCGCGGCCAGACAGTGCGTGATCCGGCGCATGATTCAGCGGCAGGCCTGCCGCCGCCCGGCCGCGCCGACCTATGACTGCACAAGGCTATTAGTCGGATATAGCGAGATCGGAGAAGATAATGACATGGCGCATTAACTTGTATGTTAAGTCAGCAATTTGCAGTGCTTTGTGCCGGGTTCATCGATTTCAGTCCGCGGTAGTGACTTGCGACGGGATGCTACCAGTGCTGCATGGCGGTGGAAGAGTACTGATACGAGGACGGCTGGCCATGCGAGGCCGTGTTGCCCGCTGCGAGTTCGGGGCTACCCGGAATGGGCGACTGGAAATTGGCGACCGGGTATTCATTAATCAGGGAGCATCCGTTGTGGCCAATCATTCGATCAAAGTTGGTGATGGCACCCGGATCGGAGATTTCGTGGCCGTTTATGATTCGGACTATCATTCTGTAGAGCCACCCCATCCGGTTAAGTGCGCTCCCGTCGTAATAGGATCAAACGTATGGCTGGGACGTGGTGTCCTG
>WNGB01014827.1_pt1 | contig 10366 bp, 7 predicted proteins | sample 5400681 | NCBI WGS metagenome assembly WNGB01 (sample SAMN13153367, study PRJNA577476) | soil metagenome | isolation source: 115 cm soil or saprolite under grassland replicate 2 | place: USA:California | collected 2016-06-15 | reverse complement strand
ATGCACGATGCCCGCCCCGACGACTTCCTCGGGGCGCGCCCGGGTCAGGTCCTTACCCGAGAAGAAGACCGAGCCCGAACGCGGCTTGACCAGTTGCGAGAGCGTGTACAGCAAAGTCGTCTTGCCGGCCCCATTGGCTCCGATGAGGGCGACGACTTCTCCCTGCCGGACCTCCAGCGAGACGTCCCACAGGATCTGGACTTCCCCGTAGCCGGAGGAGAGGTCCCGCACCTCGAGGAGCTTCTCTCCCGGCAGCGGCAGGGAGGGCTTCCAGGCTTCCTCTTCCGGCAGGGGGGCTCGCAGGAACATTCCCTCCGCCGTCAGGCGCTCGGGCTGTCCGGCTGCCTTCGCCCGCCGCGCGAACCGCTCACCCAGATACGCCTCGATGACCTCGGGGCTCTCGACGATGTCCTGGGGCTTCCCTTCCGCGATCTTCCTGCCGTAATGGAGCACGACCAACCGGTCGGAAATGCCCATGATCGCCTTCATGACGTGCTCGATGACGAAGAGCGTGACGCCGTCGCGGTTGATTTGCCGCAGCAGCTCCATCGCGCCCTCGGTCTCGGTGGGGGTCAGGCCGGCCATGACTTCGTCCAACAGAAGAAGCTCCGGGTCCATCGCCAGCGCCTTGGCGAGCTCCAGCCGCTTCAAGTCCGGGATCGTCAGGTCCGACGCGGTGTGGTCGATCCGGTGCTGGAGGCCCACGCGCGCCAGCACCTCCTCGGCCCGCTCGCGCGCCTGCCCGGCCGTGCGCTCCTTGCCGCGCGCGCCGAACATGGCGCCGATGGCGACGTTGTCCCGGACGCTCAACTGCTTCAAGGGCTTGACGACCTGAAACGTGCGAGAGATTCCGAGACGCCCGATGGCGTAACTCGGCATCTTCGTGATGTCCTCTCCCCGAAAGAGGACCGTCCCCGACGTGGGCTTGTCCAGCCCCGTGATGCAGTTTACGAACGTCGTCTTGCCCGCGCCGTTGGGCCCGATGACGCCCAGGATCTCCCCCTTGCGGATCGTCAGGTCCACGCCGGCGACCGCCGCGAGTCCGCCGAAGCGTTTCGTGATTCCGCGCGCATCCAGCAACGGCGCCGCGCCGTTGCCGGAAAACGGGAAACGGGAAACGGGAAACGATTCCGTTCCGTTCGCGTTGATCCCCGTAGTCACCGTCGTTCCCTCGTCTACCGTCTACCGTTCCGAGTTCAGTCCAGCCGGCTCGCGCGGACGTTGGCGAGCAGGACGTCGGAGCCGAAACGCCCGCCGCGCGCCACTGCGGCGAGCCTGCGGAAGAGCTCCATCAGGCCGCGGGGCAGGAAGACGATGAAGAAGATGATGATGACGCCCAGCACCGTCGGGTGAAGCTCCAGGAAATGGCTCCAGACATAAGTCGAGAGGAGCTGATAGATCGCCGCGCCGATGAGCGGCCCCCAGACCGTGCCCGTGCCTCCCATGATGCAGGCGATGATCATCTGCAGCGTGTACTCGATCTTGAAGAAGTCGTTGGGCGCGACGTGGATGTTCTGGTAGGCGATGATACCGCCGGCGCAGGACGCGAAGACTGCCGACAGGGCGAAGGCGGCCACCTTGAACATCGTGGTGTTGATGCCGAGCATCCGCGCGGCGTCCTGGTCTTCGCGGATCGCGACCCACCCGTAGCCGAGCTTGGAGCGCGCGAGCCGGGCCGTGACCGCGATCCCTACGACGACGAACGCGAGCGCCGTGTAGTAGAAGAAGGAGCTGTCGCTCCTCACGGGCAGATCGATTCCCGTCGCGCCCTCCGTCACGCGGTCCCAGGCGCTCGCGATCTCCCGGAGAGACTCGGCCACTCCGAGCGTCGCGATCGCGAAGTAGTGCCCCTTCAGGCGAAGCACCGGAATCCCGACGAGCGTGGCCACGATTGCCGAAAGCAGCGCCCCCGCGAAGAGCGCCGGGAAGAAAGACAGATGCCACTTCGACAGCATCAGCAGGCCCGTCGTGTAGGCGCCGATCCCGAAGAAGGCGACGTTGCCGAAGGCGGCGTAGCCGGTGTAGCCGCCGATGAAGTTCCAGCCCTGCGCCATCAGAGCCAGGCAGAGAACGGTCGTGTAGGTCAGCAGCTTGTACGAACTGACGAAGCGCGGAAGCAGGAACAGGCCGGCGAACACGACCGCGAAGAGAACAAACCGGACGGCCTTGGGCATTAAACGCCCCGAAAACCGCGCCAAATTCTCCGGGCGTCACCTTTGGACCTTGGACCTTGGACTTTGGACCTTGCCGACATCTGTCTGTCGCCTATGAAAAGGGCCTGCCGGCGATTCCCTGCGGACGGACGATCAAAAGCAGAACCAGAATCCCGAATGTGACCGCCTGGGACAGCGCCGGCAGTCGCGAGCCGACGAAGACCTCGATCACCGCGTAAATTGCGGCGCCGATCAAGACGTTGACGACGTTGCCCAGGCCTCCCAGCACGCAGATGACGAAGGCACGCTCGGTGTAGGGGCCGCCCAGGTTCGGATCGAACGGCACGACCATCGAGAGGAGCGAGCCGGCCGCGCCAGCGAGCGCGGCGCCGATTCCGAAAGTGAGGGCGTAGATTGTCGTTACTTTGACCCCTGTCAGCCGTGCGGCGTCGATGTCCATCCCGGTCCCACGGATCGCGCGGCCGAGCCGGCTCCTCGTCAGGAAGGCCGCGAGAAGGAGCACGAGGACGATCGAGACCCCGAGCGCCCCCAGCCGGATATATGGGACACGGACCGGCCCCAGAGCGAATCCCGTGCCGCTGTAGGGCGTCATGACCGACCGCGTGTCCGCCTTGAAGAAAAAGTTCATCAGATTGACGATCAGGATCTCCAGGCCGAACGTCAGAAGAAACGTCGCCAGGAGGGGAGCGCGGATGATCTGATTGATGAGCGCGCGCTGGATGACGAACCCCAGGCAGAAGAGCACGGCCATCGAGACGGGGATCGAGAGGAAGGGATCCACCTTCCAGAACTCGTGCATCCCGAAGGTGAGATAGGCGCCGATCACGATGAACGCGCCGTGGGACAGGTTGACGATGTTCATGATGCCCCAGACGAGCGAGAATCCCAGCGCGACGAGCGCGAGGATGCCCGAGAGCATCAGGGCATTGACCGCGATCTGCCCCAGTTCCGCTCCGCTCATGAGTCGGGTGTTAGGTGCTCGGTGCTAGGTTCTAGAGACCGGAGCCCCGACACTGTCGTCTTTCCCTAACACCGAACACCGAGCACCGATCACCTACCTACCTCTTGTCCCAGGCCGGCATGGGATACAGGGAAGACTTCTCGGCGACTTCCTGCGGCCAGACGGTGTACTTGTTCCCGTCCGGCTGGTACTGCTCGACCGCCATCGGCTTGTAGATGTTGACTCCGCGGGCGTCGAACTTGATCTTGCCGTAGAAGGTCATGATGTCGAGGGCCGCCAGAGCGGCGCGAACCTTCGTCGGCTCGATCGTGCCCGCCTTCTCAATCGCCTTCTGGTAGGCGATGACGGCCACGGCCGACTCGGCCACCTGATAGGGAATGATCTTGTAGTTAGGGTGCTTCCCCCGGAACGCGTCCGCAAAGGCTTTGGGCGTCTTCCACGCGTCCTCGCCGCTGTAGCGAAGCGTCTCCGTCCACTGTGTGGCACCGAAGATGTAGTCCGTGCTCTTGCCCAGGTTCGCGCGGAACTCGGGCGAGGACGGCCCGACGGAGAACCCCATTGCCTTGGGCGAGACGCCGAGGTCCTTGGATTGCTTGACGATGAGCAGGGAGTCCTGCAGGTGTCCCGAGCCCAGGATGATGTCGGGGTTCTTCCCCTTGATCGCCGTCAGCAGTGCGCTCACGTCCTGCGCATTGGTCGGGTAGAGCTCGTTGTAGACGATGTCCATCCCCTTCTCTTTGGCATAGTCGGCCGCTCCTCCGGCCACTTCCTTGGAGAAGGACTCGTTCTCGCCGACGATGGCGACGGTCTTGACCGCCGGATCCTTGGCGCGGACGGCGTCGATGATGCCGCGCAGATAGAGCTTGGCCGGGGAGAGGATCATGAATGTGTACTTGTAGCCCTTCGAGAAGATGCTCTCCGCCGCGCCGTTGGCCTCGACCATCGGGATCTTGTACCTCTCGGCAATCGGAGCCGCGGTGCCTGTCGGGGAAGAGCCGTAGGGCCCCAGCAGCAGGTTGACCTTGTCCTCGTTGATCAGCTTCTCGAAGAGCTGGGCGCTCCTCTCCGGCTTCGTCTCGTCATCGTAGTACTTGAGCTCCACCTTGTACGTTTTGCCGCCGACCTTGATGCCCCCCATCTCATTAATCTTGTCGATGGCGAACTGGTAGCCGTCGCGCGTGTACTCCCCCTCCTTGGCCGTCTTGCCGGTGATCGAGATCGCGGCCCCGAACACGATCGTGTCGGCCACCAGAGCAGTCACGGCGCCGAGCAGAAGAGCCAGCACCAGTAACGAAAACAGCGTTCTCTTCATCGAAAGCCTCCTTTACTGTCGGCCAAGCAGCCCGTGGATTGGATGCGGGCGTCGCGTCCGACTGTCGGCCGCAGGCGTTCGCTTCGCGAACGGCAGCCGAGAGAGTCTAGGACGGGGGCTGGGGACCCCCGGAGCCCCTTGAAGTCGCCGCTCCTCCCCGATGCACCCCGGCATCGCCTTCATCGCGTCTCCTTGCATCCAACCCCGCGGCGCTCGCAACGCCGCCTCACACCATCCACGCGCTGCTACGGAATCAACAGGACCTTCCCGGCGGTCTGCCGCGCTTCGAGCATCCGGTGGGCCTCCGCGGCTCTTTCGAGTGGCATCTCGCGGAAGATACTGAGCTTCAGAACATCGTCGCGAATCCATCCAAGGACCTGACTCGACCGCTCGAGAAGCTCCTCGCGAAGCGCAATGTAGTGGAAGAGGCTCGGGCGCGTCAGATAGACCGAACCCTTCTGGTTCAGGACCTGCGGATCGATCGGGCCGACGCCTCCGCTCGACTGTCCGAAGAGGACCATCATGCCGCGCCGGGCGAGACAATTGAGTCCTTTTTCGAAGGTGGCCTTGCCGACCGAGTCGTAGACGACCTGGACCCCCTTGCCGCCCGTGATGCGTTTGACCTTTTCCTCGAAGTCCTCCGTCTTGTAGTCGATCACCTCGTCGGCGCCGGCCTGCAGGGCGATGCCCGTCTTCTCCTGACCGCCGGCCGTCGCGATGACGGTGGCGCCGTGGATCTTCGCGACCTGACAGAGGAGCTGCCCGACGCCCCCCGCCGCCGCGTGAACGAGACACGTATCGCCGGCTTTGAGTAGGTACGTTGAGCCTGTCAGGTACTGCGCCGTCATCCCCTGAAGCATCGCCGCTGCGGCCTGCTCGAAGCCGATGCGCTCGGGAAGCGCCACGAGCTTCTCCGCCGAGGCTGCCGCGTACTCGGCGTAGGATCCGGCCATCGAGACGGAGGCGACGCGGTCGCCCACGCGAACTCCGGCCACGTCCGGTCCGACCGCCGCGACCGTGCCCGCGCCCTCCTGTCCCAGCGTCAGTGGGAAGGAAGCCTTGTAGGCTCCCGTGCGGTGATACACGTCGATGAAGTTGACGCCGGCGGCCTCGATCTTGACGACTGCCTCTCCGGCCTTCGGCTCCGGCCGAGGCACATCCTCGTACCGGAGCAGTTCGGGGCCGCCCGGCGCCTGTGCGCGAATTGCTTTCATCGGAGGAACTCTATAGCGAATCGGGCCGAACAATGGAGGGGCTCCTCCGGCAGCGAGTCAGGGAAACCAAACGTGTGCCCGGCATTCCCGTAGGATTGCAGTGACTCGCGATGCTGACCCTGTCATTGCGCTCATGAGACGGCGGGCGATCGCGCTCCTGGCGGCAGCCCACCTCTTCGATGACGTGAACCAGGGCGTCATCCCGGCGCTCCTCCCCTTCTTCATCGCCGAGCGCGGCTTCACGATCGCGGCGGCCGCCGGACTGGTCTTCGCCTCCAACATCGCCTCCTCCGTCCTCCAGCCGCTCTTCGGTTTTTTCGCGGATCGGCGGAGCGCGCCCTGGCTCGTCCCGTCGGGGTTGCTCCTCGCGGGTGCGGGCGTGGCGCTGGTCGGACTCGCCCCCTCCTACGCGCTCGTGCTCGCTGCCGTCGCGGCGACCGGGATCGGAGTCGCCGCGTTCCACCCGGAGGCCGCCCGACAGATCTACGCCCTTTCTGGCGAGCGGCGCGCCACGGCGATGGGCTTTTTCGCCGTCGGCGGCAACCTCGGCTTCGCGATCGGCCCCGCTCTCGCGACGCCTCTTCAGATCGCCCTGGGTCTGCGCGGAACGATTCTGCTCGTCCTGCCTGCCCTGGCGATGGCCCTCGTCCTGGTTCGCGCCGGAGTCCGAGACAAGAGCGAGAACGTGCCCGCCTCGGAGGGCCGGCGGAGGTCCCAGCCGGACCGGTGGGCCGCGTTTGTCCGGCTTTCCGCGCCCGTCGTCTGCCGCGCAATCGTCTTCTACGGGCTCAACACCTTCATCCCTCTCTATTGGATTCACGTCTTCGGCGCTTCGAAGGCCGCCGGCGGCGCCGCCCTGACCCTGATGCTCGCCTCGGGAGTCGCCGGCACTCTGGCGGGCGGATGGCTGGCCGACCGTTTCGGACGGCGGGTGATCGTCCTCGTCTCGATGATCGCTCTCTGTCCATTGATGGCGGGGTTCATCGCCGCGACGAGCCGGGGAGCGGCGTTGGCACTGCTCGTTCCCATCGGCCTGGCTCTCTACGCGCCCTTCTCGGTCATGACGGTGATGGGTCAGGAATATCTGCCCGGGCGGGTCGGAACCGCCTCCGGGATGACGATCGGCCTCGCCGTGACACTGGGAGGCCTGGCTGCGCCGCTGCTCGGCCGCTTCGCCGACCTCCACGGCGTGAAGGCGGCGGTCTCTTTGCTCGTCTTGATCCCGCTCGCCGGCGCCGCGGCGACTCTGACCCTGCCGCGCGAGGCGCTGCGAGACCGCAGCGCCTAGTAGGATCACGCCGTGGAGCCGATCGAGCGAGTGCGCGTCCGGGCTCGGGAAGAGGGCACCGAGATCGAACGCGAGGACGTCCTGGCCGTCGAAGAGCCGCTGGAGATCCGGATCCGGCCAGCGGACGGCGGGCCGGCATCCTCCTTCGTCACCGCGATGCGCACGCCCGGAAACGACGAGGAACTCGCGGCGGGATTGCTGTTCGCCGAAGGAGTGCTCGAAAGCCGGAAAGAACTGATCGGCCTGGAGCGCCCGGCCGACCCCCGGATCGACTCCGAGCTCAAGGCCAACGTCCTCATCGCCGCGCTCGGCTCCGGAGCGTTCGCCCGCGCGGCGAAGTTGCAGCGCGGTACGGTCATGGGCTCCGCCTGCGGCGTCTGCGGCAAGACCTCGATTGAGAACGTGATTCCCTCCGATCGGCCTCCCCTCTCCAGCCCATTCCGGGTGATGCCGGAGACCCTGTATGGCTTGCCCGAGAGGCTTCGCGAACGCCAGTCCCTCTTCGCCAGGACCGGCGGGCTTCACGCGGCGGGCCTCTTCTCCTCCGAGGGCGTCCTCGAAGAGATCCGCGAGGACATCGGACGGCACAACGCGACCGATAAGGTCATCGGGACCTTTCTGCTCCGGGGCGAGCTCCCGCTCTCCGACCGAATCCTCCTCGTCTCCGGGCGCGCCGGCTTCGAGATCGTCCAGAAGGCCTTCGCGGCCGGCATCCCGATCGTGGCCTCCGTCTCCGCTCCTTCGAGCCTCGCCGTGGCCCTGGCCGAGACCGGCGGCGTGACCCTCGTCGGGTTTCTTCGCGAGCGGCGCTTCAACGTCTACGCGAACGCGCACCGCGTCGCGAGGAATGCTCCCTCGGCGACCTGATCAAACTTCGGACAAAGGCCGGTGATCTCTCAAGACCCGATTAACTGTGCTTGACAAGGCGGCGACGAAGTTCTGAAATACCGCTCAAGACGCCTAAGGCGCCCGCGAAGGAGGACCGAATGGAACTCACGCGTCGCGGATTCTTGAAAGCCACCACGATCGGCTCCACGATCGCGCTCGGTTTCGACGTCGGCAAGGCCCAGGCAGAGATGCGTGAGCTCAAGATCTCACGCACCACGGAGACCCGAAGTATCTGTCCCTACTGCGCGGTTTCCTGCGGCGTGATCATCCACACCCTCGGAGACAAGGCGAAGAACGTCAAGGGCTCGGTCGTCCACGTCGAGGGTGATCCCGATCATCCGATCAGCCGCGGGACCCTCTGCCCGAAGGGGATCACGCTGAAGGAAGACATCTCGAACGCCAACCGGCTCACGAAGCCCAAGGTGCGCAAGCCCGGCTCGGACAAGTGGGAGGACGTCAGTTGGGACGAAGCGATCGGGAAGATCGCCCGCCACATCAAGACGACCCGCGACAAGTGCTTCGTTGCGAAGAACGCCAAAGGACAGGTCGTCAACCGCAATCCGGGAATGGCGATCATCGGCGGTTGCACCGACACGAACGAGTTCAACTTCCTTCAATGGAAAGTCATCTCGGCCCTGGGGGTGCCGTATCGAGATTCCCAGGCCCGGGTTTGACACGGCCCCACGGTGGCCAGTTTGGCCGCCACGTTCGGTCGGGGGGCGATGACCAATGGCTGGGTGGACATCAAGAACGCCGACGTCATTCTCGCGATGGGAGGCAACCCGGCGGAGAACCACCCGGTCGGGTTCAAGTGGTTCATGGAAGCCAAGAGGACTCGCGGCGCCAAGCTCGTCGCCGTTGACCCGCGCTTCACGCGCACGGCCGCCGTGGCGGACCTCCACGCGCCGATCCGTCCGGGGACCGACATCGCGTTCTTGAACGGCCTCATCCGGTACGCGATCGACAAGAAGCGCTACCACGAGGACTACGTCAAGGTCCACACCAACGGGCCCTACATCGTCAGCGAGAAATACGCCTTCACCGACGGGCTCTTCTCCGGCTTCGACGGCGGCAAGAGCGAGTACGACAAGGCGGCGTGGGCTTATGAGCCGGATCCCAAGACCCAGGCATACAAGGTCGATCCGACGATGCAGGACCCGCGCTGCGTCTTCCAGCTCCTGAAGGCCCACGTCGACCGGTACACGCCCGAGATGGTCGAGAGGATCTGCGGCACGCCGAAAGCGACCTTCGAAAAGGTCGCGGAGATCGTGACCTCGACCGGTAACGCCGAGCGGGTCGGAACGATCACGTACGCGCTCGGCTGGACGCAGCACTCGACGGGCGTCCAGATGATCCGGGCGGGAGCGGTCCTCCAACTCATGCTCGGGAACATCGGACGGCCCGGCGGAGGCATGAACGCTTTCCGCGGCCACTCCAACATTCAGGGCGCGACCGACACCGGCGGCAACACCGAGATCCTGCCGGGGTACCTGAGGACCCCCACCGGGGCGCAGACCAGCCTGAAGGAGTATCTGGACACCGTCACCCCCACGACGTTGAACAAGCAGGCCTGGCCCAGCATGAACTACTGGGTGAACTACCCGAAGTTCATGGTCTCGCTGTTGAAGTCGGCCTGGGGCAAGGCCGCGACCAAGGAGAACGACTTCGGCTACGAGTGGCTCCCCAAGATCGACGGGAACTATTCCTGGATGTACATCTTCGACGACATGTACCGGGGCAGCTCGACGCGCCTCGGCGCCAAAGAACCGGGACCGGAGGGCCTGATCACGTTCGGCATGAACCCGGTGGGCCTGGGGCCGAACTCGAAGAAGATGGTCGCCGCCCTCTCGAAGGCGAAGTGGCTGGTCGTCGTCGAAAACGTCGAGACCGAGACGGCATCCTTCTGGAAGGCCCCCAAGGAATACGGCGGGCCGGAGCCGTCGAAGATTCCAACGGAAGTTTTCCTGCTCCCGGCAGCGAACTTCGCCGAGAAAGACGGCACGTTCACCAACTCCGCGCGCTGGCTCCAGTGGAAGTGGAAGGCGCTCGATCCTCCGGGGCAGGCCAAGACCGACCAGGAGATCCTCGCACGCATCCTCTTGGCCGTCCGCGATCTCTACAAGAAGGAGGGGGGCGCGCTGCCCGATCCCGTCCAGAACGTCTCTTGGGCTTACACGAACCCGGTCAGTCCCGACCTCTCCGAGGTCTTGAAGGAGATGAGCGGAAAGGCGTTGGCCGACATTCCGGACCCCAAGGACAAGACGAAGGTCTTGAAGACCGCCGGCCAGCAGCTCGACGGCTTCGGCCAGCTCCAGGACGATGGCTCGACCCTGTGCGGCAACTGGCTCCACTCAGGCGTGTACACGGAGGCCGGCAACAACGCGCAGCGGCGCTCCACCGCCGATCCCAGCGGCCTCGGGATGTACCACAACTGGGCCTTCTCCTGGCCCGCAAACCGGCGGATCATGTACAACCGCGCTTCCGCCGACGCCGATGGCAAGCCCTGGGATCCCAAGCGCGCGGGCATCT
>WNGB01014826.1_pt1 | contig 10366 bp, 11 predicted proteins | sample 5400681 | NCBI WGS metagenome assembly WNGB01 (sample SAMN13153367, study PRJNA577476) | soil metagenome | isolation source: 115 cm soil or saprolite under grassland replicate 2 | place: USA:California | collected 2016-06-15 | reverse complement strand
CTTCGAGCAACGGGACATTCTCAAGGCTGCCGCGGGTCGGCAGAGGCTTTACGCCCATCTTCGGATTCGCCCATTTGACGGCGTCGACGAAGGCGCTGGCATAGACGACGAAGCCGCCGCCTTCGCCGCCAGTGCCGAACTTCAGGCCGCTCTGCTGCGCGGCTCCCTCGCCCGCCGACGCACCGGCCATCGCCAGACCAGCCAATACCGAACGTCTCGGCAAACGACGAGGCTCTGTCTGCGAAGGCGTGCGCGACCACATTGGACTGCCACTACCGGTTCAAGGCCTTACCCCCGGCGACTCGAATACCATGCCCTTGGCCCGGTCCATGAGATAAATCTCGAGGGCGACGTATTCGACGGCGTCATAGGGATAGGCTTCGGCCCGGATGCCGATCAAGCAGTTGCGCAAGCGGCGCTTCAGCGACCCCAAGGCCTGCCATTCCAGACGGTAGCGCGGATAGCCGGTCGGGTGTGCTTCCGGGATGGTGACGCCGGCGAGCTTCTTGCCGGCATTGTCGTCATGGCAGATGGCGCAAGAGAGATTGAGCTGACCCTGCCGGCTCTGATAGATCGCCGCCCCCTGCTCGCGGAAGGACGCGAGTCGGAGATCGTCGGATGGGGCGATCGGCAGGCCGCGCGACTGATTGGCAACGAAGGCCGCGAGCGACAGAAGTTCCCGGCTCTCCGGCGCCAATGGCTCGGCCTGCTGGTGGACGGTGCGGCAAAGCCTGATGCGGCCCTCGAGATCGATCGGCTTGTCGCCGTCCTTGGGTATCGCCGGATAGCGCACCGCAACGCCCTTCATGTCGGCGACGGCATGACAGTCGGCGCAGGACTTGTTGGCGGCGCCGGCCGGCTTGGCCCAGAGCTGCTGGCCGAGCTGGACGAACAGCATGCCGGGATTGGCGGTGTCGTCGTCCTGCATCTTCTGCAAGGCCGCGCCCATGTCCTGATAGCCCGAGCGGCGCTTGTCGGCGCCGGCCTTATCGGCGCCAACTTGGGCCAGGGCGAAGGACCCGGCAAAGACCGCCGGCAGCAGCACCAGGGCCGCCCGCCGGCCGATCAACTCACGCAACATCGATGGCGACGGACTCTTCGACGGCAAAGCCTTCATCGCCGGTCCAGCGGAACGTGATCTTGCCGCTCTCGGTCGCCACCGCAAAGAACGAGACGAACGGGTTGGCAGCGATCGCCGGCGAGAAATCCATGCGCAGGATCTCGATGCCGCCCCAGCTCGCGGTGAAGCGCTCGATGATGTTGCGCGGGATGATGCGGCCGTTGGTGCCGGGCCGGAAACCGGTCTCCATGGGATGCAGGATCAGCGCCTTGAGCTCGATCACCTCGCCCTTCTTGGCGGTCTTGGGCGCATTGATGAGGACGTTGGTCATGTCAGGTCCTCCAGGCAGGCCGCGAGCGTGACGATCACGTCGGCGCTGGCACTGAAGAACTCGCCCTTGCTGGTCTCGGCGATGGCCACGATCTTCTGCGAGTCGCCAAGCTTGATGCGCGTGGCGATCACCGCCTTGCCGTTCCTCGGCCCGAGCCGCGCATCGAAGACATGCGGCTGCGGATTCTTCTCGTTGAAGACGTGGATCGCCTTGACGTGGTCGGCCTCGCTCATCGGGCTTTCGACCGACACGGTGAGCGGCACGGCATTGCCGTTCTCGATCAAAGGCGGCAGGTCGAGCGTCACACGGCCTTGACGGATCGCGTTGTTGCCTACGACTTCCTTAATCGCAGCCGCCATCGCCTCGGGCGTGGCGCGCGCTGATGCAAACGGCAGCACGCTCACCAGAGCGGCGCCCGCAATGAAAGTCCGTCTCGTCGTCCCCTCTTTCGTCCCTGGCATGGCTACTCCTTCAGGGTCGCGAGATAGGCCACGACATCCTCTATCTGCTCGGCCGTCAAGATGGTCTTGCCCTCGAAGGGCTTGGCGACACGCTGCAGGCCTGTCGTCCGATAATAGGGCGGCATGATCGTGTCGGGATTGAGACGCGCGCCGTCGACGATGCGGAGCCGTAGCTGCGCCACCGACCAGCGCCCGCCCGCGCCCGCCAGGCTGGGCGCCAGGTTGCCCTGGAAGCGTTCCTCGGCGATCGGCCCGCTGTGGCAGAGCAGGCAAAGGCCGACGCTGCGGTTGGCGACGATGGCGCGGCCGCGGGCGGCGTCGCCGGGCTTGTCCGCGAGCGGCTTGGGAATGGCATCGCCCACGACGGCATAGGGCGCGGCACCCTGCGCCCAAGCGGTGCCGGCGATGGACGCAACCAGGGCCGCCGTCAGCAGGCTCAAGCGGCTTCCGATCGAATGGAACCGCAAGCGGTTCCATTCGATTGGAAACGCGTTGTTTCGAATACCTCGTCCGGAGGGCACACTCCGTCCAGCTGATTCCAGCCGGACGGAGTGTGCTCTAGCGCGCACCATGGTCAGCCGAAGACCTCGGTCGTGACGGTCTTGAACCAGCTCGAGGCATAGAGCGCTTCCTGGCCGCGGAAGCCGCCGACCACCTCCAGCGGGCTGGTGCCGCCGGCGCCGGGGATATCGGCCAGCACGCCCTTGTCGGGACGATAGACGCCGGCGACGGAGATGCCGTAGTCGGGCGCCACCAGGCTGTAGCAGGTGTTGATCAGGATCGGATCGACGGGCTTGCGCCCGGCCAGCAGCTCGACGATCGCCGCCGCACAGACCTTGGCCTGAGCGTTGGCGGCAAAGGCCGACTTGGGCATGCCGCCCATGATGGCGGAATCGCCAACGACGTGGATGCCGGGCTGCAGCGTCGATTCGAAGGCGACCGGCTCGACGGGGCACCAGCCGGTGCGATCGGCCACCCCCGCCTTCTGGGCGATGGTGCCGGCCTTCTGCGGCGGGATGATGTTGGCGACCGCTGCCTTGTGGCGGGCGAAGTCGGTGACGACGGTGAGCGAGGCGGCGTCGACTGCCGTCACCTTGCCGCCCTGGCTCAGCGACACCCACTCGATCAGGCCGGGATAGAGCTGGGCCCAGGCGTTCTGGAACAGCCGCTGCTTGGAGAACGTGTCCTTGGAATCGAGGATCAGCAGCTTGGACTTGGGCTTCCAGATTTTCAGCCAGTAGGCGATCAGACTGGCCCGCTCGTAAGGACCGGGCGGGCAGCGGAACGGATTGGCCGGCGAGGAGATCACCACCAGGCCGCCATCGTCCATCGCCTGCAGCTGTTGGCGCAGCAGCACGGTCTGCGCGCCGGCCTTCCAGGCATGCGGCATCTTCTCAGCCGCCGCTTCGTCGTAGCCCGGCAACGCGCCCCAGTTGATGTCGATGCCGGGCGACAGCAGCAGCCGGTCGTAGGCAAGCTTGCTGCCGTCGCTGAGCGTCACGGTCTTGCCCGAGGCATCGACCGCCGTCGCCGCGGTCTGGGCCAGCACGACGCCGGCCTTCTGCACGCCGTCATAGCCGAACTGCTGCTGGGTGATTTCCCGCAGCGCGGCCAGCACGTTGTTCGAGAACGGACAAGCGGTGAAGACAGGGTTGGGCTCGACCAACGTGACGGTGAGCTTGGGCTCGAGCGCCTTCAGCGTGCGCGCCGCCGTGGCGCCGCCGAAGCCGCCGCCCACAACAACCACACGGCCGCTGCCTTGCGCAGAGGCGATCGACGGTGCGGCGAGGCCGGCTGCGGCAGTGAGCTTCAGGAAAGTGCGCCGTGTCGCCATGGCTACTCCGGCTGCGCGGCGAACCAGGCCGCGATGGCGTCGATCTGCTGATCGTCGAAGCCCTTGGCGATGCGGCCCATCACCGAGGACGGCCAAGCGCCGCTGCGATACTCGCGCATGAACTGGACGATGTCGGAGGCCTTGCGGCCGGCGATGCGCGGGATGACCGAATCGGGAATCCGCTGGGCCGCGTGGCAGCCCGTGCACGAGCTGGCACCGGGCGGCATATCCACCGCCCGGACCGGCCCCGCTGCCAAGAAACTGGCCAGCAACAACGCGCTGGCCAGCATCGGGAACAGCAGACGATGCCTCATGAAGCCTTCTTCAGCTCGTGATGCATCAGCGGCAGGTTGCGCACGCGCTTGCCGGTCGCCCGGGCAATCGCGTTGAGCACCGACGGCGCGGCCACGGCAATGGTGGGCTCACCGACGCCGCCCCAGAAGTCGCCGGTCGGGACCAGCACGGTCTCGACCTTGGGCATCTCGTCCATGCGCATGACGTTGTAGCTGTCGAAGTTGGTCTGCTCGACGGCGCCGTCCTTGACGGTGATCTCGCCATAGAGCGCCGCCGACAGGCCGTAGGCGAACGAGCCCGCGACCTGGCGCTCGATCTGCGCCGGATTGACCACGTGGCCGCTGTTGGTGGCCGCGGTGATCTTGTGGATCTTGAGCGCGCCATCGGCGCTCACCGAGACCTCAGCGACGCCCGCGACATAGCTGCCGTAGCCCATGATCTGGGCGAGGCCATGGAAGTGGCCGGCCGGCAGCGGCTTGCCATAGCCCGCCTTGTCGGCCGCCGCCTGCAGCACCGCCGCCCACTTGGGCTTGAGCAGTTTCAGGCGGAAGGCCAGCGGGTCCTGCCCCGCCGCATCCGCCAGCTCGTCCATGAAGCTTTCCATGTAGACGGCGTTCTGGTTGGTGTTCACGCCGCGCCAGAAGCCCGGCGTGATGTGCGGGTTGCGCATGGCGTGGTCGATCAGCAAGTTCGGCACGTTGTAGCCGTACGTCGCCTCGGGGCCGCTCGCCGCGAAGCCCTGGAACACGGCGGGATCCATGCCGTTCACCAGGTTCTGCGGCAACAGCGATGCCAGGATCGACTGGCCCGAGATGCGCACGTGCAGGCCGACCAGGTTGCCCTGGGCGTCGAGGCCGCCCGTCAGCTTGCACATCGTGGTCGGATGATACTGGCAGTGCGTCATGTCCTCTTCGCGCGACCAGATCAGCTTGATCGGCGTGCCGGGCATCTGCTTGGCGACCAGCACGGCTTGGCGGATATAGTCGGCACGGCCGCGCCGGCCGAAGCCGCCGCCCAGCAGCATCTTGTAGACCTCGCACTGCGCCACCGGCAGGCCGGCCGCCTCGGATACAGCGGCCAGGGCCGCTTCGCCGTTCTGCGTGCCGCACCACACCTCGCACTTATCGGCCGAGTAGCGCGCGGTGGCGTTCATCGGCTCCATGGTGACGTGGTGCTGGTGGGGGAAGCTGTAGGTCGCGGTGACCTTCTTGGCGGCACCGTCGATCGCGGCCTTGGCGTCACCCGCCTTGTTGCCAACGAAGGCTTCGCTGGCATCAAGGCCTTCCTTCAGCATGGCGTTGATGGTCTCGGTCTGGACCTCGCCCAGCTTGCCGATGTCCCACTCGGCGGGAAGGGCGGCGAGTGCGGTGCGGGCGTTCCAGTAGGTGTCGGCCACGACCACGACGGCGTTACCGTCGATCGCCACGACCTTCTTCACGCCGGGCATCTTCTCGATCTTGGCTGCATCGAAGCTCTTGAGCTTGCCGCCGATCACCGGGCAGGCGCGCACGGTCGCGACCAACATGCCGGGCATGGTGAAGTCGATGCCGTAGAGCTGCTTGCCGGTGACCTTGTCGAGCGTGTCGAGCCGCTTCAGCGGCTTGCCCGCGATCTTCCAGTCCTTGGGGTCCTTGAGCTTGACCTCCTTGGGCGGCTCGAGCTGGGCCGCTGCGGCAGCGACCGCGCCGTAGGTCGTCTTCTTGCCCGAGCTGTGGGTGATGACGCCCTTGTCGACCTTCAACTCGCCGGCCGGCACCTTCCACTCGGCCGCCGCTGCCGCGAGCAGCATCTCGCGCGCCATGGCGCCGCCCTCGCGGACATACTGGTTGCTCTCGCGGATGCCGCGGCTGCCGCCGGTCGAGTAGTTCTTCCAGACGCGATTGCGCTTCACGTTCTCGCCGGGTGTCGGGTACTCCCAGGTGACCTTGCTCCAGTCGCACTCCAGCTCCTCGGCGACGAGCTGGCAGAGGCCGGTGAGCGTGCCCTGCCCCATCTCGGAGCGGGCAATGCGGATCACCACCTTGTCGTCGGGATGGATCACCACCCAGGCGTTGAGTTCCTTGACGGCGGATTGGGCCGCCGCGTCGAAGGGAATGGAGAAGCCGAGCGAGAAGCCGCCGGCGACAGTCGCGCTGCTCACCAGGAAGCGGCGACGACCGAGCGAGGTCTGATGAATCGTCATGATCGCACCCTCCCCTTAGGCCTTCGACGCAGCGTGGATCGCCTCGCGCACCTGCACGTAGGTGCCGCAGCGGCAGATGTTGGTCATCGCCGCGTCGATGTCGGCGTCGGTCGGGTTGGGCTTGGCGGCGAGCAAGGCGGTGGCCGCCATCACCATGCCGCTTTGGCAGTAGCCGCACTGGGGCACATCGGCCGCCACCCAGGCTGCCTGAATCTTGTTCAGCGTGCCGCTGGCGGCGAGGCCTTCGACAGTGACGACCTTCTTGGCACCGACAGTGTTTACCGGCACCTGACAGGAGCGTGTGGCGACACCGTCGATGTGCACCGTGCAGGCGCCGCACTGGGCGATGCCGCAGCCATACTTCGTCCCGGTGAGGCCGAGCTGCTCGCGCAGCACCCACAGGAGCGGCGTGCGCGGATCGGCAGTGTGGTTCAGGGCCTTGCCATTGACGTTGATGACAGCCATCCCGGTCTCCTGTCGTTTGGGGTATGGCGGAAACCTAGCCGAGGGTTCCGCAGGCGGCCAGTGACCGGGCCGGTTTCACGGATGTGTGATGGCAGTCGTCGTTCCTCCCCAACGTGGAGCGTGGGGAGGAATTTATGTGCCCAGACTCGCCTGGAACACGCGCCGGTAGTTGCCGCCCAACAGCTTTGCTGTTTCCTCAGGCGTGAATCTGCTGCGTAAAGCGGCAGCCAGCTGCGGCAGGTCTGCATAGCTCGGCATCGCGCTGCCGCCAGGCAGGCCGAACTGGTCGGTGCCGAGGCCGACATGGTCGATGCCGACAATATCGACCATGCGGGCGAAGCCGTCGGCGTAGGCCACGATGTTCGGGAAAAAGGCCGTGACCGGCCAGATGCCGATGACGCCGCCGGTCGCGGCAATGGCACGTGCATGGTCGGGCAGGATGCGCCGCGTCCACGCCGCCGGCCGGTCGGTCAGCGAGGTGTGCGACAGCACCAGCGGCTTGGTGGTGACCGACGCCGCCTTCTTGACCAGCTCATAGGTGCCGTGCGCCACGTCGACCACGATGCCCATCTGGTTGCAGCGGCGGATCACCTCGACGCCGAACTGCGTCAGGCCGCCATGCACGCTGGGCTCGGTCTGGATGTCGCCAAGCTCGTTGGGCCGGTAATGCGTGAGCTGCAGATGGCGCAGTGCCCAGCGCTGGTAGGCCTCGTCAAGACGCTCGATCCTGCCCTCGAGGAAGTCGGCGCCTTCCGACGAGACGATGATCGACGGCATGGCGGATCGTGCTCCGCCGAGCTCCGCCGACGTCCTGAGGATCGGCATTCTCTGCTCGCCCGCCAGCGCGTGGATCTGCTCGAAGGATCGCCGCGTATAGTCGTAGAGCTCACCCGGCCGCGGGTCGCGGCCCGGCCGCAGGCGGCCGTCGATGGTCTTGATGATCGGCGAATCGGAGACAACGGCAAGGCAGATCGCCGACACGCCGCCCTGGCGCATCGGCTCGGCGACCGCCGCGAAGCGGCCGCGGCCGTAGGCCATCTGAATCAGGTTGCCGGCGTGGCTGTGGATGTCGACCGCCGTGCCGTCGACCTGCGCCATTGCCGGCACCACCGGCAGGCAGAAGAGCGGGCTCGCCGCCATCAGGGCACGGCGCGAGAGGCCGGGTTTGAGCTCGGCGCCATGCAGCTGGTAGCGCCAGCCGTCCGGGTCGGACGCGATCCGCCAGGTCCCGGTGAGGCGCAACTGGCCAGTGCCGAGCTTCAGCGGCCGGTCGGCGAAGACCTCGACCACGGCCAGTCGATTGGCGGGCACGCAGCCCGCGCAACAGCCGGGCTCGGCCATCAGCAGGAAATGATCGGTAGTGGCAGTCGCAAGCGGCGTGAAGGCGAACCCGGACAATTCGACCGGCTTGCCGTGGGTGCGATCTGCGCGAGGGCTTCCGAGATCGCGCCAGTGAAGTCTCATCTCAGTCTCGTCGCTGGGGGCGCGCCACTCCAGCGGCGCGATCTTGCTGGTCTACGCAAAGACGCGCCACTGGAGTGGCGCGCCCCCAACGGACTAAAGCTTGGGTGGCGGATAATATGGCCGATCGCCCAGGGCTTGCACGCGTTTCCAGAAATCGGGGCCCGAGGCCTTGCCGACCTCGTCGAGGTCGGCGGCCTGGCGCCACATACTCCATGAATCGGGATGCAGGCCGCTCGCCGTGTTCATCTGCCGGTCGCCCTCGACCGGATTGCCGTGCGCGCGCAGCCATACGCCGAGCCGGAAGCGGGCATGCGCCTCGGCGATCTCGCGCGTCACCTTGGGCAGGGCGGCGCGGGCAGCGCCGGCGGGCAAGGCGTGCCGGCCCGTGGTCACCCAGGCGCGCACCGCGTCGAGATAGGCTTGGCGGGCGGCAAGCCGCTCCGCCTGGTCTTCGGGCGACATGGTGCGGGTCTTGAGATCCATGCGCCGGAAGTGGTCGGTCGAGCCCGCGGTCTCAGGCGGCCGCACGATGCGGCCCTGCTCGTCGATCCACACGGCCTGCGGCACGTTGACGAGGTTGTAGAGATCGCTCAGGCGATGATCGGTGTCGATGAGCTGCCAGTAACTCGATTTGGCCTGTTCGATCCACGGCCGGGCATGCTCGGCGCCGCGGCTTTCCTCGGCCACGGCAACGACCATGAAACCCTTGTCCTTCAGCTCATCATAGAGGGCCTGCCACACGGGCAAGTCGAAGCGGCAGCCTCACCAACTGGCCCATGTGGCGAGGAAGACCTTCTTGCCCCTGAGCTGGGACAAGGTGCGCGGCGTGCCGTCGATATCCGGCAAGGTGAAGTCCGGCGCCTGCAGGCCTTCGAGGGCGGCATTGCGCTCGTCGGCGGGCGCGCCCAGCGCCCACACCTCGCCATCCTCGGCGGCGACCACCGGGCCGCCGATCTTGGTCCAGAACGCCGCAACATCGACGTCCTTGCCCTTCACCGCTGCCGGCGGCAGCGGCACGCAGAGCTCGGCGCGGCACATCCCCTCCGGCTTCAGCGTCCAGCCGGTGATCTTTTCGGCGTCGGACGCGCTCATCCAAAGCCCGTCACGCGCGTCGACCTTGTGCTCTGCGGTGGGTGTGAGAATGACCGTCATGACGTCCTCCGTCGCCCCGAGCGTCGTCGAGGGGCTTGCTTCAGCGACGACGATCTTACCCCTCGGTCGGGACGACGGCTACTTCGGCACCGAAATCGTCACTTCCTTGGAAGTGATGAACTCCAGCAGCACCGGCACGCCCTTCTTGGTCTGCTCGATGCCACGCTTGATCGCCGGCACGATGTCCTCGGGCTTAGTGATGCGCTCGCCGTAGCCGCCGAACGCGCGCGCCATCGCGGCGTAGTCGCCCGAGATGTCGGTCGAGCGGTACTTTTCGGTGGACACCTTCATGATGTGCAGCTCGATCGCCATCGAGAAATTGTTGAGCAGCACCGACATGATGGGGATGCGCTCGCGCACCGCCGTCTCGAAATCCATGCCGGTGAAGCCGATGGCGGCGTCGCCCCACACGTTGATGCAGAGCTTGTCCGGGCAGGCGAGCTTGGCGCCCATGGCGAGGCCCAGGCCATAGCCCAACTGCGTGGTCTTGCCCCAGCCGATGTAGGTGTGCGGCGCGGTGTTCTTCCAGAACGGCGAAAGCTGGTCGCGCGGGCTGCCGGCATCGTGGGTGATGATGGTGTTGGCGATGTCGACCGTGTTCTGCAGGTCCCACAGCACGCGGTAGGGATTGAGCGGCGCGTCGTTGTTGGTGAGCTTGGGCATCCACTCCTTCAGCCACTCGTCGGCGACCGACTTGATCTCGGCGGCGACCTTGCTCGCGTCGCGCTTGGTGGCGCCGGCCGCCTTGGCTGCCGCGATCAGGGCCGCGAGGGTCAGCTTGGCATCGCCGACCAGGCCATACTTCGCCGGCACGTCCTTGTTGATGTGCGCCGGATCGAGCGTCGAGTGGATGATGGTCTTGCCCTTCGGCATGGAGATGCCGAAGTTGGTCTCGGTGAACGAGCAGCCGATGCCCAGGATCACGTCGGACTGGTCGAGGAACTGGCGCACCGCCTTCGGATAGGCGCAGCCGCCCGAGCCCAGCGCCAGCGGATGGGTCTCGTCGAAGCAACTTTTGCCCTCGAGGCTGGTGCAGACCGGGATGGCCAGAAGCTCAGCCAGTTCCTTCAGTTCGGCGTAGGCCTCGGCCCAGTGCACGCCCTGGCCGGCATAGATCACCGGG
>WNGB01014825.1_pt1 | contig 10366 bp, 7 predicted proteins | sample 5400681 | NCBI WGS metagenome assembly WNGB01 (sample SAMN13153367, study PRJNA577476) | soil metagenome | isolation source: 115 cm soil or saprolite under grassland replicate 2 | place: USA:California | collected 2016-06-15 | reverse complement strand
CTTCTCCGACACGGCGGCGGTGCGGGGCAGCCACGACTACGTCGTCGCCTTCCCCGGCGACAACAACACCGGTGCCAGCCAGACCACCCTGACGACGTACGTCCACGGCAAGGAACTGGTGTTCGCCTTCGACCCGCCCGCCGACCCGGGCGCCGGCCACACGCTGACCGTGTCCGGCACGCTGCACGCCAAGGCCAACGGTTCCCTCGTGGGCGGCAGGTCGCTGGGTGTGGTCTACACCCCGCCGACCGGACCCAATCAGACGCTCAACAACGTGACGACCGATGGCGCCGGAGCCTTCTCGACGACGATCCAGAACGCTCCAGCGGGCGCCAACGCATTCCAGTTCACCTTCGCGGGCGACGGCACCTACGAGCCACTCTCGGCAACCACCAGCGTGACCGTTTCACCCGGCGAGGTCGTGTTCGGCTTCGAGCCGCTGGACGACCCGGGCGCCGGTCAGACGCTGACGGTCTCCGGCACGCTGAAGAAGGTCGACGGCTCGGTGCTCGGCAACAAGGCGCTGACCGCGTCGTACACGGGACCGAGCGGCGGCCCCCAGACCATCGACGGGGTCACGACCGACGCTGCCGGCGTCTTCCACGTGTCGATCACCGACGCCCCGGCGGGGCTGAACTCGTTCCAGTTCTCGTACGCCGGTGACGCCAACAACGACCCCGCATCGGCCACCATCGGCGTGACGGTGACCCATGTCGACGTACTCACCGCGACCGCGCCGGCCACGCTGCCGACCAACGGCCTGCTGACGGTCTCGGGCACGCTCGTCACCGCGACCGGCGACCCGGTTGCGGGCGCGACCATCCACCTCGACCGGACCAACGGCTCCTGGACGCAGACGGTGGCGCAGGACGATCTCACGACGGCCACCGACGGCACGTTCTCGTTCCAGCGTCAGGTCACCGACGGTGCCCCGCTTCGCTTCCATCTCGCCTACGACGGTGATGCGACCCACCGGGCGGCCTCGGCATCCAAGTCCTGGCTGGGGGTTCCGCACCTGAGGCTGACCACGCCGAAGAAGGCCTACACCTCGGGTGACACCGCGTCGTTCACGGTCTGGTCGCCGGTGAACGCGAGCATCCTGCCGCTGAGCATCGTGGTGGCGCCGTACGGCAAGGCGAAGCAGACCATCCCGCCCTCCGCGACCAGCAACCAGACGGCCTTCGCGGTCATCCTCACCCGCAACACCACGGTGACGGTGTCGGTGCCGAAGACGGCGGACTGGAAGGCAGAAACGGTCAAGCTCGCCGTGCCGGTGAAGGCTCGGCTGATCGAGAAGTTCGTCGGTGACTACACCAAGGTCGGCGCCACCCACCTGGTGCACGTGACGACCGACCCGAAGCTGCGGGTGACCGTCAAGCCGCAGCGCTCGGGCAAGTGCGTCTACGCCCAGGTGCAGAAGTACGTCGACGGTGTCTACAAGTCGTTCCGGCTGACCGAGTGCATCCAGCTCAACGGGCTCTCCCAGGCGTCGTACACCCTGGGTGGCCGGCACGCCGCGGGCACCCAGTTCCGGTTCCGCTTCCAGTCCTTCGCGGATGCGATGAGTGCCGCGAACAACGGAGCCTGGCAGTACTTCAAGTTCACCAAGTAACGCGCTCGACGGCCCCGGATCTGCGCCTCAACGCTGTTGATCCGGGGTCGTTGCGTTCCCCGCCGACGTGGCGAGTTTGGCCCGTGAAGTGGCGAGAATCGCCCGCCGAGGCGGCGAGATTGGCCCTCAACCGGCTGCGAGCAGACCGACGCCAAGCGAGATGAGGCTGATCGCCAGCAGCAACCCGCCGGCAAACACCAGGGCGATCAGGCCGTTGGGTCGTTCGCGGCCGCGGCCCATGGAGGAGAAGAAGAACCCCGCCGGCATCAAGAGAGCCGAGATCGCCACTCCGCTCCGGGAGAGCCAGTCGAAGAACCCGGTCTGCGTCGTACTGTCCGCAAGCACCTGGCAGACCAACGCCAGCACCAGCAGTACGCCGGCATGCGCGTGGCCGGCTCGCGAGAACCTCTCCTGGAACGGCGTCACCTCGGCCCGGCCCGTGACGATCCGGACCATGTAGAGCCCGCCGCTCTCCACGGTCACCAGGGCAATCAACAGGATCCCCGCCAGAACACGCGACTCATCGGACAACATCAAGCTCCCCCTCGCTTCTCCATCGTGGCTCCATCGTGGCGAGCCGAGGTGCTCATGTCGACCCCGCGAGGTGGCGAAAGTGGCTCCGCGAGGTGGCGAACGTTGCCCCTCGAAGTGGCACGAATTGCCCCCGCGCAGGGGCTGGGCAGAGCGCCCGCAGGTGAGTAGGGTCACACCCACTCAACTCGACTCGGGAGGATCGACATGGCTGTTCCGTCAGGACGACCGGGCCGCAACCAGTGGCTTCTGATCATGGTGTTGCTGGTGCCGGCGATCGTCGTACCCCTGCTGGTTCCTTTGTACGACGAGGTCGACCCGAAGCTCTTCGGGTTCCCCTTCTTCTTCTGGTTCCAATTCGCCCTGATCCTGTTCGCGGCCGGGCTGACCTGGCTGGCCTTCAAGATCAGCCAGGCCGCCGAGCGACGCGACCGAGGAGCCCGCCGATGAATCACCCCACGAAGTTCTTCTCCCCCGCTTCGCTCCTCCGAACAACTTCGCGGGGGCCCCGATGAGTCACCCCACGAAGTTCTTCTCCCCCGCTTCGCTCCTCCGAACAACTTCGCGGGGGCCCCGATGAGCGGGGTTGCGGTCGGCGTCTTCGTCTTCTTCTTCCTGCTGGTCACCGTGCTCGGCTTCGCCGCGGCGCGCTGGCGGCGGGTGGAGGCGCTCGACAGCCTCGACGAGTGGGGCCTCGGCGGGCGCGGTTTCGGCAGCTTCATCGCGTGGTTCCTGATCGGCGGCGACCTCTACACGGCGTACACCTTCATCGCCGTGCCGGCCCTGCTGTACGCCGGCAGCGCGGTCGGCTTCTTCGCGGTGCCCTACACGATCATCGTCTACCCGATCATCTTCCTGTTCCTGCCGCGGCTGTGGTCCGTCAGCCACCGGCACGGCTACGTCACGCCGGCCGACTTCGTGCAGGGCCGCTACGGCAGCCGGCCGCTCGCGCTCGCGGTCGCGGTGACCGGCATCCTGGCGACGATGCCCTACATCGCGCTGCAGCTGGTCGGCATCGAGGTGGTGCTCCAGGTGATGGGCCTGCAGGCGGGCGAGGACTCGCCGTGGGTGGTGCAGCACCTGCCGCTGTTCATCGCCTTCGCCGTGCTGGCGGCGTACACCTACTCCTCCGGGCTCCGGGCGCCGGCGCTGATCGCCTTCGTCAAGGACTTCCTGATCTACCTGGTCATCATCGTCGCCGTGATCTACCTGCCGTCGAAGCTCGGCGGCTGGGACCACGTCTTCAGCAGCGTGAGCGACGGCTTCGCGACGTTCGACCAGGACAACGCCGACGCGATCAAGGCGGGCGCGGCCAACCCGAAGGCGATCATCCCGCCACCGACGGCGCACTGGGCTTACGCGACCCTAGCGTTCGGCTCGGCGCTGGCGCTGTTCATGTACCCGCACTCGATCACCGCCACGCTGTCGACCCGGACCCGCTCGGTGATCCGGCGCAACGCGGCGCTGCTGCCGGCGTACTCCTTCCTGCTGGGGCTGCTCGCCCTGCTCGGCTTCGTCGCGGTGGCGGCGGGGGTGAAGGTCGACAACCCGCAGCAGGCGGTGCCGCAGCTCTTCGAGAACGAGTTCCCCAGCTGGTTCGCCGGCTTCGGCTTCGCGGCAATCGCGATCGGGGCGCTGGTGCCGGCGGCGATCATGTCGATCGCAGCCGCCAACCTGTGGACCCGCAACGTCTACACGGCCTTCCTCAACCCCGACGCGACGCCGCAGCAGGAGGCCCGACAGAGCAAGATCGTGTCGCTGGTGGTGAAGTTCGGCGCGCTGGTCTTCGTGCTCGCACTGTCGAAGGAGTTCGCGATCAACCTGCAGCTGCTCGGCGGTGTCTGGATCCTGCAGACCTTGCCTGCGATCGTGATCGGGCTCTACACGCGGTGGTTCCACCGTGGGGCGCTGCTGGCCGGCTGGGCGGTCGGCATGGCTTACGGCACCTGGATCGCGTACGGCGTTGCCTCGCCGATCCAGGAACACTTCGGTGGACCGCTGGCCGTCTTCCCCGGCACCGACACGAAGGTCTACATCGCGGTCATCGCGTTCGTCGCCAACCTGCTGGTGGCCGCCGTACTCACCGTGGTGTTCCGCGCTCTCGGCGTCGGCGAAGGCACGGACCAGACCCAGGCCGACGACTACATCGCCGACCTGGGCGATCCCCGAGTGGAGGCCGAGCTCGACCCCAGCGCTCCCGCCCACCCCTGACCCGCCCGCCACCTCGCGGGGCAATCTCCGGGGCTTCGGCCCGGGAGAGTCAGGGATAGCGGTAGCCGGCGACGTACTCGCTGATCTCCCAGAGCTTGACCTGTTCGGCCTTGTCGTGGGCCTTGGGGGAGTCGGCGACGACCTTGGGAAGGCCGCGGAACTGCCGGAAGCCGCTCGGCCCGCACAGCGTGCCGGTCGGCACGTCGGCCGTCGCCGCCATCAGGATCGGCAGGGCACCCATCTCCGCCGGCTGCGCGGTCGCCTTGAGGGCCGCCCCCACCAGACCCGGACGCGACTGAGCCGAGCGCGGCCGCCGACCCGTGAGCAACGAGGTCGGCGCCGAGAGGCCGGCGTGGGCGGCCGTGACCCTGACCCGGATGTCATGGGCGCGGAGCCGGCGCTCGAGCTCGTGGGTGAAGAGCAGGTTCGCGAGCTTGCTCTGCGCATACATGTGCCACCGCGGGTAGCGATCCAGGGGTTGCCGCGGGTCGTGCGTGGGCGCCCGGCGGGCGAATCTGTGGGCGACCGACGTGACGTTGACGATGCGGCTGTCGGTGGCCGCGGTCAGGTTGGGAAGCAGCATGCCGGTGAGCATCCAGTGCCCGAAGTGGTTGGTGGCCATCTGCAGGTCGAGACCGTCGATGCTCCGGTACTCGGGGGTCGCCATCACGCCAGCGTTGTTGATCAACAGGTCGAGCGGTCCCATCTTCGCGATCACGCCGACCGCTCGCCGGATGTCGGAGAAGTCGGCGAGGTTCATCCGCATGGGCGTGAACCGCGCCCCGGTCACCTCGACCGACAGCCTCTCGTGGGTACGACGCAGCCGCTCGGGATCGTGGCTCGCCAGCAGCACCCGGGCTCCTCGGCGTGCGAACTCCAAGGCCACCTGCATGCCGAGCGCACTCGTCGCGCCGGTGACCAGCACGGCTCGGTCCTTCTGGTCGGGCATGTCCTCGATCCGCCAGAGCTGGCCGGGCGGCTGGGGCGACCACTTGGTCCACTCACGCTTGGGGTTCGTCTTCTTGGGCGGCACCAGCGGCGCGAGCGGGATGGGCTCGGGTGCGAGGGTGGGGGGCGTCGGACCCGGAGCGGGTGCTGGCGGTGGTGCTGGCACGACGACCGGCTCGGGCATCGGGTCGCCGGGCATGCCAGGAAACTCGGGCCCGAGCGGCCCGTCGGGCGTCGTCCCCGTCATGGGGTTACCGCCATCGCGTCGAGGATCTTCCGCCCCAGCTCGGCGTCGCCCTCGACCGTGACGGCCTCGTCGTCGGGCCAGCGGCGGCCGCCGGCGATGACGATGAACGCCTCCCGGCCCATCTCGAGTACGACGTCCGGCTCGGCCGGCGCCACCGGCAGGGTCACCGCCCGACCCGACTCGTTGACCTCGACGGCCCGGGTCGGGCTCCCCGCCACGGCGAGTACGGCGCAGGTCCCGGCCGGCGGCGCGACCCGCTTACCGACGACGACCCCGAACGACTCCAACAGGTCGTCGGCCGTGTGCTTGGCCGGGCCGGAGTCGAGGTTGCCCGGCCGGCCCACGGCGCGTCGTACGTCCTGCTCGTGCATCCACACGTCGACCACGCGGTTGCGCAGCAGCCGTTCCCAGCCCCAGCCGATGCCGCCGAAGATCCGCTCGGGTACGGCGGTCGCGTCGTCCGGCGGGTCGGCCAGCAGTTCGGTGTGGCGTTTCGTGGTGGACTCGCGAATCTCCCTGATCAGCTCATCGGGCGTGCGGTCGCGACGGGCGACGACTCCCTGCTCGGTGTAGAGCCCCATCAGGCCGGTGACGTGCTCGGGGGAGCCAACGTCGACGGCCTCCTCCGGTCCGCCCGCGAGCACGCTCTCGAGGTGCGCGATGTGAGCGGCGATCGCCTGGACGTCCCAGCCGGCGAGGTCGGTGGGGCGGGTCCAGTCGGCCTTGTCGAGCTCTTCGAGGAGCGTGGTGAACTCGTCGATCGCCTCCCACCAGAGACCGACGTACCCGGAAAGTCGCTCCCGATCGCTCATGCCTCTCACGATCCCACACGGTCCGAGGTGCCCGAAATGCCTATTCGCGACCGGGTTCGCCAGCGACGCCCGCTACCGTGGCCACGACGGGCGACCCGCGTCGCACCCGAGACCTGCCCGAGCCGAGAGGTGGACCCGTGACCGTCAGCCCCGCCGAGACCGACGTGCGGCTTCGGGACGGCCGCACGCTTCATGTGTACGACGTAGGTCCCGCCGACGCGACGCCACTGATCTGGCACCACGGCACGCCCAACATCGGCGCGCCCCCGAGGCCACTGTTCGCCGACGCGACCCGGCTCGGGCTGCGCTGGGTCTCCTACGACCGTCCCGGGTACGGCGGCTCCACCCCCAACCCCGGCCGCGACATCGCGTCGGCGGCCGCCGACGTCGCCGCGGTGGCCGACGCGCTCGGGCTCGACAGCTTCGCGGTGATCGGCCACTCCGGCGGCGGCGCACACGCGCTGGCCTGCGCGGCGCTGCTGCCCGAGCGGGTCCTGGCCGCGGTGAGCGTCTCCGGCCTCGCGCCGTACGCCGCCGACGGGCTGGACTGGTACGCCGGCATGGCCGACTCGGGTGTCGCCTCTCTGCGCGCCGCGGCCCATGGACGGGAAGCCAAGGAACGCTTCGAGGCGGCCGGCGACGCGGGCGAACCCGGCTTCACCCCCGGCGACGAGTCCGCACTCTCCGGCCGCTGGTCATGGGCCCTCGACGTCGTCCGGCCGGCAATCGCCGCCGGTCCGGCCGCGCTGATCGACGACGACCTGGCCGCCGTCTCGCCGTGGGGCTTCGAGCCGGCTCGCATCACGGCGCCGACGCTGCTCGTGCACGGCACCGCAGACCGGATGGTGCCGAGCGCGCACAGCGAGTGGCTGGCCGGCCGGATCCCGTCGGCCGAGCTCCGGCTCCGCCCCGGCGACGGCCACATCACCGTCCTCGACGCCGTCCCCGACGCCCTCGAGTGGATCGCCCGGCAGACCCGGGCCTGACCGAGCGCGGTTGGTGCGCGCTGAGAGACTTGGCCGGGTGAACACCCCTCGCGTGCGCGCGCCGGAGCTCCTCGGGCGCGGCTGGCTCAACACGGACGGCCCGCTTCGGCTGCGTGACCTGCGCGGGCGTTTCCTGCTGCTGGATTTTTGGACCTTCTGCTGCGTCAACTGCCTGCACGTGCTCGACGAGCTGCGGCCGGTGGAGGAGAAGTACGCCGACGAGCTGGTGGTGGTCGGCGTACACAGTCCGAAGTTCGTGCACGAGGCCGACCCGGAGGCGCTGCGGGCGGCGGTCGCGCGCTACGGCGTACACCATCCGGTGCTGGACGACCCGGACCTGGTGACCTGGGAGGCGTACGCCGCCCGCGCGTGGCCGACGCTGGTGCTGGTGGACCCGGAGGGCTACGTCGTCGCGCAGTACGCCGGCGAGGGTCACGCGCATGCCATCGACGCCCTGCTGGCGACGCTGATCGCGGAGCACCAGGACAGGGGCACGCTCCAGCCGGGCGACTCGCCGTACGTGCCGTCGGCCGAGGACACCGGCGACCTGCGCTTCCCGGCCAAGGCGGTGCGGCTGCCCGGCGGTCACCTGCTGGTCGCCGACGCGGGTCACGACCGGCTGGTCGAGCTCGACGGCGACCGGGTGGTGCGGACGATCGACGGGTTCCGCGAGCCCAACGGCCTGTGCCTGCTGCCGGAGGAGATCACCGAGCGGGTCGGGTACGACGTCGTGGTCGCCGACACCGTCGGGCACCGGTTGGCCGGGGTGACGCTCGCGACCGGCGGCGTACGCACGCTGGCCGGCGACGGACAGCAGCGGATGCAGGGCGACGGGACCAGCCGGCTGTCGAGCCCCTGGGACGTCGCCTGGTGGCAGGACCGGGTGTGGGTCGCGATGGCCGGCATCCATCAGCTGTGGACCTTCGATCCGGATGACGTTGCCCTCGAGGTCGCCGCCGGCACGACCAACGAGGGGCTCGTGGACGGGCCGCTGGCGGAGGCGTGGTTCGCGCAGACCAGCGGGCTGGCGGCGGACGGCGACCGGCTCTGGCTGGCCGACTCTGAGACGTCGTCGCTGCGGGTGATCTCCGACGGGGTCGTGGGCACGGTCGTCGGCCACGGGCTCTTCGACTTCGGCTTCCGCGACGGCGGTCGCGACGACGCGCTGCTGCAACACCCGCTCGGCGTGGCGGTCCTGCCGGACGGGACGGTTGCGGTGGCGGACACCTATAACGGGGCGGTACGCCGCTTCGACCCGGCGACCGGCGTACTCTCCACGGTCGCGACCGGCCTCGCCGAACCCTCCGGACTGGTCGTCGACGGTGACCGGGTCCTGGTCGTGGAGGCGAACGCGCACCGGGTCGTGGAGGTGGCTATGGGAGAGGCGGCCGCGGACGGCTCGGCCGCGCGCACGCAGCGGCCGGTGACCGACGTGGGGCCGACGGTCGCGCTCGACGTGGTCTTCGAGCCGCCGCCGGGGCAGAAGGTGGACGACCGGTTCGGGCCCGCGTCGCAGCTGGTCGTGACCGCGACCCCGGCCGCCTTGATCCGCTCGGGTGACGGCCGCACCACGGATCTGTCGCGGGTATTGGAGCTCGACCCGGTCGTCGGCGAGGGCGTCCTGCACGTCGCCGCCCGGGCCGCCACCTGCGACGAGGGGGGCGGCGAGGGCGCCGCCTGCCGGATGCACCAGCAGGACTGGGGCGTGCCCGTGCGGGTCACCGCCGACGGGCCGGCGTCGCTGGTCCTTCCGCTCGGCGGCGCCGGCTGACCGACGATCGACTCGATCCGCCACGGATCGCCGAGTCGAGGTGCCCTGTTAGCGTCGCCAGCGTGAACGACGCGACCAGCCCCGTGACCGCTCTGCTCGACCTGCGCCAGTGGGTGGCCTTCGACATCGACGAGGACGGGCGGGTGCTCGCCGGGAACGACGACCTCGGCAGCCTGCAGCTGGTCGAGATCGAGCCCGACGGCCGTCGTACGCCGCTGACCGACCTGCCTTCGCGCGCGACCGGGCGCTACCTGCCGGGGCGGCGGCAGGTCGTCGTAGAGCATGACAACGGCGGCGACGAGAAGTGGCAGATCTCGCTGCTCGACCTGAGCCGACCGATCGAGTCGCCGGTCGGCCTCGACGGCCTCACGCCCGTCGTCCAGGACGCCGAGCACATGAACGTCGTGCATGACGTCACCGCGCGGTCGCTGATCTACTCCACCAACCGCCGCAACGACGTCGACATGGACGTCGTCGTGCGCAACCTCGACACCGGCGCGGAGACGGTCGTCTTCGACCAGGGCGGGTACGTCGTCCAGACCCACGTCTCCCACGACGAGACGAGCGTCGCGGTGACCACGCTGAGCCTGCAGCCCAACTCGACCGTGGTCAGCGTGGCCGGGCCGCGCGGCCCGCAGCCGGCGGGCGACCTCACCGACCGCGACGAGCTGGTCAACCACGAGGTACTCGGCTGGTCGGCCGGCGACGACGCCCTCCTGCTCGCGAGCGACCACGAGCGCGACCAGACCGCCGTACTCCGGCTCGGCCTCGACGGCACCTGGACCACCCTCGCCGAGGCCGCCGACCACGGACTCCGCGGCTCCCTCTCGCGCGACGGCGCGGCACTGCTGGTGGCCCACCATGTCGACGGCGCGGACCGGCTCGCGATCCACGAGACCGACGGGCGGCACCGGGTCGACGTCGCGCTCCCGCTGGCCGTGTACGGCGGCCTCACCTGGTCCGCAGACGGGGCCCGGATCGTCGCCACCGTGACCACTCCCACCGATCCGGGTTCGATCGTCAGCATCGACGCGGCCACCGGCCGGGCGGTCACCGTCGTCGACGGCCGCGAGCAGATCCCGGCCGACCTGCGCGACCGGCTGGTGGAGCCGACCGTGCACCGGATCCCCACGCCCGACGGCGAACAGGTGCCCTGCTTCCGGTACGCCGCCGCGCCCGCTGACGCGACCACTGACTCGCCCACTGACTCGCCCACTGACTCGCCCACTGACTCGCCCACTGACTCGC
>WNGB01031849.1_pt1 | contig 10368 bp, 6 predicted proteins | sample 5400681 | NCBI WGS metagenome assembly WNGB01 (sample SAMN13153367, study PRJNA577476) | soil metagenome | isolation source: 115 cm soil or saprolite under grassland replicate 2 | place: USA:California | collected 2016-06-15 | reverse complement strand
AAGCTGCGCGACTACCCGACCCTGGCCAGCGTCATCCAGTTCGTACACGACAACCGCCCCGACCTGGCGGTCAGCAGTCAGCAGCCGGTAGCCAGCAGCCCGGCGCCGTCCACAGCTCCCGTATCGCCTGCCGGCAATGGGCAGCTGCCGGCTGCCGCCGACCCGGTCACCGCGAAGGTGCTGGAGGTGATCGCCGAGAAGACCGGCTACCCGCCGGAGATGCTCGAACTCGACGCCGACCTGGAGGCCGACCTGGGCATCGACACGGTCAAGCAGGCCGAGACCTTCGCCGCCGTGCGCGCCGCCTTCGACATCCCGCGCAAGGACGACCTCAAGCTGCGCGACTACCCGACCCTGGCCAGCGTCATCCAGTTCGTACACGACAACCGCCCCGACCTCGCCGCCGGGGTGACCGGGGGACAGGGCGACGGGGCGACCGCAGCGCTGACTGCGACAGAGACCGTCGCCCCCTCGCCCGTTCGCCCCTCCGCACTTCCGTCGGTAGAGGACGCCGACCGGGTTCCGCGCCGCGTGCCGGTGCCCGCGCTGCGCCCGCCGATCGACCTGTGCAAGGCCACCGGCGTCACGCTCGACGGCGACAGCCGCGTGATCGTGGTGATGGACCGCGGCGGCATCGGCAAGGCGCTGGTCAACCGGCTGGAGAAGCGCGGCGTGACGGTGCTGGCGATCGACGCCCAGCAGCAGAGCGAGGTGCTCGAGGCCCAGATCCAGGCCTGCCTGGCCGACGGCCCGGTCAAGGGCGTCTACTGGCTGCCGGCGCTGGACGTCGAGCCGGCGATCGTGGAATTGGAGCTCGACAGCTGGCGCGAGCTGAACCGCCAGCGCGTAAAGAACCTGTACCTGACCATGCGCGCCCTGTACGAGCCGATCAGTGCGGCCGGCACCTTCCTGGTCTCGGCGACGCGGCTCGGCGGGCTGCACGGCTACGGCGACGAGGGCGCGACCGCGCCGCTCGGCGGCGCGGTGGTCGGCTTCACCAAGGCCTACAAGCGCGAGCGCGGCGACGTGCTGGTCAAGGCGGTCGACTTCGAGGCCGGCCGCAAGACCGCCGAGCCGGCCGACGCGCTGATCGCCGAGACCCTCAGCGACCCCGGCGTCGTCGAGGTCGGCTACCACGATGGCCAGCGCTTCACCGTGACGCTCCAGGAGCGGCCGGCGGCCGACGGCCAGCCCGGCATGGAGCTGGGCAAGGAGACGGTCTTCGTGGTCACCGGCGCGGCCGGCGGCATCACCAGCGCGATCGTCGGCGACCTGGCGGCGGCCAGCGGCGGCATCTTCTACCTGCTCGACCTCACGCCCAAGCCGCAGGCCGACGACCCGAACATCGGCCTGTTCCGATCCGACAAAGAGGCGCTCAAGCGCAAGCTGATCGACGAGCTCAAGGCCGCCGGCGAGCGGCCGACCCCGGTGGTGATCGACAGGAAGATCATGGGGATCGAGCGCGAGGAGGCGGCGCTGCGGGCGATCGAGACCGTCCAGGCGGCCGGCGGCACCGCGCACTACTTCAGCGTCAACCTGCTCGACGGCCCGGCCGTGGCGGCGGTGGTCGACGACGTCCGCGCGCGCTACGGCAAAATCGACGTCCTGCTGCACGCCGGCGGGATCGAGATCAGCAAGGCGCTGGACGCCAAGGCGCCGTCGGAGTTCAACCTGGTGTTCGATATCAAGGCCGACGGCTTCTTCAGCTTGCTGAAGGCCGCGGCGGGCCTGCCGATCGGCGCGACGGTGTCGTTCAGCTCGATCGCCGGGCGCTTCGGCAACAGCGGCCAGACCGACTACAGCTCGGCTAACGACCTGCTCTGCAAAGTCACCAGCAGCATGCGCAGCTGGCGACCGGAGACGCGCGCGATCGTGGTTGACTGGACCGCCTGGGGCGGCATCGGCATGGCGACCCGCGGCTCGATTCCCAAGATCATGGAGATGGCCGGCGTCGACATGCTCCCGCCCGAGGCCGGCATCCCGACCATTCGGCGCGAGCTGACCCGCGGCGGCACACGCGGCGAGATCGTCGTCGGCCAGCGGCTCGGCGTCATGGGCGCGGAGTTCGACCCGCAGGGCGGGCTGGACACCGAGAAGGTCGCGGCGGCGCTGGCCGCGCGCGAGCGGCCGCTCCTGATGATCGGCCAGGTCAAGACGGCCAAGCTGTACGGCGGGCTGGAGGTGGAGACGCTGCTCGACCCGCAGGCGCAGCCGTTCCTGTACGATCACCAGATCGACGGGACGCCGGTGCTGCCGGGCGTGATGGCCACCGAGACCTTCGCCGAGCTGGCGAGCCTGCTCGCGCCCGGCTACCACGTGGCGGCGATCGAGATCAAGGACATCGACCGGCCATTCAAGTTCTACCGGCACCAGCCGCGCACGCTCTACCTGAGCGCGACGATCAGCCCGGTCGCCGACGGCCAGCTGATCGCCAACGCCACACTGCGATCGGTGATGCAGCCGCCCAAGCCGGATCTGCCGCCCCAGGTGATCCAGCACTTCACCGCGGCGGTGCGGCTGACCCGCGGGCCGATCGAGGCCCCGGCCATTCCGTTCCCGCCGGCGCCCGAGGGGGCGCGGGTGGTCGAGAAGGCGGCGATCTACCCGCCGTACTTCCACGGCCCGGCCTACCAGGTGCTCGATCGCGTGCTGCTCAAGGACGGCCAGGCGGTCGGCGTGATGGCCGACAACCTGCCGCCGAACACCAGCCCGGACGCAGTCGAGTCGCTGATGGCGCCGCGGCTGATCGAGCTATGCTTCCAGACCGCCGGGATCTGGGAGATGACGGCCAAGGGCGTGATGGCGCTGCCGCTGGCGATCGGGTCGGTCACGACCTACCGCCAGCCGGAGACGGCCGCGGGCGCGCGGCTCTTTGCCCTGGTCACCGCCGTGGACGACGGCGCATCGTTCGACGCCCGCGTGATCGACGAGGCCGGCAACGTCTACATCAACATGCGCGGCTACCGGACGGTGCAGCTGCCGGGCGGCGTCACCCTCTAACCAGGCAATGGGCAATCGGCGATAGGCAATAGGGGTTTAACCCTTGCCTATCGCCCATCGCCTGTCGCCTATCGCCTATCATGATCGACTGGCTCATACAATCCACCGGCGACCACCCCGACCTCGCGCGCGGCGTCGCGCCGGCGGGCCTGCTCAACGCGAACGAGCAGATCCGGCTGGCGTTGCTGAAGACCGAGAAGCGCCGTCGCGACTGGCTGCTCGGCCGCTGGACAGCGAAGCGCCTGCTCCAATCGTACGTCGAGCAGCGCACGGGGGTCCGGCCTCCGCTGGACGCGCTGGTGGTGGAAAACGATCCGGACGGCGCGCCCCGAGTCATTGTAGATTGCAGATTGCAGATTGCAGATTATGGTCCCAATCTACAATCTACAATCTACAATCTGCAATCCTTGAGCCTGTCGATCAGCCACTGCGACGACCACGCCTTCTGCGCGCTCTCGGACCGCCAGAGCGTGCGGGTGGGCGCCGATATCGAGCGGATCGAGCCGCGGGCGCGCCAGTTCGCCGAAGACTACTTCACGGCCGCCGAGCTCGAGCACGTGCGGGCCGCGCCGCCGGACGACCGCGATACGATCGTCACGCTGATCTGGAGCGCCAAGGAGGCCGCGCTCAAAGCGCTACACCTCGGGCTGACCGTGGATACGCGCAGCGTGGCGATCGGGCTGGAGCCAACCAGCCGCTTTGGCGCTTCCTGGATGCCGCTGGCCGTGTCCGGCGCGCTCAATCTTGTGGGCGCGCCTGCCGGCAGACGCCACCAGACCCTGCCGAACGCCGGGGGCGCAGCAGGAGCCCGGCCGAGCGCAGCCTCGAATCCGGCTGCCTCAGCTCCGCTCGTCGGAGCGGCCGGCAGCCCACCACAGCTACTCCTGAACGGCTGGTGGCGCGTGATGGACGCCTACGTGCTGACGCTGGTCGCGCTGCGAAACGAGCACCGCCGCAGCGCCGGAGCTCGCCGGGATGCCTTATCCTATTGATCGACCGAGCAATTTGGAGGCTGGAATATATGGACATGGAAAGCTACATCCGCAAGCTCCGCGAGCGCCGAGCGATCGCGAACGGCAGCGCCAAGGATGCCGAAGGTCCTGCTGTTCGACCCCGGCAGCTTTACCGAGATCGACACGCTGGTGGTGCCCCGCTACGAGAGCTACATGGGCGGCAAAGGGTCCCGCTACGGCGACGGCGTCGTGACCGGCTTCGGCACTGTCAACGGCCGCCGGGTCTTCACCGCGGCCCAGGACGCCACGGTGATGGGCGGGTCGCTCGGTGAGATGCACGCCAACAAGATCGTCAAGGCCATGCGCATGGCGCTGCAGTACGGCTGCCCGTTCATCGCGATGAACGACTCGGGCGGCGCGCGCATCCAGGAGGGCGTCGACAGCCTGGGCGGCTACGCGCGGATCTTCGACGCCAACTGCGAGGCGTCGGGGGTGATCCCGCAGCTCTCGCTGATCCTCGGGCCCTGCGCTGGCGGCGCGGTCTACTCGCCCGGTCTGACCGACTTCATCTTTATGACTGAGAATAGCTACATGTTCATCACCGGACCCGAGGTGGTCCGATCGGTCATGCAGGAGGATGTTAGCCAGGAGGATCTGGGCGGTGGGATGGTCCACAGCAAGGAGAGCGGCGTCAGCCATTTTCTGGCCCAGGACGACCGCCAGTGCCTGACTCAGGTGCGCGAGCTGCTGAGCTACCTGCCGTCGAACAACCAGGACGACCCGCCCTACGTTCGGCCGACCGACGACCCCGAGCGGCGCTGCCCCGAGCTGGAGCAGATCGTGCCGACCGACTCGCACAAGCCCTACGACGTGCGCCAGGTGATCGCCAGCGTGGTCGACGACGGCCGCTTCCTGGAGGTCCACGCGCTGTGGGCCGAGAACATGGTCGTCGGCTTCGCGCGCCTGAACGGCTGGGTGGTCGGGTTGGTCGCCAATCAGCCGATGGTGCTGGCCGGTACGATCGACATCAAGGCGTCGATCAAGGCGACCCACTTCATCCGCATCTGCGACGCCTACAATATCCCGATCATCACCCTGCAGGACGTGCCTGGCTTCCTGCCCGGCACCCACCAGGAGTACGGCGGCATCATCCGCAACGGCGCGCGCCTGATCTACGCCTACAGTGAGGCGACCGTGCCGAAGCTGATGCTAATCCTGCGCAAGAGCTACGGCGGCGCCTACTGCGTGATGAGCAGCAAAGGTCTGCGCGGCGATCTGCTGTACGCCTGGCCGAACGCCGAGCTCGCCGTGATGGGCGCGGCCGGCGCGGTCAACATTCTGTTCCGCAACGAGGTCAAGGAGGCCGCCGACCCGGCCGCCCGCCGTAAGGAGCTCGTGGTCGAGTACCAGGAGAAGTTCAACAATCCTTATGTCGCCGCCGGTCGTGGCCTGATCGACGACGTGATCGAGCCGCGCGATAGCCGCCGCATTTTGATCCGCGCGCTGGAGCTGACCCTGTCGAAGCGCGAGCGGCACGTTCCGAAGAAGCACGGCATTTCGCCGATGTAAGTCATCAGTTGTCAGTTGTCAGTTGCCACTGACGACTGACAACTGACAACTGACGACTCAAGGATTGCGTTATGTTCAAAAAAGTATTGATTGCCAACCGTGGCGAGATCGCCGTGCGAATCGTGCGCGCATGCCGCGACATGGGCATTGCGTCGGTCGCGCTCTACGATGCGTCGGACCAGGGCTCGCTGCACGTGCGCCTGGCCGACGAGTGCGTACGGCTGACGTCGGAGCTCGGGTACCTCGACCAGGCCGGGATCATCCAGCGCGCGATCGAGGTCGGCGCCGAGGCCATCCACCCCGGCTACGGCTTCCTGGCCGAGCAGCCGGCGTTCATCCGCGCCTGCGAGCAGGCCGGCCTGGTGTTCATCGGTCCGTCCGCTGAGGTCGTCGAGCAGCTCAAGGACAAGATCGCCACGCTCAACCGCGTCCAGGCTGCGGGTTTCGCCACGCCGCACCACTCGCTCATCTCATTCGACGAGGGCGACCTGGAAGCGCTGCGCGCCGAGGCCGGACGGGTCGGCTACCCGCTGGTGATCAAGTCGTGCAGCGGCGGCCGCGGCCGCGGGACGCGGGTGGTGCGCACGCCCGATCAGCTGGACGAGGTCGTGCGCCACGCTCATGCCGGCGCGGCGGCGGTCTTCGGCGACAGGCGCGTCTATCTTGAGAGAGCGATCTTCCCATCTCGCTACGTCGAAGTCCAGCTGCTGGGCGACCAGCACGGCAACCTGGTCCACCTGGGCGAGCGCGACAGCTCGATCCAGCGCAATAATCAGAAGATTGTCACCGAGTCGCCGGCGCCCTACCTCTCGCTGGCCCAGCGTGAGCAGCTCTGGCAGGCGGCGGTCCAGATCGCGCGCCTGTTTGGCTGCCGCAGCGCCTGCACGGTCGAGTTCGTGGTCGATCGCGATGGCGGGCTGTTCTTCACCGAGATCAAGCCGCGCATCCAGGTCGAGCACCCGGTCAGCGAGATGGTCTCGTCGGTCGATATCGTGTGCGAGCAGATCCGCATCGCGGCAGGGGAGCGGCTGTCGTTCGGGCAGGCCGACGTCCGGCTGCGCGGGGCAGCAATGCAGTGCCGCGTCAGGGCTGAGGATCCATGGAATAACTTCCTGCCCAGCCCCGGCCGCGTGGACCTTTTTCGCGCGCCCGGCGGCCCGCACGTGCGCGTCGACACCTACGCCTACAGCGGCTGCGAGATCCCGCTGCGCTTCGACCCGCTCTTCGCCAAGCTGATCGTGTGGGGCCAGGACCGCGGCGAGTGCCTCAACCGCCTGCGGCGCGCGCTGGAGGAGTGCCTCGTCACCGGCATCCAGACCAACCTGCCGCTGCTGCACAGCATCTGCGGCGACCCGGACTTCGTGCGCGGCGCGTACACCACCGAGTTCAGCCGTCGCCCGATCGCCGGCCCGCAGCCGCCGGAGCGCGAGCTGCGCGACCTGGCGGTCGCCGCCGCCGTCGCCCACGCGCTCCGCTCGTCGACCGCGCAGCCTTCGATGAACGAGCGAGTCCTGTCGGGGTGGCACCAGTCGAGCCGACGCCTGCCAAATTGACGGAGGACGGAGGACGGGAGACGATGGCCCCTTCCCCGCTCGCCCATCGCCGAACGTCCATCGTCGTCAGGAGTAATGATATGAGCAAGATCAATGTAACCATAGACGGCGTCAGCTACGATGTGGAGGTCCGCCTGAACCAGGCCGGCGACCCGGACGTGACCGTGGAGGTCGGCGGCGAAACGCTCAACGTGACCATGCCGCGGCTCGACAGCCCCGACCAGCTCGAGTGGGTGCTGGTCGACGGCCGGCCGTACGAGATCGTCGTCGACCGCCACCTGCGCTGGATCAAGTCGGCCGGCGGGCTGCACCGCCTGGAGATGCACGACCTGGAGACGCCGGTCGTCCGCCCGGCCAGCGGCGACGGCCGCGTGAAGGCGCCCATCCCCGGTACGATCGCGCGCGTGCTGGTCGGCCAGGGCGACCAGGTCGAGGCCGGGCAGCCGCTGCTGGTGCTCGAAGCGATGAAGATGGAGAACCAGATCTGCGCCCCGCGCTCCGGCGCCGTCGGCCAGCTCAACGTCGCGGCCGGGCAAAACGTGACGCTCCACGCGATGCTGGCTGAGATCGTCTAGGGTCCCGGTTACATCTTTCTGGTGCGAGGGGCTTGGCGATGGTCACGAATCCTCGCCAAGCCCCTCGGATTCCGCGTCGGGGCGCCTAAGGCATCAACGATGGTCGTACCGGGCGCTGCACGGCCTGCGCCGGGCGTACCCGGCCAGGTTCAAGAAGATATTCCAGGCGTACGGTATGCACTGCCGCCACGCCTACGGAACGTCGCACATATTCGGGCTCGCCTGGGTGTGGGCCAGCTTGCTGTTCGAGCTTCAGTTCAAGCTCCCTCGAACGACCGGCGACCCAAGCCTCTGGATGGTTCTGCGCAACGCCGGCGCGCGCCGCCAAGGTGCCAGGCTGCAGCGGCTCCGAAAGTGGCTCGGCCGCAACGTGATCGTTCTGGTCATTCTCGGGCTGCTACTTGCTACGCTGCTGCCGTGGTTCAGCGAAGAGATCGTGGACATCGTGCCGGCGGTTTGGTCGTCGCTCGACCCACGGAATGATGATAACTCCGAGACGGCCACCAGCACGGCCTCGGGCGGCGCAATACTCGCCGCAGCGCCGTCCGAAATGCCCGCGCCGGCCGTGCTGGCCGGCGCTCGTGCCGCTGTGTCGGCATCCCGCGACGCCGCTATGGGCGCGCTAACCCTCGCAGATCTCGCCGCGCCATCCGGGGCGCCTGCCGTACCCACCGGCGTCCCCGGCGCTTCCGACACAACCACGAGCGGCCGTCCCGGCTCGAACGCCGCCCCGGACGGCGCGGCCGGCCCTCCATCCACGACGAGCGGCGCCACCGCACCGGCGGATCCTGGTGTGCCGGCGAGCAGCCCGGTGGCGCCGCGCGGAGCTGGCGCGCCGACACCAGGACAGCCGGCGATCGACGTGCCGCGCGTGATCGAAAGCCCGCCCGCCGCAGGGACGACCGTGCCGCCCGCGCCCGAGGCCACGGCCGCCAGCCCAGCTCGGGAAGTCACCGCGGCGCCCACGGGCGCCTCGACCCTGCCGCCCACCGCCACGGCGAGCCCGAGCGCCTCGCCCACCGCGGCGGCTACGCCGCTGCCGCCATCGTGCGGAGCCGAGCAGCGCACACTGGACGTGATGCTGGTCGTGGATCGATCGGGCTCGATGAAGGACGATCAGAAGCTCAAGGAGGCTAAGAGCGCCGCCAAAGCGTTCATCCAGCTGCTCGATCTCCAGCGCCATCAAGCCGGCCTGGCGACGTTCGCAGCCTACGCCCAGCTTGAGCGGCCGCTAAGCCACGACGGCCCGGCGCTCGTGGCCGCCATCGATTCGATCGCTATCAGCCACGACACAAATGTCGCGGCGGGTCTGGGCATGGCCGATGGCGAGCTTACCAGCGCGCGCCGCAACCCGGCCGCCGCCGCGGTGATGATCGTGCTCTCCGATGGCCGGGCCGACGAGCCGGAGGCTGAGACGCGCGCGGCTGCCGCCAAGGCCCACAATATTCGCATCATCACGATCGGGCTGGGGAGCGATGTAGAACAGCACGTTCTGCGAGAGATCGCCGCGTCGCCGGCCGACTTCCACCTGGCGTCGTCGCCGGCACAGCTGACGGCCGTCTACACGGCGATCGCGGCCGAGATCGCCGGCTGCCCGATCGCCAGCAGCGCGCCGCCGCCGGCGCCGACCCCGTCAAAGGGTGTCACCCTGACCCCCTTACATATAGAGATACCTTGATTGCTAGTTGACGCCCATCGATTCATCCCGCACGATTCCGGTTCCTACACCTGAATCGCTGTTGAGGAGGAATCGATGGACGCCCAATGGATTATAACGGCCTTTGTCTTGATCGACACGCGCCTGGATCGGCTCAACCATCGCAGCCACCCACTCGCCCAGGTGCCCGACTCGGAAATCCTGACCGTCGCGGTGGTCGCGGCCAAATACTACCAAAACCATCACGAGCGGGCGCTATGTGTCTTGCGCGAGGCCCACTACCTGTCGGGGCGGCTCGATCTGACGCGCTTCAATCGTCGGTTGCACAAACTGGCCGACTGGCTCGCGTTTATCGCCACCACGCTGGGCGAGGTGTTCTTGCACGGCGAAGTGTTTGTGATCGACAGTCTCCCGGTGCCGGTCTGCCGGCGCGCCCGCGCGCGGCGGTGTCGGAAAGTGCGCGGGCGCGCGTATTGCGGCTACTGTGCCGCGAAAAAGGAGAAGTTCTTCGGCTGGCGGTTGCATCTGATCTGTACGCCCGATGGCATCCCGGTGAGCTTTCAGTTGGTGCCGGGTGGGTTTCATGATCTGACCCCGCTGCATGAACTCGCCTACGTGTTGCCGCCGGGCGCCCGGCTGTTTGGTGACAAAGCCTACAACAGCGCGGATGATGAAGCCAGTCTGTTGGCCGAAACGGGCGTGCGCTTGATCCCGATTCGCAAGGCCAATATGGCGCCGCATGCCTGGTTTGTGGATGAGTTGGAGTTGCGTGAGTATCGGCATACGATTGAAACGGTCAACAGTCAGTTGGAGAAGATGGGCGTGGAACGGCTCCATGCCCGCACCAATGTCGGGTTCGAGTTGAAGGTCTATGCCTCGCTGATCGCCGTGGCATGTACGAACTTCAACTAGCAATCAAGGTATGCTGTAGCGCGGCTGGTGGATCAGGCAGGGTGTGCCGAGCGCCCGCAGGATCCGGGCGGCCTCGCTGGTCTGCTCGGGCGAGTACGACGAGATCCCGGCGTAGAGGGCCTTGCCGCTGCGCACGATCTGGTCGAGCG
>WNGB01014822.1_pt1 | contig 10368 bp, 6 predicted proteins | sample 5400681 | NCBI WGS metagenome assembly WNGB01 (sample SAMN13153367, study PRJNA577476) | soil metagenome | isolation source: 115 cm soil or saprolite under grassland replicate 2 | place: USA:California | collected 2016-06-15 | reverse complement strand
GCGTGTCGAGGAACACGACGCCGCCTTCGAACGGCTCCTCGACGACGTGATCCGGCACCGATTCGACGAACGACACCATCGAGGGGTCGATCCGCACCTTCTGTCCCTCGATCCCGACCGAGTACTCGCCGCGTTCGAGGCCCGCCTTGATCTTCCACGCGTCCTGCGAACGCAGGAGGATCTCGATCTTCCTCGCCCAGAGCTTGTACGACGCGCTCACGGACTCCATGTGCACCTGCACGTCGATCTTCATCCCCCGCCACATGTCGGTCGGGAGGATGAGGTCCAGCTCCTTCGCGCCGCTCTGCCCCACGATGACCTTGCGGAACGCACTCACCGCGTCGTGGCCGGCCTGATCCGCCGTCTTCACGGCGATCCGCGCGACGGGCCAGTACCGCTCGATGCCCGCGCGCCGTTTCGCCTGGAACGCCGCTTCGAGCGTGAGCCGCAGGAATTCGACGTAGGTGTTCACCTGATCGTCCGAGATCTGGAGGGTACCCGCCTCCTTCGAGGCGGTGATCGCCTGCCGGATCTGCTTCGCGATCTCCTCCGTCGGGCCCACGGTCGCCTCCGAGACGTGTTTCAGGACTGCCACCCCCTGATCGTACCCGCTGGCCTCGATGGCCGACCGCGCCCAGGCGACGAAGTCCTGGTCGCCTTCGCCCGCGAGCAGGCCGCGTTCCATCATCATCGGGATCTTGCTGACGGCGGTGTCCTCGAGCGGTCCGAGGGAGACGCCCTCGATATCCGTCACGAAGAGGGCCTTTCGCACGAGGTCGCGGATCCCGACGAGTTCGGCGGGGTCGCCCGTCCACGCCTCGAGGCGCACTCCATATGCGTCGTGGACTTCCCGGAGGACCTCCATCAAGTACAGGAGCAACATCGACGGCTCGCGGCCGTGGAGCGAGACGACGAGGATCGCCTGCGGCGCCCGCAGCGCGACGATCGGGACGCCGGCGATCGTCGTTCGCTTGACGGGCTTCGAGCCTGCCGGGAACGCCTTCGCGACGAACGTCTTGACCTGTCCCTCCAGCGCCGCGGCTTTCGAGACCTCCTCCGCCGGGAGGTACGCGCGTGCCTCGTGGCACACGATCGCACCGGTCGAGTGGAAGAGGAGCGCGTCGTCGATCACGTAGCCGCCTTCGGCCTCGACGCGGACGACGGCGGAGTCCGTCGTCTGGTGCTTGCCCTCGTCGAGCGGCCGCGTATAGTGGACCTCGAAGTCGAGGTCCATCGTGCCCGCCTCCTTCGGCCTCAGGCCGAACTCGAACGTCGTCTTCTCGTTCGGCTCGATCTTCTGGATCACCTTGAGGCCCTGCACTTCGACGGGGCCGCTGACGATCGGGGTCACGTGCTCGGCGGGCCAGTTCCCCTTGTTCGTGATGGCCATCTCGAACCGGCTCCACCGGTTCGCCTGGAGGCCGGGGTTCTTCGTCTCGAGGAAGAGCCGCGGGTAGCGGTCCTTCAGGATCTGCTCGACGCGCGCCCTCGCGGTCTGCTCCGCCTGGTCGATGAGCGGCTCCAGCCCCTTCAGGTCCTCGGTCCGCAAGGCGTCCTCCGCCTTCCGGAGCAGTGCCTCGACGTCCCCGACGTCCACGGGGACGGTTTTCGCGTGCGCGACGATCGCCTGCACCCGAGCGAGGTCGACGCGGCCCTTCTCGAGGACCGTCCGGCGACGCTGGCGCGAGAGGGATTCCTTCGCCCGTCGGAGGAAGTCCTCCATCTGACGGGGGTTCTTCTTCTGGATCGCTCCCTCGATCTTCGTGAGATACGACTCCGCCTCACGGACGTCCAGGTTCTGACTCTTCGCGATCTGGATGTCGTTGATCAAGGACGCGAGCTCAATCTCGACCTTCTTCGACGCGAGCTCGCCCTTCTGCCGCTCGACGGACTCGTGGAGGCCTTGCTGGATCTCCCGCACGCGCTCGTACTTGCCCTCGTGGAACGCCTCCTCCGCCTGGCGGAGCAGGAGTTCCGCCTGGCTCGTGTCCGCGCCGATCCCTTTCATCTCTGCGACGGTGTCGCGGGCGGCGGTGACGATGTCCGCCATGCGATCCCGCAGCTGCGACTGGATCGAGTCCGCCTGGGCCTTCGCTTTCTCGATGAACTGCCACGCGAGCTGGATGTCGCTCTCCAGGGTGGACTGCGCCTGCCGCAGGAGCTCGTTCGCCTCCATCGTCTGCTCCGTGCCGAGCGCCTCGATGACCCGCGCCGTCAACGTGACGGGGCTGTCCGAGAGCGCGCCCATGTCCGCGTCCGGGCTCTTCGCGACGAAGAGGAGCTTCTTGATCATCGCCTCGATCCCGTCGAGCTGGTGCAAGAGGCCGGTCCACCGCTCGAGGACGGTGCCGTACCGGTCTTCGACCTCCTTGAGCACCTGGAGCATGTAGAGCGGGAGGAGCTTGGGCTCCTGGCCAACCAGGACCGTCGCGAGGAACGTGTGCGGCGACCGCTCGATGAGGATCTTCGAGTCCCCGAAGTCCAGTCGCTTCATGCCGACCCGAGTGCGCGACTTGAACGAGTCCTTGACGAAGTCCTGGACGACCGTCAGCATCCCGGAGAAGATGTCCTCGTCGATCTCCTCTCGGAACTTGCGGCTGTGGTGGGCGATCAGTCGGCCGTCGGAGTGGATCAGGAAGACGTCCTCCACGAGGTACGTCGCCTCGGGCTCGACGCGGATCTCCTTGGTGTCGCGGACCTCGTAGCGGTTCTCGTCGAACAACCGCTGGTACGAGATCCCGACGGCGATCGGGAGCGCGCCGGTCCCCTTGGGCTTCAATCCGACCCGCACGGGCACGGACTCGCCCACGCCGATCTCCGGGATCGGCTGGACGCCCTTCGACTCGATGTCCCCGGAGAACTCGATGTGCACGTTCCGGGCCGGCAGCTTGCCGCGGTTCTCGACCTCGAGCAGGTACTGGTTCCACTCGCCCGCCTGCAGCCCGGCCGTCGGCAGGCGCAGCGCCAGGTTCGGGTAGCGGTTCTTGATGAAGTTCTGGATCTGGATGCCGATCGAGACCTCGGCTTGCTTGATCAGGATGTCCGCCATGGCCATGTCGCTCGCGCGGAGGGCGGCCTCCGCCTGCTCGAGCGAGTTCTCCGCGTCTCCGAGCTCCGCGCCGAGCCGCTTCGCGTTCGCGATCATCGTCGAGACGGCGTGGACGCGGGACTCGTACTTGTCCATGAAGTGGCGGGTGCGCGACTCGTCGAGCGCCGCGCGGGCGTTCGCGAGGCCCGCTTGGAAGCCGTCGACGTTGCCCTGGCCGATGGCGGTCCGCGCCTTCTCGAGGTGGGCCCGCGCCTCGTCCGCCGGCATCCCGAGCCGCTCGGACTGCGTCACGACGTCTTCGAGAGACTGGATCTCACCCATCGACCGGTTCTCGAGGGAGTGCCGCTTGGCGCCGAGCAGCCGCTCTTGGAGATCCCCTTTCAGGCGGTACACCGCCTCGAGGTCGTCCGCCGCCGCGGCGTCCGCGGCGTGCGCCCGGTACTCGTTCAGTTCCTCTTCGTGCAGGCCGAGGGCGACGCCCTCCTCGACCATCGGGGCGAACGAGTCCACGAGGGAACCGAGGTGCGCCTTGCGCGCCATGTCGATCTCCTCGGCGACCCGCTTCGAGAAGGCGCTGAGGTCCTGCAGCTCGCCCGCGTCGATTTTCGTCTGCGCCTTCGACAGCAGCTCCGAGGCCATCCGCACGTCGGCGCCGAGCCTCGCGTGGGCGTCGACCTTCGCCCGGAGTTCGATGAGGCCATCGCGAGCCGCCTCGGATTCCTTCGCCCGCCGCGTCTCGTCGAGGATGTCCTCGATGACCTTCTTGTACTCGATCGCCTCGACGAACCGGCGGTCGTCGATCGCCTCGCGCGCATTGAGCAGGACCAGATCCGCGCGGCCGGGGTCGAGGCCGCTGGCGCGCATCTCGTCGACCTCGGACTGAGCGAACCGCACGAGGTCTTTCGCCGCCGCCTCGAGTCCGACCGTCAATCCAGCGGCCATGTCGATCGTGTCCGCGAGGGTGGGCCCGACGTCGTGATAGTGGCCCGCTTCGAACGCGGTCTCGGCCCGCGCGAGGGCCTGCTCCGCCCCGAGGATCGAGATGTCCGCGCGGGCCAGGTCCAGGATCGTCTTGCGGATCGCGACGAGTTCAGCGCGGGCGGCTTCCTGCGCCTTGCGGAGCCCTTCCGCCTTCGCGTCGGACTGGGCCTGGAGCCCGTCCGCCACCTTCTGCTCGGCGGCCCGCGCGTGCTCCACCGCATCCGCGTACTCGCCTCGCTCGAAGTGTCCCTCCGCCTTGTCCAGGAGAGCGACGGCCTCCTCGAGGTTCATCCCGGCTTCGTGACCGTCGTGGATCTTCCGGTCCGCGCGGTTGATGAGGTTCCGCGAGGCCGCGACGAGCTCGTCCATCAGCTCCTTCGCGGTGCCGTCGAGGCTCGTCAGGATCGCGTCGACGTCGTCGAAGTTCCGTTTCTCGAGCGCCCGCTCCGCGGCCCGAAGGCCCTCCTCCGCGCCGGCGATGTCGATGTCCGCCTTCCGGAGGTCCTCGATGAGTTTCTTGACCATGATGAACTTCGTCGCCGCGCCGCGCGCCTTCTCGAGCGTGCGCCGCTGCTCCTCCTGGTACCGTTCCCTCCGTCTCTCCGCGACCTTCCCCTCGAGTTCCGCGAACGCCTCCAGGACCGCGGCGGGCCGGCCCTCGTTCACGGCCGTCTCCATCGTCGCGAGGATCGGGTTCAGGTCCTCCGGGGGAACGCCCTCCTTTCGGGCGTCGTCGGCGAGACGTTGGGCGCGCTCGTATGCGACCTGGGCTTGCCGCTGCAGCGTGACCTTGACGCCGTGGACGATCCCCTCCGCGGATGCGACCATGTGCTCCGCCTGGTCCAGCGTGCCGCGCTCGATCGCCTGTTCCGCGGCCGCGAGCACCTCCGTGGCCTTCTGGAGGTCGACATGGTTCGCGACGAGGTCCGTCATCTCCGAGCGGACGGCCTCCATCCGTCGATGGATCGCCTCCGTCCGCTCCTGCTTCGTGCGGACCTCCTCTTCCTCCGTCTTGCGCTTCGAGTCGTGCGCGGTCCGCTTGAGTTCCTCGACCTCGGAGACGCACGCCTTGCCGACGTACAGCGTGTCGCCGTAGCGGGCTTCCGTGTACGCCGTCTCGGCGTCCTGGAGCATCTGGGCCGCCGAATCGATTGGCACGCCGTCCGCTTTCGCGAGCGTGACGACTCCGCGCGCCTCGCCGAGCACCTCCGCGGCGGCGCTGCGCAGGAGCTCTCGTGTCGCGTGGATGTCGTGCTCGATCCCGTCGAGGAGCGCGTCGGCCTGGAAGAACCGGTGCTCCTGGACCGCGATCGCGACGTCGGCGAGCTTGCCCTCGAGGGCCACGGTGTCGCTCTGTCCGGCCTGGCGCAATCCGACGATGTCGTCCCGGGCCCGGAGCACGTGCTCGTTCAGGCGGGCCTCCGTCTGGGCGTCGGCGTCGGCCATCCGGTTGTCGATGATCGCCTGCATGTCGATCTGCCGACCGAGCGAGATCGCGTCGTCGACCTCGCGGAGGAGCTGGCGCGCCAGCGCGGGGTCGAGGCCCCGGGCTGCGTTCGCCAGGATGATCTGCAGCGACCGCTCCATGATCGAGCGGTGGTGGGCGTCTCGCGCCGATTCCGCGGTGCGCCGCGCGCGGGCCACCAATCGCCGCGCGTTCGGGAGGTCGTGGTCTTCGAGTGCGCGCGTCATGTCGACCAAGGTCGTCTCGAATTCGCTCGCCTCCGCGCCGAGCTTCCGCAGGTCCTCCGCGTCGAGGCGGAGGCTCGCGAACGCGTCTTGGACGGACTTCAGGAGGGCTGCTTCCCGAACCGCCTCGTGCGCGTCGCGCGCGAGGGCCCGAACCTTCGCGTAGTCCTTCGATGCCAGCGCGGTCGAGGCCTGTCCGAAGATCGCCTCGGCGTGGCTCAGGTCGGCGCCTTTGCGCCGTTCGCGGGCCGCCTCCCGCTCCGACTCCCGCAGGGACACGTCCGCCGCGGCGTACCGCCGCGCCTCCCGCAGGCTGTTCCGCGCCCGCTGTGCGAGGAGGGGAATGTCCGCGAACACGCCGCGCCGGAGCGCGTCCCGCGCCTGCGTGAGGACCTTCCGCGCCTCCGTGATGTTGACGCCGTCCTTCCGAGCCGCATCGACGTCCGCTGCGGCCCGGTCCAGGACGTCCTCGGCCCGGGCGTACTTCCGCTGCTGCTCCGCCTTCTCAATCGCCTTCGCAGAAAGGGATCGGATCTTGCCGTAATCCCGGAGGGCGAGCGCCTTTCGGGCGTCTGCGAGGAGGGCCTCCGCGTCCGCGACATTGCCGCCGCGCTCCTTCGCGTACCGGACTTGGGAGCTCGCTTTGTCAAGCAAGGCTTGGAGGATCCGTTCGCGGCGTTGGTCGAGCGTCCGCGTCGAGACCCGCCGCAGGAGTCTCTCGGCCGTCACGAAGTCGCCCCGAGAGGTGAGCGCCTTGGCCTGTTCGATGTTCCGTTGGAATGCGAGGGTCTCGATTCCCGCCTGCCTGGCTTCCTCGAGGATTGTGTCCGAACGGGTGAGCACCTCGACGATGCGCGCCTTCCGCTTTGCGATCTCGAGGGTGCGCCGGGAGGCGCGGGCCAGGTCGAGGGCCTTCCCAAGGTCGCCCGCCGCCTCCGTCTGCTCCGCCCGTTCCATCAGCCGCCGCGCGAACGAGGCGTCCACGGAACTCGAGCTTGACCCGACCAAGTCCTTCCGGGCTGCGTCGATCGCTTTCCGCACGGCGTCCGCGGCGGCGCGGGCCGTCGGCGCGCGGCCGAACGGCTGCCCGCAGACGTCGCATGCGGTCCGGCCCTCCGGGACGTCCGATTCGCAGAGCGGGCAGCGGGCCATGGCCTCCAACCGAGGGGATGCCCTCCGCACGGGGAGGGAAGATGTCGTCAGATGTCCGCTTGGCCAGTATAAATGACGCGCCTTCGATATCCCACCTGATAACTATATGGCTCGGACGCGCGGCGCCTGCGACACCCGAAAAGCTTCAGTAGCCGGGGGGCGTTCGACAAGCCATCCGGGACGTCCCGCCGGGGCGGCTTCGGGGGTGTTCGAGTGGCGGCGCGGCGCGGGCGGTCCGTCGTCGGCATGGCGGTCGTCGACACGGATGGCGTCGAGATCGGCTACGTGTCCGCCGAGGAGCCGAACGTGCTCGTGCTGGGCGAAGGCTCTTCCGGGCGGATGCGCCTCGGCCGACGGTTCGTCGCTCAGATCATGGATCGCGTCACGCTCAAGGGTTCGGCGGCGGAGATCTTCACCGGCCTGAACGTCGTCGACGCGGAGGGCGAGTTCGTCGGCATCGTGAGGGATACGATGGAGGCCGATGACGTGCTCGATTCGTTCATCATCGAGGACGAACAGGCCGAGATGGTCTCGGTCGTCCTCGAGGATGTCCGGTCGATCGACGAGTGGGTCGAGCTCTCGGTTTCGGGCGACTCTCTGTACGAAGGCGGCTAGCCTTCCCCTTCCGAACCCGGAGAGAGGAACACGCCGAGGCCGATCCACACGATCAGGGCGATGGTCACCACGATCCCGCCGTATCCGAGCACCACGTTCACGCCGAGCAGGATAACCGGGAGGATCAGGCCGATGAAGAAGCCGATTCGGGCCATGGCGGCGGCCTCGATGGCCTCGAGGCCTTAAAGGTTTGCGAACGGGCACAGGAGCCAGTTTGCAGGCGGGGTCGCCCGTCTCACTTCGACGTCGAAAACAGGCTTCGGAAGAACCCTCTCAGCTTGCTGATCCGAAGGACGTTGCCCAACATGGTAAGCAGTTGATGATCCCGCCTCGCCAGAGCCCTCTCATACATCGCTTGGACGAGCGGGATGACGTGCCGCTGATAGTAGACGAGGTTGCGCCATTGGAAGGCCGCGATGGCGAAGGAGACCGCGATCGTCCAGATTGCGGGGACGTTCTCGAGGAGCGGGTGGAGCCAGCTCGGGATGTAGGGCCTCAAGGCGACCATCAGGATCCAAAAGAGGGGGATTCCCGTCGCGATCGTGCATTTGATTCGATCCCATGTGTGGCGTTTCCTGATCGAAATCAGGAGGAATTGGAGCGTCGCGATTTCGGCCTCCCGTTCGGTGGAACGACGCGGGTACGCGCTCAGCACCGTCGTGTCATCGTCTCGGGAAGCCCGGCGCCTCAGGATTCGCATCGATGACCGCTCGACTCGTCAGCGTCAGGCCGGAGTGGCGCTATAAAAGGTTTGGAGGACGCTGGGCTCGTAGATCATCTGGCCGACGACCAGGAGGGAGTTGACGAACGTCGAGGCCGCCGCCCCGATCTGCTGCCAGAAGTCCTGCGGCATCGCGCCGGTCGGGCCGATCGTCACGGACGCCCAGGGTAGGATCTTCACGACGTCCGCCGGGAGGTTCATCAGGACGACGTACGACGTGGCGTCGACGTACGAGTACACGAGGACGTCCGTCGTGTTCCGCAGGAGTCGGTCGAGGACGTTCTTCGCGTCGACGCCGGACAGGGACTTGCCAATCGTCCCGGCGACGCTCTCCGAGACCTTCGCCTGGCCGAGGTCCTCCCCGTACAGGGTCGCGTCGGTGAGCGGGGCGAACGTCCCGGCGTCGAAGTCCGCCCTCAGTTTCGTATCGAGGAAGATCGACCGGGGGACCACGATCGCATTGGTTCCGACGACGAACGGACCGTACGCGGACGTGACGTCGAACGTGAACACGTAGTACCGGTCCTGTCCGACGAGGCGACTCTGGCCATTCGCCAGCGTGACCGTCGCATTGCCGTCCGTGACGAAGAGGGTCTTCGCCTTCGGCAGGGCGACCGTCCAGACGTCGAACGAGTACCACGAGTTCCCGTTCCAGAGGGTCTGGTAGGACGTGCCGGAGTTCAGGGTGTACGTGACGAACGCGTCGACGAGGATGTCGTCCCTGCGACCGGGGTTGATTGCCCAGGCGGTCGCCCGCAGGGATACGGACGAGACGTCGTCGGGGACGTCCGCGTAGTACGTGTAGCCGAAGGACGAAGTCGAGTACTGGGTCGTCGGGATCGGCGGCGGGCACGCAAAGGACGTGAAGGAATCGAGCGTCGAGCCGACGTGCTGGCTCACCTCCCCGTCCGTGTCCCACGCCAGCGGGTTCGTCCCTTTCGTCAGGGTCTCGTAGCCGTCGGACCAGAGATCGCCGTCCGTGTCCGTCTTCCACGGGTCTGTCGCGAAGCCGTCGGAGCCCAGGTTGATTTCTTCGGAGTCGTTCAGGCCGTCGACATCGGAATGGTCGGTGATGAATGTGGACACCTGACCGGGGAAGGATTCGGCATCAGAGCAAATCAAGGAATTCCTCCACGGTCAGTCCGGCGTCGCGAATGATTGCCCGCAGTGTCCCGCGTGCGATTTCGTCGTGTGTCGGGACGGTCAGCGCCGGACGGGTGGGATGACGCAGGTGGACGTGGCTCCCCTTCTGGTCGCGGACGTAGTATCCGATCTTGGAGAGAGCCTTCACAACCTCCCGTCCGGACAGGACGGGCAGCCGGGTCATGCCTTCACGGTCACGACGGTCTCGACCACGCCAGGCCGCCGACGGATCGGCACGCCGTCTTCGGCCAGGGAGGAGAGGTGGAGGGCGATCGCGTCCTTGACGTTCTTGCGGGCCTCCGAGGCGGTGCGGCCCTGGCTGATGCACCCCGGAAGGGCCGGCACCGTGGCCACCCACCAGCCGTCCTCATCTTTCTCGATATGGACTTTGAATTTCATGGCGACAGAGAAATTGAACGGGTAAACTTAAGGATTCCGTCCCACTCGGAGGCTAATCCGTATGGGACCGCCTTCATCCCCCAGTCCACGATCGCCTCGGCGAGGTTCACGAGGAACGTGCCCAGGGCGACCAGTCCGTCGTAGAACATCTGGCCGAGCTGCACGAGGCTGTTGACGACGGCCGACGCCGCCGCGCCAATCTTCTGCCAGAAGTCCGCAGGCATCGCGCCGGTCGGGCCGAACGGAATGCCCGTCACGGTGGCGGGCGAGGACCACGGTAGGATACTCACGACGTCCGCGGGCAGGTTCATCGAGAGGACGTATGACGTCACGTCGACGTACGAGTACACGACGACGTTCGTCGAATTCCGCAGGAGTCGGCTCAGGACGTCGTACGCGTCGGCGCCGGAGAGCGACGTCGCGATCGTCCCCGCGACGCTCTCCGAGACCTTCGTCTGGCCGAGGTCCTCGCCGTACAGGGGCGCACATGTGAGCGGCGCGAACGTCCCGCCGTCGAAGTCGGCCCGGAGCTTCGAGTCGAGGAAGATCGACCTCGGCACGACGATCGTGTTCACGCCGACTGCGAAGGGGCCGTAGGCGGACGTCACGTCGAGCGTGA
>WNGB01014819.1_pt1 | contig 10369 bp, 6 predicted proteins | sample 5400681 | NCBI WGS metagenome assembly WNGB01 (sample SAMN13153367, study PRJNA577476) | soil metagenome | isolation source: 115 cm soil or saprolite under grassland replicate 2 | place: USA:California | collected 2016-06-15 | reverse complement strand
GTTGCGCGATTTCGTTGACCATTCCCTGCGCGGCCTCGGTTTCAGTATATCCGGGCGCAACTGTGTTCACGCGAATACCCTTGGGACTGACCTCCTTAGAGAGCCCCTTGCTGTAGTTCGTCAGGGCGGCCTTTGCGGCTGCGTACGCCAGCGTGGCTTCAAAGAGCGGGAGCGTTCGCTGGATGGACGAGATATGGATGTTCACGCCCGAGCCTTGTTTCAACATCGATGGAAGGAAGGCGCGATCCAGTCGGACCGCGGCGAACAGGTTCGTGTCGAACGCGTGTTGCCAATCGTCATCGGACAACGCCAATGCGCCCCCGCCCGGCGCCGCAGAACCGCCTACGTTGTGGATCAAGATGTCGAGGCTGCCGAGATGATCCGTTATCGCCTTGACGACCTGATCGATCCCTTTGCGCGTACTGATGTCCGCTTGGACGAATCGATCGGGCGTGCCACCGGGGGGCAGCGATCGCGCCGTAGCGATCACGTTTCCACCTCCGCGAATGAGGCGCTCGACAATAGCTTCGCCAATGGCCCCTGGTCCCACCCGTAACCAGAATTCGTCTCCGCGTGAAATCGGCTGCTTCTCGTGTTTGCGGTTCATTTTGCATAGGTACTTCCTCGTGTCATCGAAAAGCGATTCAAGCCGCCATTTGCGCGCCTGGATGAATAAAGTTGTGGCAACTACGCGATGTCGCTGGAGGATAATACACAAATCCACCACGACTAAACCGGCTCTGAAGGTTGTTGAGCAAGTTCTAACCTATGCGACGTGCTTCAGTCGGCGTGTCGGGCTTTGAACCGATGCTTGTTAATTGCCAAACTCTTAATTTTTGACTCGAGCGTCTGCCGCGGAATGCCGAGCTTGGCAGCGGCGCCCAAGGGTCCCGCAATCCGGCCGTGACACGCCGCCAATGCAGTCTCGATCATCTCTTTTTCACTCTCGACAAGAGTGGCGACAAACGGAACACTTGGCCCGTAGGCTTCGCGAGATTCCGGCATCAACCAAGTTTCGTCTACAGAGAATGTATCGCCATCACAGAGAATAACTGCCCGCTCGATAACATTCTGCAGCTCGCGAATGTTGCCGGGCCAGTCGTAGGCTTGGAACAGTTCCAGCGTCTTCTTGTTGATGTTTCTGAACTTCTTTCCAGCCATTTTCCCATACCGCTCGATGAAGTACTCGACCAGCAAACGGATATCATCCATGCGTTCCCGAAGCGACGGCATCTGGATCGGAAAGACGTTCAGCCTGTAGAACAGATCCTGACGCAAGGTGCCCGCGGCCACGGCAGCCTTTAGGTCGCGATTCGTAGCGGCCAGCACGCGCACGTCCACGGAAATCGGTTGGCTACCGCCGACGCGTTCAAATTCCCGCTCCTGGAGCACTCGCAATAGAGCGAGCTGAGTCTCGGCCGGTAGTTCGCCGATCTCGTCCAGAAAGATCGTTCCGCCGTCGGCCAGCTCAAAGCGCCCTAAACGTCTTTGCAGCGCGCCGGTGAAAGCGCCCTTCTCGTGCCCAAACAATTCGGAAGCGATCAACGAAGATGGAATCGCCGCGCAATTCACCCGAATGAACGCCCGAGACGAACGGTTCGACCGCTTGTGAATGGCGCGCGCGATCAGCTCTTTGCCAGTGCCGGTCTCACCCAAAATAAGGACGGTCGAATCCACCGGCGCCACTCTGGCGACTTGCGTCAGTACTTTGCGCAGCGTTTCCGACGAGCCAACGATTTCCTCGAACATCGAAGAGTGATCGATTTCTTCGCGCAACGCCAAGTTTTCTTTTTGCACTCGATCTTCGGCCTGCTTCCTATCATGGATATCCGTTGCCGTTACATACCACCGTGCCACTTTCCCGCTGTCGTCCTTTAGCGGGTTGTAGCGGAAAAGGAACCAGCGAAAAATGCCATCCTTGCCAAGCATTCGTTGTTCCAATTGGAACGGAACGCCATGAGCGAGTGACTCTTGGCGGATCGTGCGAAACTTTTCCACGTCTTCCGGATGGGAAAGTCGACCGCCAAATCCCACGAATGGTACTTGGTCAGGACTTACGCCCGTATAATCGATCATGACACGATTCGCATAAAGCGGGATTCCGTCAGGCCCGGTAACGATCACAACTTGAGGTATGAGGTCTACGATTCGTCGTAATTCCCTTTCGTCTTGTCGAATCTTCTCTTCCGCCAGTTTTGTCGCCGTAACATCCGAGACCGCCCCGACAAACTCCAGTGTGCCCGATTCGTCTCTTACGGCACGGGCCATAACGTGCATGTGTTTGACGGAACCATCCGGGAACAGCAGCCGATGTTCCAAATCCACGTCTGTTCCGTCACCGGATGCGCGATCGATTGTCTGTTGCACAAAGGCAAGATCTTCCGGATGGACTCGCTTGAGTACGAGCTCTAATGTAGGCTTCGTTCCTTGGTCGTACCCGAGAATACAAAACGTTTCCTTAGACCAGAATAGCTCTCCGCTGGAAACGTTCCATCCGAAGCTGCCGGTAAGGCTTAGTCTCTGCGCTTCGGCTAAGTAGGCCTCGCTTCGCTGTAGCTCCTCTTCCGCCCGCTTGCGTTCCGTAATGTCCGTCGAAATGCCGCTCACACGATAGGGCTTTCCTTGCTCGTTGAGACTCACCACTCCGCGCTCATGAATCCACCGTGTCGCGCCATTCGGTTGGATGACGCGAAACTCAACGTCGTGATAACTGACCTGTTCGCCGGATATCCAGCGCGCAAAGGTGTTGGCTACACGCTCTCGATCTTCCGGATGAATGGTGTCTATCCAGAGACGCGGATTCTGGTAGAGATCTTCGACGGGAAGGCCCCAGATACGTTCGAAGCTCGGGCTCACATAGAGCACCTTCTCCGGGTCCAGAGATGTAATCCATATCACTTCAGGAATGGTGTCGGCCATTTGCCGAAAGCGCTCTTCGCTCTCCTCCAGCGCCTCCTCGGTGCGCTTGCGCTCAATCGCAATGAGAGCGATGTGCGCTACTCCCTCAATCAACCGAAGATCACTATTGCTCGGGATTCGCGGTTCCGAATAATACATTGCGAAGGTACCGCGGACTTCATTATTCTTCGAAAGAAGTGGCTGAGACCAGGAGGCGCGCAGCCCGTGGCTTAGTGCCATGTCTCGATACGCGCCATTCTGATAGCCGACGAACAAGGGATCGTTAGCGATGTCCGAAACGATCACCGGCTTTTTCAGAAACGCAGCCGTGCCGCACGAACCCACGCGGGGGCCGATCTCCAACGGCGTGATGGCCTCGCTCCAGCCCTCGGGAACGCGGGGGCCAGCCGCGGGCCAGAGCCGTTTGCCATCTCGATCCATCAGCAGAACCGTTGAAATAGTATTAGGGTTCTGAGCGTCAATAATGCGGCACAAATTATCCAAGATGTCGGTGAGGTTCGCGCCGCCGGCGATCATTTCCAACGTTCTCTTTTCTGCCGACAAAAGAGATTCCGCGCGCTTGAGGTCCTCAATATCGGTATTCGTTCCATACCATCTGATGACTTTTCCCCGTTCGTCTCGCACCGGCACTGCGCGAAACAGGAACCAGAGATATTCTCCATCGAAGCGTCGCAGGCGCGCTTCCTCCTCGCCTGGCTCTCCGGAAGCCAGGAGTCGCAACCAGGTGTCCATCAATTTTCCTAAATCGTCGGGATGAATCGAATACTTCCACCCCCAACCGAGGGCCTCCTCCGGTGATAGACCCGTGTAGTCGATCCATCGTTGATTGAGGAATTCTGCGGTGCCGTCCGGCCGGCAGGACCACGCCAGAATGGGAATCTTCTCGATCATCGTCCGTGGAAAATCTTCGGACGCCTGCATCGCGTTGAGCTCGTTATCCATTACGCTCTCGTTTAGTGTTCCTTACTAAAGGCACAGCCCTCCAAGCTTTGTCATAACTTGACTCCGCTTGACACCGTATAACGTCTGACTGCTTGCGCGTTTTACTAAGAAACTCACGATAACTAAATCACTTGACGTTTTTTTCGGCAAGGCCGGTGCAGCAATGAACCGCGCGCCACTGCGGATTTTTAGTCGATCCCCAGAATAAATGCACGTCGGTTCTATCAATGTTGGCTTCCTGATTGATGGGACCTTCTCTTCAAGCGTATTATTCGCATGATGGAAGCAAACGCACGTCTTCGCCGAAAGTGTCGATACCAGCGGCACCGTTGCTTCGTTGCGATCGTCCTAAGCGTTTTCGTAGCGGTTAGCCCAACGGGAAAGGCGTGCGCTCAAGTAGGGGCTCTAACCGATCCTGACGCGACACTATCAGGCACCGCGCCATCCTCCACTACCGCGAGCGGGCAACCTGCAGCGTCGCCGTGGAGCGGAGTTATCAATGCCTGGGATGCAATCCATAAACAGCTCGATATGAGTGGGATTCAACTTGGTATCCGCTATGACGGAGAACTGTTCATAAACGCGTCTGGCGGACTGCGCCGAGGAACCACCTATCTCGGCAATTTGAATGTTCAGTTGACCGTCGACACCCAACGCCTCGTAGGGTGGCCCGGCGCGACGCTATTCCTCTACGGACTTGGAATTCACGGTGGGCATCCCAGTACTTTTGTCGGCGATGCTCAGGGGGTCAGCAACATCGAGGCCCCGGCAAAGTGGAAACTCGAGGAAGGATGGATTCAACAAAATCTGTTCGGCAATCGGTTCTCTATGCTGATTGGACGCTACGACCTCAACAGCGAATTTTATCGGCTACAGTCGGCCAGCCTCTTTCTCAACAGTTCATTCGGTATCGGTCCCGAATTTTCGCAGACCGGCGTGGAAGGTCCATCTATTTTTCCCAATACCTCCGTCGGCGTCCGCTTTGCCCTCAAACCGATCGAAGAGATAGTCCTTCGGACCGCCGTGCTTGACGGCGTACCGGTAGAGCGACCGAACGGAACGCAAAAAATATTTGCCAAGGATGACGGCGTGCTCGTGGTCGGCGAGGCCGTGTACCTGAATCGTCCTTTGGTCACAGAGCAACCGCGCACGCGGGCATTCCGCATTGGTAGAAATTGCTGCGGCACTTACACCGGCAAGCTCGCTGTCGGCGCCTGGTACTACACAGCGCGGTTTGACGATCTAACTAGAACGCGTCCAAATGGCCAACCGGCCCGGCGTCGGGGCAGTCGAGGTTTTTACCTGCTCGCCGATCAGACGGTGTACCAAAACAATCACGATCCTAACCAGCAGATAACGTTATTTGGCCAGTTCGGCATCGGCGATCCTCGCGTCAGCCGCTTTGCCTACTACACCGGTGGCGGGATTACCTTCGCTGGATTCATTCCCCGGCGTGATCAGGATGAGCTCGGATTTGCAGTCGCAGCGGCACACAACGGATCTCCGTTCATTGAGTCACAGCGCAAACAGGGAATACACGAGAAGAGATCCGAGGTCACTCTTGAGCTTACCTACCTGGCGCAACTCGGCGCGCACCTGGCAGTGCAGCCTGATCTGCAGTTCGTGATGAATCCAAACACAGACCCGAGAATTAAGAATGCACTTGCGTTCATTCTTCGGTTCGAAGTTTCATTCTGACCCACTTGGACATCCTCGCTGAAGAGCGGCACCTTGCGGCCCAGCCTACTCGATGTAACCGGCATGAGGAGGAGGGCTGACGCCCTCCTCTTTACGCCTTTTGCCGGAACCTAATCCGCGTAATCTTGGACGTCCCAGCGACCCCGATCCTCTCTGTCCATTTTCTGCTGTTCGATTTGGTCCTGGCCAAGAGGGCTCTCGTTACACGGTCCGTAGTAATCTATGACATCACCTGTGTCCGAGCTCTTGAGAGTCGGATGGTCTGTGTATAGTGTGCTCGGCTGGATTGCTCGAAACTTCTCGTGACAGTAACTGCCTGGCGTGACCTCCTGTTTCGAGATGACACCGTCGTCCTCTGCCATCGCACTGTTAACCGCTGCCAGCGAGCTAAGGAAAAGCAAGCCGGCGAAAACTGATGTTCTAATCTTCATTATTCTCACCTCCTTTCTCTCTGATCTGCATGATTAGAGTGGCAAGGCTTGTGCCAAACAGATCGACACCCGACAGGCGCCCATAAATCGTGACAAACAGGGATGTTGCGGATTGTTCGCTTTCACGTTGGAGTGATTTTGACGAAAGGAGTGTGTCGGGTTATCGGCAGATGACTAAATCGTGGCTTCGATCTGGGAGCACGCTTTTCGGAGGATAGCCGCATCGAGAAAAGCACTCGCGCCGCGTCGATGTCTGTAGTCCGATAGAACTCTTGAATAGCTAGCGTCTTTTAGTCGGGAATCGCCTCGAACAATTCGCTGCCGTTGTCATCGTTGGTAAGCGGTAGACTTTCCACGGTCCGTTTCCCATCGTCGCGGCAGGAGCCGCAGCGGAATGTCTTTGCCGCACAATCAGCATCAAAAGAAAGCCAAGACCAAGCGCCCGAATCGGCTGCAAGATGACTGAGTACGTAATGCCGCGGTATAGAGCGAAGTAACTGAGCGGGTTATGAAGTTGGCGATGAAGTCAGAATCCGGAAACCGCGGCCCACAACCCGATGGACATGCGCGCACGACGCGGAAGCTGATCCGTCCTACGCGTTCCGGGAGTACTCAATCGTCGTTGTACTCATGAAAATAAATGTCCGTAAGAGGGTGGTCTCGATAAAATCTCTCACTGTTCTCTAATACCGAGCACCCAGAGACAATAGTAACCAGCAAGAACACAATCGAAGCAAGTCTCTTCACAGAAAAGTTCCTGTCCTCACTCAAGTCCGGACCATTGGGTGAGATTAACAAATCGTCACTGCTTGTCTTTGATTCTACTAATTCCGAGACAAACCAACGGGTGCCATCCAGGAACCTTGAGGAAGCGAATTAATTTGAAGAATGATCAGGACCCCGTCTTTTGTTTCAACACGGCCGATGGCGCGGCGCCAGCGAGACCAAGGCCTCTAGCGACGCCGTCTCCGTAGGCAGGATCGGCTTTGTAGAAGTGCTGAATCTGCAGCTCCTGAATACGCTGCGGCACCGATTTCATGCTGGCTACGATGTTGCCGATCAGGCGCTCACGCGCGACGGGCGCCATCAAACGAAAGAGATTGCCGGGCTGCGTGTAGTAATCGCTGTCGAGACGGTGATTGTGGCGGTCTAACGAACCGGTGATGGTTCGGGGCCGCTCGCGGTAAGCGGGATCCTCAACGGGACCATCGAAACTGTTCGGTTCGTAGTTCACCGCCGAGCCGGAGTTCCCGTCAAAACGCATCGCCCCGTCGCGATTGTAGGTGTGCACTGGGCACTGCGGCTTGTTAACGGGCAACGTGTCGTAGTTAACGCCGAGGCGGTAGCGGTGCGCGTCCGGATAAGAGATCAGTCGCGCCTGAAGCATCTTGTCGGGCGAAAAACCCATGCCCGGAACAATGTTTCGCGGTTCGAAGGCCGCCTGCTCGACCTCGGCAAAGTAGTTTACCGGGTTGCGGTCGAGGACGAGCTCACCGATTTCAATCAGTGGGTAATCCTTGTGCGGCCACACCTTAGTTAGATCAAACGGATTGATACGATAGGACTCGGCTTCGTTCTCCGGCATGATTTGCGCGCAGACGCGCCAACTGGGAAAGTCGGCCTTGGCGATCGCGTTGAACAGGTCGCGTTGCGCGTAATCGGGATCTTCTCCCCTCATCGCATCGGCCTGTTCACGCGTGAAGTTCTTGATGCCTTGTTTGGTTTTAAAGTGCCACTTCACGTAAAAAAGCTGATTCTTATTGTTGATCAAGCTAAATGTGTGACTGCTGTAACCGTTCATGTGCCGGTACCCGTCGGGCGTACCGCGATCGGAGAAAAGAATCGTCACCTGGTGCAGCGACTCGGGAGAGAGCGACCAAAAATCCCACATCATCGTGGGCGATTTCAGATTGGTTTGCGGGTCGCGCTTCTGCGTATGAATAAAGTCGCCGAACTTGAGCGGATCGCGAATGAAGAAAACGGGCGTGTTGTTGCCCACCATGTCCCATTACCCTCTTCGGTGTAGAACTTGAGGGCAAAACCGCGCGGATCGCGTTCGGTGTCTGCTGAGCCCTTCTCCCCGCCGACTGTCGAAAAACGCAGAAACGTTGGCGTCTTCTTGCCCGCTGCAGAAAATAATTTCGCGGTCGTGAATTTTACCATTTCGGGATTGTTGCAGACAAAGTAGCCGTAGGCGGCAGATCCTTTCGCATGAACGATGCGCTCTGGGATGCGCTCGCGGTTGAAATGAGCCATCTTCTCAAAAAGCAGGAAGTCTTCGAAAACGACTGGCCCGCGCGCGCCCACGGTGAGTGAATTCTGATTGTCTCCCACGGGTCGGCCCGCGTCCGTCGTCATTTTCTCATGCATTTTTGACATCAGCGTTCTCCATCTAAAAACAGATTAGTCAGGTCCGGCCTCGCTATGCGCGATTACCTTCCTTGCTTTCTGTCGGAGCAAAAGATCTGCCAACGTCCGGTTTTGCCGCAAGTTCGCGGCAAATAATTGAAGAAAGGGGAAAACATCTATGCCGATCAGAGTACGATCGCTAGAAAGAGTGTCGTAATCTCGACGCGCGCTCGACAGGTGTCGAAGCTTTAAACACGTCGATTCATTCGCTCTTAGGTTACGGTCCGGCAGTCGTGCCAATGACTATTCCTGATGAAATGCCGCACTTGTCGGCGCCCGCTGGGTTTATTTACAACGTGGAAGGCTGTTTTAGCGGAAAGGTGGCCCCACCTTCTCTCGCAAGACTCTAAACACGCCGCGTGCGATCCTGTGCAGTTGCCTGGCATGATCGTTGCTCTTTTATTGTTCTCACGAGAAGGCGGAGAAACAAATGTACCGTGCAATATTAATCTGGACGGCTTCGTTTATCTTCAGCGGTCTGATCGCCGGCAAAACTTCTTTTGCCTCTGAAGTAAATTCCTCGGTGGGCACGGAAACGAGCATTTCGCCATCAAGCGAAACACGGCAAGAACGTCGAGCGCTGCAGCAACTGGCGGTTACGCTCGCGGCAGGGGGTGAGACGTGGAGATCTTTTCATCATTTAAGACCTGACGATGAAGAAACGAAGCGCCCGCTCGATCCCACAATCCCGAACATGGATTGCAGCGTTGACGAAATCGCCGACTATGTCTCCTGCTATGGCTCGCCGATCGCGAGTAAAGAGGAAGCCGAACGTCGCTTCACGGGACTCATCGACGAATTGCAAGCCGTCTTGCCATCGGAGCGTTGGCAAGGGGCGGAGACCGAGCCACGAACCGGTTCGATTCGCAGTTATACCTGCCGGGATCAAGATTCTGATGCGCAGATCGACATCGACATAGCTCCACAGTGGTCCCCGAACGAAGAGATTTCGCATGTCATTACAATTTTCGGATGGACTGCGTTCGAACCACGGCTTTAAGCTTTCAGGCTCGGCTTCTTGGATTAACCCACCTGATATTTCAGCGCAGTCACTCTGACTACGCCTCTCCGATCTTTAACATTATTTCCCAAACGATCGTCGCATAATCCCATTCTGCAGTTAAACTTTGGGGCCCTTGAGCGAGGAGCAAACCTGGAGTAGCGAAGGCACCCAACTGTAAAGTTTCAAAGTCCTTTTCGCTACTTCCCACTTCACCATTGTAAGTCTTAGATTTCACCTTGAATCACCGACGATCGATGTCCGCTTAGAGGCAGAGACCCATTGACTTCGCTAGGTCAGGTTTGCTCCTCGCTCATCGCGCCGGCAGGAACTGCGGACTCCGGGATGATTCCAATTCCTTGTATCAAAAAGTCATGACTCTCGTTCGAGCGGATGAGAAGTTTCAAATCGACAACGTCAATCTCGACAGCGCCGGCTGAGAAAAGTAGAACGTTTCACTGCTTCGCAGCCCACGAGTGCGAGCGTTCATGATTCGTCGGTCCTCGAGACGTTGGAAGTTACTATCTTGGCGTTTGTCTTAATCTCGACACGATTTCTCTCTGATAAAACCTCGCAACTCTTCGAGCACACACTCGCAACTCGCTGAGTCTCAAGTCATTTTTGATTGCAGCACTCTCTGGCACACGCCTTGCCCTAAGCCTCGGTAGAACGAACGAAAGGAAAGGAGGTGACCATCGTGAAAATCGCAACGTCATTTTTGGCGAGCCTGCTGTTAATCGGCACACTAGGAACGAGCGGCGCCGCGATGGCTGCCGGTGGAGTGATCTACAAGCAAGCGGTTACTCCAGGCAGTTACTGTCACCTGAAGTTTCCTGCGATACGTGGGGACACCTTAGCGGGAGATCATCCGGTTCTCACGGACCCAAGCGATGGCGACATCATCGACTTTTACGGACCATGCGACGAAGATCCGCTTGGCAAGGATCAAGTCCACGAGCAGAAACTAGAA
>WNGB01014818.1_pt1 | contig 10369 bp, 8 predicted proteins | sample 5400681 | NCBI WGS metagenome assembly WNGB01 (sample SAMN13153367, study PRJNA577476) | soil metagenome | isolation source: 115 cm soil or saprolite under grassland replicate 2 | place: USA:California | collected 2016-06-15 | reverse complement strand
AAGATGTACCCGCGCCACCACAGTTCTTCACCAAAGATGTTGAAAAACAACATCACGAAAAACAGCACCGCCACACCCCAATTGCCCTTCAATGGAGCCCCGATATAATTGGCCCAAAGAGCCAGATCAAAGATCGTCTTTGGGTTCAGCCACGGCGGGAAGAAATCCGGCGGTGCAATTGCTGGGAAGGCGCTCATCAGCAACTGAGCGGTAAAGCTCAGCCCACCGAGACTGAGATACACCACAACCCCCACGATTGCCCACAGCCAATCTGTTCCGGTCATTGGCAGCAGGCGCAAGCGCCTTTTCAGAGCGCTCCACGAGACCGCATAGCCATCGCGTTTGCACAACCCGAAGGCAAGCGCGAACAAGATGGCGACCGGTACCGTGAAGCTGACAACAAAGGCATCGAATGGCGGCAGTCCCAGGCGAATGAGCGCTGGTGTAGCAGCGTAGAGCGAGAGACGAAAGAGCAGCGCGGGCAGGCCAAAGTACAGCAGCGCCTGCCAGAGCGGCAGCGGTCTGAGCGTGCTGGCGCTCTGCTCTGCGCGTGCAGGTTGAATGGCTATCGAGGACATGGACTGGTTCCTTTCTGTCTGGTTTCTTCTGATACGTACAGACGTACAAGTATGTAAACCACCTTACAATCGAACCGGGCGGAGTTGCCGGCGCGACGACGCTTCCAGCCGCGCGAGGAGCACGGCTGCCACGATCGCGATGCCGATCAGCGTCAGCAGCCCGGCCTCGCCGGCCAGGTACTTGACCAGCAGCGGCGAGGTCGTGACTGTGATAGCCGCGAAGCGATCCCAGAACAGGTTGAAGGCGCGGTGGGCGATCGCCGCCGGCCAGACGCTCGCGGTTTTCAGCCGCATGTAGCCGTAGAACACGCCGGCGAGCGTCAGCGTGGCGAGGAACAGCGGCAAATAGATCAGAGGATTTTCATCAACGTAGTAGTACGGCGTAAGCAGGAACATCGGCAGGTGCCAGATCCCATGCAGCAGCCCGCCCAGCAGCAGCGCGCGCTGCGGCCCCAGGAACAGCAGCCGCGGCAGCAGATACCCGCGCCAGCCCAACTCCTCGCCGAGGGCGCCGCTGAAAACGCCGATTCCGATCATGATGAGCGTCTTGAGCGCAAGCTGGATGAGCGCCCCGCCGCTCAGCCCCGCCGGCAGTGCGGCCGACGCCACGCCGCTGGCCCACAGCACGCCGTAAGCGCCGCCGAGGATGAGCAGCGGCACAAGCAGCGCCGCGCCCCAGGCGCGCAGGCCGGCGCGGTGCAGACCCAGGCTCGCCCAGCCGGCGCGCGTGTAGCCCTCGCGGGTGACGACCAGTAGCATGAATAGTGCGGCGATGGTGGGGGTGAACATCCCGACGAGCGCCGCCAGTTCGCCGAGCACGGGCGCGAGCGCGACGGCCACGGCAAGCTCAAGCTCGAACGCAATTGCATAGAACACGATCGCTTTGACTGGATCCGAGAGTGTTTTGTACATGGTGTGCCTCACTTGGATGATTCCACGTATCGTGATGCGCCAAGACTACGAGATCGGCACACCAAAGACACTCACCGAAAGGTGCAGCTGAGGGTGTATCATTGATGTATGTGGGAAAGCCGCAGGGGTGTAGCGGTGAGGTGAAATGGCGCTACAGCAACTGCAGCTCACGCGCGCGGAGGAGCGCCTGGGTCCGGCTCTGGACCGCGAGCTTGCCAAAGACATTGTTGATGTGACGCTTGACCGTGCTGAGGGCGATGACGAGCCGGTCGGCAATCGCTTGATTGGAGAGACCATCGGCGATCAGGCGCAGGATTTCCAGCTCGCGGTCGGTCAGCGGCTCCACTAAAGCGTGTGAGCGTGTGAGCGTAGAGCGTAGAACAGGTGGCGCATCCGAATTGCCTGCCGTTTCACCGCGCTGTTCGGATGGAAAAGCCAAAAGGAGACGCTCAGCGTAGGCTCTGAGCGGATCGTTCTGCGCTCTACGCTCTGCGCTCTGCGCTAAGAGCGCGGCCATCGACGCGCCCTCGTCCACGAAAATGCGGATGTAGCCTTCCGGTTCGGCCAGTGTGAGGACGTGTGCGAGCGTGGCCAATGCCCCGGCTGGATCGCCAAGCGCCTGCAGGGTCAGCGCCTGGAGCGCCAGGATCTCGATCAGATCGCCCATCCACCCGCTCGCCTCGGCTGCAGCACGCAGCCGGGCCAGCATCTCAGCCGCTTCCTCGATCAATCGCCCATCCGGCTCGCGCTGGTGCTGGGCCAGATGCAGCCGCAGCAGGGTCAGCTGCTGGACCGGCTCATGGTAGCGGTCCCCGGCTACAGCCCTCGCGGGGGCCCACTGCTCGGCGGCAATCAGATTGCCCTGCCGGATCCACAGCCGCGCCCGCTCTGCCGCCAACCAGGCGAGGGCGAGCGAACCAGGGAGCTGCATCTGAGCGAACCACTCCTCGCCGTGCTGGATCGTCGCAAGCGCACTCGCGCCATCGCCGCCGGCCTGCTGCACTCGCGCCAGCGCCGCATACCCGCGCACCAGGAGTAGCCGCTCGATCGTTTGCCGCAGCAGTTCGATGCCGTGCATCAGCGCGTGCGTTGCCCCATGCAGGTCGTTGCGCTCGCACAACACCTCGCCTATGCCGACATAGGCCATGCCGGCTCCCAGGTTCGGCCGCTGGCCCTGGCGGGTCACCAGTTCCACGGCCCGCTCACAGGTGCGCAGCGATTGGGTGAGCTGGCCTTGGCGGGCCTGCAGGGTGGCCAGCTCCTCCAGCGCCGCCAGAGCGATCCAGTGGCTGCCGTCTGCCGCCGCGAGCGTACTGGCCTCGGTCAGCGCCGGGATGGCCGCCGCGGTTTCGCCGCGCCGCACATGGGCCCATCCGGAATTGAGGGCCGCACACGCGCGCAAAGTCTGCTCGGCCGTGGGGAGTTGGCCGAGCGCGTGCTGCGAGAGCGCAAGTGTCTCGGCGAGGTCGCCCCGGACGTGCGCAATGAGCGAGTGGAGCAGGGTGAGCTCGCCGATGACCTCAGCGGGCAGATCGGGCGCGCTCAGCGTCGTGGCGGCGTTCGCCAGCAGCTGTTCGACAGCATCGATCTGACCGGTGAACGCAAGCGTCCAGCCAGCGGCTAGCGTCAGCCTGGGCCGCGCGGCGACCAGCGCATCCGGTAACTGTTCCACCCAAGTCCGCATCAGCAGCACCTCGCCGCGCTGGAGCCACAACGCAGTGGCATAGCGCTCGACCAGGGTAGCGGCCGCTTCGACATCCGGCGCGGCCAGGGCGTGCCGGATCGCCTCATCAATCAGGCCAGCCCGCTCGTACCAGGCGCTGGCACGTCGATGTAGCCCCGTCAGCGTAGCTGCTGTCGTGCCGCTGCGCAGCCGGGCGCGCAACACATCGGTAAGCAGATGGTGATAGCGATACCACAGTCGCTCGTCGTCCAACGGGATCAGGAACAGGTTGGCGCGCTCCAGCTGATCGAGGATGAGCTGGCTGTAGCTATCGGTCGAGGGACCAGCGACCAAGGGCGCACGCTGCTGATCGACGTTCGAGACGCTTGCTCGCGCTAGTGTACGATCTTCATCCTTCGTTCCTGGTCGTTCGTTGGGTATCAGTCCCAAGATGGCATCACAGAGTGGGCCGCACATGCGGTTAAGGATGGCCGTGTGGAGCAGAAACGTCTGGATATGCGACGGCTGGCGGGCGAATACTTCTTCGGCCAGATATTGCATCACAAAGCGGTTGCTGCCCGTGAACGAGCGGATGAAGCCCGCCAGGTCGGTCCGATCGCGCATCGCCAGCGCCGCCAGCTGGAGCCCGGCGATCCAGCCCTCGGTGCGCGCCTCCAGCGCCGCGATATCCGCCTCAGACAACGCCAGGCCCATGACGTCGGTAAGGAAGTTGGTAGCTTCCCCGACGCTGAAGCGCAGATCCGCGGCGCGTAGCTCAGTCAACTGCCGGCCCGTGCGCAACCGAGAGAGCGGCAGCGGCGGGTCGGCCCGCGTGGAGATGACCAGGTGAAGCTGTGGCGGCAGATGCTCAATCAACGTCGCGAGCGCGTGGTGGATGGCCGGCGCGTCGATCGCATGGTAGTCATCGAGCACCAGCACGGCGGGGTTCCCCGCCTGGTCGCGCGGCAGCGCAGCACTCAGCGCATTCAGCAGGGTAGTCACGATCGCCTCGATCGGCGGCGGCTGGAGCGCTTGGAGCAGCGCGAGGGCCGCATCGCCACTGCCGGGGGCGAGCGTGTTCGACGCGGCACTGACGTAGCTCCAGAAGCGGGTCGGCTCGTTGTCGAGCGCGTCCAACGAGACCCAGGCGACAGACGTTTTGCGTTGAGGGGGTTGAGCGACCTCAGAACTCAAACGCTCAGCGGGCACGTGGAAATCAGCACTGAGCGCAGCGATCCATGCACTGACGAGTGTGGTTTTGCCGAAACCAGCTGGCGCGGCGATCAGCGTGAGTTTGCCGCTCAGCCCTGCCCTCAAGCGCTCGAACAGGCGCGGGCGCGCGACCAGGTCGGGCCGCGCGGGCGGGGCATACAGTTTGGTGGCCAGCAGGTGCGGCGGGTAGGTGGGCGTGGCCGGCGGGCGGCCATCCAGGGTGCGCAGCGGCGGGAACTTGGAGGGCAGATCGGGCGTGACGAGCTGGAAGATCGGCTCGGGGTGCGGCAGATCTTTGAGGGCATGTGTGCCCAGATCGCGCAAGGTCGCGCCCTCCGGCAGCGCATCGCCGACCAGGGCCGCGGTCGCCTGGGAGAGCAGGATCTGGCCAGCGTGAGCTACCGCCAGCAGCCGCGCCAGGCGGTTGAGCGTGGGCCCAAAGTAATCGCCATCGCGCTCCTCGGCCACCCCGCTGTGCAGCGCCATGCGCACCCGCAGCGGACCTGTCTCGCCCCACGGTTCGGCATGCAACCCCCGCTGGGCGGCCAGGGCGTCGGAGAGCGCGTCGATTGCCCTTGCAAAGACCGCGTGGACGCTATCGCCGACCGTCTTGAAGACCACCCCGCGGTGCAGCGCAACCGCCTGCCGTAGGATGGCGTCATGGCGGGCAAGGGCCGCACGCATCGCCTGCGGATGCTGCTCCCACAGCATCGTGCTGCCTTCGATGTCGGTGAACAGGAAGGTGACGGTGCCGGTGGGGAGCGACGTCGACGCACCCGCGGTCGGCTCCGCGATGAGCATGGCCCGGTGCGCATCCGGGCGCCGAGCTGCGCCAGCAGGGATGCTCGGTTCCGCGAGGGTTGCCGCCGCGCCCTGCAAGCGCTCCAGGGTGAGATCGGACGTCTTGCCGAGATAGGCGCTGCGCACGACCCCGGCGCGCTTGCGATAGGCCTTCCAATATCCATTGGCGCCCCTGCGGCGCTCTTTGCGCGCCGTGAAGCGACCGGAGGCGCCGACGAAGGCGAACGTGGTCGCCCCGTCCAACCAGGCATACCAAGCCGGCGTGCCGACCAGAATTGCCTGGGCCGCGTCCGTGCGATCGATCAGCGTGGCACCGTCTACCCGCGGAGTGTCGCGGGCCATGGCCTATCCCTTCACGCACGTACCAGTGTGGGTAACTTAGGCTACTCTACTGCAAAGTGGCTAACTTTGCAAGGACGATCGATGGTGTCGGAAGGCTGGAGTCTCGTAACGCACATTATCGTACAGGAGCTCGCGCTGTCTCCTGCAGTACAGCAGCGGCAAGCGCAAAAGTTTTGCTTACTGTCGCTTGTCCGCTCAACTGCTACCGATCGCGAACATCCGCAGCACATAGAACAGCCGAAGCACCATACTACACGGTTTCAGCTAATGCACTTGAGAGCATCAACACTTGGACACCTCTGGTAGCTACGGCTGGGGGCTGATGAAGCACGGAACATGAACCAGGGACCAGGGAACATACGAAACGATATCCGATTTCAGTTAACGTACAGTTTTCCCATTTTTATACGGTGACCCGCATCCCCACAGCCGCCAGCTGGCCTTCTTCGCGGACGCGCCGGGTTTCGAGGCCGCCGTCTACGCGCCAGGCATGGATCTGCGCTGGCGTAACGACACACAGTTTGACATCTTCATCGCGGCTGAGATAAATGAGGCAGCGGGAATCCTGACCATATCGCTGTGGGGGCGAAGCGACGGGCGTACGACGATTATGACCGGCCCGCTGATCAGCGACTGGCAGGAGTCAGGCATGGCGCAGTGGCAGTACGATCCATCGCTGCCTAATGGAGCAGTGCGCCAGCTCGTACACGCGCGGAACGGCATGCTAGCGACCATCGGACGCGTGGTACAGAGCGTCGACGGCCAACTCCTCCACAAGGACATTGTGACGACACACTATGCGCCCTGGCCGCAAGTAACCCTCTTCGGCACTGGCATCGTGCCGCCGCCAGGGGTGATGATCATTGGACAGCCCTCACAGCGTTTCCCCTTGTTTAAGGAGCCGATGCGGATGTTTTGAACGCGTGCTGTTATGGACCTGCTCACATGACAGTGGCTCATCCGCAGGTAGGGGTAAAGTAAGCGAGCCTGACACCAAGGGCAATCACCACTGAAAGATCGCTTCCATATGCGCTCCAGCGTGTATGCTCATGGACGCGCAGCGAGTCTCATGTCATTGGCGAGTCAATGAATTTCATGGCATCAGGACGCTCTATAGTACAGAGGTTGCCCCGCATAGCAGCTTCGCTTAGTTTACCCCTACCATTGAGGAGAACAGCATCGCGGACGCCCAGGCGCAATTCGATACGAACCTCTTCGGCGTCATGCGCGTGACCAACGCCGTGGTGCCGATCATGCGGCAGCAGAGAGGTGGGCGGATCATCAACATCAGCTCAGTGCTTGGCCAGGTATCGCTCCGCTATCTGGGGTTGTACACGACCAGCAAGTTCGCGCTCGAAGGGCTCACCGAGGCACTCCGCTATGAGTTGCGGCAGTTTAATATTCAGGTCTCGCTGATCGAGCCGGGCTTCGTGAAAACCAGCCTCGCCGGGCAGCGTCCCGCGCATCTGATCGACGATTACGCCACAGCGCGACCGGCAGCGATGCAGTTTGTCAACGCGGGCATCGAACGCGGCATGCAGCCAGGCATCGTCGCGCAGGCGATTCTGAGCGCAGCTCGGACACCCCATCCGCGCCTGCGCTACCCGGTCGGTCGTGAGGCCCAGCTGCTGATCACGCTGAAGCGTCTGCTGCCGGAGGCAGCATTTGAGCGCGTGCGAAGCCTGATTTTTCAGACCGACAAGGCCGGCACACACAAGTCACAGACCCAGGCATCATAGCGCTCCAGGGATCACCACGATCACGTATGCGAAGCGATCATCCGTCTTGCATAGCAGACATATTGCCAGGCTTACTACGTGTATACACACGTACATTGGAGGTGAGACCAATGACTGCAGGTAAGAACGCCTCACCGTGGACGATTCTGGGCGTGACGAGCCTCGCCGTGTTCGCGGTGCTGCTCGATGCATTGGTGCTGTTCGTTGCGTTTCCCGCGATCCAGCGCGGTTTCAGCGCAGTATCGGGCGTGCAGCTCTCGTGGGTCTTGAATGCCTACACGATTGTCTATGGCGCGCTGCTGGTGCCCATGGGGCGCTTCGCCGATCTGGTCGGACGGAAAAAGGTTTTCCTCGCCGGAGCGGTCGTGTTTACGCTGGCGTCGGTGCTGTGCGGGCTGGCAGTCTCGCCGACATGGCTGATTGCGATGCGCGTGGTGCAGGCGGTTGGCGGGGCGATGTTGACGCCGACCTCGCTGGCCCTGACGCTGGCCGCCTTTCCCCCAGGAGAAGCGCGCCATCGCGGTGACGTTATGGGGCGCGGTGGGCGCGCTCGCGGTTGTTGCCGGGCCGCCGCTCGGCGCATTCATTGTGCAAGCACTCGGCTGGCCAGGCATTTTCTTCCTCAATCTCCCCATCGGGCTTGGTGCTGTGCTCTTAGGGCGCGTCATCATCGGCGAGTCGCGCGACTCAACCAGCGGAACACTCCCTGATACACTCGGCATCATCCTGCTGATTGCCGGCGCGGCGCTCCTCGCGTTCGGCATCGTTCAGAGCGACGTGTGGGGATGGGGCGATGTGTCCGTCTACGGAGCACTGATCATTGGGCTCGTCATGCTCGGCGCATTCATCGTGCAATCGTCGCGCTCGGCATCGCCAGCGCTGGATCTGACCTTGTTCCACGAGCGAAACTTCCGTCTGGCGAATGGGGCGACGTTTGTGTTCAGTGTCGCGTTCACCGCGATGTTCTTTGGCTCAATCTTCTTCCTGACACGCATGTGGGGTTACACATTGGTGCAAGCCGGGCTGGCGGTGATGCCCGGACCACTCATGGTCGTCGTGTTCGCGCCGATCGCGGGACGGATTGCGGCAGCGCGGGGGCATCGCATGTTGCTGGTGCCAGGCGGGATCTTCTATGCTGCGGGCGCGCTCGTGCTTGCCCTGGCCGCCAGTGTGACGCCGCACTTCTTCGCCGTCTGGTTGCCTGCGATGGTATTGGGAGGCATTGGCGTCGCGCTGGTGCTCCCCATCCTCAGTAGTGCGGCCGTACAGCATTTGCCGCCAGCCCGGCTGGCGGTTGGGAGTGGCGTGAACCAGGCGATCCGGCAATCTGGCAGCGTGCTGGGCGTCTCGCTGACTTTCGCGCTGCTCGGCCCTGCACCCGACGAGCTTGCACGGTTCGGCAACATCTTTGTACTCATGATCGTCGGTGGGCTGAGTGTGAGCCTGCTGAGCCTGGGTATCGACACGCGGCCCGTGCGGGGTGCGGTCATGCACGAGCGCGCCCCAGGGAGTATGGGGATAGAGTGATCAAGATGGAACGGCCCTTCGCTGCAAAGCAGCAGTGACGGCACAGGTGAGCGCCATGAGGGGCATGGAATCGGCAGCCCTGGCGCCGTTATCGGTCAAAACTTCTGCCGACAACGCAACGCTGCCGATACTCTGAATCCGTTATTGAGTATCATCCCGATCGCTATGTTCTATGGCCTGCTAACGCACGAATCGTTGCCAGCGCTCTTCTACGCATCCTTACGTGCCAGAGGAACCGATGGAATGTGCAGCCGCCGGACCGCCTCGCGCCGGACACGACCCGGACGACGATCATACCCGGCCGTAGTCCGCGGGTCGGCGTGGCGCATCAACTGCTGGAGCGTGGCCAGATCCACGCCGAGATCCAGCATATCGCCCGCGAACGTGCGACGCAGGTCGTGCGGCGAGAAGGGTTGGACGTTCGCCTCTCTGGCGCGCCGCCGCACGATGTCGTAAATCGCCTGGGTCGTCATGCGCTTCCTGACGACATGTCCGAAGGCGCGGACCCGGTAGAACATGGGTCCGGGCTCGTCGCCGCGAATCGCGATCCACTGCTCTAAGGCAAACCTGGCCCCACCTTCGACCGGCAGCGCCGTCTGCTTGTTACCCTTGCCGCGGAAGGTCAGTGTCGCGCCGACGGGATCATAGTCCTCCAGGTCCAGCGTGATGAGATCGCTGCGGCGCAGCCCCAAACTGTAGCCCAGGCTGAAGATCGCCACATCACGCGCGCCGTCGGGATGGGGGTCGGCGGCGGCAACCTGGATCAGCGCCAGCAACTCACCCTGTGTCAGGCTCCGGCCGGCATCCGCGGCTGCGACCGGGTCACCCGCAATCGGCTTCACATTGACGGCTCGGGCGTAGTCGTCATAGCTGAAGTAGCCCAGCTCCCAGGCGTACCGCAGCACGCCGCGCAGGGCAGCCATGTGTTTGCGCCCGCTCGCCGGCGAGAGCCGCACCACCTCGCCGGCGTCCGCCGCATCCGGCGCCGCAGCATCATCACGCCGCAGCGGTCGCCCGCGGCGCCTGCCATTTGCGTTCGGGTCGCCGGGCATGACAAAGCCGTTGACGAGTTTCGCGCGGATGGCGTTGACGTGCTCGAAGCGCAGCGCCTGCCAGGGACAGGCGTCCAGGTTGGGGTAGCCGCAGAGGCGGGCGATCAGATTCAGCGCATGCTCCATGGTCGGGCGGCTGGTCTTCTCGTTGAGGCTGGCCAGGTACGCCCAGGCGGGATGGCGCGCCTCCGGGGGCGGCGTGGCCAGCACCAGGTCGGTGACGAGGGGCGGATCGGCGACGACCACAGCCGCGACCTCGGGCTCAGTAGCGGTTGCGCCTGACGGCGCCAGCTCCTTCGTGTGATCACTCATGGCAGTTCCTCAGTATCCCAGGGCCTCAGCTTCGCCGATCACGCCGATCTGCGCCGCGTCCAGCGCCTCACGGCGGCCCCCATAGCCCTCGGCAGACCCGCGGTTCCGCCCCGCGCTGTCGATCACGGTGGCGGTAAACGCGCGTGGGCCACGGCGGTGCAGGCTGACCGTGTAGCGATCCTGACCGGTCACGACCAGGTACGTGGCCTGCGGCGCGGCGCTCAGCGCAGC
>WNGB01047977.1_pt1 | contig 10370 bp, 10 predicted proteins | sample 5400681 | NCBI WGS metagenome assembly WNGB01 (sample SAMN13153367, study PRJNA577476) | soil metagenome | isolation source: 115 cm soil or saprolite under grassland replicate 2 | place: USA:California | collected 2016-06-15 | reverse complement strand
CCCCAAGCCAAGGAGACGGTCATGAGCACAGGCACGGAGCGTCCGGCATCGGCACGAGCTCGTTTCGCCGAGGCCATGATCCGCGAGGACATTCTCCAGAAATTCCCGGGGCTCTTCGGGACCAAGACGATAAACGGCCGAGAAGTCAATGTCGAACAGGCGATTGCCGCCCTCGCCCGAGAGCTGGATCCCGAGATCGCCGCGGCCCTCACCGCGCGCCGGGCGCTCCTGCGGTCTCCCGCGCCGGTCCGCGAGAAATATGCCTGGCCGAAGTGGGACGACGCGTTTGAGGATCCCGTGACGGGGAAGTTCTGGACATTTCGCCAGATCGTCCAGGGCTTGATTGACAACTTTCTCGGTCGGGACAGCGAGTGGCGCTGGCGGCTCAACGACGAGGTGCCCATCCCGAAGGACGCCCATCCGTTGACGAATCCCGGCCTGGAGCTCACCGGGCCGTGGCATCCGCTGGACATGGCCTTCAACGCGTTGAACAGCCCGGCCCCCATGAACATGCCGGACTTTGAGGACGCCTCGCCGCCCCACTTCCAGCCCGACGGCGCGCCCAGGAATGAGCCCGTGGGGATCTTTGCGGCCATGCAGAACGCCAAAGACATTTTCGAAGGCCGCTGGGCCGACCGCGCCTACGAGGTGGTGAAGAAAGGCAAGCCGCGCGGGTACAAGATCAATGCGTCCCCGGCGCAGTGGCCGACCCGGTTTGCCCGGCCTCCCGGCATCCACGTGCGGTATGACCACATCACGGTCGAGGGCCAACCGGCGCCCGGTGTGATTCCCATCACCCTCCTCTGGGCGCTCAACAACTACGGGTCCCTCACCCATCTCGGCACCGGCGTGTATTACTACATCCCGAAGATTCAGACCCCGCAGGAAGCCCTCATTGTGGAGAAGCTCCTGGCGCGGGTGGAAGGCTTGATCGGCGTCCAGCCCGGCACCATCAAGATCAAGGTCCTCTATGAGGAGGGGAATGCGGGCCGCTTCCTGCCTGCGATCGCCTGGGTCTTGCGGCGCAGGCTCCTCGGGACGAACGTCGGCCGCTGGGACTACCTGGCCAGCCTCATTGAGATGTGGAAGAGCGACCCGCAGGGCGTCTTTCCGGATCCCCAGTCGATCGGCATGGCCTCTCCGAACATGATTGCGTATCAGCGGTACAACGCGCTGATGATGCTCATGGCCGGCATGAAGAATGGCGAGCTCAGCCAGGGGGCCCCCATCGGCGGGATGGCGGCGGTCATGATCTACCAACCGACCGATCCCTACGGCCGCTCGAAGTATAACCCGCTGGCCCTGCGTGCGATGGTGATCGACAAGCTCCGGGAGCGCCTGCTGGGTCTCATGTTTGTGCCCGAGGAGCCCCTGCCCGCAGGCCAACAGCCCACCCTGGAAGACATCCTCCGAGGCCGAGTGAAGGGACGGCTCTATGATGCCTATCGGCAAAGCTGGGTCGCCAGCCCGGAACCGGCCTACGTCGCCGCCGGCAATGCGCCCTTGCGGGCTTCTGTGAGCGAGCTCCAAGCGATCCTCGATGCGCCGCGGGAGACGGTGGACGTGAACGGCAAACCGGTGCCGACGGTCGCCAGCGGCCTCGTTGACGCGGAGCGGCTCCTCCTGCAATCCCGCGGCCTGTTGAACCCCCAGGGCAAGATCATCCCCTGGGTCCTCACCAAAGACATGTGCAACACGCCGGAGAAGCTCTTCACGCAAGACCTCTGGGAGAACATCTACGGGGTGCCGAAGGGCGAGATCACCATTGAGCACATCCAACACGCCTTCTACATGGCGGCGAACTACGGCTTCCAGATCCTCAACGGCAACTTCGCCGCTGCCATCGACGACTACGAGCTTTGCCTGCGGTTCATGAATGACCTCGCCACCTACCGGATCGATGTGTCCTGGCTGTGGACCCTCGTCCACCACCAGGCCGCCATCACCAGGGACGGCTCCCTCAGCCGGCCGGCGCTCACCGAGGATGGGGTCGTGCCGGCGGTGAACGCCTTCCAGGTCAAGGCCGGGACCCGCTTGACCAAGGAGCTGTTCGAGAAGCTGTGGGACTACCACAACGAATGGACGTCCGAGTTCTTCGCCGAGCTGGACCGCCAGGGCGATCCGGGCCGCTTCGACCGCGCCAAGGCGCCTGTCATCATGGAGCTCTTGAAGCGCCAGCTGCTCTCGCCCCGCTACATCCAGCACAGTGCCCGCGTGCTCTTCGTCGTGGGGCAAGCGAACGCGGAGGAGCGCGCGCAGATTCTCGATGCGATCTTCGACCTCTCCCGCGAGGACCTCGTCAAGCGCGCTCAAGCAGGCGCCCTGGACAAGATCGCCCTGGGTGCCCACGATTATGTCTACGACATCTTTCCGGCCCTCGAAGGCGAGCCGCGACCGGCGGGGAGACAGGACTAGCGCGATGCGGAAAACCTCGCAGGCTGCTCAAAAAGGTCCAGATGCAAGGCGGCGCCCGAGGGCCGCACGCGAGGCGTACTCTCTCACGGGGTCCTCCTGGATGGATTTGGTAACCGTGACTTCCGATCTACGAGCTCCCCTTCGGTAACCCAAATTTTGACCCTTGACATCTCGCGCTCGACGGCGCAGAGTCGCCGGATGAAGCCAAGGGCGGGGCAGCGCCCGGGCCGGATCCGAGGCCTTGGCGTCGAAGGAAGAAGGAGCGCCGGGCATGGGCCCAGCACGCGGCACGCGACCCGGGCATTGGGGCCCCGTCCTTCTCCCGAATGGGGACACGGCCACGCCCGGCCGGAATGAGCTGCCGGTTGGAGCATCCACATGACGAACCCCACCAGGCGAATCATCGTCAAGTTTAAGTCGAGTCCTGAGCTTGATTCGCGAGCACTCAGCGAACTGTGTGACAAGATCGCGGGAATCACGCACGGTTTCCTGGTCCGCCCGCCGCGCCCTATCGGCAGAGCCGTCTTCCAGCTAGACGCCTCGTCCGATCTCGGCCGTCTCATCCGCGAGATTCAACAGTTGCCTTCAGTCGAGTATGCAGAGCCGGATGTCATCGATCGAAGCTCGCAGAGCGGAGACACACGATGATTCCAAAAGACCCGAAGGCAGGGAGGCTGGGCAGGGATATTCGCGCGGGGGAATGGGAGGCCAGACGTATCCGCTACTTTGCCGGCCAGGTCATCGTCCAGTTCAAGGCCCCTCCGGCCAATTCGGACAGGACCTCCAGGAGCATGTCGGACGCGATCGCGCGTGAGCTTCCAGGCGGGCGCGTGAAGCGGTATCCGGGGCCGACCGGCCGGACCGTCATCACCTTCGATCCCAACGAAAGTGTGTTCGATGTCGTCAGGAGGCTATCGGGTCGCGAGGACATTGGGTACGTCGAGCCGGACGTGGTCGACACTGCCCAGCTCGTCCCCAATGACACACGTTACGGCGAGCAGTGGAGCCACCAGACAATCGGCTCCGAAGGCGCCTGGGACCTGCAGACCGGAGCCGCGAGCGTGCTGATCGGCATCATCGACAGCGGCATCTCCACGACCGCCGGGGGCGCCCCCGACCATCCCGACCTCGACACCCCCGCCCGATTTGTCCTGGGCACCGATTTCGTGGATGGGGGCGCGCCTCGAGACCTAAACGGGCACGGGACCCACGTCGCCGGCATCGCCGCGGCCGAGTCCAACAACAACCAGGGCGTGGCCGGCATGAACTGGGCCTCTCCCGTGTACGTCCGCCGGACCCTGGACACGTCTGGAAACGGCAGCTCGGCGGATTTTGCCGACGCGGTCGAGGAGATCGTCGACTACGCGGTCGCACACAGCCTGCATGCCGTCATCAACTACAGTGCCGGCGGAGCGGCCAATCTGACCAAACAAAACGCATGCCAGTACGCTCAGACTCGCGGCGTGATCCTCTGCGCCGCGACGGGCAACGACAACGGTGGGCCGGTGATCTTCCCGGCCGCGTACTCCACTACGATAGACAACGTCGTCGCGGTGGGTTCGACCGATGCCAATGACTCGGTCTCCAGCTTCTCGAACGTCGGACCAGAGGTGACCGTCGTCGCGCCAGGGCGAAGCATCCTGTCGACTGTACAACTTCCTGCGGCTCATTCACCTGCACTTCTCCCCCCGTCGCATCCGCCGGTGCATCGCGGCACTGGGAGACTATCCAGGCCTGGAAGCAGCCATCGATCGCCTGTACGCGACCGACATCTTTGAGAGGCGGGCCGAGATGACCGCCGCGCAGCGGCGCAGCGACGACTGGCTGTTCGGGGCGTTCATGCCGGACCTGGCGTAGGCGCGGCGCGAAAGACTGAGAACAGGACCCGTCCCCTCGCCGCTGGGCCCCCAACCTCCCGACGCCGGGGTTCGCGGTCGAGACCTAGAGGTCGGCCGAACCCCCGCCACCCAGCGGAGGTGCGGAAGCTGGCGCTGATCGTTCCTATGCGCCTGTCGCGGTACCGGCACCCGTCCTGTAAAGCGTAGTGCGGGAGATCCGCACCCTACGTTCGTTGGGGGGACGGCGCCGTCGTCATGATGGAGGGGTCTCCTCCTAATGAAATGCCCCGGTGTCAGGCAGAGAGCCGGCCCCAGGCGAAGTCCTGCGAACGGTGCGGGACGCGCCTGGCACAAGGCTGTTCGAACTGCGGCTCTCAACTCTGGCGGTTCGATACCGCTCCCGTTGTACGGCCGCGTACTCCCGAAGGCTCGCTCGCGTCACGGGGTCCTCCTGGATGGATTTGGTAACCGTGACTTCTGATCTACGAGCTCCCCTTCGGTAACCCAAATTTTGAGTCGATGCGTTGCCTTGACACGCTCGGGGTCTTCTTCTACGCTGCGGTGACGCACACCGGTGCGCGCCGACATCGTTGATGGTCTCCCGCTATCTCGAGCCCGAGATCGAGCGGCGATCGCGCGCCGCGATGACCCGCTGGCAGTCGCAGCGCCTGTGCCTGCAGGTGCGGCACGCGGATGCCCACAGCCCGTTCTACCGGCGCAAGTTCAAGGCCGCAGGCGTCAAGCCGGCGCTCATCCGCGGTCTGCGGGATCTCCAGCGCCTGCCCTTCACCACCAAGGACGAGCTGAAGGAAAACCAGGCCGCCGGGCCACCCTGGGGCGACCTCCTCGCGGTCCCGCTCGCCCTAGTCGTGCGCGTCCACCTGACCTCGGCGACGACCGGGCGCCCGCTCGCGTTCCTCGACACGCGGGAGGATTGGTACGGATTCTACCACTCCTACGCGCGCTCGCTCTACGCCTACGGCGTCAGGAAGACGGACATGGTGATGGCGGCCTTCTCCTACGGGCCGTGGATCGGCTACTGGAGCGGCTTCTACGCGGCGCAGGACCTGGGCTGCCTCGTGTTCCCGGTCGGTGGTCTGTCGACCGACCAGCGCATCGATGCCCTCCTCACCTATCCGATCACCGTGCTCGGCTGCACGCCGTCCTACGCCCTCTTCCTGGCGGAGCAGGCGGCGAAGAAGGGTATCGACCTCGCGAAGGACACCAACATCCGCATCTCGTGGCACACGGGAGAGCCCGGCGCCTCCATCCCCGCGACCAGGGCCAGGATCGAGGCGGCCTTCGGGGCCAAAGCCTACGACCTGCCCGGCCTCACGGAGATTGCGGCATGGGGCTTCGAGTGCGACGCGCGGTCGGGCCTGACGCACGTCCACGAGGACTACTGCTATCCAGAGGTGCTGGACGAGCAGGACCGGCCCGTCGGCCCCGGCGAGCGCGGCGAGCTGGTCTTCACGAGCCTCTACCGAAAGGCCATGCCCCTCCTCCGCTACCGGACGCGCGACGTCGTCCAGGTGGCCGACCGCAAGTGCCCCTGCGGGCGCACCCTGATCGCCTTCGAGGGCGGCGTGCTCGCCCGCCTCGACGACATGAAGAAGATCCGGGGCATCATCGTCTATCCGCGCCGGATCGAGGAGCTCGTGCGGCCCCACGCGGAGGTCGATGAGTTCCAGATCGTGTTCCGGCGCCACGCGGGCCTCGACGACATCCTGGTGCGCGTCGACCCATCGCCCTCGCTGTCGCTCGCTGAGCGCGCCGGGTTGAGCGAGCGGCTCGGCGAGAGCCTGCGCACCGGGTTGGGCCTACGGGCCAGCGTGGAGATCACCGAGCCCGGCGCGCTGCCGCGCTGGGACCACAAGGCCAAGCGGGTGCGGGACGAGCGCACCGAAGTGCCGTTCTGACGAGGAGGTCTCGTGAAGGCGGCATTCTTCAAGGAGCACGGCGGCGTGGAGAAGATCCTTTACGACGACTACCGCGACCCCGTGCCCGAGGTGGGCGAGGTGGTTGTGCGGGTGCGGGCCTGCGCCCTGAACCACGTCGATATGCTGCTGCTCGACGGCCGGTTCCCGCCGCCCGAGGGGCTGCCTCATGTCAACGGCTGCGAGGTCACCGGCACGGTAGAAGCCGTCGGCGCGGGCGTGAAGGAGCTCGACCGCGGGGGCCGCGCGATCATCTTCCCCGGCTTCTCGTGCGGGCGCTGCGAGTACTGTCTGCGCGGCGCCCGCACCGTATGCGTGCGCTACGGGTATCTCGGCGCCCACAAGGACGGCGGCTACGCCGAGCTGGTCAAGGCGCCGGCGACGAACATCCTGCCCCTTCCCGACGCGGTCTCGTTCGAGGCCGGGGCGGCTGTGCCGCTGGCCATGCTCACTTCGTGGCATGCCCTGGTCGCCCAGGCGGAGTGCCGGCCGGGTCAGACGGTGCTGGTCCAGGCGGCGGGGAGCGGCGTCGGGAGCGCGGCGATCCAGATCGCCCGTCTCTGCGGCGCGCGCGTGATCACGACCGTGGGGTCCGACGACAAGATCGACTTCGCCCGGTCGCTCGGCGCCGATCACGTGGTGAACTACCGGACCCAGGACTTCGTCGAGGAGACGAAACGGTGGAGCGGCAAGCGCGGCGTCGACATCGTGATCGAGCACATCGGCGGCGAGACGCTCGAACGCAGCGTCCAGGCCCTCACCCGGCTGGGCACGCTCGTCACCATCGGCTCGCACGACACGCACTGGGGGCGCCTCGACCTGCGCCACGTCTACTCCAAGAACTTGAGGATCGTCGGCACCAATCTGGGGTCGATCCTTGAGCTGCAGACCGTCCTCGAGCACCTCGCGGACGGCCGCCTGAAGCCCGTGATCGATCGTGTGTTCCCGCTCAAGGACGCGCGGGAACAAGGGCAAGGTGCTCCTCGTCCCGTGACCCTCCCCCGGCTCCTCGAGCGCGCGGCCTTGCGGCGGCCGGAGGCGCCGGCCGTCGTGGACGGCGCGCGCCGGCTGACCTACGCGGAGCTCGCGCGCCAGGCCGCCGCACTCGGCCGCGGCCTGGCCGGCCTCGGCATCGGCAAGGGCGACCGCGTGCTGATCGCCCTCAAGAACCGCCTCGAGATCTACACCTTCTGGGTGTTCCCCGACGTCCAGACAAAGCCCGGCTGCGCGGGACGTCCGGGGATCCACGCGAAGCTGCACGTGGTGACGGCGAGCACCGAGCGCGGGTGAGCCCGGATGAGGTGGTCCCGGCCGGTGAGAAGGGTGAGATCATCGCGAGCCTGGACTCCGACGAGGCCTTCGCCGGCTACTGGAAGCGGCCCGACGCCGACGCCAAGGCGTTGAGAGACGGCTGGTACTTCACCGGGGACCTGGGCTATGTCGACGAGGCGGGCGACCTCTTCGTCGCCGGGCGGGTGGACGACATGATCATCAGCGGCGGGGAGAACATCCACCCGGTGGAGGTCGAGGAGGTGTTCGCGCGGCATCCGCTGGTGAAGGACGTGGCCGTGGTCGGCGAGTCCCACGAGAAGTGGGGCGAGCGGGTGGTGGCGTTCGTCGGCGCCGCGGACGCGAGCCTGACCGCCGCCGCGCTCGACCGGCACTGCCGCGAGAGCCGCGACCTCGCCAACTTCAAGCGGCCGCGGCGCATCGTCTTCGTCCAGGAGATCCCCAAGACGGCCTCGGGCAAGATCCTGCGCCGGCTGCTCCGGGAAGGCCACTACGTGGAGGTCCAGGCATGAGCGAGTTCCTGCGGGTGGAGCGCACGGGCGCGGTGGCGACCCTCTGGATCGACCGGCAGCCGAAGATGAACACGATGACGGTGGTCATGCGGAACGAGTTCCCGGCCATCTTCGGCGGGCTCGAGGCCGACGAGGCCGTCCGCGTGATCGTGGTCCGCGGCGCGGGGAGCAAGGCCTTCAGCGCCGGTGGAGACGTCGCGGAGTTCTTGACCCTAGCCCCGGCCGACCTCGAGCTGTGGGGGGACACGCTGACCGCGGCCGAGCGCTGCCGGAAGCCGGTCATCGCGGCCATCGACGGCTACGCCATGGGAGCCGGCCTCGAGCTGGCCGTGGCCTGCGACTTCCGGATCGCGACGCTCCGCTCGGAGTTCGCCTTCCCCGAGGTCAGGCTCGGCATGATCCCGGGGAGCGGTGGCACCCAGCGGGCGCTCCGGCTGATCGGGATGACGCGCGGCAAGCTCTTCATGATGACGGGCCGGCGCATCTCCGCCGAGCGCGCCGAGGCGTGGGGGCTCATCACCCAGGCGGTGGCCGACGACAAGCTGGACGAGGCGGTGGACACGCTGGCGGGGGAGCTGGCCGAGCGCGCGCCGCTGGCGCTCCGGACGCTCAAGATGGTGCTCAACCGCGGGGCGGAGGCGCCGCTCGAGACGGCGCTCGAGCTGGAGCGCAAGGCGTACGCGTGGCTCAGGTCGACGCACGACTACGCGGAGGGCGTCACGTCGTTCCTGGAGAAGCGCCCGCCCAAGTACACTGGCCGGTGACGGTAGATCACCTGCGTCAGCCACCGGCGCGATCCGATCTTCCGCGGCTGTCTGGAAGGCACCCTCCCCGGCTCCTACAGCGAGAACAGCGTCATGTCCTCGGTCCAGCGCGCGGCCATCGCCTGGAACATCCTGACCGCGGCCGGCATCCCGGGCATCCGCGACGTCTTCGTGCCGCCCATCACCAACGGCGTGAACATCATCGTGCAGATCAAGAAGGCCTCCCAGGGCCAGCCCAAGCAGATCGCGGCCGCGCTCTGGGGCAACAGCGCGGTCCAGTACCGCTACAAGCACGTCACGGTGGTGGAGGAGGACATCGACCCGTCCTCCTACGAGCAGGTCGACTGGGCCTTCGCCCATCACGTCAACGCCGGCGAGGACGGTATCGTCGTGTTCCCCGGCTCGCCCATCGACCCCAGCACGCCGCTCGCCGATCGGGACGTGAGCCGCCTCAGCTCCGGCCTCTGGAACCGCGTGCTCATCGACGCCACCCGCTCCTGGAAGTTCGAGCGGCGCCCCGAGTGGGGCAACGAGCGCTTCCCGCCTACCGTGCGCCCCGCGCCCGAGGACGAGGCGCGCGTGCGGGCGCGGTGGGAGGAGTACGGCCTCGGTGACCTCTGATGCGTGTGATTTCGCCCCTACGACGCGGGAGGAGCCGCCCGCTCACCGACTGGGCGCCGCGTATGGTACCATGGTACCATTTCGGTATCTTTCCACCACGAGGTCGGGACATGGCGCTCAACATCAAGGACCGAGAAGCGGAGAAGCTCGCGGCGGAGATCGCCGCGATGACCGGGGAGAGCAAGACGCGGGCCGTCAAGGTGGCGCTGCAAGAACGGAGACAACGACTGGCGCTGCGGGTGGTCCACCGGGACCGCGGGCGCGAGCTCCGCCGCTTCCTCGAGGAGGAGATCTGGCCACAGATTCCCCGCGGAGTCTTGGGAAAGACAGTGTCTCGGCGCGAGCGCGAGCGCATCCTGGGCTACGGAAGGGAGGGCGTGTGATCATCGACAGCTCGGCAATCGTCGCGATCGTGCTTCGCGAGCACGGCTGGGCAGAGCTGGTGGCCAAGCTCGCGGCGGAGCCTACCGCCGTCGGAGCGCCGACGCTCGTCGAGACTGGACTGGTTCTCACGGCGAAGATCGGCAACAAGGCGCGATCCGTGCTCGCGCGGTTCTTGCAAGAAGCCGGTCTCACGATCATCCCGTTCGGCGAAGAACACTGGCGAGCAGCGGTCGAGGCCTACGCGAGGTTCGGCAAGGGACGACATCCCGCTGACCTCAACTTCGGCGACTGCCTGACCTACGCCGTGACTCGATTGGCCAGCCAGCGCCTGCTCTTCGTGGGGACGGACTTCTCCAAGACTGACCTACCGCCCGCCTGACCGGGACGGTGGTGACGGGCGAGGGTCTCAGCGCTTGGTCGGCGGCTCCACGATGACCGCGCGAAAGGGCGTGCGGTGGCGCTGCGCGAGGCGCTAGCGTGCTTGAAGGACGAAGTTTGTTGCAAATGAGTCAAGTTTCATGCAGCGAGTTTTGCCTCAGCGCACCAGTCGTCCATGGCGTGCTCGAGACGCTCGAAGGCACGCCGCAGGGTGGAATCGTTCAGCGCCGT
>WNGB01014815.1_pt1 | contig 10371 bp, 11 predicted proteins | sample 5400681 | NCBI WGS metagenome assembly WNGB01 (sample SAMN13153367, study PRJNA577476) | soil metagenome | isolation source: 115 cm soil or saprolite under grassland replicate 2 | place: USA:California | collected 2016-06-15 | reverse complement strand
CCCCCATGGTAGTGCCCGTCCCGGCTTTCTTGGTACACCCTCCGAGAATCAGCATTCCGACCAACCCTGCAACTGCGATCATGCACAGCGACCGACTTGCTCTGCTCTTCATGGGCATCATTCCCTTCCTCTCTTTTGAGTTAGCCTCAGTCCGCCGCAACGATCTGTCGTGGCGTCCTCCCGTTGTCGAGCACTCAGGGCAGCGACCATGCGGGATCATCATTGAATGCTCCGTTGGCTGTCAACCGTTCCAGACCAGCCCCATCGGCATTAATCATATAGATATCGCGCTTTCCGGTGCGCGTGGAACTGAAAGCCACATGCCGACCGTCAGGCGACCATGACGGCGACTCATCGTTGCTATTCCCCGACGTCAGTACCTGCCGCTCCTGCCCATCGGGACTGATCAAGCAGATTTTGAGGAGTCTTCGGTCGTCCCGGCAAACATAGGCGATCCAATTTCCCTTGGGTGACCAAGCCGGGGTGGTATTGTAACTGCCTTCGAACGTCAGTCGGCGAACATTGGTCCCATCCGCGCTCATCAGATAGATCTGAGGTGTTCCCCCCCGATCTGACGTGAACGCGATCTCCCGCCCGGTCGGCGACCACGTGGGCGTGAGGTCGGCGCCCCTATGGTCGGTCAATCGCTCAAACCGCTTGCCGTCCTTATCAACCTTGTAGATCTCCGCATTCCCATCCTTCGTCGTCGCGAAGACCAGTTCTTCCCCGTTCGGGGCCCATTCGGGCGTGATATTGAGCCCCAGGAAGGACACCAACGTCCGCCGTTTTCCGGTCGTCAAATCGAGCTCCTGGATCTTGGGATCTCCGCCTTCCCGGTACGTCACAAACGCGAGGCGTCGCTTGTCCGGAGACCAGGCAGGCGCCAGATTCAAGGATTCATCAAAGGTCACTCGTCGGGCATTATACCCGTCGTAATCCATGACGAACAGCTCCTTGGCACCGCTTCGTTCCGAAACAAAGGCGATCCGGCTGCGTGCGATTCCTTCTTCCCCGGTGTAATGAAAGACCAATTCATCCGCGAAGCGATGGGCCATGTACCGAATGACCTCAGGACTGCCGATAAAGCGCTTGCCGCCTACTTTCTCGCCCCGCGCGAAATCATACAGGGTTCCTTCCATGACCGCGTCTCGGCCCTGCGGCAAAATGGCGCCCCACACCTGAACCTCCAGACCCGCGTCACCCGCCTTCTGAATCGCCCCCGGGTCCGGATCGGAATTCACCGCCCCTTTAATGCCGAGTTTCTCCAGGTCGGCGACCTCGAACAGGAGCGAGCGGCGGAGGTCAGCCTTCAGAACCTCCGTCGGAGCCTGCCCGTTCAAGGCCAGGCCCTGTTTGAATGGATAGACCGCAATCGGGATCTTTTGGATCGCCCCGCGGTTGGCATCAATGAACACTTCGATCGCGCCGGAATTCACCACAACGATGGCCGGAACCGCGAGCAGCATCCCGATCAGGAGCATGCCGATCGGCCGATGGAGCACCAAGTTTCCAGAAACACGCATCGCGTGGCTAGGAATCCTTTTTCTTCAAATAGGTGAAACTGGTGATGGCCACAAACGGTTCCCCTTTCATGTCATCGGGAAGCGGGGGAACGCGTCTGAGCTCCATCAACAGGCTTTTCACCGCGCGGTCATACGATTCATTCCCCGACGATTTGTCCAAGCGTATACTCCGGATCTCTCCGTCCGGTTGGATGACGATCTGAATCGTCGCCGTCGAATTCCCTGCGCTCTCGAGGATACGCCGAAGAGCGGGATCGGTATCGGCGTTCCAAACCCGGTTGATCGCTGCTTCCAGGAGCGGGCAATAGGCCCGCGCCTTCGGAGGGCATCGCTCCAGCGCGGCAGGACGGGGTGCCGCAGCCGCCCCCGGAGAAACAAGCGCCATGGCCGGGCGGGATTCCTGCGGCGGCGTACCCGGAGCCGGCAGCTGCCCCAGCAATTTATTGATCTCGTCGGTCGTTTGCGATTTGGAAGGCGGGACCGTCGGCCGAGCGGCCGGGTTGGTCTCCTCAACAGTCGCAGGTTTCTTGAGCATCTCTTCCGCTTTGCGGAGGGCTGCGGCAAGATCTGGCCGAACCTCCGGTTCCTTCGGCACAGGCCGCGGCGGTTCAGCTTTCGCCACGAGCGCTGGCTTCTGCGCGGGCGGAGAAGCCGGCGTGATGTGCTTCGGGATGGGTGCTTCCTGGATTCGCTTCTGCTGCGGTTCCGGTCGACGCGCTTGTACAGGAGCAGCCTGAGGAATCGCAGCGACGGGTTCTCGTACGACTTGAATAGACCGAGCCGGAGCCGCCGCTTTCGAAACCAGCAGTACCTGAATGGCCGACGCGCCTTGCGGCGGGATCTTCACCTGCGGCATCACAAGCAACATCACAACGGCGACCACATGGACCGCCACCGAAACCAACGCGGTTCGGCGCATGTCATCGGGGATCCCGGCTGTCATCGCATGCCTAAAGTTACTGCCTTACTTGACCCGTTCCTCAGTAATGAGCGGGTCGGTCACCATGCCGAGCTTTTCGATCCCGGCCCTTTTAATGCTATCCATGACTTCAACGACCGTCCCATAGGGGACGGCCTGATCGGCCCGCAGGAAGACCGCAACCTCGGGGTTTTTGTGATGGAGCGCATCCAGCTTCCGCAGGAGCAAACCAATAGGGACCAACTCTTTATCGACGTACACGCGGCGATCCCGTTCGACTGTCAGGACCACGCGTTCCTCCGGCTTGATCGTATTGGAAGCGGACTTCGGCAGGTTGACATCCATGCCGCGATACAGCATCGGCGCCGTGACCATAAAGATCACGAGCAGCACCAGCACAACGTCCACCAACGGAATGACGTTGATCTCAGCCATGAACCGCCGCCGACGGGCTTCAATCATGGTTGCCCTGCGCTTTCTCGGATGCCCCGCATCTCCAGCGCGTTCGTCAATTCAATCGCGAACCGGTCCATGCGGAATGCCAACTGCCGGACCCGGGAGAGAAAATAATTGTACGCGATCACTGCCGGAATGGCTGTGAACAGCCCGGCGGCGGTCGCCACGAGGGCTTCGGCCACGCCGGGCGCGACGACGGCGATGCTGGCTGTGCCCTGTGCGCCGATCTGATGGAACGCGTCGATAATGCCCAACACCGTGCCCAGCAGACCGATGAAGGGGGTGATGTTGCCGGTCGTGGCCAGAAACGGCAGGTATGACTCCGTTTTGGTGATCTGGTCCTGGATGGCATGCGCCAAGACCCGTTCTACGTAACGCTGCGTCGGCAGTCCTGCACCACCGGTCCCCGCGCGCTCGATCGCCCGCCGGGCCTCACTGCCACCGTTCCCGGCTCCGTTGTAGCAGGCCGTGACTTCCGCAAAGACCGCCGCCACACCGCTGCCCGCATGCCGACGGATATCGCGGGAGGCTTCGAGCGGGTATTCGAAGCGGCCGAAGGCGTCCAGGAAGCGTTGGTCTGCAGTTTCGAGCCGGCGAAAGAACCGCCACTTGTAAAGAATCACGGTCCAGGAGCCGATGGAAAAAACGAGCAGGACCAGAAGAACGAACTTGGAAACCAGACCCAAGGACGACAGAAGATCAAGCAGACCCAGACGAAACAGCATCAGTCAGCGCAACGCCTCCTATAAAATATGGCGGGGCCGACGGGATTTGAACCCGCGACTTCCAGATTGACAATCTGGCGTCCTAAACCAGGCTGAACGACGGCCCCGAAAATAACGTCGCAGATAATTTCATGGTAGGCGGAACAGGGGTCGAACCTGTGACCTCTGCCTTGTAAGGGCAGCGCTCTGACCAGCTGAGCTATCCGCCCAAGCAGATACAAATAAGCCCATATCCCTTTGGAAAACCAACTGATACTAGCAAGTCCCTATCATCCTGTCAACCACAGAAACAGGAGTGAGTCACCCCCTCGGATGGTGGCGTTTGTGGAGTTGCTTCAAGCGCTCCCGCTCAACGTGCGTATAGATCTGAGTGGTTGAGATATTGGCATGACCCAGGAGCATCTGCACCGCGCGGAGGTCGGCTCCTCGCTCCAAGAGGTGAGTGGCGAAGGAATGCCGCAGCATGTGCGGCGAGATCGGCCGTTGAATGCCGGCGGCCAGCGCATAGCGACGCAGGATTTTCCAAAATCCCTGCCGCGTCATACCGCCTCCGGAGCGAGTCACGAAGAGACGGTTTGACGTTCTGACCTTGAGCAGTTGCGGCCGCCCTCCCTCCAGGTAGCGACGAAGCTTCCGAACCGCCACGGCTCCAAGGGGCACCACGCGTTGCTTGGATCCTTTTCCCATCGCACGGAGAAAGCCGACCGGCAGATTGACGGTTTCCAGATCCAGCCTGACCAGCTCTGACACGCGGAGGCCGGTCGCATAGAGGACTTCGAGCATGGCGTCATCCCGCAGGGCTTCAGGATGCCGGCCTTTTCGTGCCTCCCTGCGTGATGGCGCATCCAATAATCGTTGAACATCGGCGAAGGCCAAGGCCTTGGGTAAGCGTCGCGACGTTTTGGGCACGGTGATATTCAGAAAGGGGTCGTGGCGGACCAGGCCCTCACCGAGGAGAAACCGGTAGAGTCCGCGACACGCCGCCAGGCAACGCGCGACCGAGGGAGGAGCTAAATTCTGGCTTCGCAAGAACTCCAGCAGCCGCGGGACATCGGCACGTGCCAACAACGCCGCATTGTCATGTCCCTGTCCTTGCAGAAAAGCCTGCAGTTTGGCCAGGTCACGCCGATAGCCCTCCACCGTGTTCGCGGACAGGCCTCGCTCCGCAAGCAAGCCGGTGAGGTATCGGTCAAACAGATTCGCGCGCACGCGTGTCTCCTGTGAACGCAGGCACGCTTACCTTACGGGATTAGTAGCGAGAAAAGAAGGGGACGGAGCGACCTCCGTCCCCTTCTTCTGCGAGAAGTCCGTTACTTGTTGGGCTGCGGCGTGTAGCGCAGGTAGGGCTTGACCGCCTTGAAGCCCTTGGGGAAGAGCTTCTTGGCATCGTCGTCGCTCACCGCCGGGACGACAATACAGTCCTGGCCATCCTTCCAATTGACCGGCGTGGCCACCTTGAACTTGGCCGTCAACTGCAGAGAGTCCACGACCCGCAAGAGCTCGTCGAAATTCCGGCCGCAGGACGCGGGATAGGTCAGCATCAGTTTGATCTTCTTGTCCGGCCCGATGACGAACACCGACCGGACCGTCATATTATCCGCCGCGTTGGGATGGATCATGTCATAGAGCATCGCGACTTTCTTCTCCGGATCGGCGATCATGGGAAAACTTACCGTGCAGTTCTGGGTTTCGTTGATGTCCTTGGTCCATCCCTTGTGCGACTCCAGCGGATCCACGCTGATCGCGATCACCTTGACCCCCCGTTTTTCGAACTCGCCCTTGACCTTCGCCATGTAGCCCAATTCGGTCGTGCACACGGGCGTGAAGTCCTTGGGGTGCGAGAACAGGATCCCCCACCCGCTCCCTAACCATTCATGGAAGTTGATGGTGCCTTCGGTCGTCTCCGCCGTAAAGTTCGGCGCTTCATCTCCTAAACGCAGAGCCATATATCTCCTCCTTTCAAAATAGTCGATTGATCACGGTTGGCTATCACAGATTGATAGAAACATTATCTAGGCACAGGCAGAACGATTGTCAATCGAATCGTTGCTCGCCCAACACCTTTTTTTGATCCTGTTACAATTGGGTAACGATGAGACGTCACGTTGAAGCAAGCGACAATCTCTGCGCGCTGATGCGCGATCACCTCCCACCCAAGATTTTCAATCGTTTGGAGGAGGTCGGCAGACTGGCCGAGCAAGCAGGTGTCGCAGCCTTCGCGGTCGGAGGCCTCGTCCGGGATCTCCTGCTGGGGCATAAAAACTTGGACGTGGACATTACGGTGGAGGGCGATGGCATGGCCTTCGCCCGCCTATTGGCCGATCACTATAAAGGCGGGCTGAAAATCTTCGAACGGTTCGCCACGGCCTATGTAATCTGCCCAGACGGCTTCAAACTGGACGTAGCGAGCGCCCGACGGGAAAACTATGCGCATCCGACCGCCTTGCCCACCGTCGCGTCAAGCTCGATCAAGGAAGATCTCTATCGTCGGGATTTCACGATCAACGCGTTGGCTATCCATCTGAACACCCATCACTTCGGAGAAGTGATCGACTGTTACGGCGGCTGGCGTGACTTGAAAAAGAAAACGATCCGCGTCCTCCATGACCGGAGCCTTGTGGACGACCCTACCCGTGTTTTCCGCGCTATCCGCTTCGCGCAACGGTTCGGGTTCCGGATCGAGAACAACACCCTGCGCCTGCTCAAGGAAACGGTCGCCAACGATCTCATCCACCAACTCTCCGGCCCTCGCCTGCGGAACGAGATCATGCTGTTGCTGTCGGAAAAGGATCCACACCGCGCGATCCGGCGCCTGGCCGAATTCGACCTCCTTCGTTTCCTCCATTCGAGCCTGAAACTCATCCCTTCACTCGAGACCCTTCTGGCAAGAATTCCTCGCGCCATCGCGTGGTGGAACACGCGGTTTGCAGATCGATCGCTCGATCATTCGCTGGTCTACTTCATGGGTCTCGTGGAGGGAGTGAGCGACTCAGCCATTCGCGCAATGATGAAACGATTGACAATCCCGAACCGACAGGCTAGCAAGGTACACATGGTAAGGAGCAGTCTGAGTTCCGCGTTGCGAGGTTTGTCGATGAGCCGCCGTCCGAAACCGTCGGAGACCTATCGGCTTCTTGCCGCCCTTCCTGATGAGGGTCTTGTCCTGCTTGTGGCGAAGGCCCGATCACCACACGTGAAGCGTTCTCTCACGACCTGCCTCACCAAATACCAACATGTGAAACCGTCGCTGACGGGAAATGCCCTTACGGCCATGGGCTTGCAGCCGGGACCGCTCTACAAAAAGATCCTGGACTGCCTGCTCGATGCCCGCCTGAACGGCGAGGTCAAAACCGAGGCTGACGAGCGGGCGCTGGCGAAGAAGATCGCCAAACTCTAGAAAGGCAAAGCCACATGGCTCTTCCCTGGACAATCATCGGCGCCCTCTTTAAGTTCCTCGCGCCGAATATTCCCGACATCGTCGCCACCGTCAAGACTCTGAAGAGGGAACAGCAGCGGGAAAAGATCGAACTGGACGACGATACCGCCGCTCGCATGATTGAACTGGAGAAGCGCACCGCCGCGCAGTTGCAGCTCATCGAGCAGTTGACGGCTCAGCTTGCGAAGCTGGAGAAAGCGTTCATGTGGGCGATGTGGACGGGGACTTTCGCCACGTTGCTGGCCCTGATCGCGCTGGGGATCGTGTTTTTCAGATGAACGTTACGCGCTTGTGCCCATGCGGGTCTCGTCGACGAAATTCTCAGTAGAGTCGTCGAGGGCACGGTCCTGACGGCCGTTGCCCCTGTGGATATATAGGATGTGGGGCTTCACCGTCTCCTGTGGCGGGGGCGGCAGCTTCATCTCATATTTGACAGGCTGATGGTGGTCGGCAAGCTGCAGCTGCGGGTTATAGACGCTGCTGAACTTCCAGAGCATCTTCACGAAGTTGGTCTGCCCCCGCAGCAGGTGCCCCGCCGCGATCGTCGCCGATGATTTAAGCGCCGCCCATCCGAGGTGCTTCATGTTCAAGACTTGTTGGGTCTTGACCAGTTCTGCATAGAACTCAGGGAGCGAGAGGTTGGTCGGCAGGACCGCATGCTGGATGTCGTACAGCCGGTAATCACGGGTCTGGACCTTGCGTGATTCGGTATGCCACGTCTCGGTGCCGGGATACGGCGTGTTGACGCTGATATTGACGACTTCCGGAATCTCCATGCACCACTCGCGCACGACCTCGAAGCGCTTCTTATCCCAGCCGGGATCGGCGATCAGGTTGATGGCGACGGTAACCCCCAACGAGCGGGCATATTCGAGGGCCTCGAAGTTCCTGCCGAGGCTGATACGTTTTCGATGCTGCTTGAGGCCCTCCTCGTCAATGGCTTCCACGCCGATGAACATGTACTCCATGCCAAGTTTCTTCCAGAACTGGAAGACATCCTTGTTGCGCAGGAGCACGTCGCCGCGCGTTTCCAGATAGTATTTTTTCTTGATTCCTCTCTTTGCAATGGCCTCGCCGATCTCCATCCCGTGTTTCGCCTGGATGAAGGCGACATCGTCCACGATGAAGATGCCCGGTTCTTGGATCCGCTCCAGTTCCTCGACGACCACCTCAGGACTGACCGCGCGATAGCTACGGCCATAGAACGTCCAGGCGCTGCAGAAGGAACAGTCCCACGGGCAGCCCCGGGTGAACTCAATGGAGGCGCAGGGATCCAGCACGCCGATGAAGTACTTACGCCGATGGCGGAGCAGGTCCCGGGCGGGACGCAGGTCATCCAGGCTCTTCACGAAGACGGGCGACGGCCCTTCGCCCTCCAACGTGACAACTCCCGGCACCTTTCCAACCGTCTTCCGGTCATGTTCAACCGCCGAGAGAAGTTGCGGGATGGCGGCCTCTCCTTCCCCTTTGAGGATGCAATCGATGGCGCCCTCGGCATGCTCCAGAAATTCCTGCGCAACGAAGGAGGCGCTGTGCCCGCCGACCACCACGAAACCATCGGGGAGCTTTTCTTTGGTCCGCTTGGCAAGATCGACGATCTCCGGCACGTTCGCCAGATAATTGCAGGAGAATGCCACGACATCGGGCTTCCACCGGTCAATGAACGTGAAGTAGTCGCCATGGGTCTCCGCCTGTAAATCGATCAGCTGCACTTCATGACCGGCGCGGCGGACCGCCTCGGCCACCAGTTCAAGTCCCAGCTGCTCCAGTCGGAGATAAATTTTCGTGTACATGAGGGGGCTAGGGTGGACGGCGAGCACTCGCATCAGAGCAGTTACCCCTGGTGAAGATAATCAAGCGCAGCTACTACTATTAGCTATACAGCCGGCCCGCAGTCTAGCGCAAGTTCGAGGGCTGCGGGCGGATCAGGTTAGGCCGGCACGAATTTCAGCGCGGCGGAATTGATGCAGTACCGCAAACCGGTCGGTGGCGGCCCATCATCGAACATATGGCCTTGATGGCCACCGCAGCGCGCGCAATGCACTTCCGTCCGTGGATGGAGCAGCTTCCAGTCGGTTCTCGTGCCGATGGCTTTCGCGCTGATCGGCTCCCAAAAACTCGGCCAACCGGTCCGACTGTCAAATTTGGCCTTCGCGGAGAACAGCGGCAGATCGCATCCGGCGCAATGGTAAGCACCGGGAGCTTTGTTGTCGTGGTATGTGTTTTGAAACGGGCGCTCCGTCCCTTCTTGGCGCAGAACCCGATATTGTTCCGGTGTTAAAATCGCCCGCCACTCGGCGTCCGTTTTCGTGATTTTTGCAATCTCAACCATGTAAGCGGCCTCCTTCGCTTGCACCGGTATTATACCAAGAGCCCTGGCAAGCATGCCCAGTCCCAGCACCCCGCCGGCTTTCAGTACGGTTCTCCGAGTCATCGTCTGCCCTCCTCTCATCCCCTCTACGGTCGGGCGCCACGAGCAGATTCATGCCGCACGATCCATTACACAAATGGGCGGCGCTTCGCGCGGGAGGGGGAATACAGTCGGGCTGCTCAATAATTCGGATAGTGTTTGTTCAAGCATTCCGGGCAGATACCATGGCTGAAGTCGGCATTGGAATGGTCCCGTATGTAGCCCTCCACGGGATGCCACTTGCCTTGCTCATCACGGATCTTTTTGCAATGTGAACAGATGGGCAAGAGGCCTTGCAGCACCTTGATTTCCCCGAGGGCTTGTTCCAATTCCCTTTCGCGAGCCTTGCGACGCTCAATCTCGCGTTTCAGCCTCAGCGCCGAGCGCATTCGCGTCAAGAGTTCCAAGCGATTGACTGGTTTGGTGATGTAGTCATGCGCCCCGGCCGCAAACGCCGCATCCAGGAATCCGGCTTCGGTCTTGCCCGTCACCATGATGACGGGCAGATCCTGAAAACGTTCGACCGTCTTGATCTGACGGCAGGCTTCAACACCGTCCATCTCGGGCATCACCACATCCATGAAGACCAGCTCGACATCCGCGGCATCCTGACTGCGGTCACCCATGCCGAGATGTTGGAACGCTTCCTGAGCCGATCCCGCCAGCAGGATCTGCTCATACCCGGCAGATTCCAGAATCACCTGCAGCATCTTCAGGGTTTCCAACGTATCATCAACAATGAGGATGCTCATGGATCAGCCCTCCGTCAGGCGAGAATAGAAGGAATTCCCCTTCGATTTATGCCAACGATCAATGAGCATGCCTTCGCGGAGACCGTAATCGCTGACGAGGCATTCGACGAAGCCGAATCGCTCCATGGTTTCTGCCAAGATCATCGTACC
>WNGB01014813.1_pt1 | contig 10372 bp, 7 predicted proteins | sample 5400681 | NCBI WGS metagenome assembly WNGB01 (sample SAMN13153367, study PRJNA577476) | soil metagenome | isolation source: 115 cm soil or saprolite under grassland replicate 2 | place: USA:California | collected 2016-06-15 | reverse complement strand
GGGGGGCGAAGCCCCCCTCCGAGGAACTTGGCGCCCTCGGCCGCACGCTCAACGTACAGAGAGTACGCCTCGCGTGCGGCCCTCGGGCGCCGCCTTGCATCTGGACCTTTTTGAGCAGCCTGCGAGTTTTTCCGCATCCGTCTAGGACCCGGCGGGCAGCGGCCCGTGAGCCACTCGCACACGCCGCCCCTATCACCCACTCGAGGTCGGCACCATTAGCCTGAGGGGGCCCTCTTCTCAGGACGGGCCGAAGCTGAGCGCCGCGCCGTTCACGCAGTAGCGTAGCCCCGTGGGCGCGGGGCCGTCGTCGAAGACGTGGCCGAGGTGACCGCCGCAGCGGCGGCAGTGGACCTCGGTCCGGACCATGAAGAGGCTCCGGTCGCTCGATGTCTCGACGGCGCCCTCGAGCGGCACCGAGAAGCTCGGCCAGCCCGTGCCGCTGTTGAACTTGGTCTCCGAGGAGAAGAGCGGCAGGTCGCACCCGGCGCAGCGGTACGTGCCCGGCCCGTACTCCTTGTCGAGTGGGCTCGTGCCCGCCCGCTCCGTGCCGTGCTCGCGGAGCACCCGGAACTGCTCCCGCGTGAGCTCCGCCCGCCATTCCCCCTCGTTCTTGACGATCTCGAACGTCCTACCCGTGGTCCCCTTGGCCATCGCGCCCTCCTGTCCTTGAGGTCTCAGCCTACCACGCGCCGCGCAGCCCTTGGCACCCGCCTGGAATGCCGTGACCGCGGAGACCAAGGGCGGCCGCCCTATGGACCTTGACGGCCGATCGTTTGGACCCGGACGGTTCACTCGCGGCAGCGATAGCACCGCCACGCGCCATTCCGTCAACCCCACGCTTCTTCGGCCGCGCCCGCCCTGGGGGGCCCAGCCGGGAGTGTCCCGCAGCTGGCCTTCGTCCTTCCCTCCACGTGGGGGGGGCGAGTACACTGCCCGGCGTGGATGGACCTTCGGGCCTGATCGGCACCTCGCCGCGACGCAAGGAAGACCGGCGCCTCCTCGTGGGCGCGGGCCGCTATCTCGACGACCTCACCCGCGAGGGGCTGCTCCACCTCGGCGTGGTGCGGAGCCTCCACGCCCACGCGCGTGTCCTCACCATCGACGCGCGCGAGGCGCTTGGGCTGCGCGGCGTTGTCGCGGCGTGGAGCGCCACTGATCTGCCCGAGGCGGCGCGGCCGATCCTCGCAGGCTCCGAGGGCGCGCACAAGGGGCGGCCCTTCGCCGCGCCCGTCCTCGCCCGCGACGTGGTCCGGTACGTGGGCGAGCCGGTGGCCGTGGTGGTGGCCGGTGATCCCTATCGCCTGGCCGACGCGCTCGAGCGGGTGACGGTGGACTACGAGCCGCTGCCGGCCCTCGCCACGCCCGAGGACGCGCTGGCCTCCCCGACGCGCCTTCACGAGGGCTGGCCCGACAATGCCGCGCTGGTGGCCCGCGGGGCGGTGGGCGATGCCGAGCGCGGACTGGCCGAGGCCGACCTGGTCGTGAGCGAGATGCTCCGCCACGCGCGCCTCGCCGCGGTGTCCATCGAGACGCGCGGGGCGCTTGCCTATCGCGACCCGGAGTCCGGACGGCTCGTCCTCTGGTCCTCGACGCAGAACCCCTACTCGATCCGTGACGCCGTCGCGCGCATCGTCGGGCTCCCGGCCGAGGAGGTGCGCGTGCTCACGCCCGACGTGGGCGGCGGCTTCGGGCCCAAAGGCGCGCCTTACCCGGAAGAGGCTCTGGTGGCCCTGGCGACGCTCAGGCTGGGACGTCCGGTCAAGTGGGTGGAGAGCCGGCGCGAGGACTTCTCGAGCACGGGCCATGACCGCGAGCAGGTCCACCAGGTGCGCATCGGCTTCCGGCGCGACGGCACCATCACCGGCATCGACGCGAGCTTCCTCGCCGATGTGGGCGCCTATCCGGCCCAGGGCGATGGCCTCACGCTCAACACGGTGAACCATCTGCCCGGCCCCTACCGCGTGGCGCATTACCGCAATGCCGGCACGAGCGTGGTCACCAACAAGACGCTCAACACGGCGTATCGCGCCGCCGGCCGGCCCGAGGCCGTCTTCGTGATGGAGCGGCTCATGGACATGGGCGCGCGCCGCCTCGGCCTCGATCCGGCCGAGATCCGGCGTCGCAACCTCGTGCGCCCCGAGGAGATGCCCTACCGCCCCGGCCTCACCTATAAGGACGGCGTTCCCATCGCGTATGACCCGGGCGATTTCCCGGCAGCCTTCGAGCGCGCGCTGGTACTCGTCGGCTATGACGACTGGCGCCGGCGCCAGGCCGTGACGATGGACGGGGCGCGGCGCATCGGCGTGGGGGTCGCGTGCTATACGCAGGGCACGGGGCTCGGGCCCTTCGAGGGCGCCACGGTGCGCGTGGACCCCACCGGCAAGGTCTATGTCCTGATCGGCGTGGCCGCCCAGGGCCAGGGGCATGCCACCACGCTGGCCCAGGTCTGCGCCCAGGAGCTGGGCGCCGCCTTCGCGGACGTGATCGTCTCCGCCGGCGACACCACGCTCGCCCCCTTCGGCATGGGCACGGGCGGGAGCCGCGTCATGGCCAATGCGGGCCCCGCGGTGGCGCAGACCGCGCGCGAGGTGCGCGAGCGGGCGGCGCGCGTAGCCGCCGAGCTGCTCGAGTGCGCCCCCGATGATGTGCGGATCGCCGAGAGCCGCGCCTATGTCGCGGGCATGCCCGACCGTGCCGTCACCCTCGGCCGCCTCGCCCAGGCCGCCGTGCGGTCCCGGGCTATGCAAGCGACGGGCGAGCCCGGGCTTCACGCTTGCACCTACTTCTACCCGAACACCGTCACCTGGGCCTTCGGCACCCAGGCCGCCGCGGTGGAGGTGGATGTGGAGACCGGGGCCGTGCGCCTCCTCGCCTATGCGGTGGTGCACGATCCCGGCCGCGCCATTCACCCCGCCATCGTCCTAGCCCAGCTCCAGGGCGGGGCCGTGCAGGCCATCGGCGCCGGCCTCATGGAGCACGTCGTCTACGACGACGCCGGCCAGCTCCTGACTGGCAGCCTCATGGACTACGCCATTCCCCGGGCCGACGACCTGCCGGACATCAACGTGGCCCTGACCGAGCATCCGTCGGCCATCAACCCGCTGGGCGTGAAGGGCGTGGGCGAGAGCGGCGCCATTGCCGGCGCGGCCGCCATCGCCAATGCCGTGGAGGACGCCCTGGCCGACCTCGGCGTCACCATCCGCGAGGTGCCGGTGACGCCGGCCCGGCTCCACGCGCTGCTCGCGCAGGCGCGCTCCGGCGCGCGCTGAGTGTCGCGCGCCGCGACGCCCCGTCGCGCCACGGCGCGCAAGCGGAGAGCACGACGGACGCGGCCCGCACATACCCCCTCCCCCGGGATGGTCCTGCTCTCTACCACGATAGGTGAGTCACAAGCGGGGCGGCTCGTTACTCCGGGCGTGTCGAACCCGAAGTCGCGCAACGCGGTGGTCAGATGCCCCTACCGCTTCTCCATGTCCATCAGCACGCGGCGCAGGATCTTGCCGGAAGCCGACTTCGGGATCTGGTCGACGAACTCGAGGTGCCGGATGCGCTTGTGGGGGGCCACGCGCTCGGCCACCCACCCCATGATGACCTCGGCCTGCGCCGCGCGGGACGCCGCGTCCGGCTTCAGGACGACGTACGCCTTGGGCACCTCGCCGGCCTCCTCGTCGGCCTTCCGCACGACCGCGACGTCGAGCACGGCCGGATGCGTCAGCAGCAGCGCCTCGAGCTCGGCGGGGGCGACCTGGAGCCCCTTGTACTTGATGAGCTCCTTGGTCCGGTCGACGACGAAGAAGTACCCTTCGGCGTCGACGTATCCCACGTCTCCGGTGTGGTACCAGCCCTCGCGGTCCAGGCAGTCGGCGGTCTCCCCGGGGCGGTTCAGGTAGCCCTTCATGATCTGCGGCCCGCGGATCAGCAGCTCTCCTTCCTGACCCTGCGGGACCTCCGCGCTGGTGCCGACCTCCACGATCTTCACCTCCGTATTCGGGACGACCCGGCCGACAGACCCCGGCTTCATCGGCGCGTTGCGGGTGGGACTCAGATGAGTGACCGGGCTCGCCTCCGTCATGCCGTAGCCCTGCACCACCGGGCAGCCCAGCTTCTTGGCGAGCGCGCGCGCCATGTCCTCGCCGAGCGGAGCCGCGCCTGAGAAGACCAGCCGGACGCTCGAGAGGTCGAACTGGGCGACGGCCGGATGCTTCACCATGCCGAGCACGATCGGCGGCACGAGGGGGAGAATCGTGACCCGGTGCGTCTGGATGAGGCCCAGGAACTCCTGGAGATCGAACCGCGGTATCACGACGATGGTGCCGCCCCCGGCCAATCCCAGCATCATGATCACGACCATGCCGTAGATGTGGAAGAAGGGCAGCACCGCCATGACGACGTCGCGCTCGGCGAAGCCTTCGAAGTTCTCCATACCTGCGCACTGGCACAGGTTGGCGACCAGGTTCCGGTGGGTGAGCATGACGCCCTTCGGCAGCCCGGTGGTCCCGCTCGAGTACGGGAGGACGACGAGGTCCTCCCGTGGGTCGATGTGTACCGCCGGCGGCTGGTCCCCGGCCTGGAGGAGCTCGGCGAAAGCCCTGGCGCCCTCCGCCGATCCGAACACGAAGACGTCCTCGATCCCGCTCGTCTTCGCCGCATCCTTCGCCTTGTCGAGGAACAACGGTGCCGTCACCAGGAAGCGGGCCCGAGAGTCCGTGAGCTGCTTGGCGAGCTCGTCGGCCGTGTACAGTGGATTGACGGTCGTGTTGATGCCGCCCAGCGACGCGACGGCCAGGAAGATGACGGCGTACTCGGGCAAGTTGGGGCTGTAGATCGCGAAGACGTCCCCCTTGCGGAATCCCCGCCGGGCCAGGCCCGCCGCCACTCGCCGGACGCCCTCCGAGAGCTGGCGGTACGTGACGGTGCGGCCGGTCGGCCCGTCGATCAGCGCCGGCTTGTCGCCGAGTCGGTCGGCGTGCCGCAGCACGTACTCGGTGATCGACACGTCGGGTATCTGTACGCTCGGGCTGGTGCTCTTGACGATCATCCGGTGCTCCTTCGTGGCGCCGCCGGCGCCGGCTGTCGCTCGCCGAACGGGCCGGAGAGTCGACCTTCACGCGACGCGCACCTCACCTTAGCGTCCTGCTCTCGGGGGGTCAAGCGCCGGCGCCGCCCTACCAGTACTGCATCGCGTCGCGCAGGATCCAGTCCAGCTCGCCGGCGCCCACCGTGCGCGGCGCGCCGGACAGGAGCCGCGGCTGCCGGAGCGTTCCCTCGACGAGGGCCGCGATGTCCTGCTCGCTGTAGCCGATGGCGCGGAGCCCGTTGGGGATACCGACGTCGCGCATGAGGCCGATCAGCGCCTGAGGCAGCGCCTCGCGGCGCTCCGCCTCGCTGAGGCCGTCCACGGGCGCTCCCATCAGCTCGGCGGCGCGCAGGTGGCGCTCGGGCGCGGTGGCGTAAGTGAAGCGGAAGGCGGCGGGCGCGGTGAGGATTACCGACATGCCGTGGGGCACCAGCGGGTGCCGCGTCCGGTAGCCCGCGGGGACGTAGTCGCGCACCAGCCCCGCGATCGGGTAGGCGGCCGCGTGCGGGATGTGCACGCCCGCATTGCCGAAGCCGATGCCCGCGTAGTTCGCGGCCAGCGCCAGATGCGTGCGCGCCTCGAGGTCGAGCCCGTTGAGCACCGCGCGGCGGAGGTAACGGGCCACGTACTCCATGGCCTTCTCGCACCAGACGTCGCTGGCCGGGTTGGCGCCGATGTACACGGGGCGGTCGGGCGGGTGATGCTTCGGCCGGGCATTGTAGGGCCGCGTCGTGTAGCTCTCGATGGCGTGGGTCAGGATGTCGCAGCCGGCCGCCGCCGTCACCTCGGGCGGCGTGGTGAGGGTGTTGAGCGGGTCCACGAGGCCGAGCGCGGGCCGGAGCAGGCGGTGGGAGATGCCTGCCTTGACATGCTGGTCCACCACGTGGGTGATGGCGGCCGCGGTGGTCTCGCTGCCCGTGCCCGCCGTGGTCGGCACGGCGATGAGGGGCTTGAGCGGTCCCGGCACGGGCGCGCCCTTGCCCACAGGCTTGTTGATGTAGTCGAGGATCGGCGCCGGGTAGCAGGCGAGGAGGTTGGCGGCCTTGCAGGTGTCGATGACGCTCCCGCCCCCGACGGCGATGAGCGCGTCGAACTCTTTCGAGCGCGCGTACTCCGCCGCGTCCTCCATGGAGCGGTCGGTGGGCTCGATCTCGGTGCCGTCGTAGACGTCGGCCTTCACGCCCTGCTCCTCGAGGAGCTGGCGGACACGCTCGGGCAGCCCAACTAGGGCGACGTGCCGGTCGGTGAAGATCAGGGCCTTCTTGACGCCCCAGCGGAGCGCGTCATAGCCGATTTCGTCCGTGGCCCCGAGGCCGAACTTGATCGGGGACATCTCCAGGACGAAGACGGTCTCGGTGGGCAGCGTGACGCCTTTCATGAGGACCTCCTGGAATCGGGTCTGTGCCGGTCGCGCCGGCGATCCACGGGCATTATAGGCCCGTGCGGTGGGCCGTGCCCGGGGCCTTCGAGCCTCCCGGATCTCCTCGAGGGTGAAGCGGCGCCGCTTGCAGCATCACCGCCATCTCGTCCCTCCCGGCTCCACGCTAGCTCGCTCCGCCATAGATGTCAGCGTCCAATGTTCGATACAGGAACGCTACCGCCGCCGCCCGGGACCGTCAACGTCCACCTCATCTCGCTGAGGCAGAACGCTACACGCGCTCGATGCGCTTGTCTCCCAGGATCCGGTTGATGGCGACGTGTAGCTCATTCGGCGCCGAGAGCGCGAGCCCGGCGATGAGCCGCATGGTCACGGGGCCCGGAGAAGCCTCCGAAAGGTCAGGCTGATGCGCTCGCCCTGGGTGCCGGCCTGACGGGGCACGCCGTGCACGTAATGGCGCTGGCAGGTCCCGCCCATCACGAGGAGGGTCCCGTGTCCAAGCTGGAGGTCGTGCCGCTCCCGGTCCCGTTCCCGCCGTGGCTTGACGACGAGGCGCCGGGCCGTGCCGAGCGACACGATGGCCACCACGGGGTCGGGCCCCAGCTCCGGCTCGTCATCGGCGTGGAGCCCCATGCTGTCGTCGCCGCTCCGGTAGCGGTTGGCGAGGACGTGGTTGAACGGCACGCCGGCCTGCGCGCGCACGCGCGCGAGGAGCCGGTGCGCGGCCGGCGTGAACGCCCGCGGCTCGAGCGTCTGCCCCGAGTATCGGTAGCCGAGGTCACCGGCCCAGGCGATCAGGCGGGGCTGGAGGATGCGCCGCCCGAAGAGCACGATCTCCCGCTGCTCCCAGGCCAGCTCGTCGCGGAGTGCCGCCAGCGCCTCGTCGGCCTCATCGTGCGACAGCCACCCGGCCTGGTGGTCGAGCCAGGCCCCGGATGCGAGGGGGATGCGCATGCCGATGGGGCCGCGGAGATCAGCTCCGGTCGCGCCGGCGCTGCGTCAGGAGGTGCCACGAAGCGCTGCCCACTTGACCGTTCGAACCATGTGCCCGCTCGCGCCCACCCTGGGGTGTGCAGGCGAGCGAGAATACCCGCTCGAGTGCCGCTTCGTCAACCCCCTCGCGTTCTCCTCGCGTCGGTCCCCCCGCATCAGCCCCCGCCGCCGGCCGCGTCTCGCCCGGCTTGACAAGCCGATCTAAGATGCGTATACATCTTTCTTGTGACCAGGCTGCGTGAGCCCACGATCCGGCTCTGTACCAAGGCGGCGGCGGAATGCGCATGTCAGGGGCTCCGCCGCGCGTCGCGGGCGATCACCAGGCTCTACGAGGCGACGCTTGCGGCGTTCGACTTGACCGCGACGCAGTTCACGATCCTCGTCGCGCTCAGTCTCCGGGATCCGGTCCCGCTCAGCCGGCTTGCCCAAGACCTCGTCCTCGACCGGACCTCCCTGTATCGCGCCGTGAAGCCCCTGGAGCGGCGCGGATGCCTCCGGACCCTCGCGGGGCGGACGCAGCGGGAGCGGACGGCCGAGTTGACCCAGAAGGGCCGGCGCCTCCTCGAGGACGCGCTCCCGGAGTGGGAACGGGTCCAGCAGCGGCTCGTCGGAACACTGGGCCCCCGCGCCTGGGCCATCATGCAGTCGGCGATTGATCGAGTCGTGCCCGCCGTGCGAGCCATCGAATCGGGCGAGGCTCCGGCGCGACCCGGACGCCGTCGCCGCGCCACGCGGGGATAATTGAGGATCGGGAATCCATCGGACGCGGATCTGCGTCATTGATGATGCGTATGCATCTGCGTGCAAGGCGCGTCGGGGGAGCGGGGAAATAGACGCGCCGCGACGCGCCAGTGAGAGGAGACGATGATGACAAAGATAGGAGTGCGGTGGGCGTTCACCGTTTCGTCCCTGGCTGGGGTGGTTCTCGCCATCGCCGCGTTCAGCGGCGCCGAAGATGAGGGCCACCCCTTCATGCGGGATGTCGACCTCGAGGCGCTCCAGGAGATGGTCCGCTGGCCGAACGCGGACGTTGGCACCGTACTCGGCCTGGCGGGGCGGTTCATCGCCGGCCGGCGTGACCGGGAGGCGTACGCGTACTTCCAGGAGCGGGCCCGCAGCGAGCCGGACCGGCCGCTCTTCCTGACGCTCGAGGGATTCTTCCAGGCGCGGGAGGCGAGCCGGGTCTTCCTCTTCCGGCGCGTGGCGTGGGTCAACGACGCGGTCGACAAGCTCGACCGGGCGGTGGCGCGCGAACCAGGCCTTCCCCGCTACTTCCGGGGGCTGGTCCTGGCGGAACTGCCACAGCGCTTCGGCAAGGCCGAGGCGGCAGTGGCCGATTTGCAATGGGTGCTCCAGAACAAGGAGCGGTTTCCACACGGGCTCCGGCGCAGCGTTCACCGGGCGCTGGCGCGGGCGTACACGACCCTCGGGCGGCCGGCGGAGGCCAAGGCGGCCCTGGAGCGTTCGGGGTATCCCTCGCTGGATCCGAGCCTCCCCGTGTTCACCACGGATTACTCGGTGACAGCCAATGATGGGTTCCGGTTCACGCTGCCGCGGCTCGTGGAGCTCGCGCCGCAGGTCCATGTCGCGCAGGGCTTCGACTTCGCAGACATCGCCTTTGTCCGGACGGCAGCCGGTGTCGTGGCGATCGACGCCGGGACGACCGAAGCCAACGCGCGCGCCGCGCTGGCGGCGTTCCGCCGGATCACGACCGAGCCCATCACGCACGTGATCCTCACGCATGCCCACTGGGATCACATCGGGGGTCTGGCGGCCCTCAAGGGCCCCGGGACTCAGGTGATCGCCCAGGCGAAGTTCGCGGATGAGCTCAGGCTCGTGAACGAGCGGGATATTCCCTTCCGGTACTTCTTCGGGTTCAAGGCTCGTCCGCGGTACGAGGTGGTCCCGGACCGCCTGGTCGGCAGCCGAGAGAGCTTGACGGTGGGGGGGACGGAGTTCGTGCTCTACCCCGCCCGAGGTGGTGAAACCGAGGACGCGCTCTTGATCCACCTCCCCGCGGGCGGTGTACTGTTCGTAGGTGATGCATTCATGCCCTACCTCGGCGCGCCATTTCTCCCCGAGGGGTCGGCGGAGGGACTCTTCGAGACCGTGGCGCTGATCCGGTCGCTGAACCCGCGGCTCCTCATCCACGGCCATCCGCCGTTGACCGAGCTCTTCACGGTCGAGATGCTGCCCGGCTTCGAGGCGGCCATGCGTGAGCTCCACCAGCGCACCCTCGAGCGCATCGGCGAGGGCCGGACGCTCGTCGAGATCCTGCGGGAGAATATCCTGCCCAGCGCCCTCCGCGCGCATCCGGCCGCAGCGTTCCGGTTCTTACTCGTCCGCGAGAACTTCATCAAGCGCGTCTTCCACCAGCGCACGGGCTACTGGAAGCCGGACGGGGAAGGCCTCGAGGTGCTGGCCCCGACGGAGTGGGCGCGCGTTCTGGATCTCCTCGCCGGAGGGCGGGAGGAGGTCTTTGTCCGGAGCGTCCGGACCCTGCTTGAACGGGGCGATGACGCCCTCGCGCTGAGGCTGGCGAACCTCGGGCTCGTGACCTACCCGGAGAGCCGCGCCCTGGGCGGTCTGCGTCGTACGGCCCTGGACGGGCTCCGGGCCAAGTACCAGCAGCTCAACCCCTTCAAGTTCATCATCTACTCCGAATTCGCGAGCGCCGACCTTCGGCCGGTGGAGTAGGGAACGAGAGAGACCGACGCACCTCGCTGAGGCGGCCCGGGTTGCAGGTCGCGGGAGGGCTCCGTTGGGCGCGGCTCGGGTGCGCCGACCGGGAATCTACGGGCCGGTCCAGACGAAGCTCGAGTAGTGACCGTTGCGTCCCGCGTTGTTCCAGGTGAATCCATGGTCGCGGTACGTCCCGCGGGTCGCGCGGGCCGCCGCCAGGCGGGACGAGACCGGGTGCTTGA
>WNGB01017008.1_pt1 | contig 10373 bp, 9 predicted proteins | sample 5400681 | NCBI WGS metagenome assembly WNGB01 (sample SAMN13153367, study PRJNA577476) | soil metagenome | isolation source: 115 cm soil or saprolite under grassland replicate 2 | place: USA:California | collected 2016-06-15 | reverse complement strand
AGAGCGATGCCCGTACTGCGCGCGTGTGCGCATCGTGCTCGCGGAGAAGGATCTCGAGCACGAGGTCGTCGCGATCGACCTCTCCGACCGGCCGGCCTGGATTTACGAGAAGAACCCGCTCGGCAAGGTGCCCGTTCTCGAGGAGGACAGCCTGACGTTGCCCGAGTCCGAGGTGATCATGGAGTACCTCGAGGAGCGCTACCCCGAGCCGGCGCTCTTGCCCGTGGACGCGGCCCCGCGGGCTCTCGCCCGTCTAGAGGTCCACCGCTTCGACGACCTGCTCGGAGACGACTACTACGCCGCTCGGCGCGGCGATCCGAACCGGCTCGAGGAGCGGCTGGCCGCGCTCGACCTCGGCCACAGCCTCTTCGCCGACTTCGCGTATCTGCCGTGGGTCGTGCGTGCGCGTGAGCTCCTCGGGGTCGAGCTGCCGCCGCACCTCGACGAGTGGCTCGCCCGCTCGGCAGAGCGCCCGTCCGTCGGTGCCGAGCTCGACATCGTCTCCGCGCTGGCTGCTCGATGAAGGTCGCGCTCCTCCACGCCTTCCCGTTCGACGAGCGGATGTGGGAGCGGCAGCTGCCGGCGCTCGCCGGTCGCGAGGTGCGTGCGCCGGAGCTCTACGACCTCGGCTCGAGCATGGACGAGTGGGCGCTCGGCGTGCTCGAGCAGGTGCCGGGGCGGCTCGTCGCCGTCGGCGCCTCGATGGGCGGCTACTGCGCGTCGGCGATCGCGCGGGTCGCCCCGGAGCGGCTCGAGGGGCTCGTGCTGGTCGGCTCACGCGCGGATGCCGACCCGCCCGAGCGTGTGCCGGTTCGCGAGCAGTGGATCCAGATTGCGCGCGAGCAGGGCGGCGAGGGCTTGTGGCGAGGCGATCCGCGACCGCCCCGACTCGACCGAGGCCGTGACGAGCGGCATCCCGCTGCTCGTCGTCGCCGGCGCAGAGGACAACCTGATCCCGGCCGAGGTCGCGCACGAGCTTGCCGCGGCGTCGCCGAGCGGCCGCGCGGAGATCCTCGAAGGGTGCGGCCATCTCCCGGGCATGGAACGCCCCGACGAGTTCAACCGGATCCTGACCGCGTTTCTCGACGAGCTGTGACCGACCTGCCGTCCGTCGTCGACGCTGCCTGGGTCGCCGAGCACCTCGGCGAGCCCGGGCTCCTGCTCGCCGACGTGCGCGGGCCGAACGCACACACGCGCGGCCACATCCCCGGCTCGATCCCGCTCGTGCTCGGCTCGCCGGCGCCGGTCACCGATCGCGAGGTGCTGGAGGAGCTTGCCTCGGAGGTGGGGCTGCGGCTGCGGCGCCACGGCGTCACCGGGGGGGAGCGGCTCGTCCTCTACGACGGCGGCGACTGCATCGGCGCCTCCGCGTCGGCGCAGCTCGCCCAGCTCGCGGGGCACCCGGCGGTGGCGGTGATGGCCGGCGGCCTGGCGTCCTGGCAGGGCGAGCTCGATCACGGCGTGGTCGAGCTGGACAAGAACCGGAACGAGCTCGACCCGCGGTTCGAGGCGGTGCCTACGCTCGACGAGCTGAAGGCGCGCCTCGACGACCCGCAGCTGACGATCCTCGATTGCCGCCGGGCCGACGAGTTCACCGGCAAGAGCGGTTACCCGTGCGACCCGCGCCAGGGGCACATCCCCGGTGCCAGGCACTTGGAGGTCGGCCTGCTCTTCACCGGGCCGGGGACTCCCGCCGACGCGGACGAGATCCGCCGACTCGTCGGCGCAGCCGAGGGCGCCGAGATCGTCGTCTACTGCCACTCCGGCTCGCGCTCGGCGCTCGCAGCGATGGCGCTCCGCTCGGCCGGCTACCGGGCACGGAACTACCCCGGCTCGTGGCACGAGTGGTCGCGCCACGACAAGCTGCCGATGGAACGCTAGACCGGGCTCAGCACAGCGACGGCCGGGCTCACCGGGCTCGCGATCCTCGTCGACTCCATCACCCAGTTCGTATCCCAGGTGCGGCGGCCGTCGAACGAGAACGTCTGCTCCCACGTGGCCGAGTCAGGATCGGGGTTCCTCCACTCGTAGCGGACGCGGACGTGCACGCCTTCGAGGATGTCGTCGCACTCGAAGCGCCCCACGCCGTCCTCGAAGCGGCCGACGACCGGCTCGTCGAGGAGACCCGTTCCGAGCGACGAGGCCCACCAGATGCGCCAGAGGCCGGTCTTCGGCTCGAAGAGCCGCAGCGTGAACCCCTCGAACCCGGGCCGCCCCGGGAACTCGGGCGCGCGGTAGGTGTCTACGTTCCCGAGCCCGCCGACGATCGGCCGCGCCTCGCAGAGGGCCTCGAACTCGATCCAGTCGTCGTCGCCCGGCACGAGCGGGTTGACGCGCTTTCGGTTCGCCACCTGCCAGGCCCCGAAGAAGAAGTCGAAATCGTGGCGTCCGTCGTCGTGTCCCATTGCTCTCGGCTCCTTTGCGTTCGTTGGTGAGCCGCCACCCTAGAATCTATTGCGGACAGTTTTTGTCCGCAGCCGTGCTTGAATCGGGGAATCTCGCGCCCGGCCTCCCGACTGCTCGCCTTCCTCGAGCTGCTCCAGAGCAGGCCCGTCGTGGACGGGCGCGGCGCGGCGATCGACCTGGGCGTGACCGAGCGGACGATCCGCCGCTACGCGGTCGCGCTCCACGACATCGGCATCCCGGTCGACGGTCAGCCGGGCGTCGGGGGCGGCTACCGGCTCCGCGCCGGGTCTCGCCTGCCTCCGCTGATGCTCTCCGACGGCGAGGCGACCGCGGTCGCGTTGGGCCTGGTGATCGCCGAGCGACGCGGGATCGCAGCCGGGGACGCGCTCGCCAAGATCACCCGCGTCCTCCCCGAGCGCCTCGCCCGGCGGATCGAGCGGCTCCGCGACGTCAGCCTTCTGGGCGAGCCCGAGTCGGCGCCGCCGGCCTCCGGCGAGACGTTGCTCGTGATCGCCGAGGCCGTGCGCCGCCGGCGCTCGCTCGAGATCGACTACACCCGCGCCGACGGCACACCAAGCTCGCGTGCGATCGACCCGCTCGGCCTCGTCGCGCGGCGCGGGCGGTGGTACGTCCCAGCTCGGGACCGGGCGAGCAGCGAGCTCCGCACGTTTCGCGCGGACCGCGTCGGGCGCGCGAAGATCGGCGAGCCGGCCGCGCCACCCGAGCCGGGCTTCGACCCGGCGGCCCACGTCGTCCGGATGCTCGCGCGCCTTCCCTACGAGTGGCAGATCGAGGTTTACCTCGACGCGCCGATCGAGGAGATCTCGCGGAGGGTGTCGCCGACGCTCGCCGAGCTCACCGCGGACGGAGGCGGAACGCGGCTCGAGATGGGCGCCGATTCCCTCGAGTGGGCCGCCGGCCTGCTCGCCGGCGTCGGCGCCGACTTTCGGGTCATCCGTCCGGACGAGCTGCGCGATGAGCTCGCGGAGCTGTCCGCGAGGCTTGCGCAGGCGTCGCGGCTAGAAGCCTAGGAGGCCGACGCTGTCGTTTGCTCGAGCAATGCTTCCGTTTCGGTGAGGGCGGGGCGGTAGCCCATCGAGCCGAACAGCTCCGCGGCCTGGCGGAGTGGTTGCTCGGCGGCGGGGTCTTCGAGGGCGTGCAGGCAGCGCCCCTGTCCGAGGAGGGCGTGGGCTTGCTCGGGAACGTTCCCGAACTGCTGCCAGCGTGCGGCCGCTTCCGCGTAGAGCGTTGCTGCCTCAGCGTGCTCGCCGACGTGCTCGGCAAGCTGGGCGTGGGCGGCACAGAGGGCGTGCTCGTCGAGCGGGTAGCGGGGCTCGAGTCCCTCGGCGAGCCGCTTGGCGAGATTGTGGTTTCCGGCGGCGAGTGCGGTTCGCAGCATCGCGCCCAGCTGCCTGGCGTAGTAGGGCGACTCGCGGGTGCCTGCTGCTTGCTCCAGCTCGGCAAGAAGGGCACACGCCCGTTCCGGAGCGCCGCCAGCCAGTCCGGCGGTGGCCGCGGCGGCAAGCCCGAATACGACAACGTCGGCGGCACCGCTTTCCCGCACCGTCTCGATGAGCCAGTCCGACTCGGCACGGGCCCCTTGCTCGCCGCGGGCGAGGCGGGTCGCGAGCTCGACCGAACGCAGTTCGATCAGCGCGTGCGTGTCGCCGTGCGCCTCAAGCACGGCGGCGAGTCGGCCGGCGCGCTCGAGCGCCTCCTCTGGGCGACCGAGCTCCGCCAGCACCCCATAGCAGTTGACCTCGAGCGCGCTTTCCATCTCGGCGAGGCCGCGCTGCTCGCAGAAGGCAATCCCCTGCTCGAAGTCAGCGAGCGAACGGGCCGGACCCTGGAGAGGGTAGCCGGCGATGCCGAGGTTGTTTTGCAGGATGGCAGCGTCTCGGCCTGCCCCCCGCTCGATGAGCAGGGCGAGCGCCTGCACCATCTCGGCGAGGCCGTCCGCGTCTCCGAGGTAGGCGCGGGCGAAGCCGCGGTAGCCGAGCGCGCGCGCCGGCTCGGGTAGGCCAAGCGTCTCGGCCAGCGCGCGCGCACGGTCAGCGGCGGCGATCGCCTCGGCGTAGGAGCCGGCGATGGCATGCGCGTTCGCGAGCTGCGCGTAGGTGGCGACGAGCGGCGGGCTGGGCGGCTTCTGCTCGAGCAACGCGACAGCCTCGGCTGCGAGCGCTACGTGCCGGCCCTCGCCGAGGCGCAGGGCGACACGCGAGCGGAGCTGCAGCCCGCGGGCGGCGGCTTCCGTCTGGCCGCGGGCACGGAGGGAGGTGAGCGCCTGGTCGAGCGCTTCGGCCGCCTCGCGCAGGTTGCCGGCCTGGGAGGCCGCGTCTGCCCAACGGACAAGCAGATCGGGCCGTTCGGCAGCCCCGGGCGGCGTGAGCTCGAGCGCTCGGGCGAGCCGTGCCTCGGCCTGGGTGGTGTCGAGGCCGAGCGCCCGCTCGCCGGCGAGGGCGAGGAAGCGGCGCGCGGGCAGGGCGAGCTTTTCGGCCTGCTTCGTGTCGCCGGCGGCCTCGGCCAGCTCCAGCGCCTGCAGGTAGTGGTGAGCGAGTACCTCGGCCAGGTCCTCGACCCGTGCGCCCCCTTTGCGCTCGATCCAGGCTGCCGCTGCGCGGTGACGGCGTGCACGCTCCGCCCGCGGGATCTGGCCGTAGGCAACGTCGCGCACGAGCAAATGCCAGAACGAGTACTCGCTCTCCCCCTCCATCGAGCTCGTTCGAGCCGGGCGGACGAGCTCTTTGCGGGCGAGCTCGTGCAGGGCGAGCTCGACCTCGCCCCGGTCGCGGTCGCCGATCTCGGCCAGCGCGCCCACCCAGAACACCTTGCCGAGCACGGCCGCGTCCTGGAGCAGGCTCTTGCGCTCCGGCGAGAGCGTGTCCAGGCGGGCGGCGATCAACGCCTGCAAACTCTCGGGCAACGCCGCCTCGGCCAGGGCCGCCTCTCCGCCCTGCTCGAGGCCGCGGTCTGCGAGCAGGCGCACGAACTCCTCTGCATAGAGCGGGTTCCCGCCCGCTTGCTCGAGGATCGCCCGCTCGAGCTCCTCGCTGAGGACGGTCGTGGTGATCAGGTGGGAGACGAGCTCGGCCGTCTCCTGATCCGAGAGCGGCGAGAGGTTGATCGTGTGGGCGTTGCGCTGGCCGGCGCCCCAGCCCGGTCGGCGCTCGTACAGTTCCGGCCGCGCCGTGCAGAGGACGAGCAGCGGCACCCCCTGAGACCACTCGGCCAGGTGCTCCAGGAACGCGAGCAGCGCCTCGTCCGCCCAGTGCAGATCGTCGAACACGAGCACGCTCGGACGGGCGGCGGCCAATCCTTCCAGGAAGCGCCGCCAGGCCGTGAACAGCTCCTGCCGCTCCGCCGGCGAAGCCGTCTCGACCCCGACCAGCGGCGCCAGCCGCTGCAGCAGCCACTGCCGCTCGGGCTCCTCGGGAGAGACAGCGGTCTCCAGCTTCCTCGTCGCGACCTCTGCCGAGTCCGACTCGAGGATGCCCGCCTCCGCCTTGACGATCTCCCCCAGCGCCCAGAAGGTGATCCCCTCCCCGTAGGGCAGGCAGCGCCCCTGCCGCCAGCGGACGATGCCGGGCTTCGCGTCGAGGTAGGCAGCGAGCTCGGCGACCAGCCTGCTCTTGCCCACCCCCGGCTCGCCGACGACCGTGATCAGCTGCACCGAGCGCTGCTGCGCCGCCCGCTCAAACGTCCCGATCAAAAGCGGCTTCTCCAGCTCGCGACCGACGAACGGCGTTTTGAATTGGCCGCTGATGTCGCTACCGAAGCGGGCGCGAGCCGCCCCCGCCCGCCAAAGCGCCAACGGCTCCGCCTTCCCCTTCACCGACACCGGCTGAAGCGGCTCGTACTCGAACACGCGGCTCGTCGCCCGGTAGGTCTGCTCCCCGACCGCCACCCCGTTCACCGGCGCCGCACTCTGGATTCGAGCGGCCGTATTGACGACGTCACCGGTGACCATCCCTTCGCCCTGCTCCGGGCGGGCGGCCAGCGCCACCACCGCCTCGCCCGTGTTGATCCCCACCCGCACTTGCAAGTCGAGATCGGGATTGGCCTCGTTCAGCTCCTCGATCGCCTCCAGAATCCTCAGCCCAGCCCGCACCGCCCGCTCGGCGTCGTCCTCATGCGCCACCGGAGCCCCGCACACGGCCATCACCGCATCACCGACGAACTTTTCCACCGTGCCGCCGTAGCGCTCGATCTCCTCCCGCAGCCGGGCATGGTACGGACGGATCCGCGCCCGCACGTCCTCCGGGTCCTGTTGCTCGGAAGCGGCCGTGAAGCCGACCAGGTCGCAGAAAAGGACGGAGACCACCTTCCGCTCCTCGAGTACGGGCGGCGGCGGCGGCTCGACCAGCGGCGCTGTGCAGTAGCCGCAGAAGGCGAACCCCTCCGGATTCTCCTTCCCGCAGCTAGCACATGTCGCCACGGATCGAGTCTAGGCCGCCCGACGCTCTAAGCGGGAACAGCCGTCCGCTCGGCCACTTCGACGAAGGCGCTGCACAGGCTGCGCCCGAGCTCGTTCCACTCGCCGATCCGCGCCTCGGTCTCGGCGGCCAGCTCGGCGCGATCAATGTCGCCCGGCAGCTCGTCCTTGTCCTTGAGCCAGAGGCGGACCGTCTCCAGGGTCACCTCGGCATGGCACTGGATGCCCCAGGCCGCCTCGCCGAGCCGGAACGCCTGGTTGCAGCGCGGGCTGCGCGCGAGCTCGACGGCTCCGGCCGGAACGTCGTACGTGTAGTAGTGCCAGTTGAAGGAGTCGAAGCGCTCGGGCAGGCGGCCGAAGACAGGGTCGGACGCCGCCGCCTCGGTCAGCTCGACCGGCACCCAGCCGATCTCGGGCAGGTCCGCGACCGGATAGACGGCAGCGCCTTCGGCCTTCGCGATCAGCTGCGCGCCGAGACAGACGCCGAACAGCGGCACATGCCGGTCGAGCAGGCGCTGGATGAAGAGGTTCTCCTCGCGCAGCCAGGGGTGGTGATCGTCCTGGTCGGCGTGCATCGAGCCGCCGAAGATGAAGACGGCCCCGTAGTCGTCGATGGGCCGTGGGGGCGGCGAGCCCCAGGCAAGGCTCCACTCCTCGATCTGGTGACCGGCTTCCTCGACCACCTCGCCGAACGTCCCTGCCCTCGCGTTCGCACCGTGGATCACGCCAAGGACGTTCACATCCCCAACTCTAACTGGCCGGCGGCCGGCGGTTCTACTCCGCCCGTGGCCGTCAGCCCGCGCTCGTCGAGCAGCCCACGCAGGAGCTGCGCACTGCGGGGCGCGTAGTCGTAGCGGTTGTTGTTGAAAAGCGCGTAAACCTCCTCGGCCTGTCCGGCCAGCTCGGCCAGCGGCTCGACCCACTCCTCGAGCTCCTCCCGGTCGTACATCCAGTCGAACCGCTCCGCCGACGTCTTCCCCTTCAGGTTCCACGTCCGCCAGTTGCGACCGTGGAAGCGGACGTAGGCGACGGGGTGCGTCGCGGCCGCAATGCGCGGCAGCACGTTGCTCGCGCGCGTCCGCGGCGAGTCGACGGAGACGTAGGCAAGCCCGTGGCGCTCCAGGAACGAGAACGTGTCGGCCCGCTCGTCCTCGTCGAGCCAGGAGCGGTGCCGGAACTCGACCAGCGGTACGAGCGGGTCGAGCAGCGGGGCGGCGGCGGCGAGCTCGTCGACGGCCTCGCGCGACTTCACGAACCGCGGCGGGTACTGGAGCAGGACACCGCGGAGCTTTCCAGCCCCCTCGAGCGGCGCGAGCGCCTCGCGGAAGGCGGCGAACGCTTCGTCGCGGTCGGCCTCCCGATGACCGGTCATCTCGCCGCTCGCCTTGACGTGGAAGACGAAGTCGTCGGGCGTCCGCTCCGCCCACTTCGCAGCGGTCTCGGGCGAGGGGAGGTGGTAGAAGGGCGAGTCGACCTCGACCACGTCGAAGCGCTCCGTGTAGTAGGCGAGGCGCGCGGCCGGCGAGGAAACGCCGCGCGGATACCAGCGCTTGACCAGCCCCTCGTCGGCCCAGCTGCACGTGCCGAGGCGGATCGGCGCCATGACGCGAGGATAGGCAACTTACAATCCCGCGCGATGGACTCGCGTCCGGTCGGCGTCTTCGACTCGGGCATGGGCGGCCTGACCGTCCTGCACGAGTGCCTCGTGACGATGCCGCACGAGGACTTCCTCTACCTCGGCGACGGCGCGCGCCTGCCGTACGGGCCGAGGCCGCTGAAAGAGGTTGCGCGGTTCGCGCGCGAGATCGGCGCGTATCTCGAGGCGCAGGGCGTGAAGCTGATCCTCGTCGCGTGCAACACGGCGACCTCGGCTGCGCTGCCCGAGCTCCAGGAGTCGCTGTCGGTCCCGGTGGTCGGCGTGATCACCCCGGAGGCGCACGCCGCCGTCCAGGCGACGCGCAACCGGCGGATCGGGCTGCTCGCGACAAAGGCGACGGTCGCCTCCGGCCGCTACGAGCAGCTCGTGCGCACGCTCGACGCGGGGGTGCGGATGACCTCGCTCGCCTGCCCGCGCCTCGTGCCGCTGATCGAGAGCGACGATCCGTTCGGGCCCGAGACCTCCGAGGCCGTGCGCGGCTACGCCGAGGCGCTGAAGGACGCCGGCGTGGACACAGTGATCCTCGGCTGCACGCACTACCCGCTGATCCGGCCGATCTTCCAGCGCGTCTTCGGCCGCGGGGTCACCCTCGTCTTCTCCGCAGAAGAGACCGCCCGCGAGGTGGCCGAGACGCTCGCGCGGAAGGGGATCGAGAACGAGCAGGGCCGCGAGGGCGCCTACCGCTTCCTGACCACCGGCGACGCCGAGGTCTTCCGGGTCACCGGGGCGCGCTTCCTGCAGCTGCCGATCGACGAGGTCGAGCGGGTCGAGCTCGCCGAGCTCGAGCGGGCGGCGGCATGACCCGCGCGGATGGGCGCCGGCCGGACCAGCTCCGCCCGCTCGAGATCGTCCCCGACTACCTCGAGCAGCCGCACGGCTCGGTGCTCTTCTCCCAGGGCAAGACCCGCGTCCTCTGCACTGCGTCGATCGAGGAGAGCGTTCCACGCTGGATGTCGGGCAAGGGCAACGGCTGGATCACGGCCGAGTACTCGCTGCTCCCCGCTTCGACGGGGCAGCGCACGCAGCGCGAGGCCTCGAGCGGGCGGCAGAAGGGCCGCACGGTCGAGATCCAGCGCCTGATCGGCCGCGCCGTGCGCGCGGTCACCGACTTCAAGGCGCTGGGCGAGCGAACGCTGTGGCTCGACTGCGACGTCCTCCAGGCGGACGGCGGCACGCGCTGCGCGGCGATCTCGGGCGCGTGGGTGGCGGCCGGGCGGGCGCTCGACGGCTTCGGGCTCTCGAAGGCGATGCCGGGCTCGGTGGCGGCCGTCTCGCTCGGGATCGTCGGCGGCGAGCTGCTCCTCGATCTCGACTACTCCGAGGACTCGACCGCCGACGTCGACGTGAACGTGGTCATGACCGGTGACGGCCGCCTCGTCGAGGTGCAGGCGACTGCCGAACAGGTTCCGTTCGACCGCGACCAGCTGGACGAGCTGCTCGAGCTGGCGACGAAGGGCATCGAGCGGATCGGGGCGGCCCAGCAGCAGGCAGTCGATGCGCCTCGTAGCTGAGCTCCGTTCGCTGGGCTGGGACGACACGCTCCTCCGCGTCGCCGTCGCAGCCGCGCTCGGCGGCGCGATCGGGCTCGAGCGCGAGCTCGACGAGAAGGCCGCGGGCCTCCGCACGCACATGCTCGTCTCGGTCGGCTCGGCCTTGTTCACACTCGTCGGCGCGTACGGATTCTCGGGGTTTCCGAGCGGCAGCGTCGACCCGACGCGGATCGCCGCACAGATCGTCACCGGGATCGGCTTTCTCGGCGCCGGCGTGATCTTCCGCCAGGGATTTACGATCCGCGGGCTGACCACGGCGGCGAGCCTCTGGCTGGTGGCCGCGGTCGGGATGGCCGCCGGCGCCGGCTACTGGCAAGGCGCTGTGATC
>WNGB01046651.1_pt1 | contig 10374 bp, 10 predicted proteins | sample 5400681 | NCBI WGS metagenome assembly WNGB01 (sample SAMN13153367, study PRJNA577476) | soil metagenome | isolation source: 115 cm soil or saprolite under grassland replicate 2 | place: USA:California | collected 2016-06-15 | reverse complement strand
GCGAGCGTCGGCGACCTCGACGTCTACGGCCTCCGTCTGTTCAACAAGCGGATCAGGACGAAGGCGATCGGAAGCGGAACGATGAGCTGCACGGCGGTCGGGGGCAACGGTCAGAGCTGCACGGCGACGTACTTCCTGCCTAAGGGGCAAATCGTGACGCAGGGGGTGATCACCTCGCGTCTGATCTACGAGCTCGCGGTCGTCGGCGGCACCGGCCTCTACAGCAACGTCCGGGGCACGCTCACCGTCACCTCGCTCAAGCGCAAGCCGTCCACCGAGCTCCTTGTCTTCCGGTTGAGCGTGTGACGAGTCAGGTGGCGGAAGCCAGGATCCTCATCTGCGACGACGAGCCGCTGCTGCGTGAGCTGATGCGCGTCGCGCTCGTCGGCGAGTACGCGATCGAGGAGGCCGGGAGCGTGTCCGAGGCGATCGAGGTGGCGCGCGGCTTCCGGCCCGACGTTGCGCTGGTGGACGTGATGATGCCGGGCGGCTCCGGCCTCGACGTGATCAGGGAGCTGAACGAGGATCCGGGGCTGCGCCACGTCCGCTGCGTCGTCGTCTCCGCATTTGCCGCCGAGGCCGACCGCCAGGAAGCGACCGAGGCGGGAGCCGACGCGTTCGTGTCCAAGCCGTTCGACCCCGACGACCTCTCGGCAACGGTGGCGTCGCTCCTCGAGGCCGAGGATTGAGAGATGGGTGACGGCCGGCAGCTGACCCGACGGATTCGGGCAGCGTTCCGGCGTGGCGCGGACGCGGTCGCCGAGGCTCCGATCGTCGCACGGGTGCTCGGTGCGATCGGCCTCCTTGCCGTGCTGGTGGCGACGGCCTTTGTGCTCGTCCTGCTCGCGATGGCGAACCTGCGCGGCTCGACCGACGAGCAGGTGCAGGTAAACAAGGTGACGACGGCCGCGCTCCGGCTCGCACGCGTCGTCGACGGACTCGACCAGAGCCTGCGCGGGTTCGTGCTCACGCGCAACCGGGCGATCCGCGCGAGCTGGGACCGCGCGCGCCGCGACCTGGTCAGGGTGTCGGCCAATCTCCAGAGGCTCGTCGAGCAGCAGCCCGCCCAGGCGCGACTTGCGCGAACGATCGTCACCCTGACCAACTCGTACGTGATCGACTACGGCGGCCCGCTGCTGGCGATCGCGGTCGAGAGCCCGTCGGCCGCGCTCTCGCCCACGGCGACGCGGGAAGGCCTGATCCGGATCGGCAACGTTCGTCGCAGCCTGGCGCGGTTGCTCTCACAGGAAGACGCGCTGGCGTCCAGGCGCGCGTCGTCCGCCCGGGGGCGGGCGAACCGTGCGGTGCTCATCGGGAGTGTCGCCCTCGGCGCCTCCGGCTTCCTGCTGCTGCTCGTCACGGGCTTCCTGGTGCGCGCGGTCGCGCGGCCGGTGCGCAACGTGGCGAGCGGGGCGACGCAGATCGCCGCCGGGGACCTGTCGACCCGCATCCCCCAGGGTGGCCCCGCCGAGATCCGGGAGCTGACGACGGCCTTCAACTCGATGGCCGAGTCCGTCCAACATGGGCGGCGGGAGCTCGAGATCCAGAACGAGCAGCTTCGTCAGAGCGAGCGCGCGAAGTCGGAGCTGATCACGATCGTCTCGCACGAGTTGCGGACGCCGCTCGCGAGCATCCTCGGCTACACGAGCCTGATCCTCAGGCGCGGCACCGACGAGGACACCCTGCTGCGGTACGTCGAGATCATCCACGATCAGGGGCGACGGCTGGCCGGGATCGCGGAGGGCTTCCTCGAGGCCGACGAGACCAACGGCGCCAGGCTCGAGCTGGACTCGGCCAAGGTCGATCTGGGAGGGGTGGTGCGGAAGGAGGTCAAGCTGATCGCCTCTGAGACGGCCGACCACGAGATCAACGTTGAGCTCCCGGACGACGGGCTGACCGTCGTCGGCGACCGCGAGCGGCTCGCGCAGGTCGTCGTCAACCTGGTCATGAACGCGATCAAGTACTCACCCGCCGGGGGCCAGGTCTCGGTTCGAGGGAAGCCGGCGGGCGATGTGATCCGGGTCGAGGTCGAGGACGAAGGGCTCGGCATCCGCGAGGAGCACCAGCCGCGCGTCTTCAGCAAGTTCTTCAGGGGCGAGGCGAAGGCGAGCGGCATCCCCGGGGTGGGCCTGGGCCTGGCGGTCTCGCGCGAGATCGTCGAGGCCCACGGCGGCCGCATCGGCTTCACCAGTGTGGAGGGCGAAGGCTCGACTTTCTGGTTCGAGCTCCCCGCCGACAACGGCGCCGGGTAGCCCAGCCGCGCTCCAGGTGACTCGGTCGTACGGCCTACGATCGATCCCGCGTGGCTCGGACCCGAACGAGCGGCAGATGAACGCCGACACGAGGCTCGGCCTCGGTGTGATCGGCGGAGCGCTCGCCCTCGGCATCCTCGGCGACGCGTTGTTCCAGGGCCAGGCACTCGGATTGAACGTCCCGCTCTGGGCGGGTGCCTTCACGCTTGTCCTGGCCGGCTGGTTCGGTTCGGGCGGGTGCCGTGGCACCAGGGGCGAAGGTGGATGATCGCACCCCTCCTCGGCTTCTCAGCGCTCTTCGTCTGGCACGACTCGCCCCTCGTCGTTGCCGCCAACCTCGTCGCAATCGCAGCCGCGACGGCGCTCGGCGCCCTTCGCCGGCCGTCGGTCCCACCGCAGGCATCACCAGCGGCGCTCCGACCACGACCCCTCGCGCAACGGCCGCATGCTCGCCGTTGCGCGAGGGGTCGTGGTCGGAGCGCCGCTGGTGATTCTCTTCGGCGGCCTCTTCGCTGCCGCAGACACGGTCTTCAAGGGATATCTCCAGGCCGCCGTGCCGAGCTTTCCGGGTACGCCGATCCGCGTCGGTCTCGTCCTGGCCTGGAGCTGGCTGGCAGCGGGACTCCTGCGCGACCTCGTCTCGGCCCGCGAGAACGCCCGCGTGATCTCGCCGGCGATGATCGCCCAGCGGGTGCCGAAGGCGCAACTCGGGGCGACGGAGATCGTAATCGTGCTCGGCCTCCTCAACCTGTTGTTTCTCGCGTTCGTTCTCGTTCAGCTTCGCTACCTGTTCGGCGGCCGCGACCTGGTCGAGCAGCGTGCGCAGCTCACCTACTCCGCCTACGCTCGGCACGGGTTCTTCGAGCTCGTCGTTGCGTGCGCGCTGGCGCTGCCGGTCCTGCTGCTGGCCGACTGGGCACTCAGGCGGGAACGCCGGCGCCACGACGTCCTCTTCCGGATCCTGGCGGGGACGCTGGTGGCGCTGCTCTTCGTGGTGATGGCGTCCGCGCTCCAGCGGCTGCACCTGTACGAGCAGGCGTACGGGCTCACCCAGCTGCGGCTCTACGCAACCGGTCTTGTGCTCTGGCTCGCGGCCGTCCTGGTCTGGTTCGTGGTGACCGTGCTGCGCGGACAGCGGCGGCTCTTCGCCGTCGGCGCCGTCGTCGCGGGCTTCGCCGCCACGATCGCGTTGAACGTCCTCGATCCGGACGCGTTGATCGCTCGCACGAACCTCGAGCGCCCGCGTGCCGACGTCCACTATCTCGCAACGCTGAGCGACGACGCCGTTCCGACTCTGCTGCGCAGGCTGCCGACGCTCAGCCCGCCCGTCCGACGCGAGTTGGCCCGGTCGCTGCTCCGGCGGAGCACGAAACCGGTCGACTGGCGCTCGTGGACGCTGGCCCGGCAGGACGCTCGGCGGTTGCTGGCGAGCCATGCGACCGAGCTGCGCACGCTGGCGCGGTCTCGCTAGCGCCGGCCCGCCAGGCGCTTACACACGTCTCTTCCAGGGACGGTCCTCAAGACTTTCCCGGCGTACGCCGACAGTAAATTCCAGGTCGCAATGAGACGTGCTACTTGTGTACGGGCACCGGGTTGGGCGGAAGGAGGCTGAACATCATCAGGGGTCGCTGCCGTCGCACGTTGGCTGTGCTCGTCCCCATCGGGCTTGGGCTGCTGGTCGTCGCCGGAATCGGCACGGCGCGGGAGGGTGGACACGCCGGAGCGACCGGGAAGCCTGAGCCGAGGCCTTCGAAGGATCCGCCGAAGGCGATCAAGCACGACGAGTCGCCGCCGCTTCGGTCGCTCTCGTCCAAGCCGTCGAAGGGCCGCAACGACCACCAGGAGCGCAAGATCCCCGTCCCGCCGGGCAGTGACGGCCCGGATCCGGTCAAGCAGTCCAGCCTCGTAGAGACCTCCTCGCCGACCGCCGGCGTCAACTTCGACGGCGTGTCGGCCGTCGACTCACTGCCGCCCGACCCGAACGGCGCGGTCGGCCCGAACCACTACGTCCAGATCGTCAACCAGAGTTTCGCGGTATACAACAAGAGCGGGGTCAAGCTGTACGGGCCCGTGACGACGAACACGGTCTTCTCCGGCTTCGGCGGCGATTGCGAGGACAACAACGACGGCGACGCCACGGTCGTCTACGATCGCCTGGCCAACCGCTGGGTGATCAGCCAGTTCTCGGTCTCCGGACTGTCCTACTTCCAGTGCGTGGCCGTCTCGCAGACCGGCGATCCGGCCGGCTCGTACTGGCGCTACGCGTTCGAGTACAACGACTTCCCCGACTACCCGAAGCTCGGAGTCTGGCCGGACGCGTACTACGTCACGTTCAACCTCTTCGGCTTCTTCGACTTCATCGGCCCCGAGGTCTGCGCGTACGACCGCACGAGGATGCTGAGCGGGCTGGCCGCTACGCAGCACTGCTACATCCTCGACGCCCAGTACGGCGGGATGCTGCCCTCGGACCTCGACAGCTCGATCCCGCCTCCTGTCGGCGCGCCGAACTACCTGCTCAACTTCGATACGAACGTGCTCGACCTCTGGAAGTTCGCCGTCGACTGGGTAACGCCCAACCCGACCAACGAGCTCACAGGCCCGACGGTGATCCCGGTGGCCAACTTCTCGCCGGCCTGCGGCGGCGGTGCCTGCATCCCGCAGCCGAAGGACAACAGCTTCGTCTACAAGCTGGATTCGCTCGGCGATCGGCTGATGTATCGCCTCGCCTACCGCAACTTCGGCGACCACGAGTCGCTCGTCGTCAACCACACCGTTAACGCCGTGGTCGACACCAACACGGTGGCCGGCATTCGCTGGTACGAGCTGCGCAACACGCCGGCGAGCGCGACCGGAACCCCCTCCGTCTTCCAGCAGGGCACGTTCGCGCCCGACCAGGAGTTCCGCTGGATGGGCAGCATCGCGATGTCAGGGACGGGCGATATCGGCCTCGGCTACAGCCGCTCGAGCTCGAACACCGGTGACTACCCGAGCATCGCCTACACCGGGCGGCTCGCGGGCGACGCTCCCGGCGTCATGACGCAGGGCGAGACCGTGCTCAGGTCGGGGCAGGGCTCGCAGATGGACTACAACCGCTGGGGCGACTACTCGAGCATGAGCGTCGACCCGAGTGACGACTGCACGTTCTGGTACACGAACGAGTACCTCCCGAACACCGACAGCTTCAACTGGAAGACGCGGGTCGGCTCCTTCCGGCTCCCCGGCTGCGGTGGCGGCGGCGGCGGTGGTGGAGGCGGCGGCGGCGCCCTCGCGAACGGCGATAAGCTTGGTCTCCTGGTCGGCCAGCGGGAAACCCACGCCGAAGATCGTCTCGTCGCCGGTGCACGGCGGCTCGAAGGCGGCCCAGCTCGGCTCGACGAAAGCCAAGAAGGGCGACAGCAGGCTGAGCCAGACGGTCACCGTCCCGAGCGGGTCTCCGCACCTCACCTTCTTCTACCTGCCGAAGTGCAAGGGCTCGCTGTCCAAGGATCAGATTCAGATGCAGATCCGGAGCACCGGCGGCTCGACGCTCGCGACGGTGCTGAACGTGTGCGAGAACCTGAGCAGCTGGCAGCCGGTGGACGTCGACATGAGCGCCTACGCCGGCCAGACGGTCGTCCTCTACTTCAACAACCACGACAAGTCGGGCAAGCTGGTCTACTTCGTGCTCGACGACGTCTCGCTGAGCTAACCGAGTACGGTTCGGGCCGTGAGGCTCGAGGGCATCCATCACGTCACCGCGATCACGGCGGACGCCCCACGGAACGTCGAGTTCTACGCCGGCCTGCTGGGCCTGCGCCTCGTCAAGAAGACGGTCAACCAGGACGACCCGACCGTCTACCACCTGTTCTACGCCGACCAGCTCGGCTCGTACGGGTCCGACATCACCTTCTTCGAGTACCCCGGCGCGGCGCGCGGCCGCGCTGGCGCCGGAATGGTGCACCGCGTCGTCTGGCGCGTCGCCTCCTCCGAGGCGCTCGACTTCTGGACGGACCGGTTCGAGGCGGCGGGCGTCTCGTCCGAGCGCGGTGAGGCCGGCCTCCTCTTCCACGACCCGGAGGAGCTCGAGCTCGAGTTGGCCGTCGTCGAGACCACCGACGCGCCGCTCGTCGCGAATCACCCCGAGATTCCCGCCGAGCTCGCGCTCCAGGGCTTCGACTCCGTGCGCGCCTACGCCTTCGACCCGGAGGAGAGCCGCACATTTCTGGAGAGCGGCTTGGGCTTCCGGGCGGCGGGCTCGACTTCGTTCGAGTTGCGCGGCGAGGAGCGGGGCTCTCTCTACGTGTACGACGTCACCGACACCGCCGGCGTCGGCGGGGCCGGCACCGTCCACCACGTCGCCTGGGCCTCTCCGCTGGACGAGCACGAGGACTGGCGGCAGCGCGTGCTCGAGGCCGGCGCGCGCCCAACGCCGGTGATCGATCGCTTCTACTTCCGCTCGATCTACTTCCGCGAGCCGAGCGGCGTCCTGTTCGAGATCGCGACGATCGGCCCCGGCTTCACGACCGACGAGCCCCTCGAGCACCTGGGCGAGCGGCTCTCCCTTCCGCCCGCGTTCGAGCATCTCCGGGAGCAGGTCGAGCCGCTGCTGACGCCGCTGCCGAATCCGCGCGCCCCGGTTTCGTCCCCGCCTGCGTCGTAGAGCGTTCCTGGTCCATCGGGCTGTGATCCGACGTCGCGCTAGCGCCGAGGTCGAGTCGTGCTGCGGCCGCCCGATCGGGGCGGCCGCAGCGCAACTCGTGGCGCCTCACGCAGCCGCGGCTAGAGGCACACCGCTCTCGACGGAGTACGTTGCGGCATAGCCCGCGAGCCGCCCCAGCGGTGCCCCGAACACGAGGCCTGCTTTCTGCAGCCAGGCCGGCAGGAACGGGAGCCGCACCGTGTCGAAATGCGCGTTCGCGATCACGGCGAGCCGCAGCAGGTTCGGCATCCCTTTCCGGTTCGTCTTGCCGTCGGCGGCGAGCGCGAACATCGTCTCGAGCAGAGACTCGAACTGGAGTGCGGGCCGCACCTCGCAGACGAAGCGGACGGGCTCCTCGCCGGCGTTCCAGAAGCGGTGCGGCGTCCCGGGCTCGACCGTGGCGACGTCGCCGGCGCCGAGCGCCAGCTTCTTGCCGCCGACCTTCATGCCGAGCTTCCCCGACTTGACTGCGAAGCGCTCGCTCTGGGACGGGTGGACGTGCGCGGCCGCGACGAATCCGTTCGGCTGGACGATGACCTCGATCACCACTGCCTCGCCGTCCGTGTCGGCCGAGGTGGCGAGGAAGGTGATGAGCTCGCCGGTGACCGGGTTGTGGATCGTGTCTCCTGTGCGGATCATTCTGCGCCTCCTTTGTGGCGTCGTTGACACCACGAATGCTGGGCTCGCGGGCACCGAAATTCGTCGGCCGCGAGGGCGAACTTGCCTCGGCGGCGCGGGTGATCTCTTACGGGCGGGGCTCCTCCGCAGGGAGGACTACGTCTCGCCCGGCTGGACGAGGCCCGACTCGTACGCGAGCACGACCGCCTGCACGCGGTCGCGGAGGTCGAGCTTCATCAGGACATGTGCCACGTGCGTCTTCACGGTCGTCTCGCTGACGAAGAGCTCGTTGGCGATCTCGGCGTTCGAGAGGCCGCGTGCGATCAGCTTCAGCACCTCGAGCTCGCGCGGTGTCAGCTCGGCGAGCTTCGGCGGCGGCGTCCGCACCGAGTCGGGCGGGCGGCGGACGAACTCCTCGATCACGCGCCTGGTCACGGAGGGCGCGAGCAGCGCGTCGCCGCTGGCGACGGCGCGGATGCCGGCGACGAGCTGCTCGGGCGGGACGTCCTTGAGCAGGAAGCCGCTCGCGCCCGCCCTGAGCGCGTCGTAGACGTACTCGTCCATGTCGAAGGTCGTCAGCATGACGACCTTCGACGCACTGCCGTCTCCTTCGAGCAGCCGGCGCGTCGCCTCGATCCCGTCGAGCTCGGGCATGCGCACGTCCATCAGCACGACGTCCGGCTCGAAGCGACGCGCCTGGTCGACCGCCTCCCGTCCGTCCGCAGCCTCGCCGACGACCTCGATGTCCGTTTCGGCCTCGAGGATCATCCGGAAGCCGGCGCGAACGAGCGCCTGGTCGTCGACGATCAGCACGCGCACGATCCGGGCATCTGCCGGAGCGGTGACCGCAAGCTCGTCCTGACGCTCGGCGAGTTGTGCCGCGCCGTGCCCGGCGGCGCTGCGCAGAGCCGGGAAGTCGCTCTGGAGGCCGGCCACCGCGAGCTGGTAGATCCGCACGGGACGGTCGAAGTCCTTGAGCAGCAGCAGGCCCAGGTCGTGCAGCTCGAGGCCGTCGAGCTCCTCTTCCTCGTCCTCGAGCAGTGACCGCGTCGTCTCCGAGAGCAGGATCTGCCCGCCGTGCCCGGCGTCGCAGATCCGGGCGGCCCGGTGCACGGCGAGGCCGACGTATTGGTCGCCCGCGACCGCTGCCTCGCCCGTGTGGATGCCTATCCGGATACGCAGCTCGACTCCCTCCGGCCAGCTATGCGCCGCCAGGGCGCGCTGCGCCGCCGCCGCGGCGTCCACGGCCTGCCTGGGCCGGCGGAAGGCGACGAAAAACGAGTCGCCGTCGGCGTCGAGCTCCCGCCCCTCAGCCTCCTCCCAGGCTGCGCGCAGCAGCCGCTCGTGGTCGCCCATGACTGCGCCGTACTTGTTGCGTAGCTTGCGCAGGAGGGCCGTCGACCCCTCGACGTCCGAGAAGAGAAAGGTGACGGTTGCGGTGCCGGTCTCGTCCACTGTCACGCAATCGGGAGCTTCGCGCGAAGCCGGTAGCCGCCCCCCGCTCGAGGCCCGGCCTCGAGCTCGCCACCGTACACCGAAACCCGCTCGCGCATGCCGACGAGGCCGTGCCCGCCCTTGTCGCCGTCGCCCTCGCCCGATCCGTCGTCGGTCACGATCAACTCCACCTGCCCGTCGCTGTAGCGGACGAGCACCTCGGCGTGCCGCGCGCCCGCGTGCTTGAGCGCGTTCGTCAGGCCTTCCTGAACGAGGCGGTAGGCGGTGAGATCGACGCCCGCCGGAAGTTGGATCGGCTCGCCTTCGATCCGCAGCTCGACCGGTAGCCCGGCTTCGCGCGCATGCTGGACCAGGCGCTCGAGCTGCTCGAGGCTGGGCTGTGGCGCGCGCGCGGGCGCCTCCTCGGGGTGCCGCAAAACGCCGACCATCCGGCGCATCTCCGCAAGCGCCTCACGCCCCGTCTCCTCGACGACCAGCAGGGCGGCGTTGACCTTCTCCTGCTCCGGGTCGAGCAGCCGCCGCACGGCCGACGCCTGGACGGTCATCACGCTGACGCTGTGACCGACGACATCGTGCAGCTCGCGCGCGATCCTCGCCCGTTCGTCGGCGACTGCCAGTCGTGCGCGCTCCTCCCGCTCTCGCTCTGCCCGCGCGGCCCGCTCCGTTGCCTCGCCGGCCTCCCGGTGTTTGCCGCCGACCGCGAACCCGACCGTCCAGGCGATCGCGAAGGCGACGGCGTTCCAGGAGAAGTCTCCGATGCCTCCACCCGGGTCGTTGTGCGTGATGATCGCCGCAATGCCGATCGCGAATGCCAGGCCGGCGACCGACCAGGAGCGCGCCGGGAGCATTCCGAAGAGGACGCACACGGCCAACCCTTGAAGGAACCAGACGATGTTGTCGGTGATGAGACGGTCATCTACAAACGTGCTCGCGCCGATGGCGAGGCCTGATACGAAGAGCACCCCGACCGGGAATCGCCGGCGCGCAAACAGGGGAGCAAGGATCACGAAGCAGGCCAGCACGTCGAACCAGAGCGGCCCTCGGGGCCCGTCCTGGAGGTTGTGCCGGCGAACTACCGCGCCGGCGATTCCGGCGCCGATGCCGGCCAGAATCAGCGCGTCGAACCAGTATTGGCGCGCCGGCTGCCAGAGGCGTTTCACGTTGTCATTGTTATTCGACCGGGAGGCTGGCGTGAAGCCGGTAGCCGCCCCCCGGGCGGGGCCCGGCCTCGAGTTTTCCGCCGTAGACCGACACGCGCTCGCGCATGCCCACGAGCCCGTGGCCGCCCTTGTCGCCGCTGCCGTCGCCGGAGCCGTCGTCGCTCACGGTCACGTCGACACGCCCGTCGCCGTAGCGGACGACCACCTCCGC
>WNGB01025604.1_pt1 | contig 10374 bp, 8 predicted proteins | sample 5400681 | NCBI WGS metagenome assembly WNGB01 (sample SAMN13153367, study PRJNA577476) | soil metagenome | isolation source: 115 cm soil or saprolite under grassland replicate 2 | place: USA:California | collected 2016-06-15 | reverse complement strand
GCCAAGCGAAATGTTGCAAACCGACTATTCGGCGCGACTATAGCCCGTGTGTGAGGAGGGGTTTCCATGTTTAACCGTCTACTGAGCCGCCGCGTATTGCTCCAGCGTGCCGGCCTACTAGCCGGCGGGAGCACACTCATCTCGCTGCTAGCAGCGTGCCAGGAGCCCGCCCCGCCTGCGCCGACTGCTGCGCCGGCGAAGCCGGCCGCTCCAGCCGCCACCGGTGCCCCGGCCGCGGCGCCAGCCACGCCACCGGCGGCTGCGGCGCAGCCAACCGCCACGCCTGCCGCGAAGCCGGCGGCGACAGGAGGCAAGACCATCACGATGGGCATGTGGCAGCCGGTGCCGACGCTCAACACGCTCATGACGGCCGAGACCGGCAACGTGCTCAGCTCTTCCCGGCTGGTCCTGCGCGGCCTGCTGTTCGTCGACGAGCAGGCCAACACCATCGGCGAGCTGGCCGCCGAGGTGCCCTCGCTGCAGAACGGCGGCATCTCAGCCGACGGCAAGACGATCACGTACAAACTCCGGAAAGGCTTCACCTGGCACGACGGCAGGCCGGTTACGTCGGCCGACGTGAGGTTCACCTGGGAGCTGATCATGAAGCCGGACAGCGGGGTGGTCTCCCGCTACGGCTACGAGGTCATCCAGTCCGTCGACACCCCAGACGAAGGCACGGTGGTCCTCCGCTTCAAGGAGCCGTTCGCGCCCTGGCAGATCTTGTTCGACGTCGTCGTGCCCAAGCACGTGCTGGAGAAAGAGACCAACCTCCAGGACTCGCGCTTCAACCAGGAGCCGATCGGGTTTGGGCCGTTCAAGATCGTCGAGAACGTCCAGGGCGACCACATGACCTTCGAGGCCTACGACGGCTACTGGAAAGGGCGGCCGAAGATCGATCGGCTCTTCATCCGCTACTTCGGAAACGCCGCCGCCCTGGTGCAGTCGCTGAAGGCCAAGGAATCCGACCTGGCCTGGCAGATACCGCTCTCGAACGTGCCGGAGCTGAAGCAGCTCGATTCGCAGGGCATCACCACCCTGGTCGTGCCGGCCCCGAACCCCGAGCAGTACGCTATGAATCGAGACGAGAAGCAGGCCCCGCTGTTCGCCGACAAGGAGCTGCGGCAGGCCCTGTCGCTGGCGGTCGACCGCAAGACAATCATCGATAAGCTGCTGTTCGGTCTGGCCGAGATCGGCATCAACCCCTGGGACCAGAGCCCCTGGCAAAACAAGAACGTCAAGCCGGTACCCTACGACCCGAACGAGTCCAAGAAAGTCCTCGAAGGGCTCGGCTGGCGGCCTGGCCCGGACGGGATCCTGGTCAAGGACGGCAAGCGGCTCAGCTTCAGCCTCGGCGTCACCAGCGGCAATCAGCTCCGCGAGAACGTGCAGCTCCTGGTCGTCGAGAACTTCAAGCAGATTGGGGCCGAGGCGGTCGTCAAAAACAACCGCTCCGACACGGTCTTCGGGAGCTGGGCGGCAGGCGGAATCCTGGCCCGGGGCACCTATGAGATGCACGGGTTCTCCTATCCGCTGACGACGACCGACCCCGATATCGGCAACCGCTTCCTGTGCCGCGAGCGGCCGTCCGACGAAAACGCGACCGGCGCGCAGCGCTACCGCTACTGCAACCCCGAGATCGACGCGCTGTTCGCCAGGCAGGCCATGGAACTGGACGCGAGCAAACGGCGGGCGATCGTCGACCAGATCCAGGAGATCCTCCACAACGAGTACAGCCAGATCTATCTGTATGACTCGGCCCATTCGTGGGGGCTCCTGACCCGGGTCAAGAACTTCAAGATCACGCCGTTCGCGGGCTTCCACTTCAACCCGCACGAGTGGGACATCCAGTAGCCGGGGCGCGGGAGGGGGACCGCCGGGCCGGATTCGTGACAGCCGGCTCGCCATGACGCGCTACATCGCTCGCCGCATAATCCAGACCATTCCGCTGCTGCTGCTGATCTCGATGATCGGCTTCGCCATCATCCAGGCAACCGGCGATCCGCTGTCTGCCTACACCATGGAAGCCGCCTTATCTAAGGACGACATCGCCCGCTTGCGCGCCTACTACGGCCTGGACCAGCCGGTCCACGTCCAGTACCTGAGCTGGCTGCAGAACCTGGCCAAGGGCGACTGGGGCACCTCGTACATCGCCAGGCAGCCCGTGGCCAAGCTAATCATGCAGCGGCTGCCCAACACCCTCATCCTGGTGGCCGCGGCCTACGCCATCATCCTGACGGTCTCGGTCGTGCTGGGCATCTACACCGCCGTCCGCCAGTACTCCCTGGTCGACCACGTGGTGACCGGGCTGGCCTTCGTCGGCATCGCCGTCCCCAGTTTCTGGCTTGGTTTGGTGCTGCTGATCCTGTTCGCCGTCGAGGCTCGCAATCTCGGCCTGCCCTACTTCCCAGCCGGTGCGATGTACGACCTGCGAGTTGGCCCGACTGTGCCGCAGGTCCTCTGGCATCTCGTGCTGCCGGCCGTGACGCTCGCCACGGTGGTCACGGCGGGTTACATCCGCTACATTCGGGCCTCGATGCTGGAAGTGCTCCACCAGGACTACATCCGCACCGCCCAGGCGAAGGGACTGCGCAGCCGACTGATTCTCAGCCGGCACGCGCTCAAGAATGCGGCCCTGCCGCTGGTTACGCTGATCGGGCTCGACCTGCCCCGCTTCCTCTCGGGCTCGATCGTCATCGAGGCGATGTTCGCCTGGCCGGGCATGGGCCGCTTGTTCTGGGAGCATGCCGAGCGGACCGACATCCCGGTCCTGATGGCGATCATGCTCTTCACGGCGTCCCTGGTCGTCGTCTTCAACCTACTGGCAGACGTCGCCTACGCCTACCTTGATCCACGGATCCGCTATGGCTGAGCAGATGACCGTTTCCGCGGCGGCGCCGCAAGTCGCGACCCCGCAGACCCGGGGCCGGGCGGGGATGTCGCTCACGCGGCTGGCGTGGCAACGCTTCCGTCGGCACCAGATGGCACTCGTCGGTGGAGTGGTGCTCCTGGTCATCATGGCGATCTCCGCGGCGGCGCCCTTCCTGGCCGCGGAGGACGCGGCCAATAAGGTAAACCCGCTGAACATCCGCTTGTCGCCTTCGCCCGCGCACCCGTTCGCCGACGCCGTCCTCTCTATCCCGAGCCTCTTCCTCTTGATCATCCTGACCCGCGTCTTCGGCCCGACAGTGCCGGCCATCATCTTGGTGATCGGCCTGCTGAACTGGATGCAAGTGAGCCGTATCGTGCGGGCCAACTTCCTGTCGCTCAAGGAGCGGGATTTCGTGCTCGCGGCGCGTTCGATCGGAGTGAACGACGGCGCCATCATCCTCCGCCACGTCCTGCCTAACACGTTGGCCCCGGTCATCGTCGCCGCGACCCTTGGGATCGGCCACGCCATCATCCTGGAGGCGTCGGCCAGCTTCCTCGGGCTCGGCGTCCAGCCGCCAACCGCAAGCTGGGGCAGCACGCTCTACCGCGCCCAGGAGGTCATGGTGATGGCTCCCTGGGTGGCGATCTTTCCGGGCCTTATGATCCTGGTGACGGTGCTCTGCATCAACTTCCTCGGTGACGGCCTTCGGGACGCGCTCGATCCACACGTGCGGGGCCGGTGAGCCCGGCGTGACGGGATTACTGGGGTGCGAACCGGGCGGCTGGTCGCAGCGCACGCCGCGCACTAGTTCGGACTTCAACGCCGACCTCTAAAATGTTCGTAGCGGGTCAGGATGACAAGGAAGAACGGCTGGGATAACACGGAAGGGCAGACTGTGCCGCGGAGGGTCATCATGGAAGACATCGATCGGAACACCAGGTTATGCACGTGGACGGCCCGATTCAGTCGGCGACACCTCCTCCGGCTGACCGCCGGGGCCGGCCTCGAGCTCGTCGGTCTGCATTTGCTGGCCGCCTGCCAGCCGGCGCCGCCACCGCCCGCGCCGGCCAAACCGACCCTTCCTCCGTCAGGGCAGGCCGAGGCGCCCAAGCCGGCCGCGCCCGGTGCCCCGGCTGCCACCCTTGCGGCGCCCGCCGCGCCGGCTCCGACCCAGGCGCCGGCCGCTAAGACCGACGCGGTCGTGAAGGGCGGCGAGCTGGTTCTCGGCTTCCGCACCGAACTGCCGACCCTTGACCCGCCAGTGCCCAACTCGGACCCCCAGTCGCGCCTGCTCAACTCGATCTTTGATCCGCTGGTCTGGCAGCCTGAGGCGGGCAAGTTCTACCCGGGCCTCGCCACGTCCTGGGACGTTTCCCCGGACGCTAAGCTGTACACGTTCAAGCTGCGCCAGGGCGTCAAGTTCCACGACGGCACCCCGTTCAACGCCCAGGCGGTCAAGTTCACGTTCGATCGCACCGTCGATCCCCAGCTCAAGGCGCTGCTGGTCGGCCTGCTCGGCCCCTACGACGGCAGCGAGGTGGTCGACGAGTACACCGTCAGGGTCAAGTTCAAGGACCAGTTCCCGCTCTTCTTGCACAACCTGAGCGCGACCGGGATCCGGCCTATCTCGCCGGCGGCCGCCCAGAAGTGGGGAGCCGACTTCGGCCAGAACGTCATTGGGACCGGTCCCTTCATGCTCAAGGAGTACACCAAGGACCAGATCATTTTCGAGCGCTTCCCCGACTACAACTGGGCGCCGGATTCGCTGAACCAGAGGGGTCCGGCCAACCTCGACCGGATCGTCCACCGCTTGATCCCCGAGGCCTCAACCCGCCTGATTGCCTTGGAACGGGGCGAGCTGCAGTACGTCGACTTCGTGCCCGAGGCAGAGGTGAAACGACTGCAGGGCAACCCGAACTTCGTGGTCGACATCATCGCCGTGCCCGGTCTGCCCCAGATCCTGCAGATGAATGTCACCAAGCCGCCGCTGGACGACAAGCGGGTGCGCCAGGCGATCCAGTTCGCCGTGGACCAGAAGAAGCTCGTCGACGTGCTGTTCTTCGGTATCCGCAAGCCAGGCCACAACGTGCTGGCCTTGCCGACGACCGGCTACTGGGCGGGGGCCGAGGATCTCTACAGGTACAGCCCTGACAAGGCCAAGGCGATGCTAGAGGGGGCGGGCTGGAAGCCGGGCTCGGATGGCATCCGGGTCAAGGACGGCGACCGCCTCTCGCTGCTCTACATCACGACTAATACGCCCGAGCTGGTCCGCACGGCCGAAGTCGTCCAGGACATGCTGAAAGATGTCGGCATCGAGATGAAGGTCGACGCCATGACCAACGCCGCGTCGCTCGCCAAATACCAGCTCGGCGAGCATCACATCGGCCGGCTCGGCGAGATCAACGCAGACCCGAGCGTGATGGCCTTCCCGGTCCACTCCCGTAACATCGCCGGTGGCACCCAGGGCAACCGCTCGAGGTACAGCAATCCAGAGGTAGACGCCAAGCTGGACGCGGCCGAGAAGGAGATCGACCCCAAGAAACGGCTCCAGATGTACGAGGAGTTGCAGAAGACCGTCATGGAGGAGGCTTTCATCCTGGCGACCTTCGAGCAGACGCTGGTCTTCGCCCGCTCGAAGTCGATCGAGGACCTGTCCTATGACAACCTGGGGCGGCACTTCTTCCATAAGACTTGGCTCATGAGGAGGTAGATTCCGCTCGCCCTGGGAGAGGAGTCGCAGAGAGGGGATCCGCAAGGCGCGATGACTGGCTATATCGTCGGACGGCTGATGGCGACCATCCCGATCCTCCTGGGCGTCTCGCTGGCCGTCTTCTCGATGCTCCACTTCCTGCCTGGGGACCCGGTCCTGGTGATGATGTCGGAGACGGGAAGCGGCGCCAAGATGGCCGACGTCTCGGAGGAGACGTACAACCGGATTCGCCGCGAGCTCGGTCTCGATCAGCCGCTGCATATCCAGTTCGGACGGTTCGTCTGGAAAGCGGTCCAGGGCGACCTGGGGCGGTCGTTCCGGAGCAACCAGCAGGTGACGAACATGATCGTGGAGGCATTCCCCTACACGGTTAGGCTGACGCTGACGGGGCTGGGGCTGGCGATCCCGATCGGGATTCTGCTCGGGATCATCGCGGCGGTGCGCCACAACTCGATCGTCGACAACTTGAGCATGCTGACGGCCCTCTTCGCGGTCTCGATGCCGAGCTTCTGGTTCGGCATCATGTTGCTGCTCATCTTTGCCCTCCACTTGAACCTGCTGCCGGCCACCGGCTTCGGGTCCCGCGAGGCCATCATCCTGCCGGCGGTCGCCCTCGGGCTCAGCAGCTCCGCCATCATCGCCAGGCTGGTCCGCTCTAGCCTGCTCGAGATCCTGAGGATGGACTACATCACGACCGCCCGGGCCAAGGGGCTGGTGGAGCGGGTGGTGGTGATGAAGCACGCCCTGAAGAACGCGATGATTCCGGTCGTGACCGTGGTCGGCCTGCAGTTCGGAGCGCTGCTCGGCGGGGCGGTGGTCGTCGAGACCGTCTTCGCCCGACCCGGCCTGGGCCTACTGCTGGTGAGCGGCATCAACGGCAAGGACTTCCCGGTCGTCCAGGGTGGCATCCTAGTGGCCGCGTCGGCCTACGTCTTCGCCAACCTGATGGTCGACATCTCCTACGCCTGGCTCGACCCGCGCATCAAGTATGGAAGCGAGCCGGGCTCGGCCTGAGGACCGAACATGACCGCGCGTGCTGAGATCCTGACCGCTGCTCTCCCAGCCAAGCCGAGAAGCCAGAGCCAGGCATGGCTGGCCGCGCGGCGTCTCCGGCGGAACCGCGGCGCGACCGTCGGGGGTGTGTTGCTGCTGGTCATGGCCATGATGGCGATCTTCGCCCCGCTGGTTGCGCCCTATGACCCCACCAAGACGAGCTACGGCGACGCGCTGAATGGCCCCAGCCTGAGACACCTGCTCGGCACCGACAACTACGGCCGCGACGTGTTCAGCCGCATCGTCCACGGGGCGCGTATCTCGATGAGCGTGGGCATCATCTCGGTTGGGATCGGCGCCGGCGTGGGGGTGATCCTCGGACTGGTCTCCGGTTACTACGGCTGCCAGGTCGACAACGTCATCATGCGGATCATGGACGCCATGCTGGCCTTCCCAGGCATCCTGCTGGCGATGGCGATCGTGGCGGTCCTGGGCAGCGGGCTGACCAACGTGATGATCGCGGTGGGCATCAGCTCGATCCCAGGCTTCGCCTGGCTAATCCGCGGCTCGGTCCTGTCCGCCAAAGAGAACGTTTACGTCGAAGCCGCTCGCGGCGCCGGCTGCGCGAACGCGCGGATTATGGCGCGGCACATCCTGCCGAACGTCTTCGCGCCCCTGCTGACCTATGCGACGCTGCGGATCTCCGTCGCCATCCTCTCGGCGGCCTCACTGAACTTTCTGGGCCTCGGGGCGCAGCCGCCGACCCCGGACTGGGGCGCGATGCTCGCCGACGGCCGCGATTACCTGCGGCAGTACTGGTGGCTGGGGACCTTCCCCGGCGTGGCCATCATGCTGACGACGCTCTCGATCAACATGTTCAGTGACGGCCTGCGGGATGCGCTCGACCCGCGGCTCAAGCAGCGCTGATGGGCCGGGGGAAGGACATGGCAAGAGTCGTCCGTTGCGGGCTGGTGCAGGTCGGCAGCGACATCCCGATGACGGAGCCAATCGCGACCATCAAGGCGGCCCTGAACGAGAAGTGCTCTCGCCTGATCGGCGAGGCGGCCGCGCAGGGCGCCAGCATCCTGGCGCTGCCGGAGTTGTTCAACACGCCGTACTTCGCCCGCTTCACCGACGCCCGTTGGTACGCGGCGGCGGAGCCGATCCCGGACGGGCCCACCATCACGCTTATGCGGGAACTCGCCCGCCGATACGCGGTGGTGATCGTGGCGCCAATCTACGAGCTGGATCGCAACGCCCGCTACAACGCTGCGGCCGTGATCGATGCCGACGGCAGCTTCCTGGGGGTCTACCGCAAGCACCACGTTCCGACCTACCACACCGGTAACTACGAGCAGTTCTACTTCCACCAGCCGGATCTCGGCTTCCCGGTCTTCGAGACCGCGTATGCCAGGCTGGGGATCTACATCTGCTACGACCGCCACTTCCCCGAGGTGGCGCGCATCTACGGGGTGAAGCAGGCCGAGATCGTGTTCAACCCATCGGCGACTGGTGGGAAGCACTCAGAGCGAGTGTGGGAGCTGGAGCAGCAGGCCTACGCGCTCAACAACGGCTACTTTCTCGGAGCGCTGAACCGGGTCGGCCGCGGCCAGCCCTACGACGTTTCGGAGTTCTTCGGCAAGAGCTACTTGTGCAACCCGCTCGGCGAGATCGTCGCGCAAGGCGGCCGGGGGACCGAGGAAGTCGTCGTCGCGGACATAGACCTGGACGAGATCGCCAGGTCGCGCGAGATCTGGCACACCAACCGACTCTACCTCGACCGCAGGCCAACGACCTACGTCGAGATGTTCGTGGAGGCCAACGAGGCGACCGGCGCTCAGCCCGGCGCCCGGAAAGGGGAGACAGCCATGGTCCAGACGCGCAGGGAGATTCGCTTCAAGCCGATCATGACCCAGGAGATGAAGGACGCCGCGGTCCGAGCCCTCGAAGACGGCAAGATGATCCGCTCGCACCTGGAGAAGGACAGCGACGGCGGCCGCTTCGAGGACGAGTTCTGTGCCTACCTGGGCGCGAAGCACGGCGTCGCGGTGACCTCCGGCTTTGCGGCGCTGCACGTCGCGCTGATGGCGGCCGGCGCGGGCCCGGGCGACGAGGTGATCACCGAGCCGCGGACCTTCATCTCGGTGGGCGACGTGATCGTGCTGGTGGGCGCGACGCCGGTCTTCGTCGACGTTGACCCTGAGACGCTCAACATCGACGTCTCGCAGATCGAGGCGGCGATAACCCCGCGCACACGGGCCATCATGCCGGTCCACAACAATGGCCTGACCTGCGACATGGACCCGATATACGAGCTCGCCCACCAGCATGGGCTGAAGGTGGTCGTCGACTCCTGCCAGACCATCGGCTCGGAGTACAAGGGCAGTCGGCACGCGACGCTCGGCGACATCGGCGCCTACAGCTTCATCCGCAACAAGTCGATGACCTGCGGCGGCGAGGGCGGCATGGTGGTGACTGACGACGATGAGCTGGCCTACCGCTCGATGATGCTCGCCAACCACGGCCGCGGGCGGGACTACCGCGAGACCCACAACTCTGAGCTGATCGGCTTCAACTACCGGCTGAGTGAGGTGCTCGCCGCCATCGGACGGGTGCAGCTCCGCCACGTCGATGACTGGAACCACCAGCGCCGCACGAACACCGCCGTCTACCAGGAGCTCGTGGCACAGCGAGAGCTGCCGATCGTCTTCACCAGCGAGCCCGCGTGGGGCCTGCACACGCGGATGCGCTGCGTGACGCTCGTGCCGCGACGGGACCAGCTAGTCGAGTTCCTTGAGGCCCAGGGCATCCAGGCCAGCCCGGAGTACAGGGTGCCGATCCACCTGAACCGGCCCTACATGGAGAAGTTCGGGTTCCGCCGCGGGCAGTTTCCGGTCAGCGAGCGCGTCGTGAACGAGACCCTGATCCTTCCCAACTGGCCCCCCCTGACGCGCCCGGATCTCGAATACGTGGTCGACGCTATCGACCGCTTCTACCGGAATGGATGACGGCCACCTGGTCGACAACACCCCAAACGGCCCGCCCGATGTAACCCGCGCGGGCCGTAGCTGTCTGGTCACGTTGGAGTCGACGAGGACACTCGACGATCGCTATCACGCTCGATGTGTACAGCTATGCCGTCAAGGCACTGGACGACCATGCCGCCGACTTGATGCAGCCGGCGCTCCGGGGGTCGGTCTGACGCTGCTTAGGGGACTCGTTAGGGGACTAGACCCGAAACGCCCTTTCGAGGCGCACTTCCGGCGGACCGTTCGCTATCTGGTCAGGTGTGGCACGCGCGGAGGGACTCGAACCCCCAACCCCTGGTTTTGGAGACCAGTGCTCTGCCAGTTGAGCTACGCGCGTTCGCGCCGCCAGGGATTATCACACGGCGCCGAACCAGCTAGCCAGGCGGTGCCCGCTGCCCCAGTCACCGCGTCTCGCGGTGCAGGGTGTGCTTGCGGCAGCGCGGGCAGTACTTGGACAACTCGATCCGATCAGGATCGTTCCGCTTGTTCTTCTCCGTGTGGTACGTCCGCTCCTTGCAATCAGGGCAAGCAAGCGTGATCAGCGCTCGGTCCGCTTTTTTCGCCATTACGCTCGTTCCTCACCACCAAGCCGTCAGCTGTCAGCTCTCAGCTATCAGGGGTAACTGCCTGATAGCTGATGGCTGATAGCTGGCTACTCCTGGATCTGGGTCACCACCCCGGCTCCCACCGTCCGACCGCCCTCGCGGATCGCAAACCGCACCCCTTCCTCCAACGCCACCGCCGTGATCAGCTCGATCTCCATCCGCACGTTG
>WNGB01023856.1_pt2 | contig 10377 bp, 9 predicted proteins | sample 5400681 | NCBI WGS metagenome assembly WNGB01 (sample SAMN13153367, study PRJNA577476) | soil metagenome | isolation source: 115 cm soil or saprolite under grassland replicate 2 | place: USA:California | collected 2016-06-15 | reverse complement strand
GCTCGCGGTCGGGTTGCCGACCAGATCCATCCGGGTGCAGTGCCCGCAGTACTGCGGGCAGGTGGGCAGTACCTCGGCCAGCACCTTGGTCGGGTAGCGGTGGGTGAGCCCCTCGACCGCCCACATCTCCGCCTCGTGCAGCGAGTCCCGCGACGAGTAGGGATGGGAGGACCAGTCCGTCCGCCGGTCGCTGAAGACCGGGATCATGTACCGCCGGACCGGGTCGGCGTAGAAGGCGGCGGTGAAGCCCGGCTGGTCGGGGGCCGCCGCGGGGGCCATGGTGTTCAGCATCTGGGGCGGCACCAGCATGGACATCGTGGCCCGTTCGCGCTGGTCACGCTCCAGGTCGGCGAGGAAGGACTCCTCCAGGCCAGGCCCGGCCACCTCGCGAAGCTGGCGTAGGTTCTTCACGCAGTGGGCACGCTGCCACTGCACCGATTCCCACTCCGCGGTGGTCACCTGCGACCAGCCCGGGAACCGCCGCCAGTCTGGCTCGGCGAGCCCGGACCGGCGGTACGCGTATGGCTGGCTGACCAAGGCCGATCACCTTCCCGTCCTCATCCGTGATTATTGAAGGATAGCCTTCCATCTGCGTGAAGAACAGAAGAAGATAGTGTGGGACGACTCTCGCACAGGAAGATTTACTGTTACCTATGGAGCATCCGCTGATCCAGGACCCGCCGCGCACCAGGCCCGGCCCGGGGTCACCGCTCGGCTTGCACCGGGTGCTGGAACCCGCCGGGGTACTGCCGCAGGCGGCCTGGCGGCTCGACGCCGACCCGGCGATCTGGCCGGACGAGGTCCGGGTCGCGGTGGACCGGCTGAACCTGGACGCCGCGTCATACCGCCAGCTCCGCGAGTCCACGGGCGGCTCGGCCGCCGCCATGCGCAGCGCGGTGCTGGACATCATCACCGGGCGCGGGAAGATGCAGAACCCGGTGACCGGGTCCGGCGGGATGCTCACGGGCGTGGTGGACGAAGCGGGACCCGCGTCGCCGCTGGGGCTGGCGGCCGGCGACCGGATCGCCACCCTGGTCTCCCTCAGCCTGACCCCGCTGGCCGTGACCGACGGGCTGGCCCGCTGGGACGGCCAGTCCGAGCAGGTCCCGTGCGCCGGGCACGCGATCCTGTTCGGCCGGTCCATCGCCGCGGTGCTCCCGCCGGACCTGCCTGCCGCTCTCGCGCTCGCGGTCCTGGACGTGTGCGGCGCGCCTGCCCTGACCGAGCGGGTGGTACGCGCCGAACGGGCCGGTGCCGGGCTGGCCGGTGCCGCACCGGACAGCGCCGGGGCGGCCACTGCCGGGCCGGGGGGTGCCCCGCCGGCGGCCCCGGTCGTGGCCATCCTCGGCGCCGGTGGCAAGAGCGGCTCCCTGTCCGCGGCGGCGGCCCGCCGGGCCGGCGCGGGCACGATCATCGGGGTGGTGCCGGCCGAGGCCGAGGCCGCGGCGGTTCGCCAGGCCGGCCTCGCCGACGAGGTAGTGATCGCGGACGCCCGGGACCCGGTCGCCCTGTCGGGCGCCGTCCGGTCGGCGGGCGGCCCGGCCGCCGTGACCGTGGTGTGCGTGGACGTGCCGGGCTGCGAGGGCGGCGCGGTGCTGGCCACCGCACCCGGCGGCACGGTGATCTTCTTCTCCATGGCGACCTCGTTCAGCGCGGCCGCGCTGGGGGCCGAAGGCGTGGCCGCCGACGTGACGATGCTGATCGGCAACGGGTATGTGCCTGGTCATGCGGACCTCGCGCTCGACCTGATCCGGTCCGAGCCCACCGTCCGTGCGCTGTTCGAGGCCCGGCTGACCGGGTAAAAGGAGGTTCTGCGGGTGGAATCGAGGCTCCGGCTGGACCCCGCGATGGTGGCGGAGGCCCGCGAACTGGCCCGCGTCGCCGGGCAGCCCATCGTGGATCTGGCCACCCGGCACACCACCATGTCGGTGGAACGTGCGGTGCTCCGGCTGGCCGGGCTGGAAGGCGCGGACACCGATGGCATGCCGTGGGTGAACCGGCTGGTTGACAGCGTCCGGGAGAGCACCGGGCTTGAGCGCGGTGTGGCCCTCCCGGTCTGGGACGCGCTGCTCACCGGCGGGTACCCGACGCTGCGCGCGCTGGCCACCGACGCCGCGGCCGGGACCGTGAAGTTCCGGCTGCCGGACGGCGCGGACGCCGCAGCCGCCCAGAACGCGGCGCGGGCCGCGCTCGCCCAGGGCTTCGCGGTGATCGACCGCAGGCGGGCTGAGCGGTCCGCGATGATCAAGGACACCTCGGACCCCGCCAAGCCGTGGATCTACCTGATCGTGGCCACCGGCGACATTTTCGAGGACATCCCGCAGGCCCAGGCCGCGGCGCGGGAAGGCGCGGACATCGTCGCGGTGATCCGGTCCACCGGGCAGTCCCTGCTCGACTACGTGCCGGAGGGCGCGACCCGGGAAGGCTACGCGGGAACCTACGCCACCCAGGAAAACTTCCGGCTCATGCGGGCCGCGCTGGACGACGTCTCCCGCGAGCTGGGCCGCTACGTCCGGCTGACCAACTACGCCTCCGGCCTGTGCATGCCGGAGATCGCCGCGCTGGCCGGGCTGGAGCGGCTGGACATGATGCTGAACGACTGCATGTACGGGATCATCTTCCGGGACATCAACCCGCAGCGGACGTTCATCGACCAGCGCTTCGCCCGGCAGATCCACGCCCGGGCCGGGATCATCATCAACACGGGTGAAGACAACTACCTCACCACCGCCGACGCGGTGGACGCCGCGCACACCGTGGTCGTCAGCCAGCTGATGAACGAGTTCTTCGGCAAGGAAGCGGGGCTGGCTGACGGGCAGCTGGGCCTGGGCCACGCGTTCGAGATCAACCCCGAGGTGCCCGACTCGTTCGTGCTGGAGCTCGCGCACGCCCAGCTGGTCCGGGAGCTGTTCCCGGACGCGCCGCTGAAGTACATGCCGCCGACCAAGCACATGACCGGCAACGTGTTCGCCGGTTACCTGCTGGACGCGTTCTTCAACCTGGCCGGGGTCATGACGGACCAGTCCATCCTGCTGATCGGGATGATGACCGAGGGGATCCACACCCCGTTCCTGTCCGACCGGGACCTCGCCCTGGAGAACGCCCGCTACGTGGCCCGCGCCGCGGCCCGGCTGGGCGAGAACTTCCGGCCGCCGCCAGGCGGGTTCGTCGAGCAGCGGGCCCGCCAGGTGCTGGGCGAGGCGGTGGAGCTGCTCCGGCGGATCAGCAGGGAAGGGCTGCTGACCGCGATCGCGGACGGCACATTCGGCGTCACCCGCCGCCCCGCCGACGGAGGCCGCGGCCTGGGCGGCGTGATTACCCGGGACGACGGCTACTACAACCCGGCGAGTGAGTTCCTGGAGGCGGCGTCATGAACGGGCCGGTCGTGCGTCCCTACGGTGACACCACGGGCGATGGCCAGGTGCAAGTGTCCTTCACCCTGCCGGTCCCGTTCGGCAGCGAGGACGAGCGCGCGCTCGCTGAAGGCGCGGCGCTGCAGCTGGCCGGCAAGATGGGCCTGGACCCGGCCATGGTGGTGCACGCCAAGGGCATGGGCCCCGACTTCACGTTCTTCATCGTCTACGGCCGTACCGGGCACCTGGTCGACCTGTCCGCCGTGACCATCACCCGCCGTGCGTTCCCGCTGCTGTCCCCGGCGGAGATCAACCTCCGGGTGCGCAGCGGGCTGGGCCGCAAGCTGGTGGTGCTCGGCGCCTGCATCGGCACCGACGCGCATACCGTGGGCATCGACGCGATCCTCAACGTCAAGGGCCACGCGGGGGAGAAGGGCCTGGAGTACTACCGGGAGGTCCGGGTGGTGAACCTGGGCGCGCAGGTGGACGTGGCCGACCTGGTGGCCCGGGCCCAGGCCGAGCGGGCGGACGCGGTCCTGGTCAGCCAGGTGGTCACCCAGCGTGAGGCCCACCTGGCCGGGGCCCGGCAGCTTTCCGCCGCGTTCCGCGCCGCGTACCCGGCGGGCGGCCCGCTGCTGATCGTGGGCGGCCCGCGGTTCGACCCGGCCATGGCGGGGGAGCTCGGTGTGGACAAGATCTTCGGCCGCGGCACCACGCCGCGCGAGGTGGCCAGCTACCTGGTGCACGTGCTGGCGCCGGAGCCGGTCGGGGCAGGTGCCGCGTGACCGGCCTGCACGACGGGCTGGCCGTTACCCACCGGCGTTATGTGCCGGCCAGTCATGCCCACTACGGCGGGAACCTGGTGGACGGGGCGTATGTGCTCGGCCTGTTCGGGGACGTGGCCACCGAGGCGGCCATCCAGATGGACGGCGACGAGGGCCTGTTCGCGTCCTACTCCGACGTGCAGTTCCGGGAGCCGGTGCTGGCGGGCGACGTCATCGAGGTGACCGCGACCGTGGTGCGCACCGGCCGGCGCAGCCGCGAGCTGGCCTTCGAGGCCCGCGTGGTGTGCCGGGCCGATCCGGGGCGGGGCCCGTCCGCGTCCCGGGTGCTCGCCGAGCCGCTGGTGGTGCTCACCGCGACCGGCACGGTCGTCGTGCCGTAACCCGCCCCGTCCCCGCGGGCCACCCGCCCGGCGCGGGTCCAGCGACCATGGGGGGTCCTGGCCCGGCGCCGGAATCCCGGCGGCCGCGGGGACGGGGCTCCTGGCTACTCCGCGCCGAACGACTGGATCTCGGCCCGCTCCGTCTCGGTGAGCTCCCTGGGCACGTCACCGCGCGCGACCTTGGCCGACTGCACCTCGCGGCGGATGTCGTCCACGATCTCGGGATTGGCCAGCGTGGTGACGTCACCGGTGTCGGCGAAGTTGGACACCGCCGCGATCACCCGGCGCATGATCTTGCCGGACCGGGTCTTCGGCATGTCCGGCACGATCCACACGTTCTTCGGCCGGGCGATCTTGCCGATCTCGGTCTCGACCGCCGCGGTGACCTTGTCCGCCATCTCCTGGCTGGCGTCGTAGCCCGGCTTGAGCGACACGTACACCTCCACCACGCGGCCGCGGAGGTCATCCACCACCGGGACCGCGGCCGCCTCGGCGACTTCGGGCACGGTCAGCGCCGCCGACTCGATCTCCTTGGTGCCCAGCCGGTGCCCGGCCACGTTGATCACGTCATCTACCCGGCCGAGGATCCGGTAGTACCCGTCGGGGGCCTGGACCGCCCCGTCATTGGCGAAATATGGCCAGTCGTGCCAGTCCTTGCTCTCCGGGTTCTTGTTGTACTTCCGGTAGTAGGTGGCCAGGTACCGCTCGCGGTCGCCCCAGATCGTCTGGAAGGTGCCAGGCCAGGGGTTGCGGATGCAGATGTTGCCGGCCTTGCCCGTCGGCACCTCGTTGCCGTCCTCGTCGTAGATGATGGGGTAGATCCCGAGCACGCCAGGGCCGCAGCTGCCCGGCTTCATCGGCTGCAGGCCGGGCAGGGTGCTGCCCAGGAAGCCGCCGTTCTCGGTCTGCCACCACGTGTCGGTGATGGCCGCCTCGCCCTTGCCGACCTCGGAGTGGTACCACCGCCACACCTCGGGCTCGATCGGCTCGCCCACGGTCGTCATACTCTTGAAGCGGTAGTCGTACTTCCTCGGTTCCTCCGGGCCGACCTTGCGCAGCATCCGGATCGCCGTCGGCGAGGTGTGGAAGATGTTCACGCCGAGCTGCTCGGCGATCCGCCAGGGCCGCCCGCCGTCAGGGTAGTTGGGCACGCCCTCGTAGATGACCGTCGTCGTGCCGAGCGCCAGCGGCCCGTAGACGATGTAGGAGTGCCCGGTGATCCAGCCGATGTCGGCCATGCACCAGTACACGTCGTCCGGGTGGATGTCCTGGTAGTACTTGGACGTGCCGGCCACGTAGGACAGGTAGCCGCCGGTGCTGTGCTCGCAGCCCTTGGGGCGGCCGGTGGTGCCGCTGGTGTACATCAGGAACAGCGGCGCCTCGGCGGGCATCGAGACCGGCTCGACGAGCTTCCCGCGGTGCTCGGCCAGCAGTTCATCGACGAAGAAGTCGCGGCCCTCGACCATCGGGGTGGCCGAGGCGTACTGGCCCGGGCGGCGCCGCCAGACCAGCACCTTGTCGACCTCCTGGCCCTCCTTGGCCGCCTCGGCGAGTGCCTCGTCGGCCTTGACCTTGTGATCGCCGAGCCCGCCGGCCCGGTAGTAGCCGTCCATGGTGATCAGGACCCGGCTGCCCGAGTCTGCGATCCGGGCCCCGCACGCATTGCCGCTGAAGCCGCCGAACACCTCCGAGTGGATGACACCGAGCCGGGCGCAGGCGAGCATGGTGACCGGCAGCTCGGGGACCATCGGCATGTGCAGGGTCACCCGGTCGCCGGTCTTGAGCCCGGCGAAGTCGCGCAGCAGCGCGGCGAACTCGTTCACCTGGCGAAGCAGCTCGGCGTAGCTGATGTACACCTGCTCGTCGGTTTCCAGCTCAGGAACGAAGATGATCGCTGTCTTGTCCGGGTTGGCCGCCGCGTGCCGGTCCACGCAGTTGTACGAGGCATTTAGCCTGCCGCCCAGGAACCACTTCCAGAACGGTGCGTTGCTGGTGTCCAGGACCGTGTCCCATTTCTTGTCCCAGCTCAGCAGTTCCGCGTATTCGGTGAAGCAGTCGGGAAACTTGTCCTCGGTGAACCGGTCCAGGATGGCGGGGTCGTTCGCGTTGGCCTGCTGGACGAACGACTCGGGCGGGTAGATGTACTCTTCCTCGCGCCAGTGCACCGCAATCTGGGACTCGGATACCGGGTCCTGCTGACTCTCCGTCATTGCTGGTCCTCCCATGAATGGATGATCTCTAGGCGGTCAGGCCGGGAGCCCGTTCACGGCGCCCTGGCCGTCCCGGGACAGGAAGGCAGGGCGCAGCGGGGCAGCGCACGCGGCGCCAGGCGGGCCCTCAGGGCTCCCGTCGGGTAGCGCCGGATCATTCTCCCCGCCCGGCTGCCCGTCCCTGCCGCGGAGGCCAGCCAGCAGCGTGCCGCCGGGGCTGTCGCGGTTCCCGCCGCCGCCCCCTGGCCGGACCGTCCGCTGACCACGGTGTCATGACGCCCTCACGCGCTGGGAAACCGTTTCATGCTATCCCCAGGCGTACCGCGGAACCAGGGCCCCTGGTCCCCGGGTCTACGGGCCGCCCGCGGCTCCTCGAGGGCCTGCGGCCGGTTGACATCGGGCGTGGCAGCGGTATGGTGCTGCGCACGGTCCAGCACTTGGCTAGCCGTCAGGGTGAGCTGGCCGTGCGGGCCAGGCTGCGTGCGGGCCGGTTGACCGGTCCTGATGCCAGGCGCAGTGCGCCAGGACGTGCCCGGTAGCCCGCTGGGCCGCGGGGTTGGAAACGGGAAGGGCCTGGGCGCCCAGTAGACAACGGAGAGCGAGCTCGTTGCCGGCGGGACGGTCTCCGGTCCGAAGGGATGCCCGGGCCCTCTTCCCTTCCCCGGTGCGCCGCCCGGGTTCGCCTGGCGCGCGGATCCGCCGCCGTGGCCGCCGCGGGCGGGCCGTGCCGCGCGACCGGAACGCGGGATCCGCCCGCTTGGGATCACGGGCCCGAGATGCCGCGACCCTGCGCGGCGGTCAGGGGAAGGCAGGAGAGGTTGGCTGGCAACAACGAAGCCGGGACTCCAGTTGGCCGGGTCGCCGTCATCATGCCCACATACAACGAGCGTGAAAACCTGGAAGCCATGGCCGCGCGGGTCAGGTCCTCGGTCCCCGGCGCCGACCTGCTGGTGGTCGACGACAACAGCCCGGACGGCACCGGCGAGCTGGCGGACAAGCTGGCCGCCGAGGACTCCCGCATCCAGATCCTGCACCGGCCCGGCAAGGGCGGCCTCGGTGCCGCGTACCTGGCCGGGTTCAGCTGGGCCCTGGAGCGGGACTACGGCGCGGTCGTGGAGATGGACGCGGACGGCTCCCACCAGCCCGAGCAGCTGCCGGTCCTGCTGGATGCGCTGCGCCAGGCCGATCTCGTGCTCGGCTCCCGGTGGGTGCCGGGGGGCCGGGTGCTCAACTGGCCGAAATCGCGGGAGGTGCTGTCGCGGGGGGCGAACATCTACGCCCGGGTCATGCTGGGCATCCCGCTCAAGGACGCCACCGGCGGCTTCCGGGTCTACCGGGCCGCCACCCTGCGGGCCATCCGGCTCGGCGAGATCGAATCGCAGGGCTACTGCTTTCAGGTCGACCTGGCCCTCCGCGCGCTGAACGCGGGCCTGCGCGTGGTGGAGGTGCCGATCACGTTCGTGGAGCGGATACACGGCTCCAGCAAGATGAGCAAATCCATCATGGTGGAGGCGTTCTGGCGGATCGGGCGCTGGGGGCTGGCGTCCCGCTGGGCGGCGCTCCGCGGGGCCCGCGCGGCTGCCCGCTGAGCTGCCGGCCGCTTGAGCCCGGCCCGGGGCCGGGCCGGGACAGCAGAAACGGCCCGGGCGAAGCCCGGGCCGTCATCGTGCGGACTCAGGCGCTCTTGCGGTGCCTCGTGTTCTGCTTGCGCGGCGTTTCCTCGCCACGCTGGCTCCTGATCAGGGCCAGCCGCTCCGCAAGCACTTCCTCCAGGTCGGCGATGGACCGGCGCTCGCGCAGCATGTCCCAGTGGCTCCGCGGCGGCTTGGCCTTCCGCGGTGCGGACAGGTCGCCCGTGGCGGTGAAAGCGGTCACCCCGCACACCCGGCATTCCCAGGTGGCCGGAACCTCAGCCTCGGCGGCAAACGGGACGGTAAAGTGGTGACCCTTGGGGCAGTCGAAAGCTATCTCCTGGCGTGGCGCCAGGTCGGTGTTACGGTCGTTCTCGTAGCTCGTTGCCCCGAGCCGGGTGCCGCGAAGTGCGCGTTCGGCCATTAGTTACTGCCTCCCAGGCGCTCAGCCTTGTGAAATAGTTAACGCCGAGTACCCGGTCAAGATTCCCGCTGTGCCCGATTCCAACCCCCCAGGCGCGCCCCGGACCACGCGCTATCCGTATGATCACCGAGAGTACTGGGCTGCTCACGCGGCCGGGGGGCCTGGCCAGCTCACCCGGGCAGCCCTGGCCCGCTCATCTGGTCACGCGGGGATGCCACTCACCGCGGCTGATCAGGACGTCCCGCAGCGCCGAGGTCTCGTCGGTCATGATGCCGTCCACCCCGATATCCAGCAGGCTCCGCATCATCTCGGGGGAGTTGATGGTCCAGGCGTGCACGTGGAGGCCCAGGGCGTGCGCCCGGCCGACGAACGCGGGCGTGGCCACCTGCGCCGGCACCTGGGCGCACCGCACACCCGTCCGGGCCAGCCGCTCGGCCAGGGCCAGATGAGCCCCGCGCCCCGCCGCCTGCGGTGCGCCAGACGCCGGATGCCCGGCCGGCCAGCCCCGCCCGGGCCCTCTCCGGCCGGCCGCGACCCGGCCGGGCCGGGTGAGATCGCGCGGTGCGCGGGGGCCGCCGAACCGGACCACCGCGGTGCCGAAGGGGGACGCGGCCATGCAGACCTGCCGGTCGAGCACCCGTCGTGCGGCGCGTAGCCGGCTCGCCGAGAACGAGGTGACGCAGACCCGGTCCCAGGCCCCTGTCCGGCGCAGCACCTCATTGAGCGGCGCGATCGCGGGGGCATCCTTCAGGTCGATATTGAACCGCAGGTCAGGCCAGGCTCCCAGCAGGTCTTCCAGCAGCGGGATCGGCTCGGTGCCGTCGATCAGCGCGGTGGCGACATCCCGGTGGTTCATCCTGGCTACCCGGCCCGGCCGGCCGGTCACCCGGTCGAGGGTCCGGTCGTGGAAGGCGATGAGCACCCCGTCCAGCGTCGCCTGGACGTCCGTCTCCAGGTAGCCGTAGCCCAGCCCGACGGCGTGCTCGAAGGCCCGCCACGAGTTCTCCGGGGCGTGCGCTGCCCCGCCCCGGTGAGCGAAGGCAACCGGCCTGGGGTGATCGAGGAATGCCGTCGGCATGTATCTGAGTATGCGCTACCGCGCGGAGCAGGCTGTAAACGGAGCATGACCGGACCCTGAAACGCCTGTAGCGCCGGGGTTTCTCATCCGCCCTGGTCAACGTCGCCCTGATGGCCGGCTGACCACTCCCGGCGGCGCGCCTCGGCCAGCACGATGGCGGCGGCGGCCGACACGTTCAGTGACCCGACCCGGCCCACCAGCGGGATGTACGCGACCGCGTCGGCGACGGCCAGCAGCGCGGGGGAGCAGCCGTGGTCCTCGTTGCCGAGGACCAGGCACATGTCTCCGTGCAGCGGGGCCTCGTGCAGCGGGTACGCCCCCGAGGCCTGCTCGATCGCGACCACCCGCATCCCCGCGGCCCGGGCCGCCTTGGCCGCGGCCACCGGGTCCGGCTCACGTTCCCAGCTCAGCAGCCGCTGCGTGCCGAGGGCGGTCTTGGCCGCCGAGGGATGATCCAGCGGGGCCGAGTTCCCGCACAGCCAGATGTGCTCGGCGCCGAACGCGGCCGCCGACCGG